>Ga0210395_10000204_pt1 | contig 46678 bp, 38 predicted proteins | sample IncBWH4OmetaG_FD_150861 | JGI IMG/M metagenome (GOLD analysis project Ga0210395, IMG submission 150861) | Forest soil microbial communities from Barre Woods Harvard Forest LTER site, Petersham, Massachusetts, United States - Inc-BW-H-4-O ...
CCCGCTACGCGCCTGTTCTCGGATCAGCCTTCGCCACTTCCTACACGCCTTCTTGGAGCGCTTAGTCATGCTGCGACAGTGCTATGGGCCCGACCCTTTTACAAGATGGGGTTCGTTTAACGCTCACGATTATTCTCGACAAATTGGTAGAAATCTATCCCACTGTAGAAGCCCATTGGATCTTGATCCGCAACACGCTGGATGGGGGATCAGCGAATGCGAAGACAGCGGACTGGCCCTGGTACGGCGGGATTTACTTTGACATGCGTACAACCGAGGGAGGCAGCACGACGGAGCCGGGCAACACGAGTGCGACGCTGCCATATTGGGTAAAGGCCAGCCGAAGCGGGAGCACGTTCAGCAGCTATGTATCGCCGGATGGAGTGAACTGGACACAATTGGGAACGAGTCAAACGATTACAATGAACCAAACTGTGTATGTGGGTTTGGCAGCGAACAGCGGCAGCACCACGGCTTCAGCCACCGCGACCTTTGACAACGTATCGATCACCATGCCTTAGGCGAAGGATGGAAGTCCTTCGAGCGCCTGTAAAACTGCCCGGGGCGAGGCACCGGAACAGGGATTTCTCTAACTCACCATTCCCCTGGTCCAAAGTTTTGCTCGGGCAAGGTTTTGGAATTTCCGAATTTCCCTCAGCGAATTGCTTAAGAGGGTAGATCGTCAGGCGCGGCAAGAGCCCCGCTCATTTAGGTTTGGCTTTTCAGCTTTGCCAGGTGAGCATCTAATTGATCCCCCGGAATTCCTTCACCACGGTCGAGTTGATCGATTCCAGTTCTAATATTTGCGTTAACCGCAGTTCGGTTTTCCAAAAGCCAGCGATCCTGTTCTTCCTGAGTCTCCACCAAACGGAGCAAAACTTCCTCGATGCTGCTGGAACCGGTCACCTGGAGCAGCTTTTGGATTCTGGCCTCAAGGGCCGCGTCATGGATTTCGATGTTCATGACCTTATCCTCCAAAGTTTTGTCAAACCCCGTTCTTATCGTAACTGAAGAGTTCCAAGGAAGTAGCCTATATTAAACCGATGGTTACTTGCCCCTTTTCATTAGCCATACCCACAGGGCGAGATTGGTGGGGGATGGCCGGGGCCGGGGAGGAGTCACCCCTCAGCCCGGCCCCGCATCGCGGACATTGAAGGTGAAGCCGAGTGAACTGTTCAAGGATGTCCACTGAAACAAGAACTTTGCGCGGTACCGCGGGCGGGGCACGGTTCCCGATCTCATCGTTCCGGCAGCGGGCAAAATTGTCCCTTTGAGAATCCCCCGGATTCGATGGCAAATGTGCGGCTGAAACGCGCTCTGTAGTTCTCCCATGCAATAGCGGAACTCAGTTCCACCAGTTCGCGTTCCGAGAATACGGCCCGCAGGGCCGCAAACAGCTCGTCCGGCATGTCCGCAGGAGTGCGGGTCAAGCTGGTGACGAGGCCCAGCACCAGCTTCTCCCGGTTGTTGAAATGCGCGCTGGATTCAAATTGCGCCAGATCACGGAGTTGCTCCTCGGTGATGCCTGCTCTTCTGCCAACGGCAGAATGGATGTCGATTCAAAGTGGACAGCCCACCATTACGGCCACCTTGATTTGCGCCATCTCTTTCAGCACAAGCGGCACTGTTCCAGCCGAAGCGGTGTGGACATCCATCCGGCAGGCCATTTCAAGCACTTGGGATCGTGGGCGCGAAGCCTGATCCCAAGATGAACCCGGCCACGTCGCCGCTTCACAAGCCAATAGATGATACGGGTGCGGAGCCCCGCTTTTTTGTCAGGAACGCCGATTGCTCGATTCCTAGAACGCCCTCAGAGCGGGCCACGGTTGAATTCGTCCAGGCATTGTTGTCTCAGGGAGCTGTGCGGCGGTCAATGGACGTTTGCGCTTCTTCGTTTGTTTCTGCACAGCAGGGGCAGAATGTCACGCGGCCTGTTGCATCGTACAGGTCGGGGCCTTCCATACGGGTTCCTTCGCTGAACGTAATGCTAACTCATCCTGGCGTACCCAAATCGCGGACCTGCGACGTGTCGTGAAGGAGAGCACATCGAGGGATTAGGGACACGACGCTTCATTCGTATCTGAGCGCCACGATGGGATCGACACGCATGGCTCGCCGGGAAGGTGGGTAAGCGGCAAGCAGGGCGATGGTGAAAAACAAGAGGGAGACGCCGACGAAGGAGACGCCATCTACGGTATGGAGTCCATAGAGGATGCCGCGCAGCAGATAAGAGGCTCCAACAGCGAGAACCATTCCGAAAATCAATCCAAAGAGCACGGGGCGCGTGCTTTCACGCAGAACCAGTCCGAGCACGTCGCGCTGTTGCGCACCAACAGCCATGCGGATGCCAATTTCCCGCGTGCGGAGAACGACAATGTAGCTGACCGTACCCCAGATGCCCATCGCCGCCAGCAGAAGCCCGAAGAGACTCACCGTGATGGCAACGGCGGCCGCAAATGCGGACCCGAGGAAAGGCGGTGTCTGGCGAAGCATCTCCTGCAGAGTGGAAGTCGATGACACCAGTTCCGGATCGACGGACGAGACCACGGAGTCGATCGCACGGGTGATCAGCATTGGGTCGGATTGTGTACGGATGAGGATCGGATAGTCCTGCAGTCGGTCTTCAGGCAATGGCAGATAGATCTGCGCCGAGTCGCTGCCGTCCATTTCAACGCCGCGTGTGTCGCCGGCAACGCCGATGACCTTCCACGTTGGTCCATCGGGAAGGAGTTCACCCTTGTTGTGGAACCGCTGGTCAGTCCCCAAACTAAGACTGCGACCGATGGGGTTTCGACCGGGCCAGAGCTGCCTAGCTGCAGATTCGCTGAGAATAACCGAGTGCTCAGGCTGGCCAGTCTGCGCTTGAAAACCCCTCCCGAACAGCAACGGAATGCCGAGGGTTTGGAAGTAGTTTGGTTGAATCCAGGTGTAATAGAGGATGCCCTGCATATTACGGGACGAGGGCCTTTCTCCGTTGAGCGAGACTGCGGCGGATCGAACGTTGTCGTCGTCAGGCGCGCGACCGCTGGTGATGGCTGCCACTCCAGGCAGGGCAGCCACGCGGGTGCGAAGTTCACGGACGACGGCAATCTTGCGGTCCGCGCTGTACTTCGACCCCTCGGGAAACCGAAAGTCCAGATCGACGACGTGTTTGCCGTCGTAACCAGTTGGCATCGCCAGTGTGTGAAGCGCGCTGCGCGTCAACATGCTTCCGGCGATCATCAGCACCAGCGAGACGGCAACCTGCGATGCGATGAGGGCGTCGCGAAGGCGACGGCTGCGAAGCGGTGAACTTCCCGCGTTGGCTTTGATTGCGAAGAAGAGCGCGGAGCGCGAGCTCTCGATGGCGGGCGCGAGGCCGAACAGGAGGCCCGCGAATACGGAAATTGCCAAGACGTAGGCAAAGATTTCCAGGTCGGGGTCTACGTGAAGGATGATCGTGCCCACCTCCACGGGGAAGACTTGCCTAAATAGCGTGGCTCCGGCCTTCAGAATGGCCCAGGTGCAAGGTAGCGCGATCACGCCGGCGAGCAAACCGAGCAACGCGCTCTCCGTCAGCAATTGCCGCACGAGACGTCCGCGAGTTGCTCCCAGCGACAGGCGCATGCTCAGTTCGCTTTGGCGGGTTGTAGCCCGTGCGAGTTGAAGGCTGGCGACATTAGAGCAGGCGATGAACAGCACCATGCCAGCACCGACCATGATGAGCAGAACGGTGAACTTTAGCCCGCTGGGCAGCTTGCCGGGCAATGGGGAGCCTGGCGAGATGAGTGCGGTAGCAGGTCGGCTCAATTCCGAGTTCGGATCGTGCAGAATACGGAGCTGAGAGCTAAGTAGGGTTAACTCCGCCTGCGCCTGGCGTATCTCGATGCCGGGCGCGAGGCGGCCGAACACGCGCAAGCGCAGGTCTTCGCGGTCATGCAAAGGGTTGGACTCCGGATGAACCAGCGGCTCAAGGCTGAGCGGAAACCAGAAATCCGGCACGGCTAGGCTGGTGCCAACGAAGTCATGAGGCGTAATTCCAACGATGGTAAACGGCATGCTATTTAGACGAATGGTTTTGCCCAGCACCCGGGGATCGCCAGCAAAGCGCTTCTGCCAGTAGTTCTCGCTGATTAGAACCGAAGGCGAAGCCGCCAGTTCGGAAGGAGCGATGGATTCGAAGGTCCGGCCGCGCAACGGCGCTAGCCCGAGAACCGAGAAGTAGTTCTCCGAAACGAAAAACGTGGCGGCGAATTCAGCGTTGCTGGCGGCCGGAGGCAACAGCCCCAGTCTTCCGAGCAGCGAGCCAGCAGCGGCAGCGCGTTCGCTGAGGATGCCGCCCGCATCGGTGAGAGTTAGTTGATCGTTGGACCACGCGATGAGGCCGCTGCAGCTGTGGACGTGATCCCGATACGCTTCATAGTCTGGATAGCTGAACAAGAAAGAATAGGCGCCCGACTGGAGGGTCAGCGCAAGGTTGACCATCCTGCCGGGATCGCGCGCATCGAGAGACCGGCCCACGAGCGCCTTGTATGAGGTGAAGGTGCCTGTATTGACCCCGATACCGAGCGCAAGCGCTAGCGCGGAGACGGCCGTGAACGCGGCATTGCGGAAGAGCATACGGACTCCGTAACGCAGGTCTTGGAGTAAGGTCTCAGGCAAGATCATCCAACGACTCCCCATGTCCTTCTTGTCACGCAAGTTCATTCCCCGGATGGAAGACGTCACAAAGCGGCGACTATTACAACAGCGCGTACAGTCGGGCGGGGCGGCAAATACCTAATGGCTCGCGGCTACGCCGCGAGCTTCCGTTACGACCTCGCGGATCGCGCTAATGATGACTTCTTGTGGGATCGAGCCGTGGTTGGCATTCGGAACGACAATTTGCCGCCCGTGCGCAGAAAGCCCCACGAGCTTTGGTTGTATTTCGTGAATCCATACTTGCTGATACGCCGAAGCCTGTTTGTTCAGTTCGGCATTTCCGAAATCGAATGACTGACCGGCCGTTAGCACAATTAACGGAAAGTTTCCCAGCCTCGTCATAGACGATGCCTCGGCAAAGCTCTCTGGCAGGACGATCCCCGCCGAAACGTTTCCCACAAACGACTTTGGCCGTTGCCTCAGGGCCGCAACGATCTCTTCGCGGGTCATTTGCGCGGGTGCCTTGCCTTGCGCAGAAGGCGACTGCGTAAGTCGCACCAATCCAACGAAGGCCGCCGCCTCGAATGCAAGCTGAAGTGGGTGCCAGAGGAATCGCGGCGCCGTGCGGCCCAGAAAGAACTTGGGTGCGCGCCGTAGTTCGTCTTCGTGCGCGGAGTCAATGAGTGCCATTCCAGCTACTTCATTCGGGTAGAGGCCCCCATATACCCGCGAGTTCAGACCGCCAAAGGACGCCCCAGCAAAGACGTATGGCGGCGGCACTCCAGCTCGCTTCAAGAGCTCATGAAGATCCTTAGCAATTGCATTGCTGGTTCGTGGAAAGGGACCGGGATCGCTCCAACCCTCGCCCGCTCTGTCGTACCAGCAGGCCTGTGTGAACTTGGCGACTTCCAGTTGAAAAGGGTCCCATTCGATGCCGGGGCCGGGTCCGCCAGACTCGAAGATCACTGGAGGCGCACCTGCTCCTGAGCAAAAGATATTGAGACTGCGGCCACCAATGTCCACCGATCTTCCGATTTGTGGAAAGCGCGCTCGGTCGCGTCGGCTTCCCGCTTGTTCATAAACAATGCCCGCTACGAGCGCCACCGCCACAAAAATTGGCAAACTCTTAAGGGCAACCTTCAGCCGCCGGTTCAACACCAACTCCCCCTTGCTGGCGGCCCGTGATCGCTAATGCGCTAGGAAAGTCAACGACCCATGGGCCTGTCCCACGGCAAAAAACTTCCGAATGCAATAATTAGCGGAATGATTCCGGCGATGCCCGCGACTACCCACATCCACAGTCCCGAGCGCAGTAGCCACTGCCGGACGAGAGAGACACTGGCGTCGGAAAAGAGCGATGCTGCACCGCAGGTATCCAAGGCTTCGTCGAAGATCCACAGCATTTCTTCTTCGAACTGCCGCCGGAAGGCGGGAGGATGCAATCGGAGAAGACAGCGATACAAGAGGCGCGTCATGATGCCCTCTCAGGACGAATTTTCAGGTGTAATCTCGCTTCGCGAACCACGCCTTCCAGCCTTGTGATCTCTGTTGCCAGTAAACGGCGGCCGAATCGGGTCAAGCGGTAGTATCGACGCCTGGGATCATCGCCTGAGGATCGTCCCGATTCTTCAACGATCCCCTGGTCCAGGAGCTTTTGCAGGTTGTCGTACAACGTGCCGGGGCCCAATCTATACCGCTCGTCCGATTGACGAGCCACTTCCCGCATAATCCCGTACCCGTGACGCCCTTCGCTTGCAAGGGCAAGCAAGATATGGAGAGCTGCAGGGGGGAGGGGCAAAAACTGGTTGACATCCTCTTTCATAGTCGGATTCCGTTATATCGGAATCCGACTATCGTTGTCAAGCGCCTCCTTAGATTTCCAGGCCTGTCTCTTCCTTGCACCGGCGGAGCGTCCAAAGGAGGAGCAGATATTAACGGAGCAGGCAAGCTTAGTCCGAAGCGGCGACGAAACGGATACGACAGTCACGCTTTTAAGACCGTCCTCGGACTGGCGCTCCTCTTCCAGGTCTTCAAAGATTTCATTGGACAGCCAGCCCTGACAGGTTGCTGGGCCTTATATCTGGTGCACCCTCCGACAGATTCCAAGGGCCTTGCTGTCGAAGAGGAGCGCCTGCCTCGGCGCATCCGCACTTCGCAAACCCGGGAAAAGCTAATATTCGCTCGACGCAATAAGCTAATAATGGTACAACATAAAAAGCTAATTATCGTACAGCGCGATAAGCTAAGCAGAGGACGCAGCCGATGGCCACGCCGCAGGAAAAACTTGCCGAATCGCTCGAGATGCTGGGTAAGCTTCAGGTCGCCGGCGCCGCGGCAGCAATCCGCGCGCGCGACCTGACGCGAACGCACCGGGAGCGCCTCATGGTCGCCGGCTTCCTGCAGGAAGTCATCAAGGGCTGGTACATTCCGAGCCGTCCACACGAGGTCAAGGGCGAGAGCACGGCCTGGTACGCTTCCTTCTGGCGCTTCTGCGCCGCCTATCTCAATGAGCGGTTCGGCGTGGACTGGTGTCTTTCGCCCGAACAATCCCTGTGTCTGCACGCGGGGAACTGGACAGTGCCCCGCCAGCTGATGGTGAGGTCGGCGCGTGCGCGGAATAAAATTACAAAACTCCCCCACGGCACATCCTTATTCGACCTCCGCGCCGCGCTGCCGGCCGCCGCCGATCGCGCCGAAAAAGACGGCCTGCGTCTCTTCTCTCCGGAATCCTCCCTGATCGAATGTTCGCCCGGATTTTTCAAGAACCACGCGACGGATGTGCGCGCGGTGCTGCCGCTGATCCGCGACGCTTCGCCGCTGCTTGAGCGCCTACTCAACGGCGGCCACACCGTGATCGCCGGCCGTCTGGCGGGCGCGTTCCGCAATATCGGCCGCGCGCAGATCGCCGACGAAATCCTAAAAACGATGGCGGCCGCAGGCTACGACGCACGTGAAAGCGATCCCTTCGCCGACAACCCCGCACTCGTCTTCGCCGCCCGCGAAACGTCGCCCTATGTCAACCGCATCCGGCTCCTCTGGGAAAAAATGAGGGAACCGATCATCGAACGGTTTCCTAAAGCGCCCGGGCTGCCAAAGAATATCGACGCCTATATGAAGCGCGTCGACGACGCGTATGTCACAGATGCCTACCATTCGTTGTCGATCGAAGGCTACCGCGTAACGCGCGACCTGATCGAGCGCGTACGGACCGGGAAGTGGAACCCGGAGGCGAACGAGGGCGACCGCGAACAGCGCAACGCCATGGCGGCGCGCGGCTACTGGCTGGCTTACCAGTCGGTCCAGGGCAGCGTGCGCCGCGTCGTCGAAGGCGCGAACCCCGGCGACGTCGCTGCCGCCGATCACCGGAACTGGTACCGCAAGCTGTTCGCGTCGAGCGTGACGGCCGGTACTCTCAGGCCGGGCGATCTCGCAGGCTATCGCAACGGACCCGTTTACATCCGCAAATCCATGCACGTGCCGCTGAACCGCGAGGCCGTGCTGGACGCGATGCCGGCATTGTTCGACTTGCTGCGCGCGGAGACAGAACCGCCCGTCCGCGCCGTGCTTGGACATTTCATATTCGTCTACATCCATCCTTATATGGATGGCAACGGCCGCGTCGGCCGCTTCCTCATGAATGTCATGATGGCGTCCGGCGGCTACCCTTGGACCATCATCCCCGTTGAAAACCGCACCGCCTACATGCACGCCCTCGAAAAGGCGAGCGTTGGCGAGGATATCGCACCGTTCGCTGATTTCGTCGCCGGACTGGTGGAGAAACGGCTGGCCGGCGAGCCGCTGCCGGCTGTGCCGAAAGGCTCCTAGGACATGGAACGTGAGAGGTTTTTCAAGACAATCAATGCCGGTATCAATAGGAGAATATCGCAAAATTCAAAATTACATCGTCAATTTGCGCACAGGAGAGAAGACATATACGCCGCCGCCACCGCTCGAAGTTCCACCGATGATGACCGACTTTGTGTCGTGGCTGCAGAAGGACACACAAATACATCCGGTTATTGTAGCCGGCATTGCTCAGTTTCAACTCGTTCACGTTCACCCTTTTGTTGATGGCAACGGACGCACGGCACGTTTGCTTTCTACTCTTTGCCTCTACAAAACAGGATACGATTTCAAGCGGCTCTTCACGATCAGCGAGTATTACGACCGCGACCGGCCTGCCTATTACAAAGCGCTTCAGTGCGTGCGCCAGCGCGGAATGGACATGACTGGTTGGCTCGAATACTTCGCGGAAGGCTTGGGTGCGCAGATGCGCGACGTTCAAATGACTGCTGAGCACGTCTTGCGCAAGGATGTGATTCTGGCGAGAGCCCGGAAGAACGGATTGAAAGAACGGCCCGTCGCGGTTCTCGGTTATCTGCTCACCGCTGGTAAAGCCACAGTGGCAGAATGCGAAGAGGAACTGAAGATGAACAGAAGAACGCTCCAACGTGATCTCAAACTGCTGGTTGAAAAGGGCCTAGTCCGCGAGATCGGCACGGGTCCCACTGACCCCACCAAATACTACGAGCGGCTACTGTGACAAGCTATGACAGCCAACTGTGACAGCAAGTGGTTCGGGTGTTGGCCGCGAATGGATTCGGAAGCTGTAGGTGGATTCGCCGCTTCCGCCTCGAAGATGTGGATCGCATCTTTTGGCAATGTGATAATTATGCGCCGGTTCTTTCGCTTTATGTTTTGGCAGAGGGTTTGCGTTTTTTCTTAGCCTTTGCCCACCGTGCTTGTGCCGCTTTGCTGGCAAGCTCCTTCCTCTCCTGTGGCGTCAGCGCTGCCATGCGCGTTTTTCCGCCCTTGCCGCCGGCGGCCTTCCCGCCCTTTCTGCCCATCTCGCGCATCACTTTGGAAATTAGGTCACGTCTCATATCTTCATCTTATGAGGAATGGGGATTAGTCGCCACTTTTTGGGCATTGACACGTACAGTTTGGTTTGTAATACTCAATGCCACTTGCGCTAGTGGCATGAAGTTTGTGCTCTACGCGCTTTTTCGATTGAGTCAGAACGGGACGCGCCGGTGCTTGAACACCGAACGCGCCCCTAACCAGGGTCGCCTGAGTTAGAGGCAACAATGGCTGTCACAAAAGGTAACGGGTTCCCCTTTTGGGCGCAACCCGCCCATCTCCGCTTCGTTTCCATCGCACGCTCCATCCCTTTGCGTGTTGCGCATCCTCCACCGTAGCTCCGTCCAACTGAATTTGTGTGTCCGTCTGGGTCGGCACTCGGCTCCATAGGAGACGTGTGTCCCAACCCTCCTATCAATTGCCGAACAGCGGCATCGCCGCCGCAAGTAATGGAGGAGACTTAAATGCAAAAAGCGCATCTCTATGAAGGAATTCTTTCGGTGAACCGGGGGATTGATCAAGCGGTCCGGGGAATGGAACTGCTCAAACGCGCCAAAGATTCAGGGCTGAAGCCGGGTTATTTCGACGAAAAGCTGACACTGTTTGAAATGCACCGTGCCTTGCTTAACGGCTACTTCTGCAACAACATCCAGAATTCTGAAAATCGGGACGACGCTCGTTTTGATCGGTTGCACCGCGAATACGAAAAGAAAGCCTTGGACGAAGTCCAAGTCTATCGGGACGTGCAAGCGATCGAAGAGCGCAGACGCTTGGAAGGGAGATCGCCCAAGGTACGTTTCCTCAGCAGTGAGGAGCAGCGTGCCTGGGAGGGGCTGTGCTCGAATCTGCCCGGCGATGTTGCCAGCGACGGGGAGCGTCCTGAAGGAGACCAGAAATGAATCTCCGCCTCTTCCAAGAACTCACGGAGCTAAACGCGGCATTTGAGCAGGTTATTCAGGGCCTCCAACGCATGGAGAGAGTGAAGCTCTACCACAGCGACATAATCCGTTACGCCCGTGCCGACGTGGAAAGCGCGCGCGTGGATGCCAACCGGGAATTCTTCGATAATTTTGACGAGATCGTCGAAGACGACGCCGTCTGGGCGTACAAATTCCAACGCGAATACAACAAGAAGATCAAAGACCCGGACGACATCTATCTCGAAATCAAGGCCTCCGAAGAGAGACGTAGGAAAAAGCGTTTGCCCCCGCGCTTAGTGATCCTGCCCGGTTGGGACATGTCCGATGAGGAACGCTACGACGATGAGCAAGCCAAAAAGCGAAAGCGTGTCGGGAACAAGGCTCAGAAAACAACGAAGAAACGTAAGTCGAAGCGTTCGAAGACACCACGACGTGCGACAGACCATCCACAAACAGACGCCACACTGACGCCGGAAAAGGAAACGACCAATGGAGCAACGTAAAGCACTGGCGACCCGAAAGGCACGTTTACGCTCCGCCGGAAGGCGATATCCGGGCGTCCAAGGCAAAGTTGTGGATTACATCAGCCATTCCATCGACGACGGAACGCTTTGCGTCAATGTTTGCTTCGAGGACAAGACTCTATTCTCGCTCCGCTTCGCCTGTGACGTGTTCATTGTCAGCGCCGACATCGGCGATTGGAAGACCGGCGACTACGAAATGATTCGCGAGTACATCAAACCGATTCCGAGGTAGAGACGATGAGCATCAGGAGCCGCCGGGCAGAGGCAAAGGCAAGAAGGGAGCGAAGCCATGAAACGCAAAACCCACCAAATACTACCAGCCGCTACTGTGACAAGCTGTGACAGCTTACTGTGACAAGCTATGCCAGCCAACTGTGACAGCACGTGGTTCGGTGTTGGCCGCGAATGGATTCGGAAACTGTAGGTCGAGGTCGACCTCAGAAGCTGCGGCGAGAAGTTCTGAAAACAGTGATTAAGCCAGGTACTAGAACGCACTAAGGAGATCACCCGCAGGGAAATTGCAGGTTTACTCCGCTTGTCCGCCAGGCTGAACGGTGATAGCAAAGTATTTACATGCGACAAGGAGGAGTTGCTAAAGCGCCGGGGCTGAATTCATCGATACCAAAGTGCGAAAGGATACCTCGCTCTTAGAGAGTCTGCGGAAAAAGCAGATTACGTAACGTAAGCGCACAAAGGTGCCAACGGGAAAGCGGGACGACCCAACGGTGAACACGCAGCCACGACGGTCCGCAAACTCCCTTGCATCAGGAGGACTATGTCGAGTGGCCGATCCGAGAAGCGGATCGCGAAGACGGTGAGCGTAGAAGTTTGCCTGCGGGATGAACCGAAGCTCAGCGAACGGATGTTGACCGAGAACGTGAGCGCCCACGGCGCACGTGTTTTCGCGGAGCGGAAGTTGCAGCCGGGGCAACAGGTGCTGGTTAGCTCGCCAAAGGAGGGCGTGCGCTCACAAGCGCGGATCGTCTACTGCCAGCGCGTGTCGGAGAGCAGCTTTGCTGTCGGTCTGGAACTGTCCGGCAGGGCGGATCTGTGGGCAGGGTACCACTAACTGCAAGAGTCCACGATTCCTAATAAACTGGCAAGGAAGCGAAACCCGGAGGTCACGCTCCCATCTTTTTTTCGAGCCCTCCAGAGGTCTCTTCGTTAGTGCGGTTCGCGTTACATTCCGGGCATTTCCACAGGCGGAAGCTTCTTCTTTGAGGCGTAACCTCAGCGAGATACATGAAGTGCCCATCATTCGGACAGATGACCCGAGGCTTAATCTCTTCATCGATGATCTTTAAGTTTTTTGTGTCGATGAAGTATCCATCCGAGCTATCGTAGCAGACCAGGCAACTGGGCTCTTGGCAGGCGTACAGCACTCCCTCCGCAGACTCACTTAGCAGTCTTAGGAGCATCTCGGTGTGATGCTGGTAGCAAAGTACGCGAAGGTCTTTTCCCGTACCGGTACCCAACCTTTCCTGTTCACTTGCCATCGTGGGGGGACAGACCGAGGATCGTAAGTTCAAGAGTCTGCATGCAATTTGCAGCCCACAGGCATCGACGCCTCAGAACAGCGCTATCTCTCGGATAGCAATATACATAACAGCCCAAGTCGTTGGCATGCTTTGCTTGCGAATATTCTTGAGATTTGGAAAAGTCCGGCACTTTGTGGACCATTCTCACCAAGCTATTCCCCCACTGAAGAAGGGCACAGAACCATCAAAAAAAATATACCGCTGGGAATTCGTCTCCCGCCAAGGGGTTTCTGAAAGGTAGAAGCTGGCCTTGCACACATTGGGTTCCCTCGTGGGCCGAATCTTTCGCACATGGTTGAGGCGGGGGTTGCGAGAGACCTACAAAATCCATTTTACTGAGATATGTAGCTCCAGATGGGGTAACGGCGAAGAGACGCCCGGAATCGCTAGTCGGGGGAGGCCATGGATTCGCGCATGACGGTCTGAGGGAGGAATTCGGCTAATGCCGCGGTGAAGAGGGCTGCGCCTTCGGGATTGAGATGGAGTTCGTCGGAGAGGTAATACTTGGCGGAGAGCGCAGTGGGATCGATGGGGACCAAGGTATCGACACCGGCCTTTTGCGAAGCGATGGTCATTTGACGGACGGCGTCCTCGGAAGATGGGGTTGGAGGGACAAGAAGAATCAATTTTGCGCCATGCGCCTCGCAGAGCGATCGGAGCTGCTCAAGACGAGAGTTTGCAATGGCTTGGAACTGGGGGGCCGGGGGAATCGAAGGCTGCGGCTTGAGGAGTGAGACGAGTTCTTGGTAGTGGGGAACCGTGTGACGGAGAATCTGCGTACGAAGGACGCTGCGCGTGTCCCAGAAAACACTCGAGTGAGCGAGTAAAAGGTTGCTGGTGGCCGTGCGATCCATGTGGAGATCGGAGGCTGCGCTGAGGGAGTCTCGAAGATCAAAGAGCATCAGGGGCGCATACTCCTGGCGGACGGTGTTTGCGACGAAGCCATTCACGCCAACACCGAGGACCACGACCTGAGGTCTTGATCCTTCGCGAAACAGGTGCCGCAAGGCGTAAAGCCAGTCGTAGTACGCGGTGGCTTCGAGGAAAACGGGACAGATGTGAACGCGGCCGTAGGTCAAGTTCTTCAGACGATCCACATCCACGCCATAGAGCAACAACGAGTTGCCGACCATTAGGACGGAGGCTGGCTGGCCGGCACTTGCTGGACGCATGTGGACAGCTTGAGCGTACTGTTGAGAGACGCGGGCGTAAGTTTCGGAGTGGTGTTTGAGCAGAAAATCACTCAAGAGTTCGAAGACAAGAATGAGAAAGGCGCAGATGCCGACCAGCAGCTTAGCGTAGAAGAGGGCGGGGTGCTTAGAACTGGAAATAGACGAAGGCATTGAGATTGCTCCCGGAAAAAAGTGCCAGCACCACGAGCGCGGCAGCGGCTAGGGAAGTACGGAAGGCATAGGTGGACTTGGCGAATGGATATTCGTCGTTGTTGGCTTCCAACAGAAGATCCACAACGAACAAAGGAATAGTGAAAAGGCAGAGCATGAAGAATGCAGAGGCATATTCACTCCGCCAAGCGAAATTGGATAACCCCGCCAGCAGTTGCACGGCTGCATGGAGGGAGGTCGCTCGGAAGAAAGCCAGACTCAAGCCGAGAATGTTGAAGGTCAGAATTCTTTGGGCCCAGAGCGCAAAAAACCCGGTTGAGCGCTGAGGAAGATCCGCGCCTGCCGATTTGGATTTGGCAGGGAAGAAGTACCGCTCCACCGAGAGCACGACTCCGTGAATGGCTCCAAAGATGACAAAGGTCCAATTCGCGCCATGCCAGAGACCCGCGAGGACCATGGTGATAAAAAGGTTTTTGGAAGTTTTCCAGTTTCCACCGGCGCTGCCACCCAGTGGTATGTACAAATAGTCGCGGAGCCAGCTGCTCAGACTAATGTGCCAGCGGCGCCAGAAATCCTGGAGGCGATAGGCGAGGAATGGCTGGCGGAAATTGACCATGAAATGGAAGCCAAGGAGTTGGGCGCTTCCGCGAGCTATATCGCTATAACCGCTGAAGTCTCCGTAAACCTGCCAAGTGAAAGCGTAAGTTCCAAGGAGAACGAGCCAGAAATTCGAAGGGCCGAACTGACCGCCAAATACGGCGTTTGCGAGAAGGGCGCAGTTGTCCGCGACCACGCATTTGCGGATAAGGCCGGAGAAGATGAGCATCATGCCATCGAAGAATCGATCCGGGTCGAGGGTGCGCTCCTTTTGGACCTGCGGAAGCAAGTGGCTTGGCCGCTGGATGGGTCCCGCAATCAAGTGCGGGAATAAGCTGATGAAGAGACCATAGTCAAAAAAAGATTTGGAGGCCTGAATTCTTCCTTTATAGACGTCCACGATGTAGGCGACTTCCTGAAAGGTATAAAAAGAAATGCCCGGGGGAAGAAGGATGCGAATCAAAGGGAGGGGAATGTTGTGAAGACCAAGCTTATCAAGAGCACCCACGAAAGAGCCCGCGAAGAAATCGAAATATTTGAAGACTCCCAGAATCGTGAAATTCAGGATGAGCGAAAAGATAAGCCATTTCTTCCGGTTGGGGTCCGAGCGACTGGGGGAAATTCTTTGGCCGATTAGGAAATCCACGGTGGTGCTGCCGATCATGAGCGCGAGAAATCGCCAATCCCACCAGCCATAGAAGAAGTAGCTCGCGAGAAGAAGGAAAATGTTTTGAGCTCGATGATCGAGGCGCCAGTAGAGCAGCACCACTGGAATGAGGAACAAGAAATAGGCAGGTGAGTCGAAGAGCATATCGTCAAGTCAAACCAACGCTTGGCCTGACCAAGCTTGTCGGGTTCGCACAGGATATTTTCAGAGAGCTTTGGCGGAGACAATCAGGAGAATCATGGCATTGAAACTAGGGCAATACCTGAAGGTGGATGAGCAAGGCGTCTTTGCTGCGCGCATTTGCAACGGGCTCAGGTTGATGTGAAGAGATTTTGAGCGCGATTTCCGCAAAATATTGATGAAGAGGCACGCCAGTCCCCATGAGGAATGTCCCGCTGCAATAATTGCGGTTAACACCTGATTGTGAGCAGATTTCACATCCGCTACCGTCTCACGCGGGCCAAACTCCCGATTCATCAGCAAGGTTATTTAACAAGCTGACGAATGCTTTCTGTGGAACGAAGCCCTTGGCCGTATCAACCTTTTAAGCGTAATGGGACTCCTACGGCGGTAGCCTACCCAGGGGGAACGATGGGCAAGCGGGATCAAGATCGCCCGTAGCGGGGACCGGCAGAGAAAGGGGCCGAACAGTGACATGGCATCACAAATGAATGATCATCCGTGGTTCGCGCTGCAAACCAAGTGCAGGTCCGAGAACTTCGTGGCCACCCAACTGCGCGGCAAAGGATACGAACCTTTTCTGCCTGTATACAAGTCTCGACGGCGGTGGTCGGACCGCGTAAAGGAACTCGAACTGCCCTTGTTTCCTGGCTACTTGTTTTGCAGGTTCAACCCACTCGAGCGCTTGCCGATACTTGTTACGCCAGGAGTACTCCAGGTAGTGGGAAACGGTAAGAACCCGATACCGGTCGACGAGGCGGAGATTGCCACCATTCAGTCCGCGATTCAATCCGGGTTGCCGAGACAACCTTGGCCGTGCACGCAAGTCGGGCGAAGAGTGAGAGTCGAATGCGGTCCACTCACTGGGCTTGAGGGGGTTTTGTTGAATTTCAAGGGTGGTCATCGCCTTGTTTTGTCGGTCACCCTGCTGCAGCGCTCCGTGGCTGTAGAAGTAGACGAATCTTGGGTGAGACCGGTGCCATCCAGCTTCTCAGCCACTTCCATTCCAGCATACGTGTAAACCGAATTCCCGATAATCCATCGCACCTTCAAGACTCCTCGCGTGCAATACAAAGGAATCAGCACGCCAATGCCGACCGAGATGATAGAAAAGTCCGTTTCGCCAAGACTGCCCAAGATTACTTTGCGACTACGCCGTTCTTTGCAAGGAGCCCGTCACGAACTGCTTGCCGAGAACGTATTTCGGAGAATTTTCTGTTGGGAACGGAAGAGGGCGGAGCGCTCCAGCAGGTGCTTCCTGTTAATGCTCCTGCAGGTGGAAACTGTTCTCAAGACGAGCGAGAACGAAAGAGCGTTGTCTGAAATAGCATCGGCACTTTCGGGCGCCACAAGAGAGACGGACATTGCCGGGTGGTATAGGGAGGACGCGATCCTGGGCGTTATTTTGACCGAGCTCGGCAGCCGAGGGAACTGGGTGTCCATGCAGGACTCTACGCGCGCTAAAGTGATTGCGTCATTGCGAGCAAAACTGAGTCCCGAGCAAGTCGATGGAATCTACATCTCATTCTATTTGTTTCCAGAAAAATGGGACAAAGGCACCCGCGGTCGATTGGCTAACGCGAAGCTATATCCGGACTTGTTCGAACAGGACGAAGCGGGGAAAGTTTCCCGCATTGTGAAGAGGTCGATGGACATTGTGGGAAGCATTACAGCTTTGATTCTTTGCTCCCCTGTGCTCGTCGTTGTTGCGCTTGCCATCAAACTCACTTCGAAAGGGCCAATCCTATTTAAGCAGGAAAGAGTGGGCCGATACGGCTCGCGGTTCACGTTCTTGAAATTCCGGTCAATGAAGTGCGAGAACGATCCGAAGATTCACCAGGAGTATGTAAGACGGTTCATCGCTGGAGAGGCGAATCCGGCGGGAGCTGGCGATAATCAAAACGCGGTTTACAAAATTCAAAACGACCCGCGAATCACTTGCTTAGGCAAGTTTCTACGTAAGACCAGTTTGGACGAACTTCCGCAATTCATTAACGTGCTGAAAGGCGAGATGTCTCTTGTCGGGCCGCGTCCCCCCATTCCCTACGAACTGGAGACATACCAGATCTGGCACCGGCGCCGCTTGCTGGAGGCTAAACCGGGAATTACAGGGTTGTGGCAGGTGAACGGTCGAAGCAGACTCAAGTTTGACGACATGGTTCGTCTGGACCTCCAATATGCAAAAACTTGGTCGCTCTGGCTGGATATTAAGATCCTCTTGCAGACCCCGCGTGCTGTCCTTTTCGGAGCGGGCGCGTACTGAACCGTTCACATTAAAAGACTCATTCAATTGGAGGGCGCTTTATGGCGACCCATGTGGATCCCGCACGATATAACTCTCCATTAGAAAACACGCCAGAGATGTCAAAACCCATGAAATTCCAGACGCGCGAGAGCTCGTCAACTCTCGTTCGTGTTGGCGCTATCGGATACGGTTATTGGGGTCCGAACGTAGTCAGGAATCTGCAAAGTCTGGAAAACTGCCAGCTCGTTACGATTTGCGATAAGAATTCCGATTCGCTCCTTCGCGCGAAGCGAGTCTATCCGGGTGTTGAACTGACGACGGACTTCTCAAAGCTCCTGACCTCCCCTCAAATCGACGCCGTCGCGGTAGTCACTCCAGTGTGGACACATTTCGACCTGGCCAAAGCTGCTTTAGAGAATGGCAAACACGTCTTCGTCGAGAAGCCGTTCACCTCGACACCGCAGCAGGCCGAAGAGCTGATCGAATTGGCAGAGCGGAAAAGACTCAAGATTATGGTGGATCACACGTTTCTGTTCACAGGCGCGGTGAAGAAAATCCGGCAGCTCATCGATGAGAATACCTTGGGCGCTCTCTACTATTATGACTCGACCCGCGTAAACCTCGGCCTGTTCCAACATGACGTAAACGTTGTGTGGGACCTCGCACCCCACGATTTGTCCGTCATGGATTACCTCATTCAAGAAAAACCGGAGGCAGTCGTCGCCACGGGTGGGAAGCATTTGAACGGTCTCGCGGACCTGGCTTTCATTACGGTCTATTTTCCGGGCAACGTTATCGCGCACATCAATGTGAACTGGCTTTCTCCCGTCAAGGTTCGCACGACTCTGATCGGCGGCGAGAAAAAGATGTTGGTCTGGAACGATCTCGAGGCCGATGAAAAAATCAAGGTCTACGACAAAGGCGTGCAGATGACCAACGGCCGGGGCGTCTATGATTTGCTGGTGAGTTACCGCTCTGGAGATATTTGGGCGCCGAAAATTGAACAGACAGAAGCCCTGAAGGCCGAGCTCGGATACTTCATCGACTGCATATTGAACGACCTCACACCATTCAATGACGGAGTAGCAGGGTTGCGGGTGGTCAAAATGCTTGACGCCGCCGACCAGTCATTGAAAGAACGAGGAAGAGCAATCCAACTATGAACAAGTACCACAGCATCGCCCCCGATGTGCGCCTGGGAAAAGGTGTCAAGCTCTCTAAATTCATCAATCTCTATGGTTGCGAAGTAGGGGACCGTACCAAAATAGGCGCGTTCGTCGAAATTCAAAAAAACGCCAGAATCGGCAAGAATTGCAAGATCTCTAGCCACAGCTTTGTTTGCGAAGGGGTGACCATTGAAGACAATGTTTTCGTGGGCCACGGCGTAACTTTCATCAATGACCTTTATCCGCGTGCCACCACTTCAGAAGGCAAACTCCAAAACGAAGAAGATTGGAAAGTGCAGGCAACGATGGTGAAAAGAGGGGCCTCCATCGGTTCCGGCGCGACGATACTCTCGAATGTCGTCGTTGGTGAGAACGCTCTCGTAGGCGCGGGGAGCGTTGTGACTCACGACGTGCCGGATAATGCGATTGTGGCTGGTAATCCGGCAAGGCTGATTCGCTTGATCACGCCAGGATGGAAAGTGGCGTCGTGAGCGGCAGCCGCAGGATTCCTTTCCTGGACCTGGTGACGCCCCACCAGGAACTAGAAGAGGAACTCGTTTCGGTATTCAGAAACGCCCTGAGGACGGCTGGATTCGTCGGCGGGCCGATAGTGGAACAGTTCGAGTGGGAGTTTGCAAACTTTTGCGATGCCGGGCATTGCGTGGGAGTGGGTAATGGAACAGACGCCCTGCGGTTTGCCCTGATTGCCGCTGGAGTGCAGCCAGGCAATATTGTCGTCACGGTTCCAAACACTTTTATCGCTACCACTGAAGCCATCTCCCAAGCCGGCGCGCGACCGGACTTCGTGGATGTCGATGAGCGCACCTACAGCATGGATGCGCGAAAACTCCAGGAATATATTGAAACGCAGTGTTGCCTCGACCGTGAGACCGGAAAGTTATTGAATCGGAGGACGGGAAGTCGCGTAACAGGAATCGTCCCCGTGCACCTGTACGGCCAAATGGCGGACATGGACCCGATCCTGGAGCTCGCGGAACGACACAATCTGTTAGTGATCGAGGATGCCTGCCAGGCTCACGGGGCCTCCTATTATTCCCGAAGGGAAAATCGCTGGAAGAAGGCAGGGTCGATGGGCGTGGCGGCTGCTTTCAGCTTCTATCCCGGAAAAAACCTGGGCGCTTGTGGGGAGGCTGGTGCAGTCACGACAAACGATCCAAAACTCGCAGGAAGAGTTCGCATGCTGCGCGACCACGGCCAGACGCAAAAGTATAGCCACGAAATAGAAGGATATAACGGAAGATTGGATGCGATCCAAGCCGGGTTTCTGCGGGTTAAGCTGCAGCAGTTAGCAGAGTGGAACAAAAAACGGCGCACACATGCGTGCCGGTACGGGGAACTGTTCGAGTCGCAGACCGACAGAATCATCCTGCCCTACGAATCTCCCCTAAACAAGGCTGTTTATCACCTCTACGTGGTCCGCGTAAAGAATCGGGATCAACTTCAGGCGCGTCTCGCTCAAGCTGACATCACAACGCAGATCCACTACCCGATACCTCTCCACCTTCAGGCACCGTATGCGCCTTTGGGACACAAAATCGGAGATTTTCCCGTATCAGAAAAGGCAGCGGCAGAAATATTGTCTCTGCCCATGTATCCGCAGCTCGAACAGTGGCAGCAGGAACGAATCGTCCAGGAAGTGACCAATTCGCTTGTCGTCGAGACTGCCGGGACAGGAAAGCCGGAACTGAAGCCAGCTGCCTTGTCTCCAGAGCCGTGCTGACTAAGAAGTTTCGCATCCCCCGGGAATTGATACTTGAGTTCCGATATGAATTTCGAAATTCCGGTCCAGACCTTAGCCGCGGGCCCTACGACGGCAAAGACGGAAAGATCTCGAGGGGCGCGCTCGACACGAAAGATCTGGATCGATCTGGATAATTCACCCCACGTTCCGTTTTTTGCCCCAATCATCGAAGAGCTAAAGAAGCGCAATTATTCGATCGTGGTTACGGCGCGCGATTGTTTTCAAGTGCGTGAACTGGCTGACCTTTTTCATCTGAACTACAAGCTGGTCGGCCGCCACTCAGGGAAAAGCAAAATCCGCAAGGTTGCTGGGTTGTGCTTTCGTGCGTCGCAGTTGGTTCCCACAATACTGAGGGAAAAGCCGATCCTAGCCGTCTCTCACTGTTCGCGTTCTCAATTAATTGCGTCTGCGATTTGCAGGATTCCATCCCTGGTCCTGGGTGACTATGAGTTCGCAACGGGTTGGGCCTTCATTCGGCCAACGCTGCATATGTGCCCGGACGTAATTCCGGACAGGGCCCTTGAATTCACTCACCGTCCAACATTGAAATACCCTGGCATTAAGGAAGACGTTTATGTCCCTCGATTTGTCCCGAGACCCGGGATCAGGTCGCAACTCGGACTAGGGGAACAGGACATGGTGGTGACTGTGCGACCGCCAGCGAGTGAAGCCCACTATCACAATTCACAGAGCGATGAACTCTTCGAGGCAGCAGTCGAGTTTCTAACTAGAAAGGCCGAACCGAAACTTGTGGTGCTTCCTCGGAACGAGAAACAAGCAATTGGGTTAAGGAAGCGGTGGCCCGGCCTTTTTTTGAACGGCAAGATGCGCATCCCAGAGGGAATCGTAGACGGCCTCAACCTGATTTGGCACTCGGACTTAGTCATCAGCGGCGGCGGCACGATGAATAGAGAGGCCGCGGCCCTCGGCGTTCCTGTTTACAGTATTTTTCGCGGGAAAATTGGCGCGGTGGATCAATATCTGACCAGGAGAGGCCGGCTGGTCTTGCTCCAGAGCATCGAAGATCTGCATACGAAGATCATGTTGGTGCGGAGAGAGCTTCCTGCAAGGCCGCACATTGAGCCCAGCGCCGCGTTAACCTTCATCGTGGAACATATTGTGGCGATCGCGGAGTCCCAACATCCGTTTTCAGACCGAATAGAATTCAGTGCCGGGCCGAAATCTGATGGCGAGGTCAGGTCACAGGATGCAGCCGTCTGAGGATCGCGGAATGAAGATTCTTACCGTTGTTGGAGCGCGACCCAACTTCATGAAAGCGGCGCCGATCATCGCCGCGATCCGCGAGCATAACGGGCGGCCGCTAGCAGAGTCGGCCGACCAGCCGAAACGACCAGCCGAAACGATCCGGCATATCCTTGTCCACACTGGTCAACACTACGATGCGCTCATGTCCGGGTCCTTCTTCAGTGATCTTAATCTTCCAGAACCAGACATTCATCTCGGTGCAGGTTCCGGATCGCATGCAATTCAAACTGCGGAGATTATGAAGAAGTTCGAAGAAGTTTTGCTGGCGGAAAAGCCCGATGTCGTAGTGGTCGTTGGCGACGTGAATTCAACGCTCGCTTGTGCCCTGGTTACCTCCAAGATCAGCTTTGACTCAGGTGGTTCCAGACCGGTGATCGCCCACGTGGAAGCAGGATTACGCTCCTTCGACCGGTCGATGCCCGAAGAGGTTAACCGCATTGTTACCGATCATGTTTCTGATTTGCTCTTCGTGACGGAGGAGAGCGGACTTCTGAATCTCAGTAAGGAAGGAGTGTCGCCCGATAAGATCCACTTCGTGGGCAACACCATGATCGACTCCTTGCTCCATTTCAAGGAGAAAGCCGAAGAGTCAACCATTTTGGAGCGGTTAGCGCTTGTGCGCCAAGCACGGAAAAACGGAGGGGCCAAGTCTATCACCCGATATGCGCTTCTCACGTTGCATCGACCTTCCAACGTGGATAATCGTGACGTCTTTCTGAACATAATGGCAGGGTTGGAGGAACTTGCGACAAATTACCCCGTCATCTTTCCCGTGCATCCTCGAACCCAGCGGCGAATCAGGGAATTCGGATTCGAATTCGGTCTCGATGGGAATGCAGGGAAACATAATGGGAACGGACAGAGTTCCGGAAACTGGCGCGACGGCATAATCCTGACCGATCCGTTGGGCTACTTGGATTTCCTGTGTTTGATGAAACACGCCGCTCTCGTGGTGACCGACTCCGGCGGAATCCAGGAAGAGACTACGATTCTTGGAACTCCCTGCGTTACCGTCAGAGAAAACACGGAACGGCCCGTTACCGTCAAGAATGGAACCAATACGATAGCTGGAACAAAAACAGAAACGATAAAGGATGGGATCCGCCGACAGTTAGGCAGGAGGCATGAAAACGGCGTGCCAAAAAACTGGGACGGGCGGGCCGGTGCGCGCATCATAGACATCTTGGTCCTTGGGCACCACGGAAATGCGCCATCTTGCCCGGGCGCTGCCGCGCTTGAGGACCGATACTCCTGCCCGCAACACCATTGATCTCCGTGGACAATCTTTTGGAAGCAGAGATCCTTAAACTCTTGGCCTATTGTGAGGCCAATGATTGGGCGGGGTATGACCCATACGACGCGTTGAACACCCCAATATTTGCCGCCCTGCCTTCTCTCAACTCGAGACTTCCTCGCCTGGTTTTAACCCAGGCTTTGAAACGAAGTCCTATCAACATTCGCAGGTGGTTGCGTATCCCAAACACCCAGAATCCCAAAGCCATCGCCCTTTTTCTTTCGGCATTCCTCAAGCTCTCGGGAATCGGAATGGCCAGGACGGGAGAGCTTGCCGCACAGATGATCGAGCGATTGATCGCGCTTCGGTCAGAGGGGGTTCCTTACTGGTGCTGGGGATACAGTTTTCCCTGGCAGACACGGACGATTGTGGTGCCAAAAGGAGCACCCAACCTGGTATGCACAACCTTTGTTGGAAACGCCCTCCTGGATGCCTACGCTCAGCGCCAGGATGAGCGATGTTTGAGCATGGCGGTGAGTACAGCCGAATACATTCTGAACGAGCTCTATTGGACTGATGGTAAGGCAATCGCCGGTTTCAGCTATCCGCTCCCTCAGCTCAGGCATCAGGTGCCCAACGCGAATTTCCTTGGTGCGGCTTTTTTGTGCAGGGTGTACAGGCATACAAACGAACGAAATTTCCTTGATCCAGCGGTTGCGGTTGCTCGCTGTGCCGCGGCCATGCAGCACCCAGACGGCTCTTGGGATTATGGGGATGGGCAGTCACAACGATGGATCGACAACTTCCACACCGGCTATAACCTGTGGGCGCTTCACTCGATTGGTCGAGATGCAGCAACTTTGGAGTTCGAATCCACCCTCCGGCGCGGGCTAGAGTTCTACCTAGCCCACTTTTTCCGCGCGGACGGCGCGCCCCGATATTTTCATAACCGCACCTATCCCGTGGACATTCATTGCGTGGCGCAAAGCATCATCACCCTCGTTGCACTGAAGGATCTGAACCCGAGCAATATGGAATTGGCTCGCTCGGTGTTCCAATGGGCCATGAATCACATGTGGGATGAGCAGGGCTTTTTTTACTATCGCGTGCTTCGCTCCTATACCAACCGAATCTCATACATGAGATGGTCCCAGGCCTGGATGCTCCTCGCAATGTCCGCGCTACTACCGGAATCGGCCACACCAATGGCATATCCAGAAACCCAAGATGCAGCAGCTTTGGTTGGCGCATGCTGATGCATCCAAAGCACAACCATCGGTAGATCGGATCCCGGGCGATAGAGTAAACGAGAGGTATTTTGACGGTTTACACTTTAAATCCGCTTAAAGATTCGCGCTGGGCGGATTTTGTCGACTGGCATCCGCGGGCTTCCATTTTTCACACTCGTGGCTGGCTGGAAGCACTACACCGCACCTATAAGTATGAACCGGTCGTCTACACAACTTCCGCGCCAGGAACGCCCCTGGCGAATGGACTCCCCTTGTGTCGCATCAAAAGCTGGCTGACCGGCGACAGAATCGTCTCTCTGCCGTTTAGCGACCACTGCGAACCTCTTGTAGAAAGCCTCGAGGAAGGCAAAGAAATCCTTGATGCCTTGCAACGCGAGCTCCAGAGAGAAAAATTCAAGTACATCGAGCTTCGCCCGCTGCATCTGAACTCGCTCACAGAAACCGGTATGCAGAGGAACGAGTCGTTCTACTTCCACGAGCTGGACCTCCGCCCACCTCTCGATGAGCTTTTTGTGAGGCTTCAGAAGGATTCGATTCAGAGAAAGATTCGTCGCGCTGAACGCGAAGCTTTGTCCTACGAAGAAGGAAGATCGGAAAAACTTCTGAGTCAGTTTTATGCCCTCTTCGTTTTGACACGCAGGCGGCACGGAGCACCTCCACAACCCATTGATTGGTTCCGAAACCTTGTTACGTGCCTCGGCGGCCGACTCAAAATTCGTGTCGCCTCGAAAGCTGGCCGTCCCATCGCCGGCATTGTGACTTTGGGACACGGCGATTCCATGGTGTACAAATATGGCGGCTCCGATGCGAGCGCTCATAATATGGGCGCCATGCCGTTATTGTTCTGGAAGGCAATTCAGGATGCAAAGAATGCAGGAGTACAGAAACTAGACTTCGGCCGCACAGATTGCGACAACGAGGGGCTGATTACTTTCAAGGACCGCTGGGGCTCGCATCGAACCGAGTTGACGTATTGGCGGCTCTCGCCTCAGAGCGCACCCATACCCGGCCAGTGGAAACGAAAGCTTAGATTTGCCGGACCGATTTTCGCTTGCATACCCGATCGCCTGCTCGAAGCAGGTGGGAGAGTCTTCTACCGCCATATTGGCTAGCTTAGGAGAGCGAGCATGATTCTGAAGGACAATGGGTAAAGCTATGGCAGTGGATACGCAGATGAAGACGGCTTCGGCGACCCCGCAATCGGCATTTCCGAAAGGGCGTTGCAGTGGGGCGCTGGTTATGGACGGAGATTATCGCGGGCTCGCTGTAGTTCGCAGCCTCGGGCGCCACGGAATTCCGGTGTGGGTTTTGCATCACGGTGATCAATTGCTCGCTGCTTTGTCCCGTTATAACCGTCGAACGCTAGAATGGCCCAGTCAAGACGAGAAAGAAAATGTCAACTTCCTTGTCCAATTGGCTGAGCATGAGAATATCCGCGACTGGCTGCTGTTTCCTACCGGTGACGAAGGTGCGGCCATGGTTGCGCGGCACCACCAGAAGCTCGGCGACTACTTTCAACTTACGACCGCTCCGTGGGACGTTCTGCAATGGTTGTATGACAAGCGTCTAACCTACCGGCTCGCTGAAATGGTTGGTGTAGACCACCCCTGGACTGTGTACCCCGCAAACCGCGGCCAAGTAGCCGCGATCGATTGTTCGTACCCCGTCATTCTTAAGCCTGCTTATCGCACCAGCTTCAATCGATTCACAGCTTCGAAGGCCTGGCGTGTAGATACTCCAGAGCAACTCCTCGCACGATACGACGAGGCCAAGACACTCGTCGAGCCGGGCGCCTTGATGATTCAAGAGATCATTCCAGGGGGAGGAGAATCGCAGTTCTCTTACACGGCATTGTGCCGCGACGGCCAACCGCTTGCCGCACTTGCAGCCAAGCGGGTTAGGCAAATTCCGATGGATTTTGGGCGCGCCAGCACTTTCGTTGAGACGGTTGACGACGCTGCGGTCTCGGCCAGCGCCGCTCAACTCCTTCGGGTCCTGCGATACACAGGCATCGTGGAAGTCGAATTTAAACGCGATCCCCGAGACGGCAGGCTTAAGCTGCTCGATGTCAATCCGCGTGTTTGGGGCTGGCATAGTCTGTGTGCTTCGGCAGGTGTGGACTATCCCTACCTGCTGTGGCTCATGACGGTCGGAGAATCCATACCGGGAACGAAGGCGGCGGTTGGCGCACGTTGGGTGCGCATGAGCACGGATGCGCCCACGGCGATCCGCGAAATCCTCAGCGGCCGCTTGTCACTGCGTGACTACCTGCGCTCCATTCGGTCGCCACTTTCCACGGCGATCTATGCTTCCGATGACCCCTTGCCCGGGGTTCTTGAAATTCCTCTTCTTGCATATTTACTCGGCAAAAGAGTTCTCAGCGGCGGCAGGATGGCCTGAGCAAATTCCCCGGCTATTTGAACGTGTAGGGCACCAACCTGACTTTCAAGAATACTCAGCATCACGGAGGTTCAAAATTGAATGCAAAATCTGACGTGGTGGTTATTGGCGCTGGCCCGTATGGGTTGTCCGCGGCCGCGCATTTGAACGCAAGTGGAATAAATGTCCGGGTTTTCGGAGAGACCATGTCATTTTGGGATCGCAACATGCCCCTGGGCATGTGCTTGCGATCACCCTGGGAAGCATCCCAATTGTCTGATCCCGCGAGATCACTGACGATCGATGCGTTCCAAAACGCTACTGGCGTGCCCGTAAGCCGTCCCGTTCCCTTAGCGCGCTTTGTGGACTACGGCCGCTGGTTTCAATCCCACGCTGTTCCCAACCTGGAGCAACGCAAGGTCGCCGAAATCGAAAAGGACGCTGGGAACTTCCGCGTCGTACTGAGGGATGGGGAAGTTGTGCGTTCGGGACGCGTCATCATCGCTGGGGGGATTGGACCTTTCGCTACGCGACCTCCTCAGTTTACGGGCGTTCCTCGCGACCTGGCGTCCCACTCGTCAGAACAGAGGGACTTAGGCCGCTTTCGTGGCCAGCGCGTCGTGGTAATCGGTGGCGGGCAGAGCGCTCTCGAGTCGGCGGCACTCCTGCACGAGGCCCAGGCAGAAGTTGAACTGCTGGTTCGCGACACGAGCGTTCAGTGGACTTGGCAACGCCCGTGGCTGCACACCTTTAGGCCTGTTGGTGCGGTCCTTTACGCTTGGCCGGACGTCGGACCGGCGGTCGTCAGCCATGCCGTTGCGCGGCCGGATCTCTATCGAATGTTGCCCCGCTGGCTTCAGGACTCCTGGCGCGCCAAGTCCATCCGCCCGAACGGCGTGGGTTGGTTGAAACCCCGGTTGCGCGACGTGAAAGTCTCGACCGGGCTCGCCGTGCTTTCAGCGGTCGAACGCGGAAACCAAGTGGAGCTTAAGCTGAGTGACGGCTCCGCGCGAACGGTGAATCACGTGTTGTTGGCCACTGGTTATCGAATCGATGTGAGGAAATATGAGTTTCTTTCCGGGTCCTTAATATCTGGGCTTCGCCTGATGGGCGGGTGTCCAGTGCTCGGGCGGGGTTTTGAATCCTCCGTTCCGGGTCTGCACTTTCTTGGTGCTCCAGGGGTATATAGCTACGGCCCGCTTATGCGTTTCGTTGCTGGAGCGGATTTTGCTGCGCGCGCGGTGTCTCAGTCAGTCCTGTGTGTTCGCAGCGCCGGCGCTGGTAGGCAGATTGCCGAAGCGCTCCAGGCACGCCAGAAGGTCGCGGTTCCCCGAGCCCCGGAGGGATCATAGGGAACTCCCGCGCTGCGGCTGGTAGTCCGTAACGGCAGCTCCTAACTAGCTTCTCAAGCCCTCCCAATGAACCAGACATTTGTAGATTATTATCGCTGTCCCGAGGAGTTCGCCCGCTGCTTTCTAGATGGCGAACCGTCAGAGCATGTAGGTCATTTCCGGTTTGGACCCGAAACGATTTGTTATGGCTCTATCAGCAAGGGAGCAGTACAGGAGAGTCCCGACGGCGAGCTCCACGACGCTTTGAACGATGCGGCAGCGGAACGCGGCTCTGTACGCTTGTCGTTCGACCCAGGCCAGATCGTCAACAATCTCCGTTTTGAGCGATATTATGGCGGCTCAGAGCGGCGATCATTCCTTTCTGGAGGGCTCGCTAACAAGCTGTACTACCTGGCGCGGCCGGTTCTAGGCGTAAGCGTCCGCCGGCATCTACAGAAGCTTAGGCTTAGGGGCTGGCGGTCGATTGCGTTTCCTCGTTGGCCAGTCGATCGAACCGTCGAGCAAATCCACGAGACGCTGCTCCGGCTCTGCCTAGAGGCGCAAAATGGAGGAAGCGTACCGTTTATCTGGTTTTGGCCTGAAGGGCTTCCGAGTTGCGTGGCGGTTACTCACGATGTGGAAGCCGTCAAGGGGCGTGATTTCTGTCCGGCCCTGATGGACGTCGACGAGAGCTTTGGCATTAAGAGTTCCTTCCAGCTAGTTCCCGAGAAACGGTATGCGCTCAGCCGGCCGTTTATTGAGAGCATCCGTGCAAGGGGTTTCGAAGTGAATGTACATGATCTGAACCACGACGGGCGGTTGTTTGCCAACGAGACAGAGTTCCTTGATCGGGCCCGCCGCATTAACAAATATGGCCGGGCGTTTGGTGCATACGGGTTTCGTTCGGGTGCGCTTTATCGCAATCTTGCCTGGTACGGAGCGCTTGAATTTGCCTACGACATGTCGGTTCCCAATGCCGCACAGCTTGATCCACAACGCGGCGGCTGCTGTACCGTGATGCCGTATTTCGTCGGGAAGATTTTGGAGCTACCCGTCACCACAACCCAGGATTATTCTCTATTCTTTATCCTTAATGAATATTCGATCGATCATTGGAAGCGCCAAATTGCCCAAATCACAGAGAAGCATGGACTGGCCAGCTTTATCATTCACCCAGACTACATTCTAGAACCGCGGACGCGCGATACCTACAAATCGTTGCTGGCTTATCTGGCTGACTTACGAACGCGAGGAAAGATTTGGAGTGCTCTTCCAAGGGAGATCAATCAGTGGTGGCGAGCGCGCAGCCAGATGAAATTGGTACGTCAGAAGAGTAGCTGGGTGATCGAAGGGCCTGCCAAGGATAAGGCACGAGTTGCATATGCTTTTCTTGACGGTGGTCGCTTGGCGTATCAGCTGGCCTGAAATATAGAGAACGACGGGCGCTTCCGGAAGCGGGTATTTCCTCGATGCGCTCTTGGTGCTTTATACCGTATGGGATTCCTCTTTTTACCCTATTCCTTTCCGCGGGGCGCGGTGCTAAATCCATCTTATGGAAATGGGGATATGTGACCCGAATGGCGGAGCTTTGGGTAGCTGCTCGGGTTCTTGGGATTCGACTCCGGGTCTTCGGACAATACCTTGCCCTTGTCAGCAAGCCATTTAGACGCCCCCGCGACACTAGAGGCAGTTACGAAGCAGCTCCAATGAAGTCTTGATCCCAGCGCAAATGAAGAGCGCCCTGGAGATAGTCGCGTAGTTCCTGAGACGCCTTCCGGGTTAAGGCGAATACCAATGAGCAAGCAATTTGAATTGATGAACCATGATTCGCGCGACTCCGCGGTGGCGCAGTCTCCCACGCGAAGCGCGTCAAGGTTTAAGTCAAATCCCTCAAACCGCTATCCCCAATGGGTGGGTAGTGCGTCGGAGGAAATGCTCTTAGCCGGTCTCTGGCGAATCATCCAACACCGCAAACGGACAATCGCCGTGTTCATACTGCTTGTTGTCGCGATTGTCCTGGTGGCATCGCTCCTGATGAAGCCGAAATATGAGGCTGTCGGGCAGGTCGTGTTTCATAGCGACGATGACAGTCGTGTGCTGGGATTCAAGGGTGTGGATACTTCTCTACTGGAAGATCCAGAAGATCGGGCGGCCATTGACACTCAGATCGGCATCCTTGAGACCGATGCGTTGGCCATGCAAGTGATCAGCGACCTCCACCTCGACAAAAACCCGAAGTTTACGGGCCATGCGGGTCAATCCGGCAACGAGGATCGACTCGTGGAATTGTTTCGTAAGAGCTTAAAGATCTCGAAAGTGAAGGGTACACGGCTTATTGAGATTCGGTTCCGAAGCACAGATCCAAAGCTGGCCGCCGATGCCGTGAACCAATTATCCAACGCGTATGTCGATAAATTCTACAAGAGCCAGTTTCAAGCCAGCACGCAGATTTCCGACTTCCTCGCGAGTCAGCTGAAGGAACTCCAGGCCAAAGTTCAAGAGTCGCAGCAAAAGCTGATCGACTACCAGCGAGAAAATGGAATCTTTGGCTTGGACGATAAGCAGAACATAGTGACCGCAAAGCTGGACGACCTGAACAAGGAACTTACGGCGGAGGAGATGGAAAGAGTCCAGAAGGAGGTCAACTACCGACTAGCACGCTCAGGGCAGCCGGAACTGATTGCGAAACTGGGGCCCGACAACCTGGTTACAAAGCTTCGTTCACAGCTGGCCGATCTGCAGAGCCAGATGGCGCAAGCGTCGGTTCAGCTGGGCTCGGCACATCCCAAGATAATCGAGCTGTCAAAGCAAATTGCTCAGGTTCGGCAGTCAATAGATGCAGAAGTTAAGAGGACCGATGAGCAGATAACCTACGACTACAAAAGCGCGGTGGAACGGGAACGCATGCTGCGAGCTTCTCTTGAGGACCAGAAACAAGCGGCGGACAAGCTGAACGCAAATGTGATCCAGTCCGACATCCTGAAGCACGAATTTGAGACAAACCGGAAACTCTACGAGGATTTGCTCCAGAAACAGAAAGAAGTGAGCATTTCCTCCAACTTGAAATCGAGCAATATCTGGATTGTAGATCCAGCAAGACCGCCGAGACTACCTGTCGAACCGAATATTCTGCGGAACTTTGCACTGTCTGTTCTGTTCGGGCTTTTCGGCGGCGTGATGCTGGCATTCGGCTTGGCGAAGGTGAACGAAAAGATTGTTACCCTGGAACAGGCTGTTATTGCATCGCCCCTACCCTCGCTCGGCGTCGTGCCACGGCTGGGTGCAAAGAGCAAAATTGCGGCGTCTCCCCAGCTGAAAGACGCAAACGGGGACGTGAAGCCTGAGTTGGTAAGCTCTCTTCGCCCGATGTCGATAGCCGCCGAGTCTTACAAGTCCATGGTGACGTCGATCTTACTTTCGCACCGGGTTCATCCGGCGGTGATCCTGGTTACGAGCGCCCTTCCAGGGGAGGGCAAGACCACAGTTAGCACCAACTTGGCGGTCGTGCTCGCGCGGTTGCGAAGGCGTGTACTGCTTGTGGACACCGACCTTCGGCGTCCCAGCGTCCACCGCGCCATGCAATTGAGCGCTAATACCGGTTTGGGCGCGCTACTGAGGAAGTCTGCCCCATTCGATGAGCTTGTGGTCGGCTGCCCCGATGTGCCCAATCTTTACGTGCTGCCTGCCGGACCAATTAACCTGGCGGAGGATACCGAGCTGCTGGTCTCTGGCTTCAGGGATTTGGTAAACGGCTGGCGGAAGCAGTTCGACCACATCATCATTGACACCCCACCCGTACTGGCGATGACCGATGCGGTTCGCATGTCGGTCGAGGCTGATTCAGTGATTCTGGTCATTCGCGCTGGTCAGATCGCAAAGAAGGAGTTCTTGCGCGCTCAGGATTTACTCCTCAAGGTAAACGCGCGCCTTACGGGCTTTGTTTTGAATGGTACAGAGCTGGACTCTTCAGAATTCCAGTATTACTACGGCTACCACGGTCAAGATCCGTCCGAACACCTCGCCAAAGGCGCTTGAGGAAGCTGTTATGCCTGCGCATGGGGATAGACACATGGGAAGAACTAAGGAGGTTATCATGAGGTTCAAATCTGCCTCTCTCGTTGCACTTGTATTCTTCGTCTTGCCATCAAGCTATGGCTTCGCCCAGGATCGGGTTGGTTCACCAGATGTTCGTGTAGAAGCGTCTCCGTCTGCACCTCAGACCAAGCCTGTTGCAGAGAACAGCAATGGCTCCTCGCCGAAACTTCTGATTGGTTCTGGCGATCTGCTCGAGGTCAGCCTGTACGGCATGCCTGATTTCAAGACCGACGTGCGCGTTAGTTCTGGCGGCGAGATTTCCTTGCCGATGCTCGGTACTGTAGAGATTGCCGGCCTCTCCGTGGAACAAGCCGAAACGTTGATCGAGCGCAAGCTAACTCAGAAGGGCCTCTTCAACGACCCACAAATTACGCTTTTCGAAAAGGAATACGCCACGCAAGGAATCTCCGTGTTGGGCGAGGTGCAGAAGCCCGGCATTTATCCGTTGCTCGGTGAGAAGACGCTGTACGACGCCATATCCGCCGCCGGTGGCACCAGCCCTAAAGCCGGTCGATACGTGCTGATTACGCGCCGCAACGATCCGCAACATCCCATGCAGGTACCGCTTTTGACGGGCGCCGCCGACTCGATGAAGAATAACGTCACTGTCGAACCCGGCGACACCATTGTCGTAAGCAAAGCGGGTGTCGTTTATGTCATCGGCGACGTCCACCAGCCGGGTGGTTTTGTCATGGAAAATGGCAACGACATTACCGTGTTGAAGGCCATCGCCCTAGCTCAAGGTACCAACCCGAACGCGAAACTCGATGCCACAAGGCTCATACGCAAGACTCCGGAAGGTCCGCAAGATGTTCCGCTCTCGCTCAATAAAATCATGGCCGCTAAGGCTCAAGATGTACAACTTCAGGCAGACGATGTTGTCTTTGTTCCGACCAGCGCCGGAAAGAGCGCGGCGAAAAAGGGCGCTGAGGCCATCCTGCAAATGGCGACCGGCATAGCGATCTGGCGCATACCGTAGGACAAGCGTTATTCCAACTTGACTGGCTAAACTACGCTGGGGCAACTCGTCGTCCAAGGCTCTTTGGCAAAGACGATTCCCGCCTCGCCCGCTACAAATTTGCATTCGCCATACGTAAACCAGAGGAACCAATGCGAGCACTGTTGACGGACAGGAAATCAGGGGAGGTGGCCACCTACGAAGTTCCGCCACCGGAGTTGCGTCCCGGTGGACTCCTGGTGCGCACCCATTACTCCGCAATCAGCGCCGGCACCGAGCGCGCCACGCTCGAGCTCAGTTCGAAGTCGCTTCTCGCAAAAGTTAAGGCACGCCCTGATCTCGTTAAACAGGTCCTTGACTACGCCCGCCAGAATGGGGTCAAAGCCGCGTACCAGAAGGTACACGCAAAACTGGATACACTGACGACTCTCGGATACAGCTGCGCGGGCGAAGTAATTTCGGTGGGTGAAGGGGTACACGAATTCCGCGCCGGTGATCGCGTCGCTTGCGGCGGCGGCACCTACGCCAACCATGCTGAAATCAACTTTGTTCCCCGCAACCTCGCGGTGCACATCCCGTCAGAGGTAACGATGGCCGCGGCTTCTCTCACTACGATTGGCGCCATCGCCATGCAAGGCTTTCGACAAGCCGAGGTGGGTATTGGCGAAGCTGTCGCGGTGATTGGCGCTGGGCTCGTTGGGGTGTTGACGATCCAAATTGCTCGCGCCGCCGGATGCCGCGTTGTGGCCATCGACCTTTCGCCCGAGCGTGTCCAGCGAGCGGCGCAGTTCGGCGCGCAGCTCGCGGTTGCTGCCAATGATCCGACGCTCGCATCGAGCATCACGGAGTTCTCCAGATACGGCGTCGATGCCGCTATCTTGACCGCTGCCAGCGACTCCGCCGAGCCCGCTGAGATGGCCGCCAAAATTCTGCGCGATCGAGGCCGCATTATTGTCGTCGGTGCAGTCGGCATGGGAGTGTCGCGCAACAACATGTACATGAAAGAGCTTTCGCTAACTCTCTCTCGTTCTTACGGGCCGGGGAGGTACGACCCTCGGTATGAGGAAGGAGGAGTCGATTACCCGATTGGCTATGTCCGCTGGACCGAGCGCCGCAACATGGAAGCCTTTCTCGACCTGTTGGCAACTGGACAGATTGACGTCGCGCCCCTGATCGAGCATCAGTACGCCATCGACGAGGGTGCAAAAGCTTACGCCGACTTGAAGAGCGGTTTGTATACAGCGATTTTGAAGTACAACAGCGCGCCGGCGGCGCATCACGGTGCCCTTCCGACCGTGGCGGCAGCGCGGCCTCGCATCGGCGACGAAGTAAGGGTGGGCTGTATCGGCGCGGGCAGTTTCGCGTCGAGCGTAATCTTTCCGAACTTGCGGGCCATCAAAGGCGTACGCCTGCAATCCGTCGCCACCATCTCGGGCGCGGGAGCTGCTTCGGCGCAACGCGCCTTCAAGTTCGAGTCTAGCGAGCAACCCTCGGCACTCCTCAGTGATCCCAGTGTTGATTCGGTATTTATCCTGACACGCCACGACACGCATTCGATCCAAGCAGCCCAGGCATTGCGCGCAGGTAAGCCTGTGTTCGTCGAAAAGCCTCTGGCGATCGATCGAGAACAATTGGATGAATTACAAAAGGTGTATGCCGAGCAACTGCAGGCTGGCCGCGCGCCGTTTGTGATGGTGGGGTTCAACCGCCGGTTTGCACCTTTTACCGAAAAGATCCGTCAATTCTTTTCCAGCCGCCGTGAACCGATGTTGATGCACGCGCGTATTAACGCCGGCCACCTCCCGCACGAGCATTGGATTTACTCCCAGGGAGGCCGAATCGTTGGCGAGTTCTGTCATTTCGTGGATTTGGCGCGCTGCGTTATCGGCTCTCCTATTCATAGCGTGGCCGCGACCGGCTTGCCGAACGGAACCGAATATGCCGCGGATAACGTTGCAGTCGCTCTGAAGTTCGCTGACGGGTCTGTCGCCAATCTGCTCTACCTGGCAAACGGCGACCGCAGCATTCCAAAGGAATTTGTCGAAGTGTTCTGCCAGGGCGCAATCGCGCGGCTCCACGATTTTCGGACACTCGAATTAGCACGCGATGGAAAAATTCAGAAGTTCAAAAGTGCGCAAGACAAAGGTCACCGCCGTGAGCTCCAGTTAACCATCGAAGCGATCCGTTCCGGTGAGCCGTCGCCCATCTCATTCGAAGAACTGTCGGAGGTTACCGAGGCTACCCTTCTGGTTCACGAGGCGCTCGCCACGGGTGAAACCCTTCGGATTGGGCCGCTTTTGCCGAACGCTGCGCCCGAGGCGTCGTCTCCTCAATATTCGACCGTGTTCAGCGAAACTCTGGCACCGGCCGAGACTGCCCAAGCGCATGACTAGGCCTTCGCACGTAGTTGTCCCTTGGAATTCGATCCCTTCGAGTCTTGTTAAGACGGGCCGCACTATTCTGACTTCTATCCTCGGTGGAATATCCATAACACCGGAGCAACGTCCTAGCCTGTGGGAAGCCGCACTCGTCCTGCTAGGTGCGATTGCGGTTGCCGGTTTCATCCTGCTACCCGCGGCGAGTTTGGTGTTGGTTATCGCCTGCTTGGCTCTGTGGTTCCTCAGTTTGGTTAGTGAGGTATTTCGAGGCAGAATCGAGGGTATGTTGCTCTGTTGGGCAGCGGTTCTTCCCCTGGGCGGCTACTTCTTAGCGTTTCCTCGCGAACATGCCATCGTGACTCTCGACCGCGTGGTCATCTGCCTGGTGTTCTTGGGAATGTATTTCCTCAAGCCCAGTGCCCTCACCGCGGTACCCAAGCAACTATGCTACGCCGGACTTGCTTCGCTGGTATTTTTTGCAGTTGCGTGCACCACTCTTAGAAACTCGCCAAACGCTCTTAACGCCGCAAGGATTTTGTTGGACGGTTTCGTGCTTCCGGTCTTACTCGGCTGGTGCGTCATCGTCAGGTTCGATGTCCGGGCCCACCTTCCCTCAATTCACACTGCCGTTTGCATCTCCTCAATCATCAGCGCGACCGTAGCTGCTGCCGAGATTGTCACGGGGCAGGACCTGCTTCCTTTTGGGACTGCGGCAATAGCGTACGGAGGCATCGTTCGCCCCAATGGGCCGTTTGAGAGCAATGACACGCTTGCACTGATGGGTGCTGTCAGTTTCTTCTTCCTTCTCTTTCTGGGCCAGACGCTTGGTCCGACTCTCGGCGTCGGCCGGAGAATACTTCACTTCATTGGGCTGGCCGCCTCGCTTGGCATGGCGCTAATGCCGATGTTCCGTTCCGTGGCGATCACGCTCTTGCTCGTACTGATCATCGACACCTTCTGGCAACATAAGATGAGCCGCCGTGCCTGGCGCGTCGCGCTCATGGGCGCTTCTGCTGGTGTGATTTTTATCGCCCCCCTATTTGCACCCCAAGTGTTCGAAGATCGCAGCAATGGACAAAACGCCTACGCCCGCATTGCCGAATACGAGCAAAGCTTTCGTGTATTTGCAGAACATCCTCTTTTGGGAGTCGGATTTCAGAACTTTAACCGCTATGTATCGGGAGAGCTCCGTTATGTTACGTCCTATCAGGGCGTGACCTCAGTGGATTGGCCGCACAGCAACCTGTCGCAGATACTCACAGAAACTGGCCTCCTAGGCTTTGTTCCGTACATGATGGCCACTGTTTTCCTGTTTCGGCACATGTGGCGGTTGCGCCTGTCCTCGGGTTCCGGGAGCCTCGTGTGGAAATATTTCGTTTATATGTTTTTGTCGTATTGGATCACCGGGATCACTGAGGGCTCGGGCTACAGCCCTCTCAATCTGTGGTACGTGTTTGCCATCGCTGTGGCTTGTAAGTATGTCTTGACGCAGCCCGAACCATTGCAGCCGGGGGAAGCCGGGCTTTCCGGCCTGGCATTCAGCTTGCGCTCCGAAGCCTTCTAGCTCGTGTTTCTCCCATGAGCCGACAATCCAAAGTTTTCGTACTCGTGCTTGCGGGGCAGCAACAAGATGCGCTCGCCTTTGCCCGGCGGCGCTATCCGGCGTGCCACGCGGTAATTCTGCCGAAGACCGAGCTACGTGAGAGTGGCTGGAAGCGCAAGCTGCGTGTTTTGCGCCATCTCAAAGGGGAAGCGCTCCTGATATTTACCGATTCGCTTGCATCGCTGCAGGAGCCGATCCTGCTCAAATCGACAGTGCTTGTGCATCGATGCCGTGAAACCGTCCTCGTCGACTCCTCCGGATCATTCGAGGCGACCAATAGAGTCAGACTCCTAGGTTTACTTCCTCGAACTCTCATCTCGGCCCTGGCCGATGTCTTCGCGTTTGCTTGCGCCTGGATTTGCCTTGAGCTATTTCAGGTGTGGCTTAAGCTTGGGCGTGAACCTCAAGCTCGCGCCGGACTGCTGGACCTCGCTTTCCTATATCCCTCTCCAGGGGGTCTCGACGCCCCCGGCGGTGCACTGACTCACATTACTGGTTTTCTTTCAGGACTTGTGCAGGAAGGGGCGCGCGCGGCAGTGTTTTCCGGCCGGCCCTTCGAGACTGCGTGCGAAATGCACAACATCTCCGGCTCTCGTCGTCTCTACCTTTTCCGCGAAGCTGCGGCTTTGTCCTATAACTTCCGGTTCAGTGCTACAGCGCGCAAATATCTGGCGCACAAAAAGCCCCGGCTGCTGTATCAAAGGCACGGAAAATTTATCTTCGCTGGTGCGCTTCTTTCGCGCTTGCTGGGAATTCCTTTGGTGCTCGAATACAACGGCTCTGAAGATTGGATTGCGAAGCACTGGGACCCTACACGCTTCTCGCCGTGGCTCAGGCTGTGCGAGAAAGTTTCGATCAAGTCGGCGTCCTTGATCGTTGTCGTTTCGAACCCGCTGAAACAACAGTTGATGGAAATAGGTATGCCGCAAGAGCGAATCCTGGTAAATCCTAACGCCGTCGATCCCGACTGGTTCCATCCTCGCTGCGACGGTGAGAAGCTGCGGCAGGACTTAGGGTTTCAACCAGAGGACATAGTCGTCTGCTTTGTCGGCACATTCAGTTATTGGCACGGAGTTGGCGTCCTCGAGCAGGCGATTCGTTCGTTGCTGGACAATCATCAACGCACAAACCGTTCTCTGAAATTCCTTCTCGTTGGAGAGGGACCACTCGCTTCGCAGCTGCGGAACGCGCTCGAGCCTTATGTGCGCGATCGTTTGGTTACCTTTACAGGCGCGATTCCACACAAGTCCGTCCGCACGTATCTGGACGCTGCGGACATTCTTGTTTCCCCGCACGTTCCCATGCCCGGCGGGCGTCCTTTTTTTGGCTCGCCCACGAAGTTGTTCGAATATATGGCGATGGGGAAGGCGATTGCTGCGAGCGCTCTGGATCAAATCGCTGATGTTCTGGAGCACGGGAGAACAGCGTTGCTGGTCAAGCCTGGTGACGCCATCGAGCTGGCCGAGGCCATTCAGCGACTTGCCGGTGATGCGCAACTACGCATTGAGCTCGGGCTCCATGCTCGTGAGACCGCTCTGGCGCGCCACACCTGGCGCCAAAATGCCCGCCGTGTCCTCGCTTATTACTCGGACCCTCAGCTCGCTCCACGCGAGGCCGGGTTGCAAAGTGCTGTTGCTGCTGGCTCGACGCCATCTCGCAGTACAAACCTGGCAAGGCAACCGCTCCGATGAAGACCGCCATATCAGCCGCCTCAGCTCAACTATGGCGCATGGCAGCGGGATCGGAGCTGCGCCGCAACGTCTTAGAGACCTATGGCACCCGCGTACTTATTATTCTCGTGACGTTTGCAACGGCTGTTGTGATCGCGCGAGAACTCGGTCCTACCGGTCGCGGGCTCTATGCCGTGGCCGTGACTTTGGGCGCGATCGGCGCGCAGTTCGGCAATCTTGGCCTGCATGCCTCCAACACCTTCTACGTCGCAAAAGACCGAGGGCTCCTGCCTGCTCTCATTGGCAACACCCTGGCTGTCGTCCTTGTCTCTTGCGTCATCGCCGCCCTATGTGGGATTGGCTTTGCTTTCTCGCCAAACGTAGCGCCTGTCCACGGGGCACTTCTGCTGCTCGCGTTGGCTTCGGTTCCTTTCACTCTCGCCTACCTCCTCGCTCAGGGATTGCTCCTCGGCGTTAATGAGGTTCGGGCATACAACCAGATTGAATCTGGCGGCAAACTCCTCGCGATGGCGCTGATCTGTATCCTCGTACTGGCTCGGCGTAGCACCGTGGAACTGTTCTTCGCCGCTACCTTGTTGTCGATAATAGCGGCCTTTCTTTGGGCCTTTCTGCGCCTCAGACGAGTTTCGGCGAAACCGCCCAAACCATCTTTCGCCGTCTTTCGCCAGTGTCTTGGCATCGGGGTCAAAGCGTATACGATCGCCTTCTTCGGTTTTCTTCTCCTCAGAATCGATTTGCTCATGGTCAAGTACATGCTCGGCGCGACGGAAGCGGGCTACTACTCGATAAGCCAGGTTCTCGCCGAGAACACCATGATGTTTCCGGCGGTCATAGGACTGCTCTTGTTTCCCAAACTGTCAGCTCTAAGTCAGAGAGAAGAAAAACTGCAGTTGGCGAACAAAGCTGTTTTGGTAACGGCGGCACTCATGTTGCCGGTAGTCGCGATTGCTGCGTTGGCAGCGGCTCCCGTCATCTCAGTTGCCTTCGGACGGAACTTCCTCCCGGCAGTCCCTCCCTTTGCCTGGCTGATGCCGGGAACCTATTTCCTCGGAATTGAAACGGTGATGGTGCAGCTCCTAAACAGCGAGGGTTTTCCTCCAATCATCGTGGTGGCCTGGATCGTGGACACAGTGATCAACGTCGCCCTGAATTTCTGGGCTATCCCCCGCTTTGGCATAGCTGGCGCGTCGATGGTCTCCTCTGTTTGCTATTTCCTGATGTTCCTCGTCGTTTCCGCCGTTGTCTGGAAGCGCAATTACGCGCGGCGGCCGGCAGCGGAATGCGCGCCAAATCTGCCAGCCGAAACATAAATGCGAATCATAAGGATACTCAAACGGGAATCGCCACTCTTGGTTGCTCGCGAGGTCTTGTGGAGAGCACGAAGAGAGTGGAACAAGCGGCAAATGATCAGCCGGCTCGAGCACCCCGGCAATCTTAAATTCCGCTGTATGCCTTACCACAAACCGGACCTCGAATCCTTGAGTGACCATAGCCGAGAGCTGGTGGTGGCCTTCGCGGACGAGATTCTGGCCGGGCGATATCCTTTCTTAGGCTATGGCACAGCGGAACTCGGAACACGCCCGAAATGGAATCTTGATTTTACATCTGGCGCCGAGTGGCCCTATGTGCGCAGCGAGTGCCGCGACTGCATCCGCCACGACGGCTCCGACGTCAAGGTGCCGCTCGAACTTTCGCGTCTACAATTCCTCCCGATCCTGGGCAAGGCGCACGTTCTTACGGGCGATGACTTGTATCGGCAAGCGGCGAAAGAGCTCCTCTCGCATTGGATTCAATCAAATCCCGCTCCCCTGGGGGTGAACTGGACGATTCCGATGGAGGCGGCTCTGCGCGCCATGAGCATCTGCTTCCTGCTGAATTTGCTTTCGACTTTCGGTCCTCAGGAACAGCCTTGGCTTCTGACCGTGACGCGCTCTCTCGCCGAGCATTTGCTCTACATCGAAGCGAACATTGAGTTCTCCCATTTGTTGACCAGCAATCACTATCTAAGTGATGTTGTGGGGCTTTACTGCCTCTCGGTCTTCTTCGACGGCGAGGGCATGCCAGCCAGGCGCAGAAAATACCGCCGGCTAATCGAAGCCGAAATGGCAAAGCAGGTATACCAAGACGGTGGGGATTACGAGGCCTCCACCGGATACCAGGTCTTGGTCACACAGCTTTTTACAACCGCCCTGCTGCTGATGCAAAGCGATGGCTCGGCTCCAGTTGCGCCGGCGTTCGCCGAGCGCCTTAAGAGGATGTTCCAATTCCTCAACACCATAGCTAGCATCTCCGGCGAATTGCCACCTGTTGGTGACTGCGACGACGGTCGCACCGAGCTACTGCTCGACGACCTCCAGCAGATGATTCATTGCCCGGTTGCAGAGAGGAATTCGCTGAGGGTCTCTGGCTTGCTAGGTCTCGGGCAACGGCTGTTCGGCATAGGTGCCGGCGCCGGTGACGATGCCGCGTGGTACGGTCTCACCGACGCCGTACACCCTCCCTATTCTGAACCTCGGCAGAACCCTCGCTTGCCATACCCAATCCAGGTTGTTCCAAAGTCTGGAATCGGCGTTCTGAAACAAGCGTCTGCGGATCTTCTCTTTTTTGCCATTCCAAATGGAATCCATGGCAAAGGGAGCCACACCCACAACGACAAGCTGAGTTTTGTTCTGCGCATCGGTGGCCGCGAAGTTCTCTGCGACTCCGGCACGGGCTGCTACACGAAAGACATCGCGACTCGGAACCGGTTCCGCAGCACGGCCGCGCACAACTCCTTGATGATCGATGGCACAGAACAGAATCATATCGACGCGGGCCCCTCCGGGCTTTTCCTCCTTGGAAACGAGGCGGCTGTTAGTCCAATACAACAAGGTCAGGATGCGCTGGGCTACTTTCTGCGCGCCTCACATACTGGATACTGCTCGCTTGGCGTGAAGCACACGCGAACCATTCGCGCTGTTTACAACGAACCGGCCTTTGTCATTGAAGATGAACTTGATGGCGATGGCGTTCACGATTTCGAGCTCAACTTTCAGCTTGCTGCCCATCGAAGCGCGGAAATCGTTTGGCTTGAAAATGGAATTATGTGCCGTGTACTGGGCGATCCTGAAGTTCAGCTCGTTGTCACCGCGTCCGTCGTTCTTCAGGTGGAAATTCACCCCGCGCTTGTCAGCCGGACGTACGGAGCAACGGTCCCTTCGTCGAGAGTGCGCGTCTCGGGCAGAACTACGGTTCCCGCACGCATCTCGACGCAACTCTGGTGGGTGGAAGCGGCCGGCCCTGCGAGCGCTCAACTGGAATCTACAAGAGACTCTCAATCTCGTGACGTTGTGGCTGAGGGGGTTTATCAGGAATGAGCCCCGCTCGCTCCGTTCCCACTTCCGTTCCGGTTGAAGCCGATTTCGCGGCAACAGCCGCGTTGTCTGACGACTACCCCCTCTCGGGCGAGTCGATTGTGTGTTTCGCGGGCGAGGACTGGTGGTACCACCATCCCCATTCGAAGAACCACATTCTGAAGCGGCTGGCCAAACATAATCGCGTGCTGTTCGTGAACTCCATCACCATGGGCCTGCCTTCGATCGGCAATCCGGACTTCTTTCATAAAATCCGGAGAAAACTTCGCAGCTACATGCGCTGGCTGCGCAAAGCACCCGAGGGACTGTGGGTAATGACGCCGATCAACGTGCCGCTGTACGGTTCCGCCGTGGCACGCGCGTTGAATCGCGTGCTGCTTGCACTGCAGCTCCGCTTCGTGATGTTCCTGCTCAATTTGCGCCGACCCATCGTTTGGGTGGCCATCCCCACAGCCGCCGACGTGGCGGGCTCGCTCAGCGCCAAGCTGCTGGTCTATCAGGTTTCCGACAAATACGATGTCAACGAAGACAGCGCGCTCTCACGTGCCGTAATTCGCGACATGGATTCCCGCCTTAAGGAACAGGCCGCGGTAGTGATGTATTCCGGGCGCAAGCTCTATGAGGAAGCCGAAAGCCGCCACCGCTATTTTCTTGAGCAAGCGGTGGATTATGAACGGTTTGCCAACTTGCGTCCGGGAACTCCCGAGGACATGGCTGCATTGCCTCGTCCCATCCTCGGATACGTCGGCGCCGCCGATTTTTACACCATGGATGTGCCTTTAATCGAACACGTGGCCCGGGTGCGGCCTGATTGGCATTGGGTTTTCATCGGCTCCAAATCCAATGTTGTCAAGCTCTCAGCGCCGAACATTCATTTCCTCGGCCCCAAACCCTATGCAGAGCTTCCTCGTTACTACAATCACATCGATGTCTGCGTGCTGCCGTGGGTACAGAACAATGCGTTTACCAACTACGGAAGCGCCATTAAGGTCCGTGAATATCTCGCCACTGGAAAACCTGTGGTCATTTCTCCGCTGTACGAATACCTCCTGACGCCGGGCGTAAAAATCTACCGCTCGCCCGCTGAGTTTATCTCGCTTGTTGAGAAAGCGCTTGCCAGCGACACGCCCTGGGAGCGCCAGGTTCGCCAAGACGTAGTGCGCAACTGTACCTGGGACGTGCGCGCGAAAGAGGTAGCTGAGCTGTTTCATCGGCTGCTCGATGCGCGGGGGAGCTACTAATGTGCGGCATTAACGGAGTGCTTTCGTTCAGGAACAGTGCGTTCCGGGTATCGGAGCACTATCTGACGCGCATGAGGGATGTGATGTCGCACCGCGGACCGGACGGGGCGGGGAACTTTATTTCACCGGACCGGCGGCTAGGCTTGGGACACCGGCGGCTGGCGATTATTGATCTGTCGGAAAAGGCCGCGCAGCCGATGAGCAACGAGGACAGCTCGCTATGGGTGGTCTTCAATGGCGAGATTTACAATCATGCCGAAATCCGTGCGGAATTGGAACGGCTGGGAGGACACCGCTGGAAGACGGACCATTCCGATACCGAAGTGATCCTGCATGCGTTCGAGCAGTGGGGAATTGACTGCGTTCAGAAATTCCGCGGCATGTTTGCCATCGCGCTGTGGGACACGAAACAGCGCCAACTCTGGCTGGTCCGCGATCGGGTCGGCGTCAAGCCGCTCTACTACAGCGTTCACCATGGGCGCATCACTTTTGCTTCCGAGATCAAGGCGCTGCTGGAGGATGAGGAGCAGCGACGCGAGGTAAATGAAGAAGCGCTTTATTACTATTTGTCGTTCAATGCCACGCCGGCTCCGTTCACCCTCTTTGCGGGAATCCGGAAGCTCGCGCCTGGGACATGGTTAAGAGTCAGCGAGGACGGCCATGTCCAGGAATCCCGGTATTGGGATGTCTTGGATCACACGCAGCCGCTGACCAATGCTTCCGAAGAGGAGATTGCCGAACGCCTCTTATCCGAACTCCGTACCGCAGTAAAGCTCCGCAAAATCAGCGACGTGCCAGTCGGCGTGTTTCTTTCTGGCGGCATTGACTCGAGCACGAACGCGGCGCTGTTTTCCGAGGGCGACGGGAAGCCGGTCAACACTTTCTCGATTGGCTACGACAAAGAATACGAGAGCTATCCAAGCGAACTTCCCTATGCGAGGAAGATTGCGCGCGTGGTCGGCGCCGAGCACCATGAACTGCTGCTGCGCGAGAGCGACCTTCTCGACTCGCTGTCGCTGATCGTTCGACATCAGGATGAGCCGTTGGCCGATCCCGTCTGCATGCCCGTGTACTTCGTATCAAAATTGGCTCGCGACAACGGGGTCATTGTTTGCCAGGTGGGGGAAGGTTCGGACGAACTGTTCTGGGGCTACAAATATTGGAGAGACTCGCTGCGCCTGCAGAATTTCGCCAACTCGCTGCCGGTTCCAAAGCTGCTGAGAGGCGCGGGACTGGCGGCTCTAAGTTGCATCGAGAAGTGGCCGGGGGCTTCTTATACGCGCGAGTTTTCATGTGAAGTTGTGCGGCGGGCGCTGTCCAACCGTCCTGTTTTCTGGGGCGGGGCAGAGGTGTTCAGCGACTCGCAGAAGCGGCAGTTCCTCTCCCCGGGCTTGCGGAAGAAATTCGCTGATTTTAGTTCCTGGGAAGCTATTCGGCCGATCCACGAACGCTTCGCGCAGAAAGCGTGGGAACCTTCGCCCCTGAATTGGATGAGTTACCTCGACCTGAATCTCCGATTGCCGGAACTTTTGCTCATGCGCGTCGACAAGATGAGCATGGCGGTGAGTTTAGAAGCGCGGGTTCCGTTTCTCGATCACAAGTTCGTCGAGTTGGCGATGAGTATTCCGGAATCGGTAAAAACCAAAAACGGCGTACTAAAATCCATTCTGAAAAAAGCGGTCAGGGGCGTAATACCAGACGAGCTTATTGACCGGAGAAAGCAAGGGTTCGGGGTGCCTGTGTACGAGTGGTATCACACCAAATTCGGAGAGTACCTTGCGAAGGAGATGCGGGAATTTTGCGTCAACAGTGAACTCTTTCAGTTTGAGCGTGTTTTGCCTTTCCTCAAAAAGAGGGGATGGGCATTGCTGAACGTCGCGCTATGGTGGAAACAATATATTGGTTCGGGGTCGGCCGTACGTGGCCCACTCCACGCATCAACTCCATTAAGAAGTGAGCCGCCCCATCGTCAAACCATAGCATTGTCTGTTGAGCCTCGCGTGTGACGCATTGCCAGATTCTGCAGCATGTTGACGGAAGTATGATGGACGCGGTGCGCGTCGAGCCCACTCAGAGCGAGAATGGCCATTCAAGTCAGGCCCTGGCCCTTCGAGATTTTCCTCTATCTTGAGCTAAAGCCCATTGCATGACCTAGCTAAGTAATTAATCCTGTAGGGCGGAAAACGCGTTGTGCAACAGCTTCTAATGATTCTGGCGAGAGGGAGGGCAGTGGCGCTTCTAACGGCTTCGAGGCGAATGCGGCCGTGGCTTCTCTTGTTACTCTGCTCCGTCGTTTCCGCCGGCTGCAATTGGATTTACGGGAGCAGTGCACGACAGGACGTCCTCTATCTGAAGAGAGATCTTTCTGCTGCCGATCTCTCGCAATGGACGCATCGGGATTTCGGCTTGGGCACGGACAGAGGCTCGGACTCGAGCGGGGCCGGATTTCTGTTGTATCACGCAAACGTCGCGGGACGCAGAGCCGCGGGTATGACTGTCACTCCCACTGCGCACGCATCGCCTGCGGCCAGCAGCGACAGCGTCTACTTATGGGACCGGAGCCAGTATTGGAATTACCAACCCTACGAAATCTGGCTCCGGACTTCCGTCATGTTTCCATCCGCGGCGACGATCGAAGCTGCCGGGGCCCCAGGGGAAGCGGCTTTTGCTCCTACTACCGGCGAATGGAATTGGTTCCTAGAATTCCACAACGACAGCAGCCCTTTGCCTGATTGCGCGAACGAGTTCGCAAACTTATCTCTCGACGTGAAGACGGACGATCCGGTCGCGAGCGGCGTGGTCGGGACGAAGAATCCGCGCATGGCCATGCGCATCATCGGTGGCAACGATTGCGCACCGGACATCGTGTGGGTCGATGGCCCTCCTCTCCAATGGGACCATTGGTACGAATTGCTTCTACATATCAAGTGGGATCCCAAACGTGGGATTGCGGAGTGGTATCTCGACAATTCCGACGTCCCGTACTACTCGAACCAGGAGATTCCGACGTTGTTTACAAGGCCGAAGGGGTATTTAAGTCCCAGCTACACAAACCTGACGATACCTAACTATCGTTTGCACGCGCCTTGGAGCTCGACCATCTATATTGGACCGCTCGCGGTCGGCTCGACCAAGAGTTCCGTGCTGAATGTCTTCTGAGCGCCGCATGAAACTTGTGATTTAGCTGGGTTGTGGTCGGCCTTCAGAAGTGTGCCTAACATTCAGCTACGAAGCCACTGTAGTCGGGTAGTCGACGACCGTGCCGATGCTCTCGGCCACGGTCGTCTTATCTGCAACTCCGGCGAGCGATAAGTTAGGGCAGAGGAGGGGCGCAGACGCCCAAGGTGAGGTTGCTGGTGAGGAGATTGAAAATATCCCCTAAGCCGAGGTCACCTGTGCCGTTGGCGCTAATGGCCTCCCCGAGATCCGAGTTGCTCTTGAAGGTGTTGTTGTTGACGCAGGCGTTGGTGGCTTGGG
>Ga0210395_10000205_pt1 | contig 46624 bp, 44 predicted proteins | sample IncBWH4OmetaG_FD_150861 | JGI IMG/M metagenome (GOLD analysis project Ga0210395, IMG submission 150861) | Forest soil microbial communities from Barre Woods Harvard Forest LTER site, Petersham, Massachusetts, United States - Inc-BW-H-4-O ...
TTTGCTGCGATATCGCGGGCACCGCTGGCGAAGCTGCAGGTGTACCGCAGGCGTATGGGCTGGGACTTCCCCTGGGTGTCTGCGCACGACGGCGATTTCAACGCCGATTTCAACGTGTCCTTCACCGCGGAGCAGCAGCGGCAGGGCATCGAATACAACTATCGGCGCGAACCCGCCTGGGCCGTGGCCGGGATCGGCGAGTCGGTGACGAAGCGTGGCGAGGGACCGGTGGCCGAGCATGCGACAATGACGGGAACCGACGTGGCCACCTACACGCGCGAGCGGCCCGGCATGAGCGCCTTTGCCGCGCAGCGCGGTGCCCTCTACCACACCTATTCAACCTTCTCCCGCGGACTGGACGGCCTATGGGGCATGTACCAGTGGCTGGACCGCGCGCCCAAGGGGCGCAATGAGACGGGCACCTGGTGGCGGCGGCATGATGAATACGCCAAGCGCTGAAGGCAGGCGTGGGCACCCGGTGGGCGGGTTCGCCGTCCTCGCCGTCGCAGCGCTGAGCTTCGGCATCGCTGCGGCGGCGACCATCCACGGGAGTGTGTCGATGGCGATGCCGTGGATGCGGATGCCCGGTCAGAGCTGGCCGGAAGTTGCCGCGGGGTTCCTGGGCATGTGGGTGGCGATGATGGTGGCCATGATGCTGCCCTCCTTGCTGCCCATGCTGTACCGCTACCGCCGCGCGCTCAGTGGCGTGGGCGAGCTGCGCCTGGGCCTGCTCACGACCCTGATGGCTCTCGGTTACTTCCTGGTGTGGAGCGCGCTCGGCGTGGCCGTGTTTCCGGCGGGCGTCGCCCTGGCGGGGATCCGGATGCGGGTCCCCGCGCTGGCGCGCGCGATTCCGTTTGCGGTCGCAATGCTGCTGCTGATGGCGGGGCTGCTGCAGTTTACCGCGTGGAAAGCCCGACACCTGGCCTGCTGCCGGCAGGGACCCGGACATGGCCAAGCTGTTGCGGCCGAGGCCCGCGCCGCCTGGCGGCATGGGCTGCGGTGCGGCCTGCACTGCAGCCTGTGCTGTGCCGGACCCACCTTGGTTCTGCTGGGACTGGGCGTCATGGATCTTCGCGCCATGGCGATGGTGATGGTGGTGATCACGACCGAACGTCTCGCCCCGGCCGCCGAGCGCGCCGCACGCGCCATCGGCACGCTGGCGGTTGGCGCTGGATTGGTGCTGTTGGTCGTGCTTTCTACCGGCGGCAGTACTGCGGCAGAAACTTCTCGGCAATATCGGTGGTCGCACTTTCCAGGCGCGGCGCATCCAGCCGTGTTCCATCAAGTTCGCGGTAGCCGCAGGCCCACGCAATCGAATCCCCATTTACCTTCACCGGATACAGCACCAGCTTCTGGCCCTGGATGAGCGAGTTGGCGGCACCTCCATAGGTGATGACGACGGCCCCGTTGTCCACTGCCACGGACTGCACGTAATGCCCCGCGGAGGAGGAGTTGATGCCCAAGCTCTGTGCCGAGGCCGACCTCACATCCACTCCATTGGCGGCGGCCTGCGCAATCTGCGTCTCGAAGCTCCTGGCCAATACCAGTCCCTCGGTGACCTGCGCGCGAATGGTGTAGTCCTGGTAGGCGGGGATGGCGATCGCCGCCAGTATGCCGATGATGGCAATTCCTATGAACCCCGCCACGACGACGATCAGCGCCGCGCCCGCGCCGCCGGAAGCGGGAGGTGCGGTGGCGATTTCCTGTGGCGTGAGACCTTTGCGCACCACCACCGTGCTGACAATCAGATCATGCAAGGACTGGCGGCGACTGGTGACGGCGGCGATCAGAAAGCTGATGAGCGCGATGGAATTGGAGATCAGGTAGGCCACCATCCGTCCGGTCGCGTGCGGAAAACTCAGGCGCTCACCGTCCTCGGTGCTGACCTGGATGTTCAGCGCCAGCTTACCGAGCGTGGCCTGGTGCTTCGAGCTCTCCATCCCCGCCTTGTACAGCCACACGACCAGCAGCCACACCAGCAGTAGCCCCGGATAGCGCCCCGCGCCGGCGATCGTGACCACCAGCAACAGCAGCACGATGTACAGCACGTAGTCGATCAGGTAGGCGAGCAACCTGCGCCCGAGTGAGGCATAGACGCTGCTTGCGTCGAGCGGCGCATGGCGCGGGCCCGCAGCCAGGGTGGCGCTCGGATCGAGCGCCGCGCCGCAGCCGGCGCAGAACTTCTGCGCAGCATTCGCCTGCTTGCCGCATTGCGGACAGAACATGACTGCATCCCCCGGCGATTCAATTTATTTGAATCATACCGCGGCACGCCGGGCATCGGCGGGGAAGTCCTACGGAAGGTCGGTAGTACCCATCAGGTAACGGTCGCATTCACGCGCTGCACCGCGGCCTTCGTTGATGGCCCACACCACCAGACTCTGACCGCGGCGACAATCGCCCGCGGCGAACACCCCGGGCGCGCTGGTTGCGAACCTGCCGTATTCGGCCTCGACATTGGTGCGCGCATCCAGCTGCAGACCCAGGTCCGACACCAGCTGTGACTCAGGTCCGAGGAAGCCCATGGCCAGCAGTACCAGCTGCGCCGGGCGAGTCTCCTCGCTGCCCGCCACTTCAAGCGGACGCAGGCGGCCGTCGCCGCCTTTCTCCCAGCCTATCTTCACGGTGGAAAGTTGCGCGATGCTGCCCTTGGCATCACCGCAGAACTTCCTGACGGTGGTGAGAAAGACGCGCGGATCGGCGCCGAAGCGCGCGGCGGCCTCCTCCTGGCCGTAATCCATGCGATAGATCTTCGGCCATTCCGGCCAGGGATTGTCTGCGGCGCGGTCCTGAGGCGGCTCGGGCAGGATTTCAAACTGGGTGAGGCTGCGGCAACCCTGACGCATGGCCGTGCCCACGCAATCGGTGCCGGTGTCGCCGCCGCCGATGACGATGACGTCCTTGTCCTTGGCGTGGATCGGTGCCTTGTCCGGTCCGCCATCCAGCAGCGCCTTGGTGCTGGCGGTGAGGTAGTCCATGGCAAAATGCACGCCGCCGAGCTGGCGGCCATCGACGTTCAGATCACGCGGCACCGTGGCGCCGGTGCACAGCACAACGGCGTTGAAGTCCTTGCGCAGCGTTTGCGGATCCACATTGGTGCCGACGTTGGCGCCGCATTGGAACCTGATTCCCGAGTCTTCCATGAGCTTGATGCGGCGCATCACCACTTCGCGCTTGTCGAGCTTCATGTTGGGAATGCCGTACATCAGCAGGCCCCCCGGCCGGTCCTCGCGTTCGAACACGGTGACCAGATGGCCGGCCTGATTCAGCTGCGCGGCCGCGGCCAGGCCCGCGGGGCCTGAGCCCACCACCGCGACCGACTTGCCGGTGCGTTCCGAGGGGGTGACCGGGAACACCCAACCCTCATCCCAACCCCTGTCGATGATGGAGTTTTCGATGTTCTTGATGGTCACCGGGGGCGCGTTGATCCCGAGCACGCAGGAGCCTTCGCACGGCGCCGGGCATACCCGACCGGTGAACTCCGGGAAGTTGTTGGTCTTGTGAAGCCGCTCCAGGGCCTCACGCCACAGGCCGCGGTACACCAGGTCATTCCATTCCGGGATGAGATTGTTCACCGGACAGCCCGAGGCGCCGCCGTTCATCAACTTGCCCGTATGGCAGAAGGGCACGCCGCAGTCCATGCAGCGCGCGCCCTGCTGGCGCAGGCGTTTGTCGTCCATGTGGAAATGAAACTCGCGCCAGTCCTGGATGCGCTCCAGTGGCGTGCGATCGACGGGCAGTTCCCGCAGATATTCGATGAATCCGGTCGGCTTTCCCATGGTTGAATCAATTCCCACCCACGCGCGCGAGATCGCGCGCGTTTTCTTCAAACGCGGCCATGATGGCCTCGTCGCCCGTCAGACCCTGGTCGTGCGCCTTCCTGATGCAGGCCAGCACGCGCTGATAGTCCTTGGGCATCACTTTCACGAACTTCGGCACGCTCACGTCCCACGCATCAAGCAGCCGCCGGGCGCGGCCGCTGCGGGTGTGCTGCCAGTGCCGCTCGATGAGCTCGCGCAGCTCCTCGCTGTCCGGAGCATCCACGACGCCGGTCACCGCCACCATCTGCTTGTTGATGTGGCCGCGGCAGTCGCCGTTCTCGTCGAACACATAGGCGACGCCGCCGGACATGCCGGCTGCGAAGTTGCGGCCCGTGGGCCCGAGCACCACGACCCGGCCCCCGGTCATGTACTCGCAACCGTGATCACCCACGCCTTCGACGACGGTCCTCACCCCGCTGTTGCGCACCGCGAAGCGTTCACCGGCCCTGCCGCGGAAGTAGGCCTCGCCGGCGGTCGCGCCATACAGCGCGACGTTGCCGATGATGATGTTCTCCTCGGGCACGAAGGTGGCGGCCGGCGCGGGGCTGACGATGATGCGTCCGCCCGAAAGACCCTTGCCGACGTAGTCGTTGGCATCGCCCTCGAGACGGAAAGTCATGCCGGGGGGCATGAAGGCGCCGAAGCTCTGGCCCGCCGAGCCCTTGAAGCGCAGCTGCACGGTATCCTCGGGCAGACCCTTGGCGCCCCAGCGGCGCGTGATGGCGCTGCCGGTGATGGTGCCCACCACCCGGTTCACGTTGCGGATGCTCAGCTCCCCGCTGACCTTCTCGCCGCGTTCGATGGCCGGCCTGCAAAGCTCCAGCAGCGTCGTCACGTCCAGGGACTTGTCCAGGCCATGATCCTGGGTGTCAGTGCAGAAGCGTCCGATCTCCGGTCCCAGGTCAGGCTGGTAGAGGATGTTCGAGAAGTCGAAGCCGCGGGCCTTCCAGTGGGCGATGGCCTTGCGCGGCTCCAGGCGATCCACGCGACCGACCATTTCGGTGAGGCTGCGGAAGCCCAGCTGCGCCATGATCTGGCGCAGATCCTGCGCAACGAAGTGCATGAAGTTGACCACGTGCTCCGGGGCGCCCGCGAAACGCTCGCGCAGCTTCGGATCCTGGGTCGCAACGCCCGCCGGGCAGGTATTCAAGTGGCACACGCGCATCATGATGCAACCCACCGACACCAGCGGCGCGGTCGCAAAGCCGAATTCCTCGGCGCCCAGCAGCGCCGCGATGGCCACGTCGCGACCGGTCTTCAGCTGGCCGTCGGTCTCCACCGTGATGCGGCTGCGCAGGTTGTTGAGCACCAGCGTCTGGTGCGTCTCGGCCAGGCCCAGCTCCCACGGCAGTCCCGCATGCGTGATCGAGGTCTGCGGCGAAGCGCCGGTGCCCCCGTCGTAGCCGCTGATCAGCACCACTTCCGCATGCGCCTTGGCGACGCCGGCGGCAATCGTGCCCACGCCCACCTCGGCCACCAGCTTCACGCTGATGCGCGCGTCGCGGTTGCCGTTCTTGAGGTCATGGATCAGTTCGGCAAGATCCTCGATCGAATAGATGTCATGGTGCGGAGGCGGGGAAATCAGGCCGACGCCGGCGGTGGTATGCCGGGTCTTGGCCACCCACGGATACACCTTGCTGCCGGGCAGCTGGCCGCCCTCGCCGGGCTTGGCACCCTGCGCCATCTTGATCTGCAGCTCGCGCGCATTGACCAGGTATTCGCTGGTCACGCCGAAGCGGCCCGAGGCCACCTGCTTGATGGCTGAGTTGCGTGAATCACCGTTCGGCAGCAGCTGATAGCGCTCCGGATCCTCCCCGCCCTCCCCGGTGTTGCTCTTGCCCCCGATGCGGTTCATGGCGATCGCCAGGGTCTCGTGCGCCTCCTTGCTGATCGAACCATAGGACATGGCGCCGGTCTTGAAGCGCCTGACCAGGGATTCGACCGACTCGACTTCCTCGATGGGAATCGCATCGCCGCTCTTGAACTCCAGCAGCCCGCGCAGCGTGCACAGGTTGGTCGACTGATCGTCGATCAGCTGCGCGTATGACTTGTAGGTCGCGAAACTGTTGGTGCGCACCGCCTTCTGCAGCCTGTGGATGGCCTCGGGGCTGAACAGGTGCGTTTCACCATCGTTGCGCCACTGGTACTGGCCACCGGCGGTCAAGGCGCCCGCGTGAGTGCCGCGCGCCGGGAAGGCAGCGCGGTGCCGCAGCATGATTTCCTGCGCGATGACATCCATGCCGATGCCGCCGATGCGCGAGGACGTCCAGGTGAAGTACTCATCGATCACGTCCTGGCGCAGGCCCACGGCCTCGAACACCTGCGCGCCGTGATAGCTCTGCACGGCCGAGATGCCCATCTTGGACATCACCTTGATGACACCCTTGGTGGCGGCCTTCGAGAAGTTGCTGCAGGCCTTGGCGTGATCGATGTCCTGCAGGAAATCATCGCGGATCATGCCATCGAGGGTCTCGAAGGCCAGGTATGGATTGACGGCGCTGCAGCCATAGCCGATGAGCAGCGAGAAGTGATGCACTTCGCGCGCCTCGCCGGTCTCCAGCACCAGGCTCACCCGGGTGCGCAGGCCTTCGCGTATCAGATAGTGGTGCAGGGCCGAGACCGCCAGGAGCGAGGGCACGGCGGCGAAATCGCGGTTCACACCGCGATCGCTGAGAATGAGGATGTTGACCTCCTCGTCCTCGACCATGCGCCGCGCCGCCAGGCGCAGCTCTTCCATCGACTTGACCAGGCCGCGCTCGCCGCGCGTGGCGCGAAACAGGATCGACAGCACGCCGACCTTGAGCCCCGGTGCGTGCAGGCGCCTGATCTTGGCGAACTCCTCGTTGGTCAGGATGGGCGCATGCAGTTCCAGGCGCCGGCAGTCGGCCCGCTGCGGCATCAGCAGATTGCCCTCCGATCCCAGCCACACCTCCGAGGCGGTGATGAGCTCCTCGCGTATGCAGTCGATGGGCGGGTTGGTCACCTGCGCGAACAGCTGCTTGAAATAGTCGAACAGCAGGCGCGGCTTGGACGACAGCGCGGCGAGCGCCGCATCATTGCCCATGGAACCCACGGCCTCCACGCCGCTCCTGGCCATGGGCGTCAGCAGCACGCGCAGATCTTCGAAGGTGTAACCGAAGGCCATCTGGCGCTGCACCAGCGTGTCGTGGTCGGGGACTGGCACTTCCGGGGCTGCGGGCAGGTCCTCCAGATGCAGCAGATGCTCATCCAGCCACTGCCGGTAAGGGCGCTCGCTTGCCACCTGGCGCTTGATCTCCTCGTCCTCGACGATGCGCCCGGCCTCGGTGTCGATGAGGAACATGCGCCCCGGCTGCAGGCGCCCCTTCCTGAGCACATCCTCGGGCGGCACGTCCAGCACGCCGGCCTCCGAGGCCATCACCACCATGTCGTCCTTGGTCACGTAGTAACGCGCCGGACGCAGGCCATTGCGATCCAGCACGGCACCGATCTTGCGGCCATCGGTGAAGGCGATGCAGGCCGGGCCGTCCCAGGGCTCCATCAGGCTGGAATGGAACTCGTAGAAGGCGCGCAGCGAATCATCCATGTTCTCGTGGTTCGACCACGGCTCAGGAATCATCATCATCACGGCATGCGGCAAGGAGCGCCCGGCCAGCACCAGCAGCTCCAGGGTGTTGTCGAACATCGCCGAGTCGCTGCCGTTGGGATTGACGATCGGCAGGATCTTCTTCACGTCGTCGCCGAACACATCGGATTCGAACAACGCCTCGCGCGCCTTCATCCAGTTGATGTTGCCGCGCAGGGTGTTGATCTCGCCGTTGTGGGCGATGTAGCGGTAGGGATGCGAGCGGTCCCAGCTGGGAAAGGTGTTGGTGCTGAAGCGCGAATGCACCAGCGCCAGCGCCGTCTCCATCGCCGGATCGTTCAGGTCCTTGAAGTACTGCGCCAGCTGACCGGTCAGCAGCATGCCCTTGTAGACGAAGGTCTTGTGCGAGAGGCTGGGGACGTACCAGTACTCCGCGCCATCCATGGTGGAGGCGCGGATCTCGCTGTAGGCGCGCTTGCGTATGACATAAAGCTTGCGCTCGAATACCGTCTCGTCCGCGAGCGCCGGGTCACGGCCGATGAACACCTGGCGCATGAACGGCTCGCTGGCTTTGGCCGTCTCACCCAGGGTGGAGTTGTCGACCGGGAGCGTTCGCCAGCCGATGATGCTCTGGCCTTCGGACTGTACGATCTGCTCGAAATGCTCCTCGAGCCGCCGGCGGCGGGTCGGGTTGCGCGGCAGGAAGATGATGCCGCTGCCATAGGCCCCTGGACCGGGCAGGTTCAGGCGCGCCTTGCGGGCGACCTCCTTGAAGAAGGCATGGGGCATCTGCAGCAGCACGCCCGCGCCATCGCCGGTGTTGATCTCGCTGCCACTGGCGCCACGATGATCCAGATTGCGCAGGACCTGGATGGCATGCTGCACGATCTTGTGGGACTTGCGCCCCTTTATGTCGACAACGAAGCCAACTCCGCAGGCATCGTGCTCAAACTGCGGATCGTAGAGGCCCTGCTTGCCAGGACGCATGTGCGGGGCGGCCTTCGACTTTGCCGACACCTTTTGAGCACCGGTGCCCTGCACCGGCGCGGTCCTGCCTGTCTTGCTCATGCTAACTCCGAAAACCAACGCAGCGCCTCGTGGCGCCGTTCTCGTACCGTAGCCGGGGGAAGGCTAACGAGGTCCGAACCTCTAACGATATCATCCCCGGCAACCCTTGGGATGTCCTGGGGGAATATTGCCGACCCGCCGGGCAGCGTCAATGCGCCTGATGCAGTTGCCCCGTTTCGGGACGGCTTGCGGGCACCCTGCACAGCCGCGGGGCGGGGGTTGGTGCTGGAATGCTAATGTTCCTGCATGAGCAATGACCACAGTTGGCGGCACCGGCAGGCGCTGTTCATCGCCGCGGATCATCCGGCGCTGGCCGGTCATTTCCCCGGCACACCGGTGGTGCCGGCGGTGCTGCTGCTGTCGCAGGTGCTGGATGCCGCCCAGAGCTGGCTCGGTGCGGAGGTCCGGCCGCTGCGCCTGCGCCAGGCCAAATTCCCCGCCCCCTGGCTGCCGGGTATGCAGGTGCTGGCGAGCCTGGAGCGCGAGGCGTCACTGTTGCGCTTCGCAGTCACGGCCAACGACCGCACGCTGGCGCTGGGAGTTTTCGAATTGCAGGAGCGCCACTGATGGGAGTTTCGCGATGGCTGGCCATGGCGGCGCTGCTGCACATCGCCACCGCCCTGGGCGAGCCGGGGTCCCCGGCCCCCAACGTGGATACGCTGCTGCAGCATCTGGCGCGACCGGCACCGGCGCGCACGCCCTTCGTCGAAGTACATTTCTCGCCCCTGCTCAGCCGGCCCATCATTGTCTCGGGTGAAATGGAATACGACGGACCCGACTCGCTGGCGCGCACCGTGGACAAGCCCTATTCCGAACACACCCGGATCCAGGGCGACACGGTCACCCTGACCCGCGGCAACGACCCGCCGCGCACCTTTTCGCTGCAGCGCGCGCCGGATCTGAAAACCCTGCTCAGCAGCTTCGCGGCGCTGCTGGGCGGCAATCGCGCGCAGCTGGAGCAGGGCTTCACCCTGAAACTGGGCGGTGATGAGGCCCACTGGTCGCTCGAGCTGACGCCGCGCGACATCCGTGTGGCCCAGCGCGTGACCCGCATCCTGGTGAATGGCGCGGCGGGCAGTCCGCGCTGCATGACCACGAGCGCCCCCGACGGCAGCGTGACGGTGATGCTGATGGAGGAGGCCGCCCGCACCACGTTGCCGGCGGACCTGGACCGCGCCGGTCTCAACAAGGTGTGCCGCTGAACTCCCGCATGCGCGGCTCCGCCCGCCTCACGGCACTGCTGTGGCTGGCACTGCTGGCCGCCGCGGGCCTGGTGGTCCACCACAGCCTGCGGATCAGCGGTGACCTGCGCCTGTTCATGCCCGCGGCCCACGATCCGGTGGGTCGGCTGCTGCTCGAAGAGGTCAGCGAGGGACCGGCGGCCAAACTGCTGCTGGTCGCGATCAGCGGCGCAGCTCCCGAGGCGCTGGCCGCCAGCTCGCAGAAACTCAGCGCGGCGCTGCGCAGCGATCCGGCGTTCGGCTTCGTCAGCAATGGCGAGCAACGCCTCGACATGGTGCCCGATGCGCTGCTCCCCTACCGCTATCTGCTCTCCCCGACGCTCGATACGCAGCCGCTGGACACTGACTACCTGAACCAGCAGCTGCAGGAGCGCGAGCAGGATCTGGCCTCCCCCGCCGCCACCTTGCTGACACCGCTCCTGCCGCGCGATCCGACCCTGGAGCTGCTCAAGGTCCTTGAGTCCTGGGAACCGGCGCAGCAGGCCCAGCAGCTGTTCGATGTGTGGTTCAACAAGGAAGGCAACGCAGCCCTGATGATCGTGCAGACGCGCGGGGCCGGCTTCGATCCGGCCGGGCAGAAGCTCGCCATCGACGCCCTGCGCCGCCACTTCGAGGCGGTGCGGACCGTGCCGGCCATGCAGCTGACCGTGAGCGGCTCCGGCGCCTTCGCCGTCACCATGCAGGCACGCAGCGAGGCCGATGCGCGCCTGGCGGCGATTCTGGATTCGGTGGGCATGGTGCTGCTGATGCTGCTGGCCTATGGCAGCCCGCGGCGGGTGCTGCTGGGCGCACTGCCCCTGGCCACCGCCGGCCTGTGCGGCCTGGGCGCGGCCGCCGCGATCTTCGATACCGTCCATGGCATCACCATCGCCTTCGGCTTCACCCTCACCGGGGTGGCGCTGGACTATCCCATCTATCTGTTCAGCAATGAGCAGCCCGGGGTGCCGGCCCTGACGGTGGCGCGCAGCATCTGGCCGACCCTGGCCACGGCGGTCGCCGCCGTGTGCATCGCCTACCTGGCCTTCCTGGTCTCCGGGGTGCTGGGCCTGGCGCAGCTGGCCACGTTCAATATCGTGGGCCTGGCGGCGGCCGGCCTGTCCACCCGCTATCTTCTGCCGCGGCTGCTGCCGCTGGGCGCCCGCGACTATGGTGCGAGCTGGATTGCTGCAGCGCTCGCGCGACTCTCCGCGCGCCTGCCCGCGCTGCCGTGGCTGGCGCCGCTGATCGGGCTGCTTGCCATCGCGGCCCTGCTCGGCGTTCGCGGGCCCTGGTGGGACACTGACCTGGGTCATCTGACCCCCGTGCCCGAGGCCATGCTGCGTGAGTACGAGTCGTTGCAGCAGGCGCTGGGCGCGCCCGATGTGCGCTACCTGCTGGCGCTGCAGGGGCCCACTGCCGATGCGCTGCTGGCCCGCGAGGAGAGCCTGTCGAAATCCCTCGCCACGCTGACCGCGCAGCACGCCATCGGCGGATTCGACCTGGCCGCGCGCTACCTGCCCAGCGCTGCCGTGCAGCGGCGTCGCCAGGCGGCGCTGCCCGATGCCAGGAGCCTTCAGGACAGCCTGGATAAGGCCGCCACCGGCATGGCCTTCAGGCCTGGCCTGTTTGCGCCGTTTGTGACCGATGTCGCGCGCGCCCGCACCCTGCCCCCGCTCACCGCGGCCACCATCGCCGGCACCCCCCTGGCCCTGACGGTGGGCTCGCTGCTGCAGCCGCGCGACGGCAGCTGGACCGGCCTTGTGACCCTGACCGACGTGCGTCAGCCGCAGCGTCTGGCGCAGCTGGCCGGCGCCTCGAACGGTACCCTGCAGCTGCTGGACCTCAAGCAGGCGGCCGAGGACCTGGTCTCCCACCAGCGGCAACGCATCCTGGAGAGCGTCGCGGCGGCCGCGGTGCTGCTGATCCTGGTGGTGGCCGCCACCTGTCGCTCGTTCCGACGGATGCTGCGGGTGGTCACCCCCATGGCCCTGTCCACCCTGGTGACGCTCGCCGTGCTGCACGGCGCGGGCGTCGCGCTGAACCTGTTCCACCTGATCGCCCTGGTGCTCGCCGCGGGCCTCGGACTGGACTATGGCCTGTTCCTCGAACGCGCCAGCCACGATGAGACGGCGCACCGTCGCGCCCTGCATACGGTCAGCATCTGCGCCACGGCCGCCTGCGTGGTGTTCGCCGTCCTGGGCAGCTCGGCGCTGCCGGTACTGCGTTCCATCGGCATCACCGTGGTGCTGGGAGTCGCCAGCAATTTCGTGCTGTCGCAGCTGCTGATCCGGCGCCGGGCGGCACCGTGAGCGTCGTGGATCGCGCGCTCATCGCTCAGCTGATCCCGCACCAGGGTGCGATGTCGCTGCTGGATCGGGTGGCGAGCTGGGATGGCTCGAACATCGTCGCGATGTCGGCCACGCATCGCGCCCCTGATCATCCGCTGCGCAGCCACGGCGGGCTGCGCGCCGTGCATCTTTGCGAGTACGGCGCCCAGGCGGCGGCGCTGCACGGTGGCCTGGTGGCACGTGCCGCCGGTACCAGCGCGGCACCCGGGTACCTGGTGGCGCTGCGGGATGTGAGTTTCGGCTGCTCGCATATCCATGAACTGGATGGGGAGCTGGAGATCCGCGCCGAGCTGCTGCTGCAGGACGGGAGCAGCTGGCAGTATCGCTTTGCGGCATGGCACGCGGGCCATTCACTGGCGGGCGGCCGTGTGGCTATCATGCGGCGCAAGTGAGGGAGGGGTGATGCGTACCTTGAGCCGTTCACTGCTGGTGGTGCTGGTTCTGGTCGGCTGTGTGGGCTGCGACCAGATCTCCAAAAGCGTGGCGCGCGAGTACCTGCCCGGCAGCGGCGTCCATTCCTACCTGGGCGACACCTTGCGCCTGGAGTTTGCGCAAAATCCCGGCGCCTTCCTCAGCCTCGGTGAATCGCTGCCGCCGGCCATTCGCTACGACGGCTTCACGATCGCTGTGGGCGTGGTGGTGGCGGGGCTGCTGGGCTGGGCGCTGCTGTCGAGCCGGTTGGGCTGGCGCGCACGGCTGGCCATCACGGCCATCGGGGCCGGCGGCCTGGGAAATGTGATCGACCGGCTGCGCTTCGATGGGGCGGTCACGGATTTCCTGAACCTTGGCGTGGGTTCGCTGCGGACCGGAATCTTCAATCTCGCCGATGCCACCTTGATGCTGGGTCTGATCGTGCTGGTCATGGTCTGGAAGCGCCCGCATGAGAATTGAACTGGATGACCTGTCGCGGCCGCAGATCCATGCGCTGCTGAACGAGCACCTGCGCAACATGTACGCGATCTCCCCGCCGGAGAGCGTTCATGCGCTGGACCTGGGGCGGCTGCGAAGCCCCGACATCAGCTTCTGGACGGCGTGGGACGGGCCTGAGCTGGTGGGATGCGGCGCCCTCAAGGAGCTGGATCCGCGTCACGGTGAAATCAAATCCATGCGCACACCCGAGGCCCTGCGCCGCAGGGGCGCCGGCCGGGCCATCCTCAACCACATCATCAGCGTCGCCCGGGCGCGCGGGTATGAGCGCCTGAGCCTTGAAACCGGACCACGGGAAACCTTCCAGGCAGCGCAGGGCCTGTATGCCAGTGCCGGCTTCACCTATTGCAAGGCTTTCGGCGACTACCGCGACGATGATCCTCACAGCGTGTTCATGACCTTGAGGCTGTAACGTGTCACCGCTGTTCAAGAAGCTCAACCTCGGTGCCCACAGCGTCATTCATGTGCTCAATGCCCCGCGTTCCTTCGAACCCGAACTGGCCGCCCTGCAGGGCGTCACCGTGAAACGCTCCGTGTCCGCGACCAGCAGCTTTGCCATGGCCTTCGTGATCACGCAGGCCGAGCGGGATGCGGCGAGCAGCAAGCTCGCGGCGGCCTGCGCCGGGGATGCCGTCCTGTGGATGGTGTACCCGAAGGGGAGCTCCAGGAAGTACCGTTGCGAGTTCAATCGCGACTCCGGCTGGCCGGTGCTGGGCGCGGCGGGTTTCGAGCCGGTGCGCATGGTCGCCATCGATGAGGACTGGTCGGCCCTGCGTTTCCGGCGCGTGGAGCACATCAAGACCATGACGCGCAGCCACGACCATCGCATCTCCAAGCCGGCAAGGTGAAAACATGACCCGTCAAACCGATCAGGCCGAAGCATTCCGCCAGCTGCACGCGAAGGGTTCGTGCTTCGTGATTCCCAATCCCTGGGACTTCGGGTCGGCGCGCTTGCTGGAGCACCTGGGGTTCAAGGCCCTGGCATCCTCGAGCGCGGGCTTCGCGTTCTCCATTGCCAAGAGCGACCTGAGCATCAGCAAGTCCAGCCTGCTGACGCACCTGGCCGGGATGTGCCAGGCCACCTCGCTCCCCGTCAGCGCCGACCTTCAGAACGGCTTCGGCAATGATCCGGAGGATATGGCCGTGACCATCCTGCAGGCCGCCAAGACCGGCGTCGTGGGCGGCTCGATCGAGGACGCCTCCGGGGATGAGGGCAATCCGGTCTACCCCCTGGAACTGGCCGCGGAGCGCATCCGTCACGCCGCGGTGGCCGCCCGGTCGCTGGGTTTCAAGTTCACCCTGACGGCGCGCGCCGAGAACCATCTGTATGGCCGCCTGGACCTCAAGGACACGATTCGGCGGCTGCAGGCCTACCAGGAGGCCGGTGCCGATGTGCTGTTCGCGCCGGGCATCAAGACCCGCGAGGAAATCACCGAGGTGCTCCGCTGCATCGATCGGCCGCTGAACGTCCTGGCCGGCATCAGCGGCATGACGCTGGGGGTGGCCGATCTGGCGCAGCTTGGGGTCACGCGCATCAGCCTCGGCGGATCGCTGGCGCGCGCCGCCTACGGGGCGCTGCTGCGCGCGGCCACCGAAGTGCAGGCTCAGGGCAGCTTCGGGTACCTGCGCGATGCCGCCTCCGGCAAGGAGCTCAATGAGATCTTTTCGCAGCCCCGCGCTGAACCCTGATCTGCAGCGCGCAGTGCGGCCCCAGCGGCAGGCGCAGCGCCGCTTCACCCTCGGTCTGGAGCGCCGCGATCAAGGGCAGACAGGCCGACATGGCGTTATCGCCGGGAGGTTTGGCGGCTGCACCGGCACCGATGCTCAGCTGCAGCCCTGCCTGCTCCTCCGCGGGCCGTACGCTCAGCACCAGCGCCACCCCCAGCATGCCGCGGCTGCTGGCGATCTGCGCCTGCGCACCGTGTACCTCGATGTCATAGGCCACCAACAGCACGTCGGTCTGATCGGCGCACACCTGCACGGCAGCCGCGAACAATCCGGCCGCGAAGCTGTACTCGCCGGCGCCCAGCGCCAAGTAGGGCTCCTGGCAGCCGGTGGCGATGGTCCAGTAGCCTGCCGCCGCGTTGTGCACCGAGTTGTGAAAGCGGGTGGGTGAGAGCGTCGTGGGCGCCGCGGCGAGCGTGCCGCACATGTAATCGGTGATCGCCAGATCCCCGTAGGTGGAGGCGAACACGGTCGGCAGCCGCGCCGGATTACGGCCGGCGTTCACGCAGGCCGCCTGCGCCACTTCCAGGGCCACCGCCACCGAGTCCGGAGCGCGGCGGCGCTCATTGGGCGGCAGTATCGCCGGCTGCGGCCTTGCGGAGGTCTGTGGATTCCACAGCGCAAAGCCGGCCACGCCGACCTCAAGCACGGCGCTCATGCGGCTGCACGCCCGAACAGCAGCACACAGTTGCTGCCGCCGAAGCCGAAGGAGTTGGACAGCGCCAGGCGCACTTCGGCCGCGCTGTTTTCAAGCTGTATCTGTGGACCGCACTGGGCATCCAGCTGCTGCGTGTTTAGCGTCCCCGGAATCAGCCCGGTCTGCAATGACAGCCAGCTGATGATGGCTTCCAGGCACCCGGCGGCGCCCAGCGTGTGTCCGGTCCAGCCCTTGGTGGAACTGGCCCGGGTGCTCGCCGGAAACATGTCGGCGACCACGCGCGCCTCGACCGCGTCATTCTTGGGCGTCGCGGTGCCGTGAAGGTTGATGTACTGGATCTGTTCGGCGCGGCAGCCGCCGCGCGCCAGCGCCTGCTCGATGGCCAGACGCGCACCCAGCCCTTCGGGATGCGGCGCCGACATATGGTACGCGTCGCTGGTCTCGCCATAGCCCAGCAGCCGCAGCTCCGACCCCGGGTCCGATCCGGTGCGCTCCAGCAGCGCGAAGCCTGCGGCCTCTCCGATGTTCAGGCCACGCCTATCGACCGCAAAGGGACGACAGATCTGCGCTGAGAGCAGCTCCAGGGAGGCAAAACCGTACAGCACGCTGTTGCACAGGGTATCCACCCCGCCCACCACGACGGCATCGCACAAGCCCAGGCGCATCAGGCGCTCGGCCTGGCAGAAGACCTTGGCGCTGGATGAACAGGCCGTCGCGATGGTGAAGCACGGTCCTTCCAGCCCCACCGCACGCTGCACGAAGTGCCCCAGCGAATGCGGGGTATGCAGCTCCTGCTGACGCAGGTTGGCAGGTGTGGCCGCCGGATCATCCAGGTGCCGGTAGAACGCCTCGGTGGCATCGATGGCGGCGGTGGAGGTCCCCATCACCAGCGCCACACGTCGCGGGCCATAGCGGTCACGGGCGGCGGCGACGGCCGCCTTGAAGCCGTCGGTATTGAGTCCCGCCCAGGCCAGCCGATTGTTGCGACAGGCCCACGGGGCGAGGGCGCCGGGCAGGTCCCAGGCCGGTGCCTCCAGATCTGCGACGCGCCCGATCCAGGTCGGCAGCGGCTGCGCGGTGAAATCGTTCGGGGTCAACGATCCGCGCCGCTCCTGCAATGCGTCAAACAACGCGCGCCTGCCGAAGCCTGCCGCGCACACCACCGAGTAGGCGGTGATGGCCAGCGGCAGCATCGGCCGCTCACGGGCGTCGGTCACTGCCTTGGGGAACTGGGCGGCTGGCGATGCGCCTGGATATAGGCCGAGAGCGAGCGCAGCGAGGCGAAAATGCGCCGGTTGTCGGCGTCGTCCGAGCGCAGCTGCAGGCCGTGCCGCCGCGAAACCTCGAGCGCGATCTCCAGCGCGTCGATGGAATCCAGGCCCAGTCCGGCACCGAACAACGGCGCCTCCGGATCGATGTCGGCCGCCTGCACCCCTTCAAGATTGACGGCGGCGATGATCAGTTCGGCGAGTTCGTTTTCGGCGGTGGTCTGTGTGGCAGGCATAACGCATCGCAAGATAAAATGTGGCCACCTGCCCCTTGCGACAGGTCGTCGTTGCAAATCCTAACATGGAGGCCGGGCGACCCGGCCTGGTGTAGGGTGTCTGGCAAGGAGAAGCGGGTTGTCACAGCAGCGGGATGGCGCACATGTCCTGGTCGTGGGCGGCGGACCCGGCGGGTCCACCACGGCGGCCCTGCTGGCACGCCAGGGCCTGCGCGTCACCCTGGTGGAAAAGGACCGCCATCCGCGCTTCCACATCGGCGAGTCCCTGCTGCCGATGAACATGCCCATATTCGAGCGCCTGGGCGTACTGGAGCAGGTCATGGCCCTCGGCCAGCGCAAACTTGGCGCCGACTTCCCGGCCGCCAACGAATCCGGCTACAGCGTGTTCCGTTTCACCCGCACGCTCAATCCGGGTACCGGCTACGCGGTGCAGATCCGCCGCGATGAGCTCGATTCATTATTGTTCAACCACGCGGCCGCCTGCGGCGCCCAGACCCGTGAGCAGACCGAGGTCCTGGGCATCGACTTCGCCAGCGATGCGGCGACCGCGCGCCTGCGGCGGGCGGACGGCAGCGTCGAGGCATTGCGGGTCGACTACGTGGTGGATGCCAGCGGCCGCAACACCCTGCTGGGAACGGCCCTGCGCCTCAAGCACAAGGACCCGCGCCATCAGAGCGCGGCGCTGTTCGCACACTTCGATGGCGTCGCACGCCGGCCCGGCGAGGACTCCGGGAACATCAGCGTCTACCGCTTCCCCTCCGGCTGGGTGTGGATGATTCCGCTGCCCGGTGACTGCATGAGCGTCGGGGTGGTGTGCTACCCGGAATACCTGCGGCAGCGCCGCGGCAGCAACGCCGACTTCCTGCTCGCCACCCTGCAGCGCATTCCGGGCGCCCGCGAGCGCATGCAGGGGGCGCGCATGATCGGCCACCTGCATGCCACCGGAAACTACTCCTACTCCTGCAGCCGCATCAGCGGTCACCGCTGGGTGATGGTGGGCGACGCGTTTGCCTTCCTCGACCCCATTTTCTCAAGCGGCGTATACCTGGCCATGATGAGCGCCGAGAAGGCGGCCGAGGTGGTCGCCGGATGCCTGCGCGAACCACGGCGCGAGACGGCGCTGCAGCGCCGCTACGCGCGCTTCATCCGCGGGGGTCTGGCGCAGCTGTCGTGGTTCATCTTCCGCTTCAATTCACCGGCGATGGCGCGACTGTTCGCGCATCCGCGCGATGTGCTGAAGGTGGAGCAGGCCATGGTGTCGATGCTCGCCGGTGATGTCTTCGGTACCCCGCGGGTATGGTGGCGCCTGCAGCTGTTCAAGCTCATCTACCTGTCGATGTGGCTGTCGCTGTGGCGGCGTTCGCTGCGCAATCACCGCAACCGCCGGCGCCAGATCAACGTGGCCTTCGAAGGCGAGGATCTGGTTTGAACAGTCCCAGAGTCGCGACCCGCGCCTTCGCGGGCGGACTGCCACGCATGGAATACCGGCGCCTGGGGGCGCACCAGGGGCTGCCCGCGACGACGCTGTGCGCCATCAGCTTCGGCGCGCAGCGCCGGGTGGAGTCGCTCGCGCCGCCGCAGGCGCTGCGCGTGCACGTGGACCTGCCCACCCTGCTGCCCACGGGTCTGATGGAGCTGTGGCATGCCGACGGCCCCGTGGAACTGGGCCGTGACGGCATCATCCAGTATGCCGTCGGCGGACACTACCTGGCAGGGCAGGTTCTGATCGATGAACACGCGGTCGGCGGCCTCGCGGCCGCGGCCAACGCGGCCTACGACGCCATCAGTCGCTTCACCCTGCGCGGCTCTCGGCAGCACCTGCTGCGCATGTACAACTATTTCGCGGCCATCAATTCCGGGGAGGGCGACGCGGAACGCTACAAGCAGTTCTGCAGTGGCCGCGCGCTGGGCTTCAAGGCGCTGCCGGATCGCTCCTGGCCGGCAGCCACGGCCATCGGACGCCAGGATCACAACCGCCAGCTGCAGGTGTACTGGCTCGCCAGTGACGAGCCGGGCCGGCCGCTTGAAAACCCGCGCCAGGTGAGCGCCTTTCACTATCCACGTCAGTACGGACCCGCGCCGCCGCATTTCTCGCGCGCCATGCAGGTGGCCGACGGCATGCTGATCTCGGGCACTGCCAGTGTCCTGGGACACTCCTCGCATCATCCGGATGATCTGCCCGCGCAGCTTGACGAGATCCTGCGCAACCTCGCGAGCCTGCGTCAGGCCGGCGGCCATCCTGTGCCCAACCCTGGCGGGCGCGGCACGCTGCTGAAGATCTACCTGCGCGATGCCCGTGCGGCGGGTTTCGTGGCGAGCTACCTGCGCGCCCGGCTGCCCGCGCAGGTGCAGTTCCTGGTACTGGGCGCGGATATCTGCCGGCGCGAGCTGCTGGTGGAAATCGACGCCGTGCACCTGGGGCACGGCGGCTGATCAGTGCGCGGCCTGCCGCAGCAGCGCCAGCAGCTGCGCGCGCGTGGTCTTGCCCAGTTCGTTGCGCGGCAGCTGCGCCACCGGCAGCAGCGGCCGCGGCAGGAACACCGGGTCCACGCCAGGTGCCAGGGCGTTCAGGATCTGCGCCACGCTCAGTGCCGGCGCCACCACCGCCGCCGCCACGCGCTGCACCCTCGCCACGCCCTGCGCTTCGGCCTCCGCATCCGAGGGCTGGAACACCACGGCATCCTCGACTCCGGGGATGGCCAGCAGACGCCGCGTGAGATCCGACAGCGAGGCGCGCTTGCCGGCGATCTCGATCATGTCGACATTGCGACCCCGCAGCAGCATGCGCCCCTGGGCGATCTGCACCACATCCTGCAGCCGCGTCGCCTGGTCGAACCAGGGCGCGCGCACCCAGGTGTGGTCCGATTCGGGCTCCAGGGTGACCCCGGGATACAGACGCCAGCCGCTTTCGCTGGCGGTGAGGCGCGTGGCGATGACGCAGGTCTCGGTGGAGCCGAACATTTCCAGCAATGGTGCCTTCAGGTCCGCGGCCACGCGCAGCGCCAGTGCCGCATCCAGGGGCGCGGTGGCGGAGACCACCACGGCGAGCGGCGGAAATTCCTGGCGGGAGGCCAACAGGGTGCGCAGGTGCACGGGCGTCGTAACCAGTACCCGCGGCGCCGGCACCTGCGCCAGGGCGCCCGCCACGTCTGCGGGAAACAGCGGGCGGGCCGCATGCACGCCGATTCGCGCCAGCAGCGGCAGCAGCACCGAGGTCTCCGTGCCGTACATGTGCTGCGGGGGCACCGTCGCGATCACCGTGGGCGCACTGGAGGGACCGATGGCGCCGATGCATTCGCGTATGCGCTCGGCGTTGAAGCGGGTATTGAAGTGCAGGCTGCCCCAGCGCTTGGCATGCGCCGTTGGCGTTCCGGTGGAACCGGAGGTGAAGCCGATCTGCACGATGTGGTCGGCGGCGATCTGCGGCACGGCCGGGGCGCGCGCGGCGGATGCCCGCGCCAGAGCCTGCTGCACCCGCTCATCATCGACGCTGTGGTTGTCGGGGTAGCTGGCCTGCGCATCCGCGATGACCTGCGGGGCGCGCGACGCGGGCAGCAGATTGGTCTGGCCGCGCACCAGCGCCGCGCACCAGGCGACCAGGAAATTCGCGCGCTCCTCGCACAGATTGACCAGGTATGGCCGATCCGGCAGCGCCTCGGCCAGCGCCAGCACCTGGACCAGGAACTGCCCGGCCGTGAGCGCGGTACCCCGCTGCCAAAGCAGGGGCGCCGTGGCCTCGAACCCGGCAATCAGCGGCAGCAGCTGCGGCACTTTGCGGCCCGCTTCAGTACAGTCCGCCGTTCACGTCGAACACCTGCCGCGTGATGTAGGAGGCATCCGGGGACACCAGGAAGCTCACCATCGCGGCCACTTCCTCCACCGTTCCGGCGCGCTGCATCGGTATGGCCTTCACGAGCTCCTCCAGCGGCGGCCGGTTCTGCAGCATCTCGGTGTTGACGAATCCGGGGGCCACGCAGTTGACGGTGATCTGCCGCCGCGCCAGCTCCAGGGCCAGCGCCTTGGTGGCGCCGATGATGCCGGCCTTGGCGGCGCTGTAATTGGTCTGGCCGCGGTTGCCCATCACGCCCGCGGCCGAGGACAGCGTGACGATACGGCCCGGGGCGCGCCGGCGCACCATGGCCATGACCAGCGGATGCAGCACATTGTAGAAACCGTCGAGATTGCCATGGACCACACCGTCCCAGGTCTCGCCGGTCATTGCCGGAAAGGCGTCATCGTGGGCGTGTCCGGCATTGCAGACCACGCCGTAGTAGGTGCCATTGGCCTCGATGTCCTCGGCCAGTGCGCTGGCACAGGCCATGCGGTTGGCGACGTCGAACTGCAGCACCCGCGCGCGCCGACCCATGTGGCGGATTCCCTCGGCGACCTGCTCGGCTTCCCCGCGACGCGAACGGCAGTGCACCACTACGTCATAGCCGTCATTGGCCAGGCGCAGCGCAATGGCGCGGCCAATGCCGCGGCTGGACCCGGTGACCAGGACGGTGTCCGTCATCGGCTATGCCAGAACGGGTAGAAGTTGAACCACTGCAAGGGCTCCATCAGCAGGTAGTACTCCAGGCGGGTGGCAAAACGTTGGGCCAAGTCGGCAATGATTGCATCCCGCTGCGCACGCTGCCAGCGCACCTGAGTGCAGAAGGGCTCGAAGTACACCCGGTAACCTGCGGGACGGCGCAGACAGAACAGCAGATGCACCGGACATTCCAGCACCGAGGCGAGCACGTAGGGACCGACCGGCACCGCGGCCGGCGCGCCCAGTAACTGCACATCGACCGTGCGTCCGCCGTGCACCGGGACCCGGTCCCCGGCGATCACCACCCATTCGCCCTGATCGATCCGTGTCTTCAGCATCAGCGCGGTCGCTGCCGACAGCTCGGTCACCTGGAGCAGCTCAACCTGTGTGGCGCCGGCCAGGCGCAGGATATGGTTGAAGCTCTTTGAATGACGAGTGTGTACCAGCACGTTCAGCCGCACGCGGCGATTCAAGGTCGCCAGTGCACGGCACAGCTCAAGATTCCCGAGATGCGAGCCGATGACCAGAACACCCCGCGTGCCCTGTGCCATGACGCGCATGCGGGCGTGATCCTCGATGCCGACCTGGCTGTAGTCGATGCGTCCCAACCAGGCGTTCTGCTTGTCGACGATGGCGCGCGCGAAGCTGACGAAGTGCCGGTAGACATTCATGGGCCGCGCATTGATGCCGCTGTCCGGCGCCGCCGCAGCCACCCGCGCCAGGTAGTCCTTCGAGGCCACCCGGGCACCGCGGCCGAAGACGAAGAAATACGCCGTTGACAGGTAAATGAAAGGCGTTGCCAGCGGCCGCGACAGCAGCTTCACGCCGTGGAACATGAGCCACATCATGACCAGCGCGCCACGCTCGCGGCTCGCCGCCCAGGCGGCCGGTGTGTCCCTCGAGGCGGCCTCGCGGTTCAAGACGCGCTCCGTCGCAGCAGTCGCGGCAGCCTTCGCAGCATGCCGCCGGCCAGCCGGATCTGCAGCGCCACCATCCGGGCGTTGTCCCTGACCATTCGAAAGTGCGAGATGCCGTCCAGCGGGTAGGTGACCCGGGTCGGCAGCCAGCGCATCGGCACCCCGCGCCAGTACAGGCGCACGATGATTTCCACGTCGAAGTCCATGCGCCGGCCAATGTACTCCTCGTTCATCAATGCGATGACCGCGGCCAGCGGATAGACGCGAAAGCCGCACATCGAATCCGGTATCGAAACAGACAGGGTGTTCAGCCACACCAGGGCATGCGTGAGATAGCGGCCGTAGTGGCGGATGGCCGGCATGCTGCGGTCGAACAGCGGCTGCCCGCAGATCAGGGCCTGGGGCTGGCGGCGCGCCTCCTCGAGGAAGGTCGAGATATCCCCCAGGGCATGCTGGCCGTCGGCATCGATTTGCAGGCCATGGCTGTAGCCACGCTGCCAGGCGAGCGCGAAGCCGGCGAGCATCGCTGCGCCCTTGCCGCCGTTGAGCGGCAGCCGCAGCACCAGGGTGTGCGGCACCGTGGCGGCGATGCGATCCAGTTCACGGGCACAGCTCGGACCTGACCCGTCATCCACCAGCAAACACGGTAGCCCCGCGGCCCGCACCGCGTCCACGACCCGGGCGACGGCGTGTTCGTGATCGAACACCGGAACGATGGCGCAGGGGTTGAAACTGTGGGGCGGCATGCAGGTGGCCGGCAAAGGCCAACATTATGGCATTTCACCGTCGGCGCGGCCGCGAGCGGCGGTGTAGTCGGCGACCTACGGGTGAGTTCGCTGTTAACTTCTCCGTAGTTCTCCAAAAAATCTATTGCATCACCCAGCCAACTGCCGTAACTTTCGCGCCGCGTTGCGAGGTGTGGTACCGCTCGTGACGCCCAGAAATGGTGGTCCGGACCCCTTGGAGGTGTAGCGAGAACAGTGATGAAGAACCGCAAAGCGTCGACCACGAGCGACCCTGGGCCCCGTCTTCAACGAGTTTCTCAATATCTAGAGAAGAACTTTCCCGACTTTTTTGCGGAAGCGCGCTTCCTGGTCGGGGATGATGACTTTTTCCTGTACTCCCGTTTCGGGCAGTACCTCGCCCGCGTCATCGAGACCAACCGGGCCTCCCCCGGCAAGATCGCGCGCGGCTTCACCGTCCTCAACAAAATGGCCCGCGCCTCGGCCAGAAATCCCCGAATCCGCCAGATCCTGGTGACAGGCCCTCTGGAGTACATCGTGGACGCGCCGAAGGCCCGTGAGCTGGCTCGCAAGCGACTCTCGCCGGTCGCGCAGGGCTACATGGAAAGTCTCTGCGAGTGAGCTGAGGCGATGAGCGAGCCGCTGGCACGGGAGGTCCGCGATTTCTGGCTGGACCCGGGCCGGCTGAACCGAAGCGCAAACTACAGCGCGCTTAGCGTGCGCGAGCGCTTCGGCGCCGTGCTGGAGCAGGCTGCCGCCGGGGAGCTGTCGTCCTGGACGATGAGTCCGCGCCGTTCCTTGAGCCTCATCATTGTGCTGGACCAGTTCTCGCGCATCATCCACCAGGGCACCCCGCGGGCCTACGCCTGCGACGGCCAGGCGCTTGCCACCACGCTGGCAGGTTTCCAGTCCGGTGCCGACGCCGCTTTGAGCCTCACCGAGCGCCTGTACTTCTGCATGCCGCTGCAACGGGCCGAGTCACTGGCCGTTCAGGAGGAATCGCTGGCGATGTTCGAGCGCCTGGCGCGCGAGGCCAGCGGTGGCGAGCGGCGGCTTGCGGCCTCGGCGCTGCGCACCGCCAAGGACAGCCACCGCATCATTGCCCGCTTCGGCCGCTTCCCGCGGCGCAACCGCGTCCTGGGACGGGTCACCACTCCGGAGGAGCACGCCTGGTTGCTGGCGCAGCAGGGCGCCGGCCGTGATGCCGTGATGCCGTGATCAGCGCTTAGAGGCTGGCGCGCGGATCGAAGGCCAGTTCCTTGCGCATCCGTTCGTAGAGCTCGCGTGCCGCAGGCGTATCGGCCGGCGGCAGCACCACCTTGAGCACCACGTACTGATCACCGGGCGGATCCCCCGCCAGGCCCCGACCCCGCAAGCGCAGGCGACTGCCGGTCTGTGACTGCGCGGGGATGCGCAGATCCACCGGACCGCCCAGGGTCGGCACGGTCAGCGTCGCGCCCAGCGCCGCTTCCCACGGCGCCACCGGCAAGGTCAACTTCACGTCCCGGCCGTCGAGTTCCAGATTGCGATGCGGCCGTATATGCACCGAGAGGTACAGGTCCCCGGGTCGGCCTTTGCCGGAACCGGGTTCGCCCTGTCCTGCCAGTCGTATCGATTGGCCCTCGGTGACGCCGGCCGGCACCGTGACCCGCAAGGTTCTCTCGGTGGGCGCCTGGCCCGGCGCCGCGGCCTGCTGCAGGGTGAGGTTACGGACGGTGCCGCGATGGGCCTCCTCGAGATCCAGTTCGATGCCGGCATGCTGGTCGCGGCCGCCGCGCCGGCGCCCGGCCCCCGCGAAGGCCTGCTCACCGCCGCCGAACAGTGATGAGAAGAAGTCGCTGAACTGCTCGGCATTGCCGAAGTCCTCAGCGCCGCCGCCGCTGTAGGCGCCGGATTGCGCCCGGCCGCGCCGCGCCTGGCTGAAATCAAAGCCCCCGCCGAAGTCCGGCGGGGGGCGGAACTGTTCGCCCTGCTTCCAGTTGGCGCCGAGCTCATCGTAGGCGGCGCGCTTTTTCGGGTCCTTCAGGACCTCGTAGGCCTCCTGCATCTGCTTGAAGCGCTCCAGCGCATCGGCTTCCTTGCTGACGTCGGGGTGGTACTTGCGGGCCAGGCGCCGATAGGCCTTGCGGATGTCATCCGCCGAAGCCGAGCGCTCGACGCCCAGGGTCTTGTAGTAGTCGCGAAATTCCATTTCTCATCATAATGGGGACGGGACCCCGGCGCTTTCAATCCTCCGCCCTGGGAGTTCCTTGGGATGGCGGCCTGCGCCCCGGCGGTGCGTCGGGCCCTGCCGGGTCCCCATTTCAGGTCAGGTGAAGCGGCGATCAGGCGCCAGACCTCTGCAATTCCAGGCCTGGGGCAGCGCCCGGTAGCGAGGCTGAGTGGCATCGAAATTGCACCCTCTGTGACATGTCCGCATGCCCAAACCCCGGCCCATGCTGATGCGGCTGTCCCGACCTCCGCATCTGCGCAACTTGCGCGCTTTCTGCGTGGCCGCCCACCACCGCAGCTTCAAGATAGCGGCCGATGAACTGTTCCTGACCCCCTCGGCGGTCAGTCACCAGATGAAGGAGCTGGAGGACTCCCTGGGCGTGCGGCTGTTCGAAAGGAAGACCCGCGCGGTGGAGCTCACCTCGGCCGGCCATACGCTGCTGGATGAAGTCGGCCCCCTGCTGGATGCCATCGACCGTAGCCTCACGCGCATCGCACGGCGTAACAACCGGGTCACATTGCGGATGCTGCTGCCACCGTTTTTTTCCACCGAGATCTTCGTGCCGCGCATGGCCGATTTCTGCGCTGCCTGGCCCGACATCGACATCCAGGTGGACACGCGCGATCCGCGGCCGGCGGCCCATCCGCTCACGGCGGACATCTCGGTGCTGCTGTCCGACACACCGCCCCAGGGAGTCACCCTGACGCCGCTGTTCACATTGTCGCTGGTCGCCGCCTGTACCCGTGAACACGCCCAGACCGTGAAGCGCCTGGGTTCCAACGTGTTTCGCGACATGGCGCTGATCGTCCACAAGGCGCGCCCCTTTGCCTGGAACAGCTGGGCCGAGGAACTGGGCCTGGAAGCGCCCGAACCGAAGAATGTCATCGAACTGGACACCATGGCCGCGGTGGTGCGCGCGGCCGAGCGTGGCGTCGGCGTGGCGCTGGTCCCCGAGGCTCTGTGCAGCATGTGGTTTGAATCAGGATCCCTGGTGCGCATCTTTCCGCTGAACCTTCACACCAGTGATACCTACTACCTGGCCAGCCGACCCAAGGATGCCGCCAAGCCCGAAATCAGAGCCATGACCCAGTGGCTGCTCAATGAAGTGCGTTCACTGACTGAGGCGCCGATGAACCGCCGTCACGCGTAGGCGCAAATCTATTCGTTTGTTTCAGTGCAGCAAGACTCCTAGCCTGTTCGTGCACCAACACCTGGTGCGTCGTAACACGCAAGACCCAAGGAGTTCCACATGAAACCGCAATTACTGAAGAGAGTCCGACTGCCCCTGGCGGCGGCGCTCACCGCCACCGTGCTGGCGGCATCGGCCGCGCATGCAGACACTTCCGGCAAGCTGGTGCTGTCCGGATTCGAGGATGCAGCAGATGGCGAGCAACTGCTGGCGGGCGATTATGGCGCCGTCATCAGCAAACTCGCAGCGCACTCCATCGACTACGATGCCGATGAAGTGGCCGCCAGCACCAACCTGTGTGTGGCCTATGTCGCCTCCGGCCATCTGCATGAAGCCCACGGTGCCTGCGATGAGGCCATCGCCATGGCTCGCCTGATGGACCGGGACGTCTCGCTGTCGGAACGTCTGGCCCACACTGATGCGCTGTCGGTGGCCTACGCCAATCGCGCCGTTCTCACCCGTCTGTCCGGCGAATGAGCGCCAAGGCGAGAAAAAAACAATGAAGCTCTCAGGGGTGTCCGCGAAACGGCGCGTCCGCTAGGGCGCGCCGTTTCCGTCCCATGAAGTGAAGCTGCCCTTGCTCAAGGCAGTGTGCTGAACCGGCCCGTAGCGTTGTAGACGCCCACCCAGCCGGGCGGCATCGCCAATCACCACCAGCGCCAGCTGACGCCCGACCGGGAAGGCCTCCTGGATCACGCCTCGCGCATCCCCCAGGCTGGCACGGCGCAGCGCTGCCCCATAGCCTTCGATGTACCCGGGATCCAGCCCATACAGTTCCAGCTCCGCCAGCTGCGCGGCCCAGTCGGCGGCGGTTTCAAGGTTCATGGGATACTGGCCCATGACGTAGGAGCGTGCCGAATCCAGCATGCCCTGGGTGACCCCCTCGCGCTTCAGGCGGGCCAGGGTCTTCAGCGCCAGGTCAATCGCCTTGAGCGTGTGGCGCGTTTCGGCAAAGCTGCGGATGGCAAACTCCCCCGCCACCCGGCCACGCGTGAACCCGGATCCGGCGCCATAGGAAAGGCCGGTCCTGATGCGCAGCTCGGTGTTCAAGAGCGACGTGAAGCGCCCGCCGAACAGGGCATTGACCAGGTCAAGCGCCGCGCGCTGCGGATAGGCCCGGTCCAGTCCGCTTGCGCCCAGCCAGAAATAGGACTGCGCCGAACCCGGCGCGTCCACCAGCAGCACCCGCCGGCGCCGCAGTTTCACCGTGGGCGCGAGGCTCGGCAGTGGCAGCGCAGCCGGGCGCCAGGCACCGAAGCGTTGAGCCACCTGCGCCTTGAGCCACGCGCCATCGATGTCACCGGCCACCACCAGCACCGCACGATCGGCGCCGAGGTGCGCGCGCTGATACTCGCTGACATCGCGCAGCGTGATCGCCTGCAAGCTGTCCTCGCTGCCCATGGCCGGCTGACCGTAGGGATGGCCGCGGAACAGCAGGCCGCGACCGTACTGCGACAAAAGCTCGGACGGGTCGGAGTCCTTGAGCGCGCGGATGTGGCCGATCTGGCGCTGCCTCTGGCGCGCAAACTCGGCCGCGGCAAAACGCGGCGCCATCACCGCGTCGGCCAGCAACGCCAGCATGCGCGCCTGATCCTGCGCCAGGAACTGGCCGCTGACGCCTATGCACTCCGCCGCGGCGCTGGCCGCAAGACTGCCGCCCGCCCCCTCGACGCATTGCGCAAAGGCCACGGCATCGCGCTCGCCCGCACCCTTGTCCAGGAGCCCCGCGGCGAGACTGGCAACCCCGGCACGGCCGGGCGGATCCCCCAGGGCACCACCGCGTATCAGCAGCTGAAAGGCCACCAGTGGCAGCTCGCGCCGCGGCACCATCACCAACGTCAGGCCATTGGCGAGGACCATGCGCTCATGCGCCGGCACGCCAAAACCCCTGGGGTTCAGCTCAATGATGCGCGCGGGGGCGTTCACAGCAGCATGCCGACGGTGCGCCGTCGGGTATTGAGCACGGCACGGGCCGCCGCGGCGATGTCCGCGCGCGTCACGGCGGCATGCCTTGCGGGCGCCTGGAACAGCTGCTGCCAGCCGCCACGCAGCGCCTCGTACTCACCCAGCAGATGCGCCTTGCCGTCGATGGTGGACAGCTGCTTCCAGAAACCCGCGGCATTCAGATTGCGCGCACGCGCCAGCTCCGGCTCATCGAGGCCGCCCGCGGCGACGCCGGCAAGCTCGGCATCGATGATGTCGCGGGCCGCGTGCGGGTCGATGCCCTCGGCCAGCGTGAACCAGAACCAGCACAGCGAGGGATCAAATCCCTGATGCCACTCGGCCGACACATCCTGCGCGATCCTGCGCTGCTCGACCAGCAGCCGGTGCAGCCGCGAGGCATTGCCATCCGCCAGTCCCGTCAGCAGCAGATTCAGCGCCGGCCCGAGCGGGTCAGCGGCCGCGGGCGCCTTGTAGGCGTACTGCAGCAGCGGCATCTGCGCGGCACGCCGCACCACGACGCGTCGTTCGCCCACCTGTTCGGGCTCCTGGATGAGGACCGCCGGCGGATCCGGCTGGCGCGGCAGCCTCCCCAGGTGACGACGCGCCAGCGCGAAGGCCTCCTCGTGGGTCACGTCCCCCACCAGCACGATGGTCTGGTTGTTGGGCGCGTAGTAGGTGCGATAGAACTGCCGCAGGTCATGCGCGCCCCAGCTGCGTATGTCGTCGGGCAGGCCGATGGTTGGAAAACGGTACGGGTGCGCGAGAAATGCCCGCGCCTGGACCTGTTCGCTCAGGTAACCGGCACTGTTGTCCTCCACCCGCAGCAGGCGCTCGGAGTAGACCACGCCGCGCTCACTTTCGATCAGCTTCGGATCCAGGCTCAGGCCCTGGATGCGGTCGGCTTCCAGTTCAAACACCAGATCCAGCGCACCGCGCGGGAACCAGTCCTGATAGACCGTCACGTCATCGCAGGTGAAGGCATTGTTTGAACCGCCCTGGGCTTCCATCAGCCGGTCGAATTCACCGGCGCCATGACGTGCCGTGCCGTTGAACATCATGTGTTCGAAGAAATGCGCAAGGCCCGTGAGCCCCGGGACTTCGTTGCGGCTGCCGACGCGCACCCAGTTGTGGAGCGCCACGCTCGGTATGGAATGATCCGACCACACGATGACCTTCAGCCCGTTGTCCAGGACCAGCGCACGCACGGCGGCACGGCCCGGCACCAGCGCCGTGCTGGCGGCGGCGGGGGCGGACAGACGACGCGGCAGCGGCGGAGAGCCTGGCCTGTTCATGGTTTCCCTTGGTTGGGCGGTCGGAGCGGCCTGAGGCGGCCGGGACGGTAGCAGGCAGGTAGGCCCGCAGTGGAATTTTAGCCCCGGCAGCATTTCACCTGGTGCATGACAGTAGACCCGTTTGGTTAAAGTTTGTTCACCGGAAAATCGTGCGCAACAGCCTTGTTTTGGGGCATTTCCTTGCGAATTAGGCGCTTGCGGCCGGCACCGCCGATGGCGGGCGAAAAAAAAGCCGCGAGCGCTTGAAAGCGCGTCGCGGCCAGTTCGAATGCGAACACCGGGGGAGTTGTTCGCGTCGTGGTTTCGTTAAAGCAAAGGCTGTGCCACTGTTCAAAATGCTTGTTTTTCCGATACTTACGGATATACGGCCAAGGCAGCGCATCTGACGTAATGTGTCAGCAACTGACGCTGCGCGCTTATGTCGTGCCATTGCGGGCCATTGGGCCGTGCATGCGTCACAGTTGCCTGTGGCGCGCCCACCATTGCGCACGCCGCTGCGGCAACATATTTACGGTTTCGTCTCAGCAAACAGGAAGGCCATGGCCGACACACCCAAACGGCGACTGCTGGATCAGATGGGCGCCGGGCCCACCTATGTGGCCGCGGGCAGCCGCCTCACCGGCGATCTTGAGGTTCCCGGTGCGCTGGTGATGTGTGGCCAGGTGCGTGGCGATGGGGATGTCAAAGGGGCGTTGAGCGTGGCGGCCGGGGCGCGCTGGGAAGGCGAAGTGCATGCGCGCAGCGGTGTCGTCGCCGGCGCCATCGTCGGTGCCGTCAGGGTCGATGAAAAGCTGGAGATCCGAGCCACGGCGCAGATCCGCGGCCGGGTCACGGCACGCAGCATCGCGATTGCCAAGGGCGCGGTCATCGAAGGCGAGGTTACCGTGACCAGCGGTGAACCCATCGTCAATTTCGAAGAGAAGCGCGCGCGCTGAGCGGGTGCGCCGCGCGCTTCAGCCCGCCAGCTGCGCGGCCACCGCATTCTCCGCCCAGGTGTCGCCGCTCAGTCCCAACAGAAAGCCGCAATGTCCTCCGCAGGGTGTCACCAGCGCACGCAGATGGGCCGAGGCCGCCAGGCGCGTGATATCGGCCACCGGTACGATCGGATCATCCGCCGCGGTGATGATGGTCGCCGGCACCGTGAGCCCCGCCAGCCGCCGCCCGGTGATTGAATATCCGTCCAGATACTCTTCCAGAGAATTGAATTCGGTATAGCGCTCCACCAGCGCGGCCGTCATCTGTCTGAGACTGACGATACCGCCCAGGTCGCTGAACTGGTACAGCTGCGGCCAGGCGCGCTGCTTGGCCTGCAGCGATGCGCGCCACTTGCGCACGAAATAACGCTGATACACGCTCAGGCCCGATTCGATGGCATTCAGCGTCACGCGCGGCTCGAGCACCGGGGATATGGCCACGACGCTGGCGATTCGCAGGCCGGCCTGTGGCGCAGCGGCGGCCACGCGCAGCAGGAAATTGCCGCCCAGCGAGAAGCCGGCCAGATGCAGCGGCAGGCCCGCGAACTGCTCCTGGGCGCGGCGCACGGCGCCGATGATCTCCGGCAGCAGGCAGGAATGGAACAACCCCGGGTTCAGCGCCTGGGTGCCGCCATGATCGCGAAGATTCAGGCGCAGTATTTCAAAGCCGCTGGCCAGAAGCCGGCGCGCCAGGGCCAGCATGTACATCGCATCGGTATCGCCCTCCCAACCGTGCAGCAGCACCACGGCGCCGTTGGGATTGGGCTGGATCGCCGGGGTGTGCTGCGCGAGCAAGCGCACCCCATCGCCGCAGTCCAGGATCAGCGGGCGGCTATGTTCGGTGAGATGGGCGCAGCGTCGCCGCACGATGGCACGGCGCAGTGCCAGGCTCGGCAGAATGGACTGCACGTGCGCATTGCGCAGCCACCACGGCGGCCTGAAGCCCGTCTCCTGGGCATATTCCAGTGTGGCTTCCACGATGTCGGCTAACGAACGTGGATCTCGATGCGGTTGTTGGCGCTCGCGGCGCGGTTCCATTCACCGGCGGTGAGGGTGTCGCTCAGCGGCGGATAGCCCGCGCTGCCGGTGCCCTCGCCGCCGCTGACCTGCACGTGTATCTGGTCGTGACTGCCGGCGCGCAGCGTGCCCATCAGGTCCGCCAGCACCACCGGGATACGCACGGCGCTGCCGGTCTGATCATTGGCCGCGCCGGACACCATGTCACAGCGCGCATACGGCAGCTCATCAGGCGCCAGCGAATAGCCGTCGGTGCCGTTGCCAACCAGGCAGAAGCGGCCGCTGTAGGTCCTGATGTCGACATTGCCCTGGAAGCCCTGGGCGGTGAGACGGTCGAACAGCTGCCGTATGGCATCCAGGCGCGTGCCGCTGAAGGGCTCGGCTCCATAGGGCACGGTTTGGACGATGGTCCTGAGGCTCGCGCGCGGCAGGGTGGTGACATCAGCCACGGGCGCAGCGCTGGGCGCATCCACGGCGGCCGGCGGCGGCGGCACGGCGCCGGAAGCTGCGGGAGTCTGCAGCTGCGCGAGTTGTGTTTCCAGCCCCGTCAGGCGCGATTCCTGTTGGGAATGCAGTATCCCGAGCACCACACAGGCGCCGCTCAGCGCGGCCGCCAGCACCCAGGGCAGCCATGGACGCGGCGCCGGCAGGGGCTGCGATGCCAGGTGTGGCGCCTGTTCGTGCAGCACGCTGCGCATGTCGGCAAGCAGCCGGTCCCCCTGGCTGTCGAAGCCACTGAGCACCGTGCGGCGCAGGTCCAGCAGCTGCTCGCGCAGCGTGCCATCCGCATAGAGGGAGGGCTGGGTATTGATGTGATGCTGATCGTCGTTCGCCGCGCCGACCAGCTCGACGGGGCGGAAACTGGGTGGCTCGTTGCTGCGCCGGTCCACCGCCAGATTCAGCTGGTAGAGCACCTTGGTCACATCCGCCGGCTTGACCTGCTTGGGCATCACGCCGATGGCACCCAGCGCCCGCGCCTGGCCTACATACAGCTCCCCTTCCTGGGAGGTGTACATCATGATCGGGATCGTGGCGGTTCGCGGATTGTTCTTGATGATCTGCACGGCCTGCAGGCCGTCCATCCCGGCCATCATGTGATCCATGAAAATGGCATCGGGACGATGGGTGCCGAGGTACTCGATGGCGAGCTCCGCCGACTCGGCGGTGTCCACCTCGATGGCATGCTTTTGCAGAATGCGGGCCAGAGACAGTCGTGCCGACTTCGAGTCGTCTACGATCAACGCGCGCTTGCCCATGGCCCAAGTGTAGCGTAGTTGGCACGCCGTTCCCGTCACCGGAACGTCGCGGATCGCCGACGGTTCAGCCCAATGCCAGGCCCAGCTGCGCCAGCAGGCCACCGAGGGCCGCGCCGACCAGTACATCGGTGGGATAGTGCAGTCCCAGCACCACGCGCGAGGCGGCCACCAGGGAGGTGAACGGGACCAGCACCCAGCCGAGCTCCGGGAAGTGGGCCACGGCCTGCCAGGTGAAGGCCACCGCGTGCAGGGTGTGGCCGGAGGGGAAGCTGTAGCGATCCAGCGGCGCGCCATGCAGGGAGATGCCGCTATGGGTGATGAACGGGCGCTCGCGCACCAGGGTGTTCTTGAGCAGCTTGTAGAGCAACACGCCGATGACACCGATGAGGGCCATCGCCAGCGCCGGCCGCAGCGCTGCCCGACCGTGCAGCAGCGGCAGTGCCAGCAGCAGCGCATACCAGATCACGCCATCGCCCAGGCGGCTGATCAGCTGGAATGCGCGGCGCACCGGTGGCCGCCGGCTCAGGGCATTGAGGCTGCGGCAGATGCCGAACTCGGCGGCGTCCACGCGTGCAACGAAGGTGCTTAGAGTTCCGGCCTTCATGAGGCCGACAGCCTCGCAATGCCGCAAGGCGATTCAGTGACTGAATCGTGAATGTTTTGTTGCCACGCACACCGGGCGTGAACCGGGGCTCAGTCCCGTATGCCGCGGCCGACATTCATCATGGTCACCGCCGTGGTGAACAGCGCCACGGCCAGCGCGATGGTGATGCCGAATGAGGCTGGGATATTCACATCCGAGACGCCCAGGAAGCCGAAGCGGAAGGCGTTCACCATGTACATAATGGGGTTGGCGTGCGAGGCGGTCTGCGCCCAGGGCGGCAGGATATGTATCGAATAGAACACGCCGGCAAAGTAGGTGAGCGGGGTGAGCACGAAGGTCGGAATCCAGTTCACCTGGTCGAAGTTCTTCGCCAGCAGCGCGTTGATGAAGCCGCCCAGCGAAAACACGATCGAGGTGAGAACCACCGCGCCGATGATGATGAACGGGTGCAGCACGTGCAGCTTGGCAAACAGCAGCGTGACCACGGTCACCACCGCCCCCACCAGCAGGCCGCGCAGCAGGCCACCGGCGGTGTAGCCGGCGACGATCAGCCAGTTCGGCAATGGCGAGACCAGCAGTTCCTCGATGTGCTTGCCGAATTTCGCGCCAAAGAATGATGCGACCACATTGCCGTAGGAATTCTGGATCACGCTCATCATGATCAGGCCGGGCGCTATGAACTGCAGATAGTCGTAGCCACCCATCTGGCCGACGCGACGGCCGATCAGGCTGCCGAAGATGGTGAAGTAGAGCGTCGCCTGCACCGCCGGCGGCACCAGGGTCTGGCCCCAGATGCGAATGATGCGCCCGTACTCGCGGATGATGATGGTTCTGAAGCCGCACCAGTTCACCTGCGCCAGATTCACCGGCTGCGGCAGGTCGGTTCTCACCTTGGCATCCATCAGCCGACACCCGCGGCAGCGCTCTGCCCCTTGCCCTCGACCAGCCGCATGAAGATCTCTTCGAGTCGATTGACCTTGTTGCGCATGCTCAGAACGTGAATTCCCATCTGCGTCAGGCGCAGGAAGATCTCGTTGAGGGACTGCTCGCGGGACACTTCCACCTCCAGGGTGCGGGCATCCACCAGGATAGTCGGAAAGCCGGCCAGATCCGGGGCCGCCTCCAGCGGCTCGCGCAGGTTCAGCACGAAGATCTCGGTGTTCAGGCGTGTCAGCAGGCTGCTCATCCGATCGCGCTCGGCGATGCGGCCGTCATCGATGATGGCGATGTTGCGGCACAGAGTCTCGGCCTCTTCGAGGTAGTGCGTGGTCAGGATGATGGTGGTGCCGCTTTCATTGATCTGCCGCAGGAAGTCCCACATGGAACGGCGGATCTCGATATCAACGCCGGCCGTCGGCTCATCCAGGATCAGCAGTCGCGGCTCGTGCATCAGCGCGCGGGCGATCATCAGGCGCCGCTTCATGCCGCCGGAGAGGCCGCGGGCCATCGAGTCGCGCTTCTCCCACAGGTTCAGCTGTCTTAGGTATTTCTCGGCGCGCTCGCGTGCGATCCGGCGTCTGATGCCATAGAAGCCCGCCTGGTTGACGACTATGGTCAGCGGTGTTTCGAACATGTTGAAATTCAGTTCCTGCGGCACCACGCCGATGCAGGACTTTGCGGCCTCCAGTTCCCGGTCGATGTCATGGCCGAACACCTGGACGGTGCCCGAGGACTTGGTGACCAGGGAGGTGGTGATGCCGATGAGCGTGGTCTTGCCGGCGCCATTGGGTCCCAGTAGCGCAAAGAAATCGCCCTGCTCGACCTCCAGGTCAATACCCTTGAGGGCCTGTACGCCGTTCTTGTAGGTTTTGGTCAGTGCCTTGACTGAAAGCGCATGCATGGGCAATCGAGCTGCCGTTTGGCGAGGGGGGAATGGGCGCGAGAGGGTAGCACACCCCGGGGCCGCCCCCCGGTCGCTGCCCTAGCTCTTGGGTCGGTCCTTGGGCTGCGGCGCCGCTGCGGGAAAGGTCCGCACCGACGATTCAAGGGCCGGTGGGCGCGGATCGCGCGGCAAGGCCGGCGGACCGGCCGGAGCGGGTTTGGTGCCCGGCTCGCGACCGGCCATTGGCGGTCTGACCCGCGGGTCGCGCGGATCTCGAAACGGTGATTTGCTGACCGCGGGCTGGGCCGGTCGCGGCGCCGAACCCGGCGGCGCGGAGGCCCCCGGCGGCACCCGCGACTCGTTGCGCACGTCGCGCCCCATGACCTGGGGCACGAACAGCTCCACGGCCAGGCTGAACGAACGCACTTCCTCGGGGGCCAGCGAGCCCACCCCGACGACCTGGCGCGTAATCTCCTCGCCGCGACCGTTGCGAACGGCCAGGACGATCGAATACTCCCAGGTACCCCCTTCCGGTGGATGCCGGAGGATGCCCTCGACCTTCAGCGGCGTTGCCGCGGGCAGCATGCGCTGCGCCGCCGGGTCGAACCTCAGGTGATGCTGGCAGCCAGGGCACACTGTCGCACTTTCAAGGATCGTTGCCTTGCAGTGCGGACAGGTGCGCGTCTTGCCGGCTGACATCTAGGTGGCGGGTCCCTTGATCAGGAGACCGCGTGGTCCACCTTCGCCGCTGCCAGCGAGCTGACGCTCTTCTCGCCCCAGCCGAATTCCACCTGACCCCGCATGCGCGAGCCGGCCGAAACCGTCAGGGAACCAGCCTTCACATCGCCCACGACCATTCCGGTCTCCTGAATCTCGACGCGGGCGGCCGCTTCGATATTGCCGTGCAGTTCGCCGCCCACGATGACCGTGCTGGCGCGCACCTGCCCGGTGACGCGGGCGCCGGCCTCGATGGTCAGGTTGCCCTGAACGTTGACATCACCTTTGAAAGATCCCGCGATGCGCACATGGCCGGAGCCCTCGATCTTGCCCTCGATGGTCAGATCCGCGGCGATCAGTGACTCCTTCAGTTCCGCGCGCGCAGCCTGCGGGCGGCGCAGCGGTTCCGTGTTCGTCGGGGGGGTCGCGGACATGGAAGTCTCCCGGGGTGTGGGGTTGCCGGACGGCATCGATGGGGGCGGTGTCGAAGTGGTCGGTGCGTTGGGTTCTTTCCAGAGCGCCATGGGTCAGGTCCTCCTCGTTACAGCAGCGAACGGCAGACTCCCAGTTATACCGGGTCTGACGCGGTGCCAGACAGACGTCGCCCCTGGGCGACACCTCTCGGCAAGGCTCCAGATCCTGAACCTTACCCCGGCCGCGCCTCGGCGGCCAGCAGCTGCAGGCCCCGGACCCGCATGCGCTCCAGGGCCCCGCTTTCGCCCTTGCCGGCCGTGCGCAGCAGATCGCACCAGATCCGGGGCCTATGTTCCCAGCGTGGCCGCAGCCACTGGCTGCGGGTCTCCGCCAGCTGGGTCAGGCGGCTCAGGCTACACCCGCCGATGAGGTTGAGGTTGACCGCCGACAGGCCCAGCAGCAGCCGGGCCGCAGCCGGCTGACTTCGGGCCAGGTGCCAGGCCTGGGTCATGACCAGCCGCATTAAGGCTACGCTTCCGTCTACGGTAAAGAAGGGATCCTCGCTTCGGGGACGGTCATTGATGGCCCCGATGATGGCGCCGGACCACAATCCGGCATCGGCGAAGCCGGCATCCACCAGCAGCACCGCGCTGGCGGCGGCCCGGCGCATGGACTTAGGATCCAGATTCAACAGCAAGTCATTGACCTCGCGGATCAATGGCTGAGCGGCGCCCGCCTGACATTGCGCACGCAGCAACGCCAGCACCTGTTCATTCACCTCGAGCACGGACTCAAGGGTCGCCGCCGCCAGCCAGCGCTGCGGCTCCCACAGTGGTGTCGTCATGGCATTCCTCCCCAATTGCGGTGAATTCTCGCGCCGCGAATTTCCGCCGCGGCCTGCGGTTTTTGATATTTTTATCACAATTGCTATTTTTATAGCAAAACCATCCAACCGCAGGAGCCGCGCCATGCGCATTTCCGACCACCGCTACAGCCGTGACCGCTTCCGTCTGGATCTGGCGCTGCGCTTCATACGTCATGAAGCGCGCACGCAGACCATCAGGGCATGGACCGGGCTCTCCGATGATCGGATCCGCAAAATGTACCGTGAGTATGTGAAGAATCCCGGCACTGCCGTATCTCGACCGCGCGGCAAGTCGCCGCAACAGGCAGCATTCTTCACGCGTTCACCGAAGCTGCAGGAGGAGAGCTCGCTGCTGGCGAGCCTGTGTTGCCTGCTCGGAATGCTGCCGCGAGCGGGCACATCGATCAGCCAAAACGCTCTGGTCAACCTCTCGCGCGGGGAACTCTTGTGTCAGGCCTTTGAGGTATATCGCGAGCTGGTGTCAGATCCGCGTATCAGCTTCGAACACTTGGTTTTCCTATTCTCCGCGCTAAGCGGCGGCGAGGAGCTGGCAATTGCTAATTGCGAACTCTGCGGCGCCCTCACCGTGGTCGACCGATTCACGTTCAGGGCGCACCGCTGCCCTCATTGCGCGAGCTAAGGCCACATCCCGCAGAGGTCCTCAGTGAACGGCAACTGTCAGGCTACTGGATTCAAGGTAGGACTACTTGACGCGGTCGAATACCAGGATTCCCCGGCTTATCGGCGAACCGGGAATGTTAGGGGACGGTTGCCACATCGAAGTCACCGTCAGTCGGTCGCCCGCGATCTCGTAAGAGCGCACTTGGTCCGTCCCGTCCCAGGCGGGGTTCCACGCGGCGTCGACAGCCGTTATAAATTTTCTTCCCTCAACATGGTACTTCCCCGAATAAGCGATCAACGTTCTCAATAAGTCCGCGCGGTCGGAATCGGTCGAGGGTGGTTTTCGCTTTTCCCCCTCGATTACCGCCATTTGTCGCCCTTCTCTTGTCAGAATCAGGTATCCAGATGGATGCTCGCCGAACAATGCACGTTTTGGGCGACCATCTTGAAACTCAGTTTGATAGGAAAACAGCTTCCACACGCCGACGAGCTGTGCGCTGTCCGCTGCCAATGTCGGCTGAGTTGCAAGGATCATCCCAATCAACAGCAATGTCTTTTTCATTGTTGCTCCGCGATACAGTCCGCTGATTGTTCGGTTTGAAGCGCCCAGAGTCTTCGCTCGAGACTATAGACTCCAATTGAGCCGGTGACTGCAAAGGACCGAACGCTACCTGTCGCCGCTGCTATACAGCGAGGCTGCTGCGAGCAGGCATACGGCTGTGTACCGGGTCCCCTTGAGGGGGAGACATCGCATTTCCCGGAAGACACCCTTTTTTGGGGGTCAAGAGGTTGTCGCCGGGAAAGCACATCTCCTCGGGGAATTCCCGGAAAATGCGGCCGGGATCTAGGTTCCCTGGATAGCCCAGGCAGCCTCGTCTGCACTGGTAAACGATGTGCAACCTGAACACATCTACAAATTCTATCCGTGCTATCCGCGAGAACCCGGCATTGCCGTATCACGGCCCCGCGGCCCATCCCCGCAGCAGGCCGCCTTCTTCGCGCACTCGCCAAAACTGCAGGCGGAGAGCAAGACACCTGGCGGCCGTTCATTTTTCGAGTTCACCGCATGACCTTCGCGCTGTCTGCGACGATATCGCGCCGGCGCGCCGGGGTCAGATCGCGAGCGCCTCGCCGTCGCGGGTCGCGGTCAGGCGCCGCGGTACCCATACCAGCACCGGCAGCACCAGCGCGTAAACGATGACGGTTGCCCAAACCGTCGGCGCAAACCCGCCGTGGCGATCATAGATCCAGGTGCCGACGAGATCGCCGAAGCGCACCGAGAGCCAGTAGAGCGCCCAGAACAGCATCATCATCGTGCCCTGGCTGCCGGGTGGGGCCGAGCGGATGACGAGATCCAACAGCGCCGCCGCTGCCAGACCACCAATGAGACCCATGGGGACCGCCGCGAAAATTGCGCCCACCACCGTGTGCGCGAGCAACAACGGGCACACCTGGAACACTGCCAGGCCGAACCCGACCCACAACAGCGGCCGCAGCGCGTACCGGCGACTGAGCAGCGGGTAGATCAGGTAGACCGGAATGAACGACCCGAAGAACACACCTTGCCAAAGTCCCCATTGGCTGTCGCTGGCGTGCAAATGATCGACGATGTGGTATTGCAGCACAGTGCCCGTGGCCGGTGAGAACTGAAACAGCAATTGAATGAGCAGCACCGGATAGATCGGCCAATGTCTTACGATGCGTGAGAGGCGCGGTGTGGTCCCAGGTGCCGAAGACTCCGACCGCGCTTCCTGATACACCCACTTCGGCCCCAGCATGCCCATGGTGGCGATGGCCAGCATCACGACGGCTGCACACCAGAACATGATCCGGGCCGCCGTTACACCATTGACGCCCTCCAGCTGCTGACTCAGCAGCCCGCCGCCAATGAACGACAACAGATCTGAAAAGGCATCGGAGAAGTTGCAGATACTGCTCACCCGGCCGGACACCGCGTGAGTGCGTGCGAGGGTGGTGGTGATGCCGTACGCCGCGCTGCCCACCATCCGGAATCCCATGGTGGCGATTATGAGACCGGTCAGTAGCGCAGAGTACGCGGGGTTGAGCAGGGCCGTCACGCCGTAGACCAGGGCGGTCATCACCCCGAAGAGCAGCAGGTGTGCCTGGTCGCCTTTGCCCAACGGACTCCAGCGGTCGCGGATGAAGCCAAACACGAAACCGAGAAAGAGCGGCGTGCCGATCCAGAGTTTGAACACGGCCAGTTCGTTGGCCGTACTGTGCAGGCGGTTCTTGAGGAAGAAGGTCACTGGGATGTCGATCAGGCCTCCGGCGGGGTGCGCGAAATTGACCAAAGTCAACAGCAGCCCCCCAAACAGGAACGCTTCGCGGGTGTGCGCCGTGGAAAGCGGCGGCGCCAGAGCGATCGCATCATCGGTCATGCTGTATGGTTTCCTTTTCTCCGCCAGCTGCGACAGCCATAAGCATTGGCGCGCAGTTGAGCTCCTAGCAGCTAGCGAAGTGCCCCTAGGCCTTAAGCAAAACGTGGTCGATGCGCCGATCGGGTATGAACCACCGCGGCGCCACCAGCAGGTACAGCGCCTGCGACACCCACTGCTGCCACAATGATGGCGCGATGCCCAGCGCATAGAGCCCCGATGGGTTTTGTCGCAATTTGTACACTGTTAAATCAATCACAATCTGAACAGAATACCAAGCTCCATCGCAGTTATCTGCACGAGCCCGACTTTGCCGTATCCCGGCTGCGCGGCAAGTCGCCACAGCAATGCGCGTTCTTCACCCGTTCGCAGAAACTCAAGGAGGAAAGTTTGTTTCTAGCGAGCGTGTGTTCCCTGCTCGGCGTGCTGCCGCAGGCGGGAACGCAGTTCAATCAGCGGGCTTTGGCCAATCTGGCTCGCGGCGAACTGCTATGCCAGGCGTTTGAGGTCTACCAGCAGCTGCTGCCCTCTCACGGCATCAGCTTCGAGCACGCGGTGTTCCTGGTTAAGTCCCTGGCGCGGGGCGATGAGTTCGCGCTCGGCAACTGCGGTGGCTGCGGAGCGGTGATCGAATTGGACCGGGCCGCCGTCGGCGCCGCCACCTGCCTGCATTGCGCGAACTGATGAGCCGCCGGTCAGGAGGCGCTGGCGATGCGTACATTTATCCTCAAAATACGGGTGCGATTTTGAGCCTCCCAACGAGTTCAGAACACTTCGAAATCATCTCCGCCCACGGGACGTGCAAAGTCGCCCCAATTTCCACTCGTGCGCCAGTACTCCACAATCCTCAGGTCACGCAGCAGATCCTTGAAGCGCGGGTCTTTGCGCGCCTTGCGGAATACCGGCATCCACACCAGGTAGCAAAGCATTGAGTGCAAATCGACAAAGGCGCGACGTGCTGCCATAAGGGCCAGATCGATATCGTCGAATTGCGCCGCCCACAGTGCGATTTTGAACTGGCGTGTGGCATCCTGGTTCGAGGCATCGTCAAATGCCCGCCGCAGTCGTGATCGCGCAACCTCGGGCTGGTCGATCAATTCCAGCAGCTCGGTCTGAACGGGCATGTGCACGCCTTCATGGGCAAGCAGCCGCTGCAGATGTTCCTTGATGATGGCCGATGGCAGTCCGCGTGCCCACGCGCGAAGCAGGGCCAAATGCTCAGAGCCTTCTCGCGTGCCAGGCAGGTCTTGACTGCGGCGGTACTCCGTATCCGCCTCCTCGTAGCGTCCAGCGATCGTCAAAGCTTGCTGCAATTGCTGCGATCCGAGAATCGACAATGGATCTGTGGTACGCACGGACTGAAGTAGGCTGATCGCCTCCTCTGTCCTGCCAACGCCGGCGAGCGCAATGGCAAAGCTGATCGGCACCCGCACGTCGGATGTGGGGTGCAGTTCCAAAGCCTTTCGGTAGGCCCGCTCCGCGGCAACCCAATTGCGCCCAAAGACCTCCCGGGCGGCACGTACCCCATGGCTGGCCCAGAGGTTTGGGGCAATTGCGAGCGCGCGCTCGATCGCGATATTCAGTTCCTGTTCGGCTTGCGCAGATGAGTCCGGAGCGTAAATCAGGCGCAGCATGATCAAACCGGCGAGCCCAACCCAGGCGAGTGCAAACTGCGGATCGAGCACCAGCGCCTGACGATACAGCTCACCGGCGCGCTTCAGCTCGGCCAGTCCCGATAGGTTTTGGAGCGCCTGGGCGCGCAGATGCAAATCGTAGGCCTCGAGGTTGTGCGTGCCGCCGAGCGGCACACCACTGCTGACGCCAAGGGCAATTCCGAGCGCGTGGGCAACCGATCGGGCGATATCATTCTGAATCGCGAACACATCATCCAGCTCGCGATCAAAGGTCTCGGACCAAAGGTGGTAGCCATCGGTGCAATCGACGAGTTGGGCGGTGATGCGCAGCCGGTTCCCAGCCTTGCGGACGCTGCCCTCCAGGACACATCCCACCGAGAGCTTCTCACCTATCACACGCAGGTCCTCGTTCTTCCCCTTGAACGCGAAGGATGAGGTTCGACCCAGTACTCGCAGACCCTTGAGGTGGGCGAGCTTATCGATCAGCTCTTCGGCGAGTCCGTCGGAGAAATACTCTTGCTCTCGATCCGAGGACAGGTTGGCGAAAGGAAGCACTGCGATTGAGCGACTCGGGCTGCGTGCGTCTATGGGCGGGCTACTATCGGTAGGGCGCATCGATTGTTGCAGTGGGGGCGCTGCAACCGCGCTAGCCAGCATCGAATTTAACCTGCTGCGACGTCCGCTCCACAGTCGATCACCCAACAACGCGACGACGAGCAGGCCCAGCGCAAGATCCAGGAATCGGCCCATTTGAGTCGGTGCCATGAGTTTGTTGTGCCACAGTCGCTCGGCAACGAGACCTACGACAAGCAGCCCCAACACTAGAAGAATAATGCGATCCAGCGTGCGGCCGGCAGTAGCCCGGTCCGCAGATGACACCTTCCTGGTTGCGAAAAAGACCAAGGTGAGCGACAGCGGCAATCCAAGTCCGAGACCGCCGATGACCATCCGTCCAACCAATTCCGGCCAATGATAGGCGCTGGCAACGAGTTCCTCGCCGTGGGCGATAGCGAGCGCTGCCACCAAATACGCAAGCGCTGCTTGGATCAGCTTGTGCTCTTTGAAGCGCGACCACGGCCCGCGCTCGCTCCCGGATGTCACCAGAACCGGGACCGAAATGACCTCGTGGCGATCATTGGAAGGGTCAGTCATGGAGTTATGGTCATCTGAGGGTCACGGCGACGCAAGCCGGAAGACATGCACGACATTTGCACTGCAACATTTGCTGGGCGAACTGGCGTCCGAGCATAAACACGCACCCGTGCAGCGACCGATCGGACGTCAGCGGAGGCGAGGATCCGGTGGCTCTGCGGACTCCCTGGCGATGCAAGCAAACATACGAATGCCGCGACGCGGCGTTCATCGAACACTAAGTACCCCCAACAACAACGCTACGAGGTACGGTGATCCGCATCTGAGGTCCCGTACTGATCAAGGCCAGCCGCACATCAGTTTCGAACATCTGGTGTTTCTGGTCAGCGCGCTCGCCCAAGGTGAGGAACTGACGCTGGCTAACTGCGAGGAGTGTGGCGCACTCACCGTTGGCGAGCGCATCTCGTGCAAGGCACGGCGGTGCCTGCATTGCGCTGCTGCTCAGCGTTGAGCGGCGACCAATGAGGCCACGCGATGCAGCACCTCCGGCGCAATGCCCAAGGGCCGGCTGCTGCCGGCCTAGGTCGCGCGCAGCGCCTGGGTGACCTGCAGGCGCGCGGCGCGGATGGCCGGCAGCGCACTCCCGGCCAGTGCCAGTCCCAGTGCCCAACCGATGCCCGTGGCAACGAGGCGCGGCGTGATGAGCAGCCGGTAGATGTTCTGGTCCATCATGAATTCGCGGCCGCCGAACAGCAGCCACGCAACAGCAGTTCCGAGCAGCGCGCCGAGCAGTGACAGCAGCAGCGCTTCGAACACCAAGGATGCCGCCACCGGCAAAGCGCCGTAGCCGATCGCGCGCAGAGTCGCCACTTCCCGGACCCGCGCGGCGACGATGCCGTAGAAGATGTTCACCAGGCCGAACAGCGCGCCGACCGCCAGGATTGCGCCCGTCAGATACGCCATCGCCGTGAAATACTCGGATTGTCCGGCCACGATGCGGTCAAAGTAACTCTGTTGCGTTTCCGCCGTGACCGCGAGCGCGGGGTTCGTGACCAGCCAGTGGCGGAATTCGCTGAGTTTCGCTGGAGTTTCCAGCCGCGCCTGGACACTGCCGTACCCCGAGCGGTGCGTCACGGCCGCGAGCGTGTCGACATCGCCCATGAGCTCATTGGCATTGACGCCATCGGCCGCGAACACTCCGACGATGGGCCAGGTCCCCTCCCGGAGGCGGACGCTGTCGCCGATGTTGAGGCCGAACGCACGCTGCGTGCCGGCGCCGACGATCAGTTCCTGGCGACCGGACTGGAACATGCGTCCGGAGGTGATTCTGAAGCCGGGACGGATGGCGGCCCCGCGCGCACCCATGCCACGGATCCGCAGATACCCGCCGCTGGCGATGGGATGGAGCGGAGGCGTGAAGAACAGCAGCTCGGCGTCTCCGAGCACTGTGCCGTCGGGGCCGTGTGCGAATCCCGGTGCATTGAGAATGGTACCGATGACATCGCGGGGCAGGTCGCTGTTGGAATCGAACAGATCCTTGTTGGGCAGCACCACGGCGATGTGGGGGTCGGTGGCCGTGCGGAAGGCGTCAACGACTCCTGCGGTGGCCGACAGCATCGACAGCAGCACCCCGACCACACAGGCCGTGGCGATGAGGATGGTGAGCGCGGCCGCCCGGCGCTGCGGCAGTGTGGACAGGCCGAGCTTCAGCAGCAGCAGGTATTGGCGGATGACGGCCATTCAGCGGCCCGCCAGCGCATCGGCGACGCTCAGCCGCCTCAGCCGCAGCATCGGCATCGCGCTGCTGGCGAGGGCCAGCAGCACCGCGAGCGTGACCGCGAGCGCCAGGACCGGCAGTGTCGCCAGCGACGTGGTGAGCATGCGCGTCAGGTATTGCGGCAGCAGGTGCGCTGACCACCGGCCCAGCAGCATCGCCAATCCCGTACCGAGCACGGCGCCCAGCACGCAGGGAATGACCGTCTCGATGAATACCAGGGCCAGGAGCTGAGCGGCAGGGAAGCCCACTGTTTTCAGTACCGCGAATTCCGGCACGCGCTCCCGGACCGACCGAGCAATGGCGTGGGAGGTCAAGAACAGCACCATGAGGAATCCGGCACCGCCTATGCACAGTGTCATCGACTCCGTATTGAAGCCGATGTTCGACAGAATCTGCGCGTTCAGCCTTTCGGAAATCGCCTGGGTTGCCGTAGCCGAGTTGAAGTACCGCTTGTCGATCTGATCGCCGATGGCGGTGGCCCCGTCGGCGTCCTTCAAGGCCACGTAGTAGGAATAACCCAGGCCGCGCTGTTCGGGGGGCGCGGTGTTTTCGAGGTACTGCGAATTGCCGACGATGAAGCCATTGGTTCCGGACCAGTTCGGGTCATCCGGCACGATACCCAGTACGTGAAATTCCCAGGTCGTGCCACCGTCAGCGCGGCTGCCGGGTTGCGTGCTGACGGTGAATACATCGCCGGTCTTGAGGCCCCACTTGGCGGCGGCCTTGACGCTGGGGAATATGCCCGCAGGCGTGGCAAACAACTGGTCCCACTGCGCCGGCAGAATGGGCCCGTCCGACCACACGGTGCGCATGGCGCTGGTGACCGTGCGTATGCCCACACCAGCATGCGGGTCCACATGATAGCCACCCAGCCAGCGGCTGCCGGCCACGCTGCGCACGCCGTTCATCTGCGCGATCTGTTCACCTATCGCCAGCGGCAGTCCACCGGGGCCCGAGTCACCATTGAACAGGGGATCCACGAACAGCCGATCCATCCGGGAGTGAGCCACGATGTCTCGCGCGGTCAGATTCATGCTGATCATCAGCGACAGCAGCGTGAAGCCGGCCGCCACCGCCAGCACGGTCAGCAGGCCTTCAGCCGGTTTCCGTGCCAACGCGGACCAGATCAGCGGCCAGTACTTCAAGGCGAGGTCCCTACGATAGGAGCCTGATTGTAGCGATCCGGGTCGCTAGGCACGCCACGGCTGTATAACAGGTGTTGTGATCTCAAGGCCGTGGGCCCGGTATTTCACCTATGACTCACCCGCAAACCCGCCCGCGTGGACTCTGCCTCCGGAACCCTCTCACTTACGGGATGACGATGGCGCTGCTGGCATTCGGGGACGGGCGGCCCGCGATGGCCGCCGACGCCGCGGCGCCCGGTTACTGCGGCTGGTGGCAGCGATGCATTTCGTAACGGCCTAAAAGCGCGGCTGCACACCTGATATGCTGGCTCAACAACACTCGATAAGATCGGGTCGCCATGATGAATTCACCGTTCCGGGCACCAGCGGACGCTGCCAGCGTACTCTCAATATTGCTCGCTCTCGGTCGTTAGACTGGAGTCATTGGCCTGTGCCCGTGAAGCTACCATCGATCGGTACCTTGCTGCTGGGCCTCATTCCATTCGCTGCGATGTGCTTTTCGGTCTCGCTTTGGGACCACATTCATCCGATGCCTTTCGGCTTCCCATTCAATCTGTTCTGGCTGATCTGCTGGATCGTGCTCAGCCCGTTATGCATGTGGGCCGCATACCGGGTAGGAGCCG
>Ga0210395_10000207_pt1 | contig 46075 bp, 41 predicted proteins | sample IncBWH4OmetaG_FD_150861 | JGI IMG/M metagenome (GOLD analysis project Ga0210395, IMG submission 150861) | Forest soil microbial communities from Barre Woods Harvard Forest LTER site, Petersham, Massachusetts, United States - Inc-BW-H-4-O ...
TGCCGCCTCCGAGACCAGCTACGCGACCCAGCATCCTAACATCGGCTACACCTGTACACTGGCAACTCTTTTTCCTCAGACGCCGGCCACCGAGAATGGACCGTCCCCTTTCGCCGAGGACGCCAGCGAAGAATCGAACGGATATCGTTTCGCGATTAGCGGCTGTGTGGGAACGCCTGCGACGAAGTTTCGCGTCAGCGCCGTGCCCACCGAGGCAGACGCAGGCCAGAAGACTTTCTGCTCCGACGCCTCGGGAACTTTGAAATTCACTACAGATGGCAAGAGTTCTACTTGCTTCAGCCAAGGTCAGCCGGTGAACCCGCCCGGCCCACCACCACCAATGATTGACTGAGCAGGCGGCGCTTGGGGCGCTAGCCGTACGCCAGTTCCTTCGCCCGCTGCGCCGCCTTCACCACGGCTTTGATCAGCGTGACGCGGAGCTTGCCTTCTTCGAGTTCCATGATGGCGTCGATGGTGCAACCGGCCGGGGTTGTGACCGCGTCCTTGAGCAGGGCTGGATGATCGCCGGTTTCGAGCACGACCCGGGCCGCGCCCATCGTAGTCTGTGCCGCCAGCAGAGTCGCGACATCCCGCGGCAAGCCCACCTTTACCCCAGCCTCCGCCAGCGATTCGAGAATGATGTAAATGTAAGCTGGGCCGCTGGCCGAGAGCGCGGTCACCGCGTCCATATGTTTCTCGTCGAGCACAACGGTGCGCCCCACTACGTCGAACATGCGGCAGGTCATGGCCACGTCCTCCGCGCTGGCGTGCTTGCCCTTGCAGATCGCAGTCATGCCGGCTCCCTGCTGACACGGTGTATTGGGCATGGCGCGGATGACCGCAACATTCGGCGCCAGATTTTTTTCAATCATCGAAGTCGGCACCGACGCCGCCACCGAGATGATCAACTGCTTCGACGTGATGTGCCCGCTGATCTCGCGCACCACCTCCTCGACCACTTGCGGCTTCACTCCAATCACAATGATGTCGGCGCCCTTGGCGGCATCCACGTTGTTGGTCCCGACTTTCACCTTCAGCTTCGCGGCCAGCGCTTTGGCGCGCTCCTCATGCGCCACCGTGGCGCACGTAGATTTCGGCGAGAGCATGCCGCTCTTCAACAAGGCCTGCAAAATAATGCCGCCCATCTTGCCCGCACCCAGAAACGCGACTTTCTTCCCCGCCAGATCATTTCCCATGATTTTCCTCAGTCCCCGAAAAATCTTAACCACAGGGGACACGGAGTTCCACAGAGGAAGCACAGTAGCAAATAGGCTCCTTTGTGTTTCTCTGTGTCCTCTGTGGTTAAACGCCTTTCGCTTTCCTCTGCCGCTCCATGAAATTCCACGCCGTCATCACTACTTCACGCAGCCCGCGCGTCGCCTTCCACGACAACAATGCCTGCGCCTTCGCCGGATTGGCCACCAGCGTCGGCGGATCTCCCGGCCGCCGCGGCACCATCTTCCGCGGCACCCGCTTGCCCGTCACTTCCTCAACCGCGGAGATCACTTCCTGCACCGAAGCTCCCGTCCCCGTTCCTACGTTGACGGCGAAGCTCTCTTTCCCCGCCGCCAGATGATCCAGCGCCTTCAAATGCGCGCTCGCCAGATCGTTCACATGAATGTAGTCACGCACACAGGTTCCGTCGGGCGTCGGATAATCCGACCCGAACACCTGCAACTCAGGCCCAGTCCCCGCGGCCGCGCGCAACGCCAGCGGAATCAAATGCGTCTCCGGTTCGTGCAGTTCACCGATCTCCCCGCTCTCATCCGCACCCGCCGCGTTGAAATAACGCAGGCTGGCATAGCGAAAACCGTAGGCCCGATCATAGGCTTCAAGCGCCAGCTCAAGAACCAGCTTGGTCATGCCGTACGGATTCACCGGCTGCCGGGCCGTACTCTCATCAATCGGAACTTTCGCCGGTTCGCCATACACGGCGCAGCTCGAAGAGAAAATAATCTTCTTCACTCCCGCATCCAGCGCCGCGTTCAGCAGAGAAAGTCCGCCTTCAACATTATTATGAAAATATTTTCGCGGATTCGTCACCGACTCGCCCACATACGCATGCGCCGCGAAGTGCATAATGGCATCGGTCCGCGGCAGCACGCGGGCGAGCGCCCCCGCATCCAGCACATCGCCCCGCACCAGCTCAAAGCCCGCGGCCAGAGATTCATACCCAGTGCTGAGATTATCGAAAATGATCACCTCATGCCCCGCGCGTTTCAACGCCCGCGCCGCATGACTGCCGATGTATCCCGCACCCCCTACCACCAGAACGACCACGAATTACCCTTTCGTCCGCGAGTTTCGGCGCGAGCAGTTGAGCGCCAGCGTCCACAGCGATTGTACACAGAACGCTGAAACGAACTTCGGACGGGGACTACAACTGACGTAGGGGCGGACGCAGCTTGCCCTGAGCGGAGGCGAAGGGTCCGCCCGGCGAAGCGAAGCGAGCGGTGCGCTCCTGGACGAATGCGTCCGGGGCTACGTCAATAAATTCTTCGTTTTCGCCCGCCTGTTAAGATATTCATTTCCGCCGGAGATCTCATGACCGAACAACTGGCCGACAAACAATGCGTCCCGTGCCGCGGCGGAGTTCCGCCACTCAAAGGAAGAGAACTGGAAACGCTGCACCGAAACGTCCCCAAGTGGATGGTCTACGACGAGCATCACCTGCACCGCGAGTTCAAGTTCCCCGACTTCAAGCAGGCGCTCGATTTCGTCAATCGCGTGGGAGCTCTGGCCGAGGAGCAGGGCCATCATCCCGACATTCTGCTGGCGTGGGGCAAGGCCGAAATCACGCTGTGGACGCACAAGATCAACGGCCTGACCGAAAGCGATTTCATCATGGCCGCCAAGATCGACCGGCTCAGCATCGCTTAGATTGGCGGTATTTGTTCACACGCCCGCTTTAGATCCTCGAAGAACTTCCTCGTGCTCTCCTGAATGGCTGTGTCAATGGCAAAGCCCGCGATGCGCGACAAGACACCGACAAACTCCAGTTGCGCCTGAATCTCAGTCTCCCGCTCGGACAAAGCCTGGAAAGTTAATCGGGTCTGCAGCGTGACGCCTCCGAAATGGCTGATGAATTCCACTTGGCGGTTGGGCTCGAAGTGCATCAGCACCTGATCCACAATGCGGACGGGGCCATCGATCTCGATCTGCAGGCGGCTCTCCTCTTCCCACGGTCTTCCACGAACCCAGCGAACGCGGTGAATGTACGAGCACCAACTCCAGGTGTCGGGTTGCGTATAAACCGCGAAGACCGCCGTAAGCGGGCGATTGACTACGACTCGTATCTCTGAGGAACTCATGCCAGTGGCGACGCGACCCGAACCAATGCAGCGGTCGGAAAAAAGATACGGCCAGTGTAGGGGAAGGACCAGAAAGCGGCAAACCAACAATTCGCCTGGTAGTGGCCCAATTTTGAATCTCTCCCCTTCCGGCAAGTCAAGACACTTTAATCGCCGAGCACGCGGAGGTAAGCCGCAGAGTTCGCAGAGAAATTCAAATTGAGCCACTACCCGCCGCCCCAATCTTGCCCAAGCGCCCGGCACGCAGCGCCCACGCCAATATCGCCGCGGGGATCAGCATCAGCAGTCCCGTGCTGGTTGCAACGGTGCGCGCGGATATTCCCGCATCGAGAAAAACTCCGGCCAGATACGCCGTGACCGCGAAGGTAAGACTTCCCAGGCCGAGATCGGCGGCGAACACGCGCCCCCGAAAGCGGTCTTCAGTATGAAGCTGCAATAGCGTCGTTGAGAATACCCAGACCGTCGAGCCTCCCGCGTGGGCCAGCATGGCGCAGACGGCAGCCATCCACACCGTGCGGCTGGCGCCCAGCACTCCATAGCCGAACGCAATCGTGAGATAGCCGAACAAAATTCCGAGCCGCAGCCGTCGATCGCTCGCGCCCGCCCAGCGCGCCGCCACCAGCGGCCCCACCAGCGCTCCCAACCCGCGTCCGCCGAGCAGAATGCTCATCCCGAGCATGGCTCCTCCCGCGGCGTCGATGCCGCGCCCGTGCACGGCAAACTCGCGCGCTCCCATCACCGTGAAAATGACCCAGCTTGGGCCCACCATGAGTTCTCCGGCTTTGGCAAAGACTGCCGGGAACAAAGTCGGATGATTGCGGATGTAGCGAATCCCCTCCACCACGGGAGAGAAGTCCACCAGATCACGCGGCCGCAGGGGCGCGGCGGAATCGGCGTGGGGCTCGGCGAAATGCATTCCCCCAATCAGAAGCGCCGAGGTCAGAAACGAAAGTGCGTTGAGAACGAAAACCGTGTCGCGTCCAAAAAAAGCGGCCACCACGCCGCCTACTGACGCGCCAATCAGCAGGTTCACCGACCACGTCGCCGAAGACAGAGTGTTCGCCACCAGAACTTCGCCCTCGGCCGCTATGTTGGGAATCACCGAACTGCGGGCCGGTTCGAAAAACGCGGCCATGGTGGTCTCGGCCAGCAGCAGTGGATAAATCAGCCACACCATCGCGCGCGAACGCACCAGCAACATCGCCAGCACTACCACGCAACGCACCAGGTCGGCCGCGATCATGACATGCTTACGCTTCAGCCGGTCATTCACCACTCCCGCCATGGGCCCAACCAGGGTCTGCGGAATAACCTGTAGAACCAGTGCCAACGCCACCGACCCGGCATGCCCGGTCAACTGCAACAGGAGGGTATAAATCGACAGAGTGTAAAACCAGTCGCCAACCTCACTGACGATTTGTGCCATCCAAAGACGACGAAAATTGCGGTTGCCCTGCAGCAGCCGGGCGTAGGAGCCCAGTGAAATGGATGGTACGACGCGCTCCGGCTGGGGATCCATACGGGTTCTCAGTGTAACCGGGTAGAGCCAAACCACGACGCTGCGGCAGCATCGTCTCTTTATCGTCTCTTCTTTGAGGAAGGTGTCGACTCGGCTAGAACTTGATCAAAGAGTGCAATCGTTTTCACCGATTCGGGAAGCGGAGTTTTTCGGTCAAGCATGTAGCTGATTAAGTCGTATGATTTGAATGGGATAGGATGCATTCATTGATTGTCGAAGTAACCATCATTGGCATTCGGCGTGCACCATCAGAAGCGAGCTGGAGTTACCTTAAAATGCGCCCTTCGAGATTTTTGGCATTCTGCCTCCCTTTGTTGGTGATCCTTTCCGGGGTTGCTCTGGCCGATACCTGCAACGAGTTCGCCAGCTATAGCTGCTCCAAGTCCACGCCGAACATTGCGCGTGTGGGAGGCGGCGTTCTCAGCGGCCAGTCCGTTGGAATTCTGCTGAACAGCAACTCCTTTAATGTCTTCTCAACTAATGGCAAAGGAGTTGGCGATACTGTGATCATCCTGGCGGCTTCCGCCAACGGAGTCCCCACGGGCAGCGTCAACGGAGTAGCCTTCACCAGCAGCGTGGGTGCATTCGAAGGCGCTTCCGCCGGAGCCATCACCAGCAGTCTGCAAGGCTTAGGCTTCTGCGGATCAACCTGCAATCTGTCCTACGGCTACGCCACCCTGGGCACGCTGGGCGCAAAAGGCCTGAGCATTACCGCCAGTGGAGTCGCGGCAGGCACCGTGTTGTACGCCGAACTGGTGAACAGCAAGGGCCAGATCGTCTACATCACGCCCAACTCGGAAGCCGCGATCATGGGCCGTAGCGGCAGCACGGTCCCCGAACCGGGATCTCTCCTGCTGATGGGCGCTGGGTTACTCGGTATCGCCGCCCAGATCCGGCGGAAACGTCGCACCTAAATTTTTTTGTTTGTTGTCGGAACCTCGGGCGAACCTGCCCGGGGTTTTGTTTTGTGCGCTGGAACAGGCTCAGCGCCTCGGCGGATTATTGTTGCGGGTCATTCCAGCGGGGTCATTCCTGTGGGGCCAGACCCTTCTGCCGCGCACCCGGCCGCAGATTTTTCTTCAGGTCTTCTGCGATTTGCCGGCCGTGGAAGCGGCCGTTCTCGATGAAAATTTCATTGGTCCGCGATCCCGCCACAATCACCCCCGCAACATAAATGCCCCGCACGTTACTCTCCAGCGACACCGGATCGCACACTGGCCGGCATTGCGGCTCCGAGAGCTCGATGCCCATGCTGCGCAGAAAATCATAGTCGGGATGGTAGCCGATCAGCGCCAGCACGAAGTCGTTCTTCAGCCGGACCTGCCCACGCGGCGTCTTCAACATCACGTGATCGAGGGCGATCTCCTCGACCGAACTGTTGAAGTAAGCTTCGATGTCTCCGTTCTTGATTCGATTTTCGAGATCCGGCTTGATCCAATACTTCACATGGCTGTGCAGCTGGGCTTCGCGGTGCACCAGCGTGACCCGCGCTCCGTGACGCCATAGATCGAGTGCCGCAATCGCGGCGGAATTCTTGCCCCCGATCACCAGCACTTCCGTGTCGTAATAAGGATGCGGCTCGGCGTAATAGTGCGAAACCTTGGGCAAGTCTTCACCCGGAATATGCAGACGATTCGCCATATCGTAATAGCCAGTCGACACGATCACTTTTTTCGTAAGGTAATCATGCGGCCGCGCCGCCCGATCGGTCGCTGTGATGCTGAAATTCCCGTCCTCGCCCATCACGGTTTTCACCCACTCGTACTGACGGAGGTCGAGATGATAGTGCTCGGCAACTTTCCGGTAATACTCCAGCGCCTCTTCGCGCGTGGGTTTCTGGTTGGCCGTGGTGAATGGAATATCCCCAATCTCGAGCAGTTCCGGCGTCGTGAAAAAAATCATGCCCGCGGGATAGTGAAACAGCGAGTTCACCAGGCACCCCTTGTCGAGAATAATGACCTTCAGCCCAACCTTCTGCGCCTCAATCGCACACGCTAGCCCTGTCGGCCCCGCTCCGATGACCAGCACGTCGGTCCGCATCTCCGGCTGACCCTTGACCTTGGTCTTGGTCAGGGCCTCGATCTCGACGGCGGCAAGAAAATCAGGCATTGGCGTAGATTTACCAGAGGCGACGTAGCTTCGAACGCACTTCGGAAGTGGATGATTCTAGCATGCGCGAATTCCAGAAGCGGAAGCGCCCCGGCCCTCCATCGTAGCGCAGGCGTCCCGCCGGCTGTCCCGGGGGCGTCTCGCCCGCGGACCGGTGCACCATCCTCAAATCCCGCGGGCCGCAGATATATAATCCAACGTTGCCCTCATAGTCAGGAGCCTCATGTCTACTCCTAGCGATCCCCCACAAACCACGACCCGCACCGAATCCGACAGCATGGGAAAAATCGAAGTCCCGGCGAACGTCTACTGGGGCGCGCAGACCCAGCGCTCGCTGCTGCATTTTGACATCGGCCGCGACACCATGCCACCCGAGCTGATCCGCGCCTTCGGCATTCTAAAAAAAGCCTGCGCCCTGGTGAATCAGGACCTGGGCAAACTTCCCGCCGACAAAGCCAAGCTCATCGCGCAAGCCGCCGACGAAGTCATCGCCGGCAAGCTCCACGACCAGTTCCCTCTCCGCATCTGGCAGACCGGCAGCGGCACCCAGACCAACATGAACGTCAACGAAGTCATCTCCAACCGCGCCATTGAAATCGCGGGCGGTGTGATGGGATCGAAAAAGCCGATCCATCCCAACGATGACGTAAACATGTCGCAATCGTCCAACGATACGTTCCCCGCGGCCATGCACATCGCCGCCGCGGACCGCGTGAAGAACGCCCTGATTCCCGCCATCAAAACCGTGCACGACGCAATCGCGGCAAAGGCCAAAGAGTTCGAACACATCGTCAAAATCGGCCGCACCCACCTGCAGGATGCCGTCCCGTTGACCGTCGGCCAGGAATTCGGTGGCTGGGCCAGCCTGCTCGAGCGCGACATCCACCGCCTCGAACAAGTGCTCGAAGGCCTTTACGATCTAGCCATCGGCGGCACTGCCGTCGGCACCGGCCTGAACACGCATCCCGAATTCGCCGAGCGCGCCGCGAAAAAGATCGCCGAACTTACCGGCCTTCCCTTCCGCTCGCACGGCAACAAGTTCGCCGCGCTTTCCGCGCACGACGAAATCGTTTTCGCCCAGGGTGCCATGGAAACTCTCGCGGCTTCACTCATGAAAATTTCCAACGACATTCGTTGGCTGGCCTCCGGCCCGCGCTGCGGCCTGGGAGAAATCTCCATCCCCGAGAACGAGCCCGGATCCTCCATCATGCCCGGCAAAGTGAATCCCACGCAGTGCGAGGCCATGACCATGGTCTGCGTGCAGGTGCACGGAGCGACCGCCGCCGTCGGCTTCGCCGGGTCGCAAGGCAACTTCGAGCTCAACGTCTACAAGCCGGTCATCATCTACAACTTCCTGCACTCCGTCACGCTCATCACCGACGCCTGCCACGGCTACGTCGAATACATGCTGAACGGCATCGAGGTAGATCGCGCCAAGGTGGATTGGTACGTAAAGAATTCGCTGATGCTGGTTACTGCGCTGGCCCCGAAAGTGGGATACGACAAAGCTGCGCAGATCGCCCACACGGCGCTCGTGGAACACAGCAGCCTGCGAGAAGCCGCGCTGAAACTGGGATATCTTACGGGCGAGGAATTTGATCAGTTGGTTAAGCCGGAGAGGATGACTCGACCGTAGTCTACACCTTCCCGGGCCGGAGTTTTATTTTGAAAAACCGACTGCGGGCCTCTTCGGCGTGGTCGTAATCACCACCACACTTACCAGCACCAGCAGCGTCCCCACAAGCGTCCGCGCCCCGATCCCCTCGCCGCCCAGAAAATATCCCACCAGCACCGCGACTACCGGATTCACATACGCGTAAGTCCCCACCTTGGTCGGAGACTCATGATGTATGAGCCACACATATGCCGTGAATCCCACAATCGATCCCGCCACAATCAGATAGGCCAAAGCCAGCCACGCCCCGCGCGACACAGCCTGCACCTGGAACCCGCGAAATTCTCCCAGCAGCGCCGCCGCCAGCAGGAGCACCCCGCCCGCCAGCATTTGGATTCCCGAACTCATTACCTTCGCCGCCGGCGTCGGCAGCTTGCGGCTCAGTGATGCCGCCACCGACCAACTGATGGCCGCCACCAGCAACGCGCAAGCGCCCGCCGCGTCCACCGGAGCCTCGCTCGCACCCATCGAGCGCGCTCCGAGAAAACGCGCTCCCACAAAACTCGCGCCTGGAAAACGCCCCACCAGCACCGCCACTCCCGCCATCCCCACCAGCAACGCGCTTGCGAGCCGCAATGTAAGCCGCTGCGTTCGCAGAAAAATAATCTCCGTCAGCGCCATGAACACCGGGATGGTCGCCATCATCACTGCCGCAATCCCCGACGGCACCCGCCGCTCCGCCCAGAACAGCAACCCATAGTCGAAAACAAAAATCAGCAGCGCCAGCAACCCCGCCCCGCCCCACTCGCGCGCCGTCGGCGAAGCCGTGCCCCGGGCGCGCATCCAGCCATACAGCACGGCACCCGCAACCAGAAAGCGCGCCCCGGCCAGTAGAAACGGCGGAACCTCGCGCACTCCCACGCGAATCGCCAGAAACGTCGATCCCCAAACAAAATAAATAATGGCAAAGGCCAGCAAAACCTTCCAGGCACGAGGTTGGGAAGCAGCATCCATGCGGTCGTCTCGCAGCGAGATCCCGAAACAAGCTCGATCCCGATTGGATCACCGCCCGCCCGCACAGGACGCGGATTTCCCGTATAAAAAGAATTTATGGGGATATACGTTTGCCGAAACACTCACGATTCGTATCAGGGTATACCCTGCTATCCATTGCACCGGCCGCGCTACATACATCGATCCGACGTTGCCATTACTTCTTGGATACCAGAATCTTCTTCGCCGCTTCCAGTGCCTTCTTCTTCTCCTCATCCACCTTGGGATACGCCAGGTCCAGCGACTCCAGGGTATCAACCAGCACGGTTGACACCACCATCCGGGTAAACCATTTGTTATCCGCTGGCACCACGTACCAGGGCGCTTCTTCGCTCGCCGTGTTCGCAATCATCTCTTCATACGCCGTCTGATAATCATCCCAGCAGGCGCGCTCGCGAATGTCGGCCGCAGAGAATTTCCAGTTTTTCTCCGGCTGATCCAGCCGCGCCAGAAAACGATTCTTCTGCTCCTTCTTCGAAACATTCAGAAAGAACTTACGGATCACCGTACCGCTTCGCCCCATGTGCCGCTCAAAACACCGGATGTCCTCGAACCGCTCCTCCCAAACCCGCTTGCCCACTAGCGAAGCCGGCGTCTTCTGGCTCTGCAGAATTTCAGGATGCACCCGCACCACCAGCACCTCTTCATAATAAGACCGGTTGAAGATTCCGATATGCCCGCGCTCGGGCAGCGAACAAGTCGTCCGCCACAGAAAATCGTGTTGCAGTTCCGTCTCCGTCGGAACTTTGAACGAATACACCTGGCACCCCTGCGGATTGATCCCGCTCATCACATGCTTGATGATCCCGTCTTTTCCGGCCGCATCCATGGCCTGAAAAATCAAGAGCAGAGACCAGCTATCCGACGCGTAGAGTTTGTCCTGCAGTTCCGCCGTGCGCACAATGCTCTGCTGCAAAGCCTCCGCAGCACTCTCTTTCGACCGCCAATGCCCGCTCTCCGCCGGATCGAAATCTTTCAGCCGAAAATGCTTGCCGCTCTCCACCCGGTACTTCCTGGCTAACTTGTCAGTCTTCATCTGGGTCTCCCTGCGCTTTATCGCTTGCGGTACTAGCAGGTTATCTCATAAATGGCTCCCTCACATGCGTTCACAATTACAGGGCCGCCAGAATCGCCGGCGTGCTTAAACCTCCTCCGCGAAACTGATTTTGAAAGCGACACCCCCGGTTGATGATACGATCACTGTCGTGCGGGTGTGCATCGGTCGCGGTGGTTCTGACTGTCGACTCGGAGCCTGACTTTTGAACGGAGTCTACTTATGAAGGCACTTCCCCTCGTCGGAGTCCTGCTGCTGGTATTGGGAATTCTGTCTTTCATCGTCCCCGTCCCTCATAGTGAGAATCACGGCGTGAAGTTCGGCGACGCCAAAATCAGCGTTCAAACCGAGAGCAGCGAAAAACTTCCTCCCGCGGCCGGCATTGTCCTACTCGCCGGCGGCGTGCTCGCCCTGATTATCGGCCTGCGCAAAACCTAGGGAAAGACATTCATCCTCGTCCAAACGAGAGCGATGTGAGCGCCGAATCCATTTCGCACTACCGCATTATTGAGAAGCTTGGTGGGGGTGGAATGGGCGTCATCTACAAGGCGGAAGATACCAGGCTCCATCGTTTCGTCGCCCTGAAATTTCTCCCTCCCGAACTGGCGCAGGACTCCGCAGCGCTGGCTCGTTTCCAGCGTGAGGCTCAAGCCGCGTCGGCGCTGAACCATCCCAATATTTGCACAATCTATGACGTCGGTGAGGAACACGGACGAGCCTTTATTGCCATGGAGTATCTCGAGGGTATGACTCTGAAGCACCTGATCGTGGAGCGCCCTCTCGATCCCGAGCGCATTCTCGCGCTCACGCTCGAGATCACCGATGCGCTTGATGCCGCGCACTTAGGAGGGATCACGCATCGCGACATCAAGCCTGGCAATATCTTTGTGACCAAACGTGGACACGCCAAGGTGCTTGATTTCGGCCTGGCAAAAATAGCCGATCGCACCGGCGTTCGCTCCGAAGCTGCTGACCAGCCGACTCTGGAGGACGCCGACCCCAATCTCACCAGCCCGGGCACAGCCTTGGGCACCGTAGCCTACATGTCGCCCGAGCAGGCGCTGGGCAAAGTGCTTGACGCACGCAGCGATCTTTTTTCCCTCGGCCTGACGATCTACGAGATGGCCACGGGGAAGCAGGCTTTTTCCGGGAATACTTCGGCGGCAATTTTCGACGCCATCCTGCACAGCATCCCGGCGTCAGCCGCACGTCTTAGCCCATCGATTCCGGCCGAACTAGATCGCGTGATCAGTAAGCTGATGGAGAAGGATCCGGACCTCCGCTATCAAACCGCGGCAGACTTGCGCGCGGACCTGAAACGCCTGAATCGGGACATCACCTCTGGGCACACCGCCGCGCACAGCGCGGCGTCCGAACCGGCCGCCCAAGCGCCGAAATCTCGACCTTGGATCAAACTCGCTGGCGCGGCAGCTGTATTGGCAATTCTTGCCGTTGCCGGATGGTTCTACTTTTCTGCGCCCTCCGGGTATTCCGGCCCTCCTCCACGGCTGATACCTTTCACCAGTTCCCCTGGGTTCCACGGGATCTCCGCGTTTTCACCGGACGGGAATGAGGTCGCATTTGTTTGGGCGGAAGACAGCTCCGGGGGTTTGGACCCCATGCAGCATCTCTACGTGCAGCTTGTGGGTGCGGGCACACCCCTGCGGTTAACCAATGCCTCCGAATCCGACCATATGCCCACGTGGTCCCCGGATGGACGATTCATTGCTTTCCGCCGCGGCGGACATCCGCCCGCGTATTACATTATCCCGGCACTCGGTGGGGTGGAGCGCAAGTTGGCTGACGGAGACCTGTCTTCTATGCCGGGGGGATGGGGTATGGATTGGTCCCCCGATGGCAAGTATTTAGCAGTCGTGGATGCTGGCGAGAAGGCAGATCCGGGCGGCGCCAAGCGCATCTTTTACATTTCCGTGGAAAGCGGGGAACGGCGGGAATCGAAGATTGAATTGCCAGGGCCATTGGTCGCGGACCCGAGGTTTGCCCCGGATGGAAAGGAATTGGCGTTCATCTCTGGATCCGGCAACGGGTCCAATGAGATTTATGTGGCGTCGGTCGGCGGCGGCAAGGCTCGCGAGCTAACTTCTCTCCGCTCGAGTGTGGGGGGGTTAGATTGGACCCCCGACGGCCGGGAACTGGTTTTCAGCTCCGGTCATCAAGGATCCCCCACCCTTTTCAGGATTTCTCGTGCGGGTGGAGATCCCCAGCCGGTTAGCGTGGCCACCGACAATGCCCGTTTCCCCCGTATCGCAGCCCATGGGCACCGGCTCCTGTTCTTACATTGGGTCTTCCACACGAATATCTGGAGGGCGCGGCTTTCTCCCACAGATCACGGGACTCCCAGCCGAATCGTCGCTTCCACGCGAGAGGACTCCGGTCCGGCCTTTTCGCCCGACGGAAACCGCCTGGTCTTCAGTTCGGACCGCGCCGGCAGCTCCGAGATCTATATCTCCGCCGCTGACGGTTCAAACCCGGTGCAACTCACCTCGATGAGAACAACAGGCTCACCCGCCTGGTCCGCGGATGGAAAGCAGATCGCCTTCGACTCCCGGGCAAACGGCCAGGGAGATATTTACCTCATCAGCGCCGAGGGCGGCTCGCCGCGCCGGCTCACGAAGGGACCGGACGACAGCGAAGTTCCAACTTGGTCTCGAGATGGATGCTGGATCTACTTCACCTTAGTTGCGCCCGGCACTCCAATCTGGAAAGTCGCTCCCCAAGGCGGCGACCCCATCCCGGTCACAAAGACTGGAGGGCTGCAGGCGATTGAAGGCAAGGACGGTCATTCCCTCTACTACTTTCGTGATGGGGCTGTTTGGAAGAATGATCTCAGTAGCGGAAACGAAACCCGCATGATCGATGCCAAAGACTTTAAAGATTGGCGGCTATGCGGGAATGAGATTTGTGCCATTCAAACGTCCGGACGAGCAGCTGAGTTCGTCCGCTATGACCCGGCAACCGGACGCAAGCAGTCAAAGCCGCTGGATATCGGGTCGGCGGGCAACATGTGGGACACCGGGATCGACGTATCTCCGGACGGCCGATGGCTCGTCTACACCCGCGCCGACTCAGTCGAAAGCGACATCATGATGGTCGAGAACTTCCACTAGGGTCGTTTCGAATCGGAAACACGTGGAAGCGCGGCGCTCCGGCGACGCGAAAGCTCAAAAACATCATGCGCCTTAACATCAGACGTTTGTCTCTCTAACCAGATCATCCCAGTTCAATTTTCCGGGTAGCCGCAAGGCGTTTCCTTGGTTCCGATTAGGACATTCTCCTGTCAGGTTTGTACGTACATTAATGTCAACAATGTTCCTGCAGGAACATTTTTTCCACAGGCCATCGCATTGAAAATAAAGCGTATTCGAAATAAAGAAGCCCCTCAGGCCCCAACCGGCTTCGCGGCCACCGTAGGCAGCTGCGCCCGCTGCCACGCATCCAAACCACCCATCACGTTGATCACCTGCTTGAAGCCCGCGCGTTGCAGCAGGCTGCTGGCAATCATGCTGCGGTATCCGCCTTTGCAATGAACGGCGATGGGCGCGTCGTGATCGATCTCTGGCGGAGACACTCTGAAGTTATCCAGCGGCCACCAGTTCGCGCCTTCAATGTGTCCCGCATCCCACTCCGGCTCGCGGCGCACGTCAAGCACGTGCACCTGGTGCGACCTCAACTGCGCCTCCAGCTCGCCAACATTCATCTGCGAAATTGTCGCCACCGGAAACCCGGCCTGCTTCCAGGCCGCAACCCCACCGTCAAGATATCCATCCAGAACCTCGATGCCCACGCGCGTTAGCCGCAGCCGCGCCTCTTCCAACTGCTGAGGCGATGCGGCAATCAGCACGGGGTGCGCCGACAGTCCCAGCACCGTGCCCGCCCACGAGGCAAACTGCCCGCCCAGCGCGATGTTCACCGAGCCCGGCACATGCCCGGCGGCAAACTCTTCATTCGTGCGCACGTCGAGCGCGATCTCGCCCGCGCTCAACATACTCTTCAACTCCAAGGGCGGGATGGCCCGCAGCGCAGGCAGGTCCGACAGAGCCGCAGCGCCCGTGCGGTTGATTTCGGCGTCCTTAAGAAAATATTCCGGCCGCGCCGGAAGATTGCTGGTCAGCTGCGTCACAAACGCTTCCCTGCTCTTGATCTGCAGCGCATAGTTTGTGAGGCGCTCGGTCCCAATCGTGGACGAGCGCTCCGCCCGCATATTTTTCCCGCACAGCGAACCCGCTCCGTGCGCCGGATACACCAGAACGCTGTCGTCAAGCGTCATCAATTTGTTGTGCAGGCTGTCATAAAGCAGCCCCGCAAGTTGCGCCGGCGTGTGCCGCGGCGACAGGTCAGGACGTCCCACATCGCCGATGAACAGCGTGTCCCCGGTCAGAACCGCCCACGGCGCGGGAGATTTTTCCTCGTCGGTCACGACCAGGCAGATGCTCTCCGGCGTATGCCCCGGAGTTTCCAGTACGCGGATGGAAGCCTTGCCAAACTTCAGGGCGAACCCGTCGCTCACCGCCACATGCGGAAAAGTGGCTCCGGCCTGCGAGCCCATGTAAATCGTCGCTCCGGTGCGCGCCGCCAATTCCCTGTGTCCTGAGACGAAGTCGGCATGCAGGTGGCTCTCAAAAATATGCCGGATCGTGACCCCGTGCTCCGCCGCGGCTTTCAAATACAACTCCACATCCCGCTGCGGATCCACGACGACCGCTTCGCCCTCCGACGCCAGCAGGTACGACGCGTGCGCCAGACATCCCAGATAGAACTGCTCGAAGTACATCGACAGCCTCCGTCATGCTGACTGATGCTAGAACAAATCGTTTGCTGGAACAAATCTGGACAATTGCTACGGGCGGGATTCAGGAGCGAGAGACATCAAGCGGGCAGAGGGGTAATAAATTCCAGACCAAAACAGAAGCCGTTGCGGGAGCGAACGATGGCCGGCAGCCGCGAAGGTACCGGGGTATCGAACTCGATCTCCAGCAAGTCCCCTGGGTTCAGCAGAATTCCGGCATACAGCACCATTCCGCCTTCGCTCATTTCCGTGCCCCGGCCCTCCACCACGGTGGTCGAGAAGCCCTTGGAGGTCACGACGCGCACGGGCAATTCCACGGGAAGGCGAGGCCACCGGCGAGTGTTGTCGGAATTCGACATGCCCTCCAATCATGATGCAAGCCGCGGCTTTGTTCAAATTACCAAAGTGAAATGAGCTTATGGATCACAGCCGAAGGAGCGACACCCTGGATTCCCGGGGACGGGTTGAAATCTAACGGAGCTACCTCAGGTTTGCGACTGGTATCGGGTGAGCAATTCTCGCGTCCGGGACAGAGGCGCTGGAAAGGTTGACCGGCAAATGGCCGGGGATCGGAATTTCCCCGAAAACTGCTCGCGCCGCGCTGATCTCTGAGACTGTCGCATTTGAGAAGGTGCAGATGTAGTTCTGGATCGTGGGGAAATCCTCCGTCAGGTATGGAGTTCCCATGGCGAGAACCACAGTTTTCGCGGTCGCGCGGGCAAGAATCCTGGACAATAACTTCGCTGTCGAGTCCGGCAGAGACGCGGAATTCTTCTGGCCGCGTGCTACGGTCCTGGATCGCGCTGCAGAAGGAACCACATACACGGCCACCACTACCTTCTGCGCACGGTCTGCTGCAATCAACACTTCATCCGATCGGGCCGCGGCGACCCGAGGATCCGCGTAGATCACCCTCGCATCGGGCGACCGCTTCCGGATCTGGCGCTCCAGAACGCGACCGTCTTCCGCATGCCGGTTGTCGCAGAGAATAATCACAAGCAGGCCAGGCTGAGCTTTGGCCTGTGACACGACCCGCAGTTTCGGGTCGGGTCGCCCATCTCTCAGCGGAAGCACCTTGCCGTTGTCACGCACCAGAGTAATGGAAGCATCGGAAATACGTTGACCGGTCGCGATACTCTCTGGACTGCCCACCAGCTTGGAGATCGCTGCTACATCCACCACACGATTTTTCTCGAGACCTAACGAGGCCTTAGCTCGCAGGATTTTGAGCACGGATGCGTCCAGTTGCTCTTGTCCGATCTCGCCCGAGCGGACAGCGTCCAGCATTGCCCGGTAGCATGCGTCCAGATTGTAGGGTTCCGTGAGCACATCGCTTCCCGCCTTGAACGCATCGACGGCCACGCGACCGGGATTCTTGGCATAGAGACCCACCAGACCGGCCATATCCAGGGCATCCGTCACCACAATGCCCTTGAAACCGAGCTGGTTCTTCAGCAGACCGGTCACGATTGTGGGCGAAGTCGTAGCCACGCGGCTGCGGTCGGGATCGAGCGCAAGCACTTGCACGTGCGCAGTCATCACGGCGTCGACTCCTGCTCCGATCGCCTTTTGGAACGGAGGCAGATCGACTGCACGAATGTAGTGCAAGTTGTCATCCACCACGGGTACAGCCACGTGCGAGTCAGTCGCAGTATTGCCGTGACCCGGGAAGTGCTTGGCCGTAGTCAGCATTCCGTTCGCCTTGGCGCCGCGGATGTAGGCCGCCACCAGATCGCCCACTTGCTCCGGATTCGCGCCGAACGCGCGTGTCCCGATGATTGGATTGGCCGGGTTGGAATTTACGTCGGCGACGGGAAACAGGTTCCCATGTACTCCGAGGGCCCGGCTTTCCTGCGCCGTGATGCGCCCGAACTCCTCCGCGTAAGCCAGGCTCCCGGCAGCGCCAAAAGCCATCGCGTGCGGAAATACGGTCGTTCCGAAAAGATGCGCCGGCAGCACCCCCCGCTCAAAATCGCCAGCGACCAGGAGCGGCAACTTCGACTCCTCTTGCAGTTGGTTCAGAAGCGCAATTACCTCATAGCGACGGCGAATATCGCGGGCCCGGCCTTGCGGCGGCGCCGACATGGCCAGCGAGCCGATGTGATATTTGCGAATGTTATTGCGGAGCTCGAAGTAACTGGGACTCCTTCCATTCAGGAGTTCCACCCGCATGCGGATCATGAAGATCTGACCGACCTTCTCTTCGAGTGAAAGGTTCTTGAGAGTTTTTTCTGACCAGCCGTCATCATCGCGTTCGAGGCGACGCGCGAGTGGGTGCTTGGATTGATCGCGCGGTTCGGCAGCCGACCCAAAAAGCGTAAAAACCGCGAGCAGAAAGGCGAGATTGCGAAGCATCGTCAAGGCGCGTGCAGACAGTCTCGATTCTAAATCCACGACCTCGCGTTGACACGATTTCTAATCCAAGGCACGTGTCCGAAGTAACACCGGTCAATCCTCGATGACGCCCCAGGGTAGACCGATGCTTCTCAATTCCCGATGGCCGGCCCAACTCAGGCCAGGTCGTACCGATCAAGGTTCATCACCTTGTTCCACGCGGCCGCGAAGTCCTTCACAAACGCCTGCTTCGAGTCGTCACTCGCATAGACTTCCGCGAGTGCCCGGAGCTGGGAGTTCGAACCGAAGACGAGATCGACGCGCGTGCCGGTCCACTTCAGTTTGCCGGACGCGCGATCGCGGCCCTCATATACGCCTTCGGAGGTGGAGGAGGGTTCCCACTTCGTATTCATATCGAGCAGGTTGACGAAGAAATCATTGGTCAGCGTCTCGGGCCGGCTGGTGAAGACGCCATGTTTGGCCTGCTCGACGTTCGCATTCAGGGCGCGCATACCGCCGACCAGAACCGTCATCTCGGGGGCAGTCAGTGTCAGCAACTGCGCTCGATCCACCAGCAACTCCTCAGCCGACATTTTGTGTCCGTTGCGGAGATAGTTGCGGAATCCATCCGCTTTCGGCTCCATTACGGCGAAGGAGTGCACGTCGGTCTGCTTCTGCGAAGCATCGGTGCGCCCCGGCGAGAAAGGAATCTTAACTTTGTGACCGGCCTTTTTCGCAGCTTCATCGAGAGCAGCGCAGCCGCCAAGCACGATCAGGTCAGCGAGCGAGACCTGCTTTCCCTTCTTCCCAGCTTTGCTTCCGTTGGACTTGTTCCCATTGGAAGCCGAGCCGTTGAAATCTTTTTGGATCGCTTCCAGCTTCTTGAGAACCTTGGCCAGTGCCGCCGGCTGGTTCACTTCCCAGTCCTTTTGTGGCGCGAGACGAATGCGCGCCCCGTTGGCTCCGCCGCGCTTGTCGGACCCACGGAACGAAGCCGCAGACGCCCAAGCGGTCGTGACCAGTTGCGAGATCGACAGTCCGGATGCGAGGATCTTCGCCTTGAGCGCAGCAATCTCCTTCTCCCCGATCAATTTATGGTCCACAGCGGGAACAGGGTCTTGCCAGATCAGCGTCTCTTTCGGAACGAGCGGGCCCAGGTAGCGCGGGCGCGGTCCCATGTCGCGGTGCGTCAGCTTGAACCATGCCCGCGCGAACGCGTCTGCGAACTGATCGGGATGTTCGTAGAAGCGCCGCGAAATCTTTTCGTAAACAGGGTCGAGCCGCAAGGATAGGTCAGTCGTCAGCATTGAGGGCGCGAGACGCTTTGAGGGATTGTGGGCATCCGGCACCGTCCCGTTGCCGGCGCCATTTTTCGGTGTCCACTGGTGCGCACCGGCCGGACTCTTGGTCAATTCCCATTCGTAGCTGAACAGGTTGGTAAAGAAGTTGTTGCTCCACTTCGTAGGCGTCGTGGTCCAAATGACTTCCAGGCCGCTGCCAATCGCGTCCCCGCCATGGCCTTTGCCAAATTTATTCTTCCACCCGAAGCCTTGCTCCTCGATGGCAGCACCTTCCGGTTCGTTGCCGACATATTTCGAGGGAACAGCCGCGCCGTGAGTTTTGCCGAAGGTGTGTCCGCCGGCAATGAGTGCAACTGTTTCCTCGTCGTTCATCGCCATGCGGGCGAAAGTTTCCCGGATATCGCGCGCCGCAGCGATTGGATCGGGCTTGCCGTTGGGACCCTCGGGATTCACATAAATCAGGCCCATCTGCACCGCGCCGAGCGGATTCTGAAGATCACGATCGCCGCTGTAGCGCTCGTCCGCCAGCCATGTGCCCTCAGGACCCCAGTTCAGCTCTTCGGGCTCCCACACGTCCGCGCGACCGCCGGCAAAGCCGAAGGTCTTGAAGCCCATCGACTCGAGGGCAATGTTGCCGGCGAGAATCATGAGGTCGGCCCAGGAAATTTTCCGGCCATACTTCTGCTTGATTGGCCATAGCAGCCGGCGCGCCTTGTCGAGGTTCACATTGTCCGGCCAGCTATTAAGCGGAGCGAAGCGCTGCTGACCGGCTCCGGCACCGCCGCGGCCGTCGCCGATTCGGTAGGTGCCAGCGCTGTGCCACGCCATACGAATGAACAGCGGCCCATAGTGGCCAAAGTCGGCCGGCCACCAATCCTGCGAGTCGGTCATAAGGGCATGCAGGTCTTTGACCACGGCATGCAGGTCGAGGCTCTTGAACTCTTCCGCGTAGTTGAACGTCTTGTCCATCGGATCGGACAGCGGGGAATGTTGGTGCAGGATCTGCAGGTTCAACTGATTCGGCCACCAGTCGCGGTTCGTGGGCGCGGAGGCGCCGTGGTTAAACGGGCACTTGGCTTCAGGCAAGGTGCTTTTGTTTTTAGCTTCGGGGGAAACACTTCCCGATGAGGTCGCGAGTGTATTTTCCATATGTTTTCGTCCTTCGAAATCTTGATTGGGTACTGCGTGAAAAAATTACTTTTTAGTGCGGCAGCGGCGACAGAGGCCAAAGACCTCGACCAACGGCTGCGTCAGATCAAAGCCGTCCGGCACGTGCCGGGACAGCCGCTTGAAATCGATGAACTCTCCTTCGATGTCCTGCACCGATTTGCAGCGAGAGCACACCAGGTGATGATGAGGTTTGAGATTGCCGTCCACGCGCAACGTGGTCGCATGCGGAGTGACCTCGCGCAGCAGCCCGCACTCGATGAAAAGGCGCAGATTGTTGTAGACCGTGGCGAGAGAAATGGACGGAATACGACGCCGGACCGCGGCGTAAATATCTTCCGGGGAATAATGTCCGTGGGAAGCGATAACGGCCTCATAGACCACTTGACGCTGGTGCGTGACCGCCAATCCGCGCGTCGCGGCCAGCTCACGGAACTGTTCATGGGTGGGGCGCATGGGTGAGGTGGATGATTATCGTATGAGAATGATTATAAAACGACTCGGAGCAGTGTCAACCGAAATCTTTCCTTTGACCTTGAACGACTTCGCGGACGGAAGCTCGGCCACAAGACGACGCCCCGGTAACCCGAAGCATGAAAGCTTAACTCCTGGGTGGAGGCTAACCAGTGGGTTCGCTGTTCCGATACCGAGGAACCGCGGACGGTTTACTGGTCCCCAGCCAATTCATGCGAAGCATCAGGTTCTCCGTCCTGATGCACAGCGTCGAGTTCCGCCGCAAGCTGAGACTTGAAACCGCGGCTGGCCTCTTCGAACTGAGCTTTAGCCCGCGCCACATGTCCCAACAATGTGTGCAGCTGCCTGGGACCCAATACCAGCAGTCCGAGCATGAGGATGAACAGGATTTCTGTGCCCAAACCCACGATTCACCCCTTGGTGACGCTTTGGCCATCGGCGATGGGGGTTGTTGTGCTGGACGGTTTGTCTTCGTCCGCTTTCATGGCCGACTTGAAGCCACGAATGCTTTCCCCGAGTCCTTTTCCCAGCTCGGGAAGCTTCTTCGGTCCGAACACCAGCAACGCGATTCCGAAAATAATCAGCAGATGCATCGGTTGAAACAGTCCTTCTAACATAGGTTCTCCTTGAGTAAGCATGTCTCAAAACGCGTTAACAAAAATGCAGGCGCTGTAACCATAAACCAGATACAGCGCCTGCTTACAGGAGTTTGTAACAAATCACTAACCGCGTCGCGCCGAATCCGCTGCTACGGCCAACTGCATTGCTAGCTCAAAAAACTCGGTCGGTTGGCCGATGAAGAGCCCGTCTTCCGTGAACGCATTCACGGTGGCCACTGCGCCACCATTCTGCGTCGAGGTCGGCCGGATCACCGAGCACCGAGGCAGACTCTTGCTGATGAAACTGCATGGCTCAGGCAGAATCTTATTGGTCTGAGTCAGTTCTGTCGCAGGGTTGTTGAGATCGGGGAAGGTTAGTCCGGTCACAGGATCGACCACACCGGCCAGAGGTTGAGACACAGCGTTACCGCCTTTATCGTGCCAGAGCCCGAAGTGATCAATTTCGACTCCGCCAATACTCACCAGAATTTGCAGAACTGTCGGGTCGGTTGCCTTAAAGGCCAGTGTCGGATAGAGGCTGGCGCCACCCTGCTCAATAAACGCAAAGTGAAATCCCGCGGTGTTAGCGATCGCCTGGATGCGCTCGGCATCACGGCCTGTGATGGGAATCGTGGGATTCGTTGAAGGGGGAGTATCCGTGTCATTTAGCGGAATCGCCGGTTGGTTCGTGATGACGAGGGGTCCCTTAAATACTGCCCCTAAATCCGGATTCTTTCCACTGCGATAGCGGGTATACCAACTGAGGTCCACGTTGAGGTTCATGAGGTTGGTAAGCCGTTTGATTTGCCTTGCCCCAGTCGCCCGGCTGCTCGGCAGATTCTTAAATGGTGTGAGGTCGAGCGGTACCTCACCCCGGGACTTCAAGTAAGCGGCAAGAAAGGCTGCGTGGCTCAGTTCATCATCGGTGTTGTCAGTGATGTACTGCGGCATGTCTCCATCCAGATTTTGAAGGGCCAGAGTGTAGGCTGGATTTCCACCGATGAATCCTTGGAATTCTTCGCCCGCTTGTGCCGCCCCGCCCCCTGAGGGCCCGACTCCGCCGAGTTCCGCGTACTGGGTCCACAGATCACTCTCGACAAGTTCCGCCCACAGCGCGAACTGCAGCAGCGCAGCATCGCCTTTCGAGAGCTTACCCGTGCTGGACGAACTCTGCGCCGCGCCTTCAGACGCCAAGAGAGTACCGGCCGACAGCGCCGCTCCGGCAAGCCCCAAGCCCTTGAGGAATGAACGTCTCTGGACTACCCCTTGCCAGCGACGCTGAACACCTTCTTCTATCGAGGACTTACTTGCCTCAGCTGAGTTCGTCTCGGACACCACCACAGATGGAGCATTTTTTTCTTTCATGGTTTGCATTCCACTTCCTTTTGCTTATGATTTTGTTCCAGCCGTACTGTGCGTTAGACGCAGTAACCAAACGGCGAGATACGACTAGGATGTCATTTGATTGTCAACTTCTTGTAAGCAGTTAATCCCCCGCGATGCTTACACGTCCGAGCTTTCGCGCACTGCTTCCACATTTTTCTTCACGCTATGTAAAACTCATCTCAGCGGTAGTTATTCCCGGCTTCTAGATGAACTTCCTCGCCAGTCAAGATGAAGACTAGGAACGAAGTAATAGTTGCGGGAAGACGCAGACAAAAAAGGGGCGGCCCGGGGAGGACCGCCCAAACAAAGTTCGCTTCGTCTCGAAGACGAACTTATAGAAGACGAACTTAGCCTGCAGCTCGATTACTCTTGGCGACGCGTTCGCACTCAGACCCGGCCGGCCCGCAGCCGTTCCGTACCGGGTCCGAAAACGCGAAGCCCATTAGAAGATGAACTTCAAGCCGAACAGCAGTCTTCTTCGTCCGATGCCATCGGTGTTGGTGTTGCCGGCAAAAGTGCCGCCGCTGTTGGCATTGAACGCCGTGCTCTGGAATTTTCCTATCGCGACGTCGTCCAGAAACGGATCCGGAACGCCACGAAACTGAGTGTTGAAAACGTCAAACGCCTGCGCCTGGAATTGAGCCGTCAACCGCTCATTGAACTTGATGTTCTTGAAGAAAGCGAGATTGTCGGTGCTGATGGGCTGCCCGCGAAGCGTGTTGCGGCCTACTCCTCCGTAGGGCGTTCCCACGACCTGGGCAGCGGTTGGATCGTTATGTATCCAGTGTGCGCCAGGAATGGGCGTGACGGCGCATTGGTTTTGTCCACCGCCAGTGCCAAGGCATGGGTCTGTAAAACTGACCAGTGTGCCAAACGGCTGGGCGACGCCTCCGGCAGTAGGGCAGGTTGCCACAGTTCCGTCGCAGTATTGCCCCACCGATGCAATGGGCAGGCTAGCATTGCTCAGGATGGGACGGCATGCATCAGATTGTCCGCCGAAAACTGCGGTCGGATCGCAAAGGCTCCCGCTCGCGTAACGTTGAACTGTGGTGTAAGGCTGTCCCGAGGTGTAGCGGTAGGTGGTGTTAACCTGCCAGCCGCCCAGCACGTGCCCCGCAAGGCCGTGCTGCGCCTTGTAAAACGGCAGATCGTAAACGATGGTGACGCCGACTATGTGCGGGAAGTCTATCCCCGAGTTGGCCCGTTCCGGTGCGCCCGGCGCAAATGGATTCTGCGCAAACGCCAGCGTGTTGCCGCCAGCGCCCGTGCTGAAAACCTCGCTGGCATTGTCGATGGTTTTGCTATAGGTGTAGGAAGCAGTGGCGCTTATGCCACGCCAGCCGCCGATTCGCAGTTCGCTTTGTAATCCACTGTAGCTAGACGAAGCTGTGTTGGCATACTGAATTACGTTGCTGAAGTTGCAGTTTACATTTCCGGCCTGGAAACCTGGGGTGTTAGGAGTTGTGCACGGCGTCAAGCCGGCCGGGATAACATTTTGAAAACCAGCGTTGATGAGCGGGCCCAGAGCCGGATTCCCGTTCAACTCCTGGAACTCATGGACACCGTGGTTGCCCACGTAGCGGACTTCGCCAACGATCCGGCTGGTGAAAGAGCGCTGCAGGCCGAAGTTCCATTGCTCGGAGTAAGGGTTGCGGAAGTTTTGGGGCACCTGCGTCTGGTTAGCGAAGCCAGGATTCCCCACCGGCGCTAGAGGCTGCAGGAACGGGATTACCTGGGTTCCGAAAACACCAGTAGTCGGCAAGCCCGTGGACTGCCCGCCTACGACCGGCCCTAACGTAGCCAAGTTCACCGAAGGTGCGGAGGTGGCGACGTTCAAGAACAGGTTATAAAACGCAGGATCGTAGGCAATCCGAAAGCCGCCCCTGATTACCGTCTTGTTGTCGCCCAAGATTCTTGGGGTCCAGGCAAAGCCCAGCACCGGAGCAAAATTTCGCAACTGGTTAGGCACAGACGGCACGGTGGTCTGATTCAGGGGCAGGTTTGTAGACCACAGCGGGAGTGGCCCCGTTTCCTGGGCAACTGACTTTTGGTGCAACAGATTAATGGCCTGTTGATACCAGTCCCATCGCATGCCCAGGTTCAGCGTCAAGTTGCTTTTCACCTTCCAGTCGTCCTGTACATAAAGTCCGAGATCCCACTCCGAAAACGGAAGAATGGGGCTGCCGAGCGCGATTTGTGTCTCGACGGGATTGTTAGCGACAAGGTCATTGAAACTTTGGAATACGAATAGCCCGTTGTTTAGGGGTAGAAAGACGTTGGGGGAGCGCTGCTGGTCGACCTCGCCGCCGAATTTGATGGAGTGATGGCCCTTCAGGATCGACGCATTATCCTGCAATTGGTATACGTTGATGATGCGCCCCTGGGGGAACCCGGCCGCCACGCCAAAGCTCACCGAATCTTGCGCTGCCCTCCCGATGAGAAGAGCATCGGTTGGGCAGTCAGTGGGGCTATTAGAGTTGCAGTTTGGGAAAGACTGCTCTTGAAAGAACGAACTGGCGCGCGAAAAGCTGAAGCGGACCTGATTTACAAAGGTACTGCTGAAGGTGCGCGCCCAATCCAAGCCGATCTGCTGGCTCAGGCCGGGAATATCCTGAAAGTCACCCACATCGATCCCGTTACCGAAGTTAACGCCACCATTAAACGTCTTCTGGTAAACGTAGCGGGCAAAAAAGTTATCCTTATCGCTCAGCTTGAAGTCGACTCGTCCCGTGGCTTCGTAATCGTTAAACGGGCTGGGCACGAAGCGGGAGATGCTGCCGAATTGAACTGGGGCGCAGTTGTATGTGGTTCCGCCTACCGTGTATGGACCTGCCACACTGCAGGTGGAGTTGGGTTGGTTCGTCACGAACTCATTCTGCTGGTTGGTGAAGGTCGGAGCACCCGCGAGGACCGCATTCGGTCCAATGGTGCTCTCAACCAGCCCGATCGGGCTGTTGGGGAAAGCCGCCTGCAACTCCTTGACACCCAGCGGCGTGGGCACAAGGCCGGGCGCGGAGGAACTCGGCGAGCCGGCAAAACGCTGACGCTCGATGTTGGTTGAACCGAAAAACCAGATTTTGTCTTTCTTAATCGGCCCGCCCACACTTCCGCCGAAGCGGTTATCTACGAAACGCGGAACCGTAGGCGCGGTGCAACCCGTAGATGGAGATACCCCCTGGGGGCAAAATCCGAATAACGGACTCTTCTCCTGGTTTTCCAGCGAATCAAATTTTGAACCCTGCCAGAACTCATATGCCGTTCCGTGGAACTGATTCGTCCCCGCTTTGGTGACATAGTTCACTACCGCCCCCGTATTGCGGCCGAACTGGGCATCGTAATTGGTAACCACCTGTACCTCGGCGATGGCGTCCTGGTTGCCAAAGAAAATCGAAGGGCCGGCGATTGAGTTATCGTTGTTGCTTTGCCCGTCGATCTGGAAGTTGTTGGCGCGAGCGCGCTCACCGTTTACGGAAATCTCGGCGCCGTTGTTGTTGCTGAAACTGGCATCACCGGCAGTGGCGACTCCGGGAATGAACAGCGCCAGCGAGTCAAAGGTATTCCCCACCGGCAGGCTGCTTACTTTTTCCGCGCTGAAGGTTTCCGAGATTTGGTCCGTCGTAGACTCAACGAGCGGCGGGGCATCCTCCACGTTGACCGTTTCGATGGCCGAACCCAATTGCAACTTAACGACGGCTAGCGCAGTATCCTTACCTACTTCCACAGAAAGATTGTTGGCCTCATAAGGGCTAAAGCTCCCGGCTTCAATGCGAACACTGTAGGCGCCGGGCGGCAAGTCCCGAAGCACAACAAGACCCGCTGAATTTGTTTCTGTTTTGAACTCCCGGTTCGTAGCCAAGTGCTTGGCAGAGACCTTGGCACCGACCACCACCGCACCCTGAGGATCCTGCACAACGCCTGAGATGGACCCAGTGACGATTCCCTGAGCGCGAGCGAATGTCGACCCGAAGATTGCCAGTCCTAGAACCATTACTGAAACAAGTCGAGTCCGCAAAATAGCCGTAGACCATTTCCCTTGATCGCGATCCTTCATATTTAAGGCTCCAATTCCTTTGCTAATGATTTTGTCCCAGCAGAACAGGTAAGACGCAGCGAGCACACTACGGGATACGCAACAAATGTCATTTAATTGTCAAATTGTTTGCGGACAGGAGGCACTGTTGGTTCAACTCCTTTGTCTGTGATTTGTCAGCTATAGGTGAAACTCCTCTAGTCGATAGTTATTCCCCAATTCCAATAAATATTTATGCTGCCGAGCGGGCGGCAAGCCGTAGCACAGGCTAAGTGGTCTCTGCTCCGCGCTTGCGCGAGGAACCTACCAGCCACGCCACACCGATACTGATGGCGTAGAGCGCCATCATCGGGGCCGCGAAAAGGCACATGTTCAGGATGTCGGCGGTGGGCGTGATGATGGCGGCCACAATGAAGATGACAAGAACGGAATAGCGAAGATTCCGCCACATCCATCCCGCCGTAATCACTCGCATCAGGGCCAGGAAGAACACCAGGATCGGCATTTCGAACATCAGCCCAAGACCAATGATGATTGTGGCAAAGAGCTTCGTATACTCTCCGATCGTAATCATCGGCTGGAAGCGCTCGCCGTAACCGATCAGGAAGTCCAGAGACGCCGGATAAACCATCTTGTAGCCGAATAGTCCGCCGGCAAGAAATAGACCAACCGTACTGACTAAGAAAGGAAGAACATACCGCCTCTCAGAGCGGTACAGTCCAGGAGCGATAAACAACCAGAACTGATAGAACACAAATGGGGACGCGGCAAACAGGCCTAGAACAAGCGCCACCATCAGATAGAGATTGAAGGGCTCGGTTGGATTTAAGTACACCAAGCCCCCACCGATGCCATGGTGCCGCAAGGCTTGAATAATTGGTTGCTGCATTAGACCGAACAAGCGGTCCGCGAACGACCAACACAGAAGAAACCCGACTAGTATTCCAAGGACCGAAAAGATGATCCGTCTCCGCAACTCTTCCAAGTGCGCCAGGAATGGCATCGCACGGTCATATAGGGGCAGCGGAGAAGCAACAACGTTAGCCATGTGGAGCTCCCTCGTGTTTCTGACCCTTCAGGCCGGAGTCGGTGTGTGCCGCGCCTGTGCATCTCTCAACGCCCTTCGGACCGGGCAGGTCCGCGTCGTCCATTGAACGGGGAGATTGTTTGTCGATGAACGACGCGGAGCCGTCTTTGCATGCGAAACAGAACGCAGCAATCAGTATTGCGACCAGCGCAGTGAGACCGTATGACGCTAATTCAAGCATTTGCGTCCACTCCCCTCATCTCGCCTACTTGCTTGCTGTTGAGACAGTTGGCACTCCCAGAGAACTTTACGCCCCTACCGCTGTTGGAATTAGAACAAGGGCGCGCCACAAGTGCGCCCTTGCCAAGGTTAGAGCCTTAGTTAACGGTGACGTTAACAGGTACGCTATGACTTAACGCCCCAGATGTCCCCGTCACTGTCACAGCGGTCTGAGATCCCACTGGAGTTGATTTTGAGCTGTTACTTCCGCATCCCAGCGTGAACAGCGTACTCAGAAGCAGCAATCCGAGCACACTCATTCCCACAAGATGCTTGCGGGCAAGCGGCAGCTTCTTGCGAGTGGTCAAAATAGTTCCAAACAACCCCAATCCCGGTAATAGGAACGCCGCACCCGGGTAGCCGCCGACCGGAGGCGTAGAGGCCGCAGAAACCGTTAACGTTGAAGATGACGTGCTCGATCCCGGAGAGATCGTTGAAGGACTCAGAGAGCAGGTCAAACCTGTGGGTGCCGTACAGGCAAGTGTTATCTGGCTGTTGAACCCGCCCACCGCGCTGGCGGTGATCATCAGGGTCGTCGAGCCGCCCGCGACGACAGTCGCGCTCGAAGCCGAAAGATTCAGCGAAAAATCTGGCCCGGTGACCGCGGCCGCAGGAACAAGACTCGCGAATACAGCGGTGGAGCTTCCTCCAGCCGGAAAATTGGGTTGGCCCGCACTACCTCCAGCGGTCAGATAAAGAGTGCCAAGAGTTCCTGGATTATTACTGGCACCGCCACCTCCGCCGAACACCATATCCCACATGCCCGGATTGACCAGCACTTCGCCCGAGGAGTTAGTGAGCTGGCCGATGAATTTCCCGGTCGTGTCGAATGCGCTGATGGTGCCATCGCCAAAGTTTCCCACCAGGATGTCGCCCGCGAAGGTGCCGAAGCTGGCCGGAGCCGCTACCACTCCCCAGGGTGCATTGAGGTTGTTGTTAGCACCCGCAGCGACGAAGGTGCTTACGAACTTGCCGTTCGTGTCGAATATATCCACCTGACCGGCGCCAGCACCAGGCACGGCGTCGTGCTTGGCACCATCCTGCATCGCGTAGGCGACGTAGACCTGATTGCCGATGATGTGGATGCCGTGGGGAGCGAATCCCGCGGGGAGATTTGGGTCAGTGAACGATCCGCCCAACGAAGTGAGGTTATAAGTCGAATCGTACACATCTACCCTGCCACTATTGAAGTTAGCTGCTAGAAGGTTGGTGCCAAGTAAGGCAAGACCCTTGTAAACCGCGCCGCTGGCGGAATTATCCTTGCCGACAATCGCGGTGTTGCTGGAACCGTTCCAGTAAACGATGAGTCCGTCTTCCGTATCAAAAATGAACGATCCGCCTGAAAAGTAGGAACCGCTCGCGTTGGCTACTGTTCCGGTCGGGCAACCTGGGCTGCAGTTGCCGTTTGGATTGCTCCTGGCTCCGGGTATAGTCACCACCAGCCCGGCGTCTTTGCTGCCATTTTGGTTATAGAGCGTGGAGACGCCGCTGTTATTGTCGGCAATCCAGAAATCTTCCCCGGGAAGTACTGAGATTCCCCAAGGGTTCAACAGTTGAGTGTCTGTGGTAGCGCCTACACCGGCAGTATTGGAGACCAGATTGGTCTGCGAATAGCCGGCCTGCTGCGCAAGCAATCCCGAGGGAATTGCTAACGTCATCAGCAGTCCGATTAACGAAATTGCTTTTTTCATTGCTTCCTCTAAGAGATATAAGTGCTGGATTTGTGCGACTCTGAATCTGAATAATGGTTCGTTATCGAACCTGCCGGTTGGACAGAGAATCGAGAATCAGATCGGTTCTTCTTGAGTCTCGAACTCTCTGTCGCAACCGTCAGCCCGACATCTTGATCTCTACCTACTGCCGCCTGAGGCGGGTGAAGTGCTTGGACTCGGAGAGTTCGCCTTACCAAGCATGACCATCTCCCGTGAGGCCGGCATAGTATAGACGCCTCCCAAGGTTTTGACCTTGCTCAGAAAGTACTTGTCCCCGACATGCTCGAAGCTGATCGTTGGCTCGTTGGCAGCAGCCGCACCATTGTCGAATGCCAGAGGAAACAGAAATGCGCCTCCTGTGTTATATCCACGAATAGCTAACTCGCGAGTCAAACCAGGGCTAACACGACTTACCCTGTATTCTCCAGCTGGGAGCGTTACGCCTCCCGCCACGAACTCAAACGGAACCTTCACAACGACCGCATCGGCATCTTGAGCACGAGCACTTACTCCAACGCCAAGTAAGCACGTCAACATAAGTACCGCTGTCAAATACGATTTCTTCATGATTTCTCCTTATCGAACTAGTGTGACTCTTTCATCAGTGATAACTGCATCCGTGAGGCGTTTATTCCACAGGTACCGCCGCGCACGCTTCGGTCATCTACATACATGTAAGCGTCAGTAGGTTAGACGCACTTATGACTGGCTGGATACAGCGCCGATGTCATTTGCTTGTCACTTGTTTGTCGATAGGGTGTAATCAGTGTGAAGCCGATATGCGCGGCTAACGTTGTTGTGGTCGCAGCAGTCCGCGACAGTAATTGAGCCTGCTTCTTACAAGGTTGGCGGGACGTGTGTTCGGGGAGGGGTTGTGTTACCTGGCGACACTAGCTGAGTATGACCGAGGAATCGAATCACGAAGGCACTCGGCAAAGAGACCGATAATCTTTTTCGTCACCCGGCTCGCGGAAGCGAGCTCAGCGGGCGCTGAGGTAGTCCGGTCGTCGAAATATCTGTTGAGGCGGTCGCGAAGCTGGATCCGGACTCGCCACAACCGCGCCTTCACGGCCGCCTGGCTTAGGTTTAGCACTTGTGCGGTCTGTTCGATTGTGAGGCCCTCGACGTCACGGAGTACAAAGACCGTCCGCAGGATCGGACGCAGCTCTTCTAAGGTTCTGACAAGGATGGCTCGCAATTCAGATGCCCAGCATAGTTGTTCCGGGTTCGGGGCGTGATCGGGGACGTCCAGTGAAAGCACGTCTCCGTCCGCCTGAAAATCCTCATCCAACGAGACCGGTTTGTGGGTGCGCTGTTTTCGCAGTTTCATAAGGGACTGGTTCACAGTAATGCGAATCAGCCAGGTTGAGAATTGTGAGTCTTCTCTGAATTCCGCCAGATTCTGAAAAGCTTTGAAGAGCGCTTCTTGGACCGCGTCTTCGGAATCTTCCCTATTACGGGTGACGGTATGAGAGATTCGGAGAAGTCTGCGGTCGTATCGCTTTACGAGTTGCTCGAAAGCGGTAACATCCCCTTTCTTGCTGGCGTGGACGAGATCCAGGTCGCTGCTGGCTGCGAATTGTGCCGAGTTTACGTTCATAGTCGTTTACCGCGCTGTCGTTTGCGGCGCTTCGGAGAACGGCCCTTTTGCGGCGCAACCAATGTGGCTGCGAGCGGGAGGGCCGTCTCCTTGCACACGGTTAGAGTTCCGAGCTCACTGCACCACGACTTTGCCGGTCATCTTCGGGTGGATCGTGCAGTAGTAGGGATAGGTTCCCGGCTTAGTAAAGGTGTAGGAAAACTTTTCATCCGTATCCAGCACCTTGGACTTGAACACTCCCTCTGTGCTGACCGAGGTATGGGGAATGTCCTCTTTGTTTGTCCACGTGACTGTTGCTCCAACGGGCACGGTGATCGTTTGGGGGCCAAACACGAAATTGTCGATGTTCACGGCCGCGTTTGCCGCGGAGGGCTGGTCATTGGCTTTGACGGTCGGTGATCCCGCGACGAGCAGTACGATCGCAATGGCTATCGAAGCTGTGAGACTTGCAACCCAGACATTGTTCCGTTTCATTGTTCTGTTTCCTTTAAGAGTTTTATTTTCTACCCTGATTTTCTTTCTTGATTTTTACCGTTCGAGGACCGGATCGTTAGCGGTCCACGCAAGACTTGAGTTAACGACCACCGGGGCCGCTCCCACTTCCTGAAGCCGAGGACATCGAGTCCGCAAGCGGCGAATCGACAACCGCAAGGCTGCGTCCGCTGACCAGATAGTTCACATCCGTGATTCCCAGCACCTTTTGCAACTGGTCGGCTGGCACCTTCATAGGTCCGGCTGAGGGAGCAGTTCCCGGCGCGGGTTGAGGGAATGCGGTGGACATCGCGGTGTGGAATGACACCTTGCCTTCCACCTTCTGCATGATCTGGTGGATGTGGCCTTTCAACACCGTCACGGAACCGAAACGCTTGACGTAAGACAAGGCTTGTTGACTGTCGTCGGTTCCCCATCCCCAATCCGGATAGATGGTCCACAGTGGAATGTGGGCAAAGAGCACAATCGGAGTGCTCGCTGAACGGCCCTTGAGATCGTCCTCCAACCACTCCAGTTGTTCGTGACCGAGCGATCCCATGCCCCCGGCCTTGAGATTGGCGACATTCACGAGCCCCACAAAGTGGACGCCCTTTTGATCGAAGCTGTACCAGCCGCTGCCTTTTGTTCCTTTCCCGTAGCGCTGGAGAAACTGTTCGCCGTTGTCGGAAAGCATGTCGTGCTCTCCCGGCACAAAGTAGACCTGTTTCGCGGAGGCTCCCTTTAATACCTGGTCCAGCGTGTCGAACTCGCTGGGCTTCGAGAGCTGGCTCAGATCACCGGTGTGAATGATGAAATCCGGTTTCTGGGGCATCGCGTTGATCTTGTTAATCGCCGTCTGCAGAGTAGCGGTGACGTCCGGATTGGCCGGCTTGTTAAACCCGATGTGGCTGTCGCTGATCTGCACAAAACTGAAGTCCCCGCCTTTGCCGGCGTCTTTGCCGTGGCCTTTGGCGAACGCCCGAGACGTCGGAATGCCGCCGCTCATGGTCCAGACCAGGCCTGTACCTGCCCATGCCATGCACTTCAGGAATCCCCGGCGATCGACGCCGTCGTTGTTGAGGTCTTGCAATTTCTGATCGATCAGATCTTTGTTTTTGTCTGTCATCTCGCCTCCGGTGTTTTTATAACGATCACAGTTGATAACTGGAATGCGTCGGTTTTATTCCAGATGAAACACAAGGGGTAATTAGAAACTTCTACGGTTGTTCGGACCGCATTTGCCAGCTGCTGGGGGACGGCATAGATCGACAAGCTCAGGGAAGGCTCCGTCGTAAAAGACCCGACAAGGACGGGGCACTCGCGCGAGCCGGGATCATGGAAAGGGTGGGCCAGCCTCCCATCAGAAAAAGTCCACCGCCTTGATATGCCGCTCGGTTCCGTCCGCCATCGTGAAAATGTGAATCGTTCCAGCGTCTGCAATTTGAAATTTTATGATCGCCTGAGCAGGCCAGGCCTCAAACGGCTTTCCGTCGATCAGACTGATCTTGTCGCCTTTCTTGAACCCCGCCGCTTCAGCCGGGCTGTTTGGGGAGACAAATGCCACCGAAAAACCATTGGTGACCTTTTTGTCCAGCACCAGGCCGATCCGGTCTTTTTCGATGGAAGTCATCGTCGTTCCCGAGTTGGGGATCGCATAGAGTCGGCTGTGCGGGTAGTCGATGATCAAGCTGAACTTGGCCAGCAACGGCAGTCCGACGCCGCCTGTAATCGAGGGCGGCGGCAATTCAGTGTCGGGTATCAGCGCGATCGGCACCTGCGCAAAGTCGATGCCGGCGAAGCTCAAGTGATCGACACTGACGACGGTCTCCGAATAGCGGCCCGACAAACGCTGAGAGGTAGGATGGCCCTCGAGCAGCTTTTGCCTCGCGGCGTAGGCCGGAGTGACCATCAACGGACCGATGACGTTCCCCAGCTCCAACTCAAACTGCGCCGGAGCCGCGCCATCGATTGAAAGGGGGAGCACGCGTTCGCCATCCAACTCGATCAGCGGAACCTCGATTGCACCGACGGGCTTGGTTACAGCCCTGGGATCGCGAAAGGCGACACGATGGTGGGCGTAGTCAACGTCCACCACCACTTGATTGAACACCTCTTCGCCCAGCCGGAGGAGTACGGGTTGTCCGAGAATCTTGGCGTCGTAGCCCTGCTTCTGCAGGTCATCTGGCTTCGCCACGGCGTTCTGCAGGGTCAAGTCACCTAGCTGGATCTGAATCCCATTCACCGCGCTCGCGTCTTCTTTCTTGGCCGCCAGGCCGGCGGACTCGACGAAATTCTTGTCGATGTTCGAAGGCCCGCCATAAAGCAATGCCCTCGCATCGCGACCGTTGATCTTGACGGGCAAATAGATTCCGAAGTTCGTGAGCGGCGTGAAGTCGATCCAACCGCTGGACGAAGTGCTGCCCTTGAAGACCGCCGTTTGAACGGGTGCGGGACCGGTCGAGGTTGGCGTGGTGGACTGCGCGTATGTGGCAGCGACCGATCCGGCCATCAAGGACAATGTGGCGGCGAGCCAGGATAATCTTTGGAGCATCGAATGACTTGACTTTCTCAGGTCGACAGTTCTGGGAACGAGAATACGAAAATCGAAACGTGATTCGTTCTGCACAGGGGTGGCCTCAGACATACTTCAGTTGAAAGCCTCTACTCGGGGACATCAAATCCCCGTACGTCTCTGGGAAACCGCGGAGCCTCGAAACGATTTTGGCAAACAGCAGACGATCCAGGATGGGACATTGCTTGGCTGCATCCCATGTCTGTGCGTCGGCCATAGTGAAGAAGGTACTTTCGCGAGGATTGGCGGTTGTCAGCAAGATGTATCGGATAAGTAAAGTTTAAGTAACACAGCTCTTTTCAGTCCCGGTTTGCTCCCAGCTTCCGAACCGCAAGCTGGAACTCACGGGGCATTTAGCCTGGTAGGTTGACGCCGCTTAGAAAACCGCCCAAATGCCCCGTCAAGGCCACGAGACCGACCGCCAGAAATTCAACGGCCAGACGGTAGCTTGGCAGGTCTACCGTCCGTCTTCGAGCGCGGAAATGCACCCACCACACCAGCCAGATCATCACCGTTGAGACACACGCCAGAACGAGGTGCAGTAAGAGAGTTCCCTTCAGCTTCTGCCCCTCGAGTTGAAACCGCCACGCAAGTAGACCAGTGGCGAGAACCGGGAGCGTTGAAATCGCCGCGGCCAGCAAGTTGTAGTACGCCGCAGCCCCTAACCCGCGTTGTTTCGTCCACTGTCCTACGACGTCAAAGGCCACTGCCGTAATGAACAGGGCGATTGGAAAGTGGATTAACACCACGTGTTGCGCGTGCTTCGCCAAAAGCGCCGTCTTGAGATCGAAAGGATTTACCATCGGTTCGCAATCTGCTTCCTGTGAAATACGCTTCACCTGTGAATAACGGACTTCTTAACGTTTTATTCCGCGTGGATCGCTGTGGTTCGCCGGAGCGGCATAACAAAATTGGCGTCAGTTCGATGGAATATTTGAGGCGAAGGCTAGTTTTCAACTGCAGAGCGAAAACGATTCGGGGCGTTCATGAGAAGTGGTGACCATCTTTGCAACGTCTTTGTTACCAACCATTTACCTTGCTCATCAGTTTTCCTCAACAATTCTTGGTTTTGAAGGGAATAAACCCTGGACTCCGAAGTTCTCATCATGTGGCCCTGTCAGGAGCGAATCTCCAACTCGACTCGTTCGAAGAACTGGCTATCCCTCTCTTCGATCAGCTTTACAACTTCGCTCACTGGCTCACGCAGAATCGTGATGAAGCTGAAGACTTGGTTCAGGAAACCTACGTTAAGGCGTTGAAAGGGTTCTCGTCTTTTCAGTTGGGCACGAATTTCCGGGCGTGGATCTATCGCATCTTGCGCAATACGTTCTTGACCTCTCGCAAGGGCCTGAAAGTTACCATGACCGTTCCTCTCGATTTTGAGGAGGAGGAAGTGGGACCGGAACTTACGATTGAGCGCGATACGCCAGAGACGCTTCTGTTGGCGCGATCGAGCCATGAGATGCTGCAGAAGGCGCTCGATGAACTCCCGGTGCATTTCCGAGAGATCCTTCTATTGTGTGAGGTAGAGGAAATGTCGTATCAAGAGATCTCCGAGACGCTTGCGGTTCCCATCGGTACCGTAATGTCGCGCTTATCGCGTGCCAGGCAAACTTTACGAAATCAATTGCGACCACAGTTGCAACAAGAAGCAGGACTGAGAATCGATAAGGGGACGAACCATGGTCTGTGAATCCTGGAAGGCAAGACTCGACACCTACCTGGACGGAGAGGTTCCGGAGGCGGAAATGCGCACCTTCGACTCTCATGTGCGCAATTGCTCCTCCTGCTCCGCGGATGCCCTCTCGCGGGTGCAGTTGAAGCGCGCGGTTCAGGTGGCGGGAAAACGTTTCACCCCCAGCGCTGAGTTCCGGAAACGGATCCAGCAGAGCATCGCCCCCAAACCGCGCCGTAGTTTCCGCCTGGCATGGATGTTAGCGGCGGCAGCAGCTGTCGTTCTCGTGGCCGGAAGCCTGACTTCAACTTATCTGGGAAACCGATCCGGCAACGACCAGGTATTCAGCGAGATTGCAGACTTGCACGTGTCCACGTTGGCCAGTCCATCCCCCGTCGATGTGATCTCAACCGATCGCCACACGGTAAAGCCCTGGTTCCAGGGGAGGATTCCTTTCGCGTTCAACTTGCCGGAGCTCCAGAACAGCGAATTTTCTCTACTCGGCGGGCGGATGACGTATCTTGAGCAAACGCCGGGTGCGCATCTCATTTACGATGTGGGGAAGCACCATATTTCGGTGTTCGTGTTCCAGGAACGGTCGTTGCCGGCGAGATTGAGTGATAGCTCTCTCCAGCCTGGGAAATTGTCGTTCAACATGGAAACATGGAGTCAGGGCGGACTCCGCTATTTCGTGATCGGCGACGCGAGTGCTGCGAACATCGATAATCTAGCGAAATTGTTTAAGGCCATATCGTAGAATGGACGATCCGTAAGGCTTGAGGTCCTTAAGGCACGAACTTGTAGCCCAGGCCGTGCACTGTAAGAAAGTGTGACGGGTTCGAAGGGTCCTTCTCTAGTTTCTGCCGTAGCCTCAGCATGTGGTTGTCCACCGTCCGCGTGCACGGGTAGCTCTCGTACCCCCAAACTTTATCGAGAAGTTCATCCCTCGAGATCACTCGTTCGGGGTTCTTCGTCAAGAACTCCAGAGTCTTGAATTCCTTTGGAGTAACGATGATCTTTTCGCCTGCACGCGTGATCTCGGTCCTCGAAAAATCCACTGTCACATCTGCAAAGATATATACGCGTTCCGGATTAACGCGGGATGCGCGTCTGATTAGCGCACGCAAACGCGCAACCAGCTCCCTTGGACTGAACGGTACGGTCACGTAATCGTCGGCACCCATTTCCAGCAGAAGGACCTTGTCCGCAACCTCCGAGCTCCCGCTAAGAATCACCAAGGGCAGGCCAGGAATCAAATTCGCAATTTTCTTGCAAAGATCACCCCCTAAGGATCCCGGACGAGGTAGATCGAGGACTACTGCGGCTGGCGTTGCTTGGCGAAGTCTCTCCAAACCGCAAACTGCATCGGAAGCAACATCGACCTCATATCCTTCCGATGAGAAAAGGCGCCACAGAACCTTCCGCAACGCACTATCGTCCTCGATGACCAAAATTCGCCCCATTGGGGCAAGTCGCAGTCCTGATATCGGGGGGTTCAAGGTGGCTGACAAGGTAGCAGTTGCCATAAGTTTCTCCTCTTTCTACGCCATTCCCGATTCCTTTATGCCTCAGGTATCACAGCGCGTTATCGAAGATCCCTTCTCTCCAGCAAGACCCTGCCCACGTGGTCGCTGCGCCCATGTCAACAATCCGATAACAACTGGTGACGGGCCAGCCAGCTATTTTGCAAGTCGTTCAGCATCCACAGTTGAATCAGCCCAGCTCACTGCCCGCTTTGCTATCGTCACCCTCTGTTGCGATGGCATCAGATCCTCAAAGGCGAGCCAAACAACTCCCTGTGCGAAAGTGTAGCGATCCCATTTAGTAAGCCTGATTTCTCGTCCTGCAAACCATACCTCGTTCTTGTCGGCACCCAGAACAAGTCTGACCTGTGGATAGAGCGCATGCCTAAACCCGAACTCCCTTTGGACGACCGAACAAGCCGAGGCGTAAATCTTCTCCGCTTCTGGAGTAGATACTTTCTCGTTGTGCTTGTTCTCGATCGTCAAACCGTCTTGTGCCATGCACGCTGCTGCGAAGGCTAAGAGGGAAATGGCGATTTTCACTGCAGTAAACATGTGAACCTCAATTCTTTATGTCTTGGGCCGGTACAGTAAGCTTGTCGCGCGCCGCGGCGTGATGAGACCAGTCCTTCGGGAGTGGTGCCTGCGAAACGCTCAGCACTGACTCGCGAACCGCCTTTCGCGCTCTGGCTAAGCGCGACATAACAGTTCCTATCGGGATCGACAATGTTTCCGAGATCTCGCGGTAAGACGCATCTTCGACATCGCACAATAGAAGGACTTCCCTAAAGATGCCCGGCAGTTGCTCGATTGCGTTCCGAACGGCATCTTGTTGGGAACGTTGGATCAACAGGGATTCAGCAGTGGCGGAAGTTCCGGGCAACGCCGGGACGTCGTCCTCCGAGTCGATCTCAACAGTCATGCGTCGATCGAGTGTCGAGCGGGAACTTAGAAAAGTGTTTCGGAGGATGCGAAACATCCACGCCCGGAAATTGGTGCCAGGCTGAAACGAGGCGAAACCGCTCAAAGCCTTCAGGTACGTCTCTTGTACGAGATCCTCGGCATTGCTCTGGTTGCGCACCAGCCAGCTCGCGAAGTTGTAAAGGGAATCGAACAGGGGCATGGCTAGTTCTTCGAACCCTGCCAACGGTCGCTCGTCCTGGGAGGACGAAACCCCGAATCGGACCATCCCTTGTGAGCCAAGTCCATTACTCCGCATTTGCCTTCTCCTGAATCAGCTCGAACCCCGGTTGCAGCCCACTCTGACGTGCCAGCCGTTCGGCGTCAATTCACTGAGGACTTTTTCGATGTATCCAGTTCATAACTTGTTAAATGATTGGTGGATAATGACTTAGCTCTACATGTATCCTGGGCCGGGAGTCTCGGCGCGCACGAAATGCTAGACTTCCGTGCAAAGCCAAACGGCCCCTATGGAATCCCTTCCGCCCCACTCCGTCGTGCGCTTCGGGACTTACGAGGTTTCTCTCCAGTCGGGTGAAGTGCGAAAGTCGGGTTTGAGAATCCGACTGCAGCAGCAACCAATGAAACTGCTGGAGGTCCTGCTGGAACATCCGGGTGAAGTCGTCACCCGTGAGGAATTGCGCAGCCGACTCTGGCCGAACGACAGTTTTGGCGATTTCGATCAGGCTCTCAATATCGCCATCGGGAAGCTACGGAGCGCTTTGGGGGACTCGGCTGAAAATCCGCGATTTATCGAGACTCTTCCAAAGCGGGGCTATCGCTTTATTGCGGACGTGTCGGTTCTCAATGCGGACCCCCACCCAAGAATGCCGGCAGCTGAAGATCTGATGGCCGTAGAGGATGGGCATACGCTCCATGGTGCCGGAGTGGCGGTTGTACCCAAACGCTGGCTGTGGCTGACGCGTGGGGCCATCGTCACCTTGGCATTCGTTATCATTATTAGTTTCTCGATTCTCTCCGTTTGGCGATTTCGTCCGCGTGGCCCGGCACCGGCAGGCATCCGATCCTTAGCCGTCCTTCCGCTGGAAAACCTTTCTGGTGACGCTTCACAGAATTACCTGGCCGACGGCATGACGGATGAGTTGATCACCGACTTGGCGCAGATCAGCGCTTTACGGGTAATCTCTCGCACCTCGGTAATGGTCTACAAAGGAGCGCGCAAGCCTCTCCCGCAGATCGCTCGTGAGTTGAACGTGGACGCCGTGGTAGAAGGCACAGTGCTCCGCTCCGGCGACCAGGTCCGTATCACGGCGCAGTTGATCGAGGCCTCTACCGACAAACACTTATGGTCCCAGAGCTATGAGGGTGAGCTGCGTGATACCTTGGCGCTGCAGAGCAGGGTGGCCAGCGCTATTGCAGATCAAATTCGGATCAAATTGACCCCGCGCGAACAAGCTGCGCTGAAAAGTGCAAAGGCTGTTAATCCGGAGGCCTACCAGTCCTATCTCAAGGGGCGCTACTTCTGGAACAAGCGAACGGCGGATGGTTTGAAAGCCGCCCTGGCTTATTTCGAGCAAGCAATTGAAGAGGACCCGAAATACGCCAAAGCTTATTCCGGCTTAGCCGACACGTATGCCCTGTTGGGAGACTGGCAGTACGCCGTGATGACTCCCAAGGAGGCGTTCCCCAAAGCGAAGGCAGCGGCGATCAAGGCTCTGGAATTGGATGGCACGCTCGGCGAAGCCCACAACTCGCTTGCCTTCGTCCTGGATGGCTTCGATTGGGATCTGGAGGCTGGCGGGAAGGAATTCCAGCGAGCCATTGAACTGAATCCAGGCTACGCCACCGCTCACCATTGGTATGCGTGGCACTTGAGTCTATTGGGTCGGTTTGACGAAGCAATTGTGGAAATGAGAAAGGCGGAAAATCTGGATCCGTTATCTCTTATCATTAATGCCGATTTGGCAGAACTCCTTGGCCTCGCCCACCACTATGACGAATCCATAGCGCAAAGCCGCAAGACGATCGAAATGGATCGTAATTTTGCTCTCGCCCATAATCAGCTCGCCCAGGCGTACCTGCAAAAACATATGTACGCTGAAGCTATCGCGGAACTGCAAACAGCGGTGAAGCTTTCTGGGGATAGCCCGACATGCATAGCCAATCTTGCTCGCGCCTACGTCGCTTCCGGCAAGCGGAGCGAAGCGGTAAAGCTGCTGGGCGATCTGAAGAAGCGCTCAAACTCCGGTTATTCAAATGCCGCGGAGATTGCCATGATCTATGCATCTCTCGGAGATGCAGATCAAGCTATGACCTGGCTCGAAAAAGGTTTCGAAGAGCGATTTAACCCCGGCGTCCTGCTGCGGCCGGGCTTCGATCCTCTGCGCTCCGACCCGCGCTTCCAAAACCTTCTGCGCCGGATCGGACTCCCTGTCACCGCATCCTGAGTTTGGCGCAGTTCTGCTTGGATTCTTCCGTCGCTGTAGCGGGATTCGCCTCTTCGTGCTCCGTTACTGTTCCCCATGCGATGGGAGTGCGCGTAACCGTGAGTTGAGTGGTTTCCGTTCCGGCCAGGGCGTTCGCAGAAGACTTATGCCGCGGCTTCCGATGCTTGATCCTTTGCTCTCAGCTAACCTGCGCGAAGCGTGGCGAATTCGGCGAGGCCGAGAACGACGGCATAGGTGGCGAAGAGAAAAGCTCCGTAGCGACCGCCAGATGCTTCCTGAATTCTCGGCATGAACGTTCCCAGGTTAGAGAGCACGACCGCTTCTCCGACCATTCCGGGTATGGCGAGAAGGAGCATGGCGACGGCCCAGTTGGACGGGGCAATGTGACGCCAGCGCAGAATGAGGATGCAAAACGCGCCGGAGATGATGGGAGAAATTGCAAAGCTCACCCAGTACCGTGCCGGTGTCGTCTCTAAGACGCGGTGACCTGCGTGCGCGTAGTAGATGGTACCTAAAATCCAGATCATAAGACCGAGCGAAAGCAACAGCAGGCATTCTCGGGTCTTCATACGGACTCCTCCCTCACGTGCTAAGATGAACCACTCGGTACGTTCACATGTACCAGGCGGTTCATATTAATGTACCACGCGGTACATCAGGAGACAAGATGCGCCGTCGCAAAAAGCCAGATTTAGGTGTGCTGCTCGATCGGTGCCTGGCGGCGTTCGTCGAAGCGGGAACCCTCGACTTAAGCCTTGACCAGTTGGCGCGCAAGGCCGGGAGCAGCAAGCGCATGCTGGTTCACTATTTCGGCGGGCGCGAGAACATCGAGGAGCAGGCGATTACGCGCCTCGAAAACCGTCTGCGCGCCCAATTTGTTCCCGAGGCATTTCCGCCGGGAGCGACGGTCGAGGCAGTTGTGAGTGCTCTCTGGGATCGCACGACTGCCCCGCAATCGAGAGGTGTGCTCTTGCTGGTGATGGATCTGTCCAGGCGCGCCTGGTCGGGTTCGAAACGCGCGAAGCTGTTTTATGCCGAGCAGCAAAGGCTGTGGATCGAGCTCCTCCTGAGGTATTTGCCCGATCGTCCGACCGTCGAAGAAGTGCTTCAGACTTTCCAGGGAGCGGTGCTGGCGTTCCTGGTCACAGGAGATAGCGCTCCGGGAAGGCGTGCACTGATGCGAATTCTCGAAAACCAAGAGAAGGAGCGGCGCGCTTAACCGCAAGTCTGGCTGGATCCTGTCCAGTTGACGGGCCAGCAACTTCCATTTTATTCGTGGGCCGGTTTGAAGTCGAAGTAAGCCAGATTCATGTTTCCGTTCGTCAATATGTGTACGGTGAGAACATTTTTGCCTTGGCTCAGAGGGACTTTGAAAAGTTGTGGCGCCAAATTCCAATGGTGCCATTGACGCCAGGCAACCGGGTCCGCGGGATCGTTTGTTGTGGTGATCTGCAGAGGTCCGGTCACGTCCTTTCCATTCACATCGACTGATATTGTTCCGCCGCGGTTCGATGTATAAAGGAAATCGGCTGCGTATGTTCCCGACTGTGCCACATCTACCGTTACGTTGAACCACTCTCCGGGCTCGGTCCAGCCAACGTAAAGGAGGTCTGCGGGAGGCACGACCTTGTCGAAGGGGTTGTCGTCAACCGGATCCGGCTTCCGGTTGAATTTCGTGTAGGAAGTATCCACCCCCTCGTGGATACGAAATTCATTGAGGTAGGTCCCATCAGCCGGATTCAACTCTCCGCTGCCGTGATTCTTTGGATCGGTGTCGTGATACGCAACTCCCTCGCCGCCCAGGTCATAGTAGGCGCACAAGACCTTGCCCGGGATTTTTTGTGGACCACCACTATAGCGGCTGTCGTGATAAGGCAAGCCTTTATACTGGCTCACGAATGATTGAGAAAACGCAGTTGTGGGCAACATCAATGCGGCCGCGCAACAAAAGAAAAACACTCGACGACTCATTCTTTATCTCTCCTCAGCACCGATTGATACCATGCATCAAGGTTGAACTCTCGGATTGTGAGAATAACTCCCAAACGCAACCAGTGTACAACTAGCTCAGCGCCGCAACCTGAGGCCATCAGCCAAGTGCGAATCGCAATGAATCACTATTGCAATGAGGTCGTGCCGACCTCGCCGACGTCCGAAGCGCTGATTTGCTCGATTCCGTGAATGACGACATCCGGCCGATCGATCATGACCGCGTGGCCGCTTGAACCTGCAATGACTCTGTGGCTACGAGTCGAGAGAGTCTTGAGCCGTTCCTGCAGGGAATTCCAGATCGGCCGGATTAGAGGTGGTTGGCCACTTTGAGGATTATTCGGATCCTGCGAGATGATGAGCAACGGCAGGTCGCCGCAGCAGTGGGCGTGGGCGGCTTCCTCGGCAGAGTTCCAGAACTGGTCAGCTTCTCCGCGCCAACTCATAGCGTAAGAAGGCCGGCACATCTCCGCGCGGGCAAAATTGCCATACGATTCCAGCCCAGGCTCGAGGTCCGGGTTGCAATCGCCTTTCAGCAGAGCCCATCCCGAGACTTCTTTCCACCATTCGAGCATGACTTCGCGATGCTTCTGCCGGATCAGCTGTGGCGAATATCCAGACCCCGGAATCTCGGCGATCTGCTCGGGCGTGCTCGAATCGACAAGAACAAGGCCAGCTACTTCAGCCGGATACCGGTCCAGATATTGGCGTGCATAGAATCCAGCCACTGAAGCTGCAACCAAAACGAACGGAGGCTTCTCACCAGCTATCTTCAGCAGGAGATGAAGTTGCTGACTGATGTTCTTGGCGTCCATGACACCGGACTGGGGCTCGCTCCATCCGGTGCCCCCGCGGTCATACGAGCAGACCCGCATTGTCCTCGCAACTTCGGGCTGCACTTTCTGCCAGATCAGCCAATCGTTACCACCCCCGGCGTCTAGTATGACCGTTGGATCGCCATGGCCGGTGCAATACAGGTGCATTAGACGCCCGTTGACGCCATAAAACGATCCGGGAACCGGGTAACGGTGCCGCAGCACTGTGTTGGTTCCGAAGTTCGCAACAGCGGGAGCAGCCAGGATCGCGGTCGCGGCAATCAGGACGGTCATGTATTTATGTTTCACGCGACTCCGAACCTTCGGAACCGATTATCTTGCGAGACTGAACCAATTGACTGACCGGTCGGCGAGCCCATAGAGGAACGACACCTGGCGCAACTCGGCTATGCTGCGGCAGTTCAAGTGTGTTCTTTATTCAGCTTCCTTTATTTCAGCTGATCAGGAAAAGCTCGATCCCGCGCGCCTTTCCGAGATTGCGCGAGTACTTCTTGTCCGTCCCATTATTCCAATGCTCATGGACACCGAGGCTGCGGCATCGGATGCCGTCGCGTTCGGGATCATAGACCGTCTTCGAAGGTGGGTCGTTCGCCAAAGCAGATTCGCGCAAGTAATTATCGGCATTCGCGATATCCGGGAGATCGGGCCATTCCGAAGTCAAAAAATCGAAGCCCACGGAATCGATCGCTACGCTATCAAGCGACATGAAGATGCTATTTGGCCACGCATCATTGAACGGCGCCATCTTCCATTTGCGGTGAGGTCGGCCATCCACGTTGTCGTTCCCATAGAGCCCGTCAATAATAAAAAGCATGGTTTTCTCGCCGAGATCCTTATGACCCAGAAAATCGGTGAATGCGGAGTAACTTGGCGAACCATCATTGTTGTGATGGAAACCATCGTGCGCGTTCTTGTGCCAGTCGGGATTGATACTCGTAGCACCGAACAAATTCTTCGCGCAAAGTGTCACGCCTGAACTCACATGCGCTCTCAATACTGCAGCATCAATTAGGTAGGTGGCTTCGACGACTACGGTGTCGAGCCCTTTAGCGTTGTTGCTTTCAATGGAGAACGGGATCGCGTTGGGTTTGAACTCGGCCTTGAGTCGTCCGTCGCCTCCGATATGGTCCACGAACACGACACCGGGGAACTCATGGTGAATCTTGTCGTAGAGATCGCTTGGGATGAACCGGCTGGAATCGAAGACCGTGATCGATGCTTGGGGCACTCGTCCCGGCCCAGTCAACTGTCGGACCAGCGAAAGGATCATATGGGGCGAAGAGTTCAGACGATCGATCGTGTCATGACCGGTTGTGTTGTTCAGGTTGGCCTTGATTGCCACTTTCTCGCCAGCCTTGTACCCGGCGTTGCCACGACCATGAGTGCGATTGAAATACTTGAAGATGGCGGCCCAGGCCTGGGCATCGCTTTTTTGAACTGTAAGACTCTGAATGGAGCGCGAGACCATGCGGTCAATCACGGCCTGGTTGTTGTTCGCGTCCTTCCACCAGGAACCCGTCCCATCCCAGGTCACGGCGGCCGGGTCGTGCATCCACGTGACTCGACCGGGAACCACGCCGCGGGGAACACCCACGGGAGAAAGCGTGGGTTCAAAAAGAGAAGAACGAAGAGTAGTGGCAGCTGCCATGGACAGAGCGAATTGTCGGCGAGTCATTCCCATTTGTTGATTCCTCACGCACAAGTCTTACGGTTACCGCAGGATCATTTTGCCCTGCGACGCGGCAATCTTGAATCGCTCAGCGAATTGTACCTGACAGCGCAATAGTCGAAATGCTCAGAGAACGTGACGAGTTGCTTCGGGTTCAGCCTTGGCCCGTGAATCCCATGCCTGCCAGGACGCCTCGCATATAGGCGAAGCTGGCGATCACGCCCGGCATCGGGTCGTCGGGGTGAATCTCATACTCCAGATCGACGAAGCCCTGGTATTTCGTTGCGATGAGCGCTTCAAACATCTTCCGCACTGGCATGATGCCGTCTCCTACCGCGACCTGGCTCTCTTTGCTCTGGAAGTTCGTCAGGTCCTTCATGTGCATGTTAAACAAACGCGGGCCAACTTCGTGGATTGCCTGTACGACATCGGTGCCGGCACGAACCGTGTGGCCGACGTCGATGCAGCAACCGATGCGCGGATCCATGCCCTTCACCGCCTTCAACACATCCAGCGGCGAAGGCCACAATTTGTCTTCCGGCCCGTGATTGTGGAGGGCGATACGGATGTCGTACTCTTTTACGAACTTCTCGAT
>Ga0210395_10000208_pt1 | contig 46011 bp, 48 predicted proteins | sample IncBWH4OmetaG_FD_150861 | JGI IMG/M metagenome (GOLD analysis project Ga0210395, IMG submission 150861) | Forest soil microbial communities from Barre Woods Harvard Forest LTER site, Petersham, Massachusetts, United States - Inc-BW-H-4-O ...
AAGCCTCCGCACGTCCACCTGGCAGCTCGATGATGAACAGCCGATCGCGTTTTTCCAGAACGCGGACGTCCGGTGCGTCTTTCAAATGCGGATCAACCGCATCGGCAGGGCCCTCGAATTCCACTTCGCACCGGATGGAGGGAGCGGTTGATCCTTCGGCAGCGCCGGTGGCAGCCTCGGCGACGTTTTTTCCGTCGGCGATAAAGACGATGCGCGTGCAAATATCCTCGAGGTCACTGAGAATGTGCGAGGAAATAAGGATGGCGACGCCTTCGCTATGCAGCCGTTTCAGTTGCTCGCGAAGCGTGATGCGGGCTAGCGGGTCGAGGCCGGTGGCGGGTTCATCCAGGAGCAGCACTTTGGGGTCGTGGAGCAGCGTCTTAGCCAGCAAAAGACGCTGTTTCCAGCCGAGCGAGAGATGCTCAACGAAATCGTCGGGGCGATCCGCGAGACCGGAACGCGTTAACGCACGCTCAATGGCGACGCTGCGATTGGGTTCCATTAGGCGGAAAGCGTCCGCAAAAAATTCCAGGAATTCACGAATCCGCATGTCTTGATACACGCCAGCGACGTCCGGGAGATAACCCACCGAGGCACGGACGCCGCGAGGATCGGAACGAATGTCACGGCCTGCCACGCGAGCTACTCCGGAGTTCGGCGGCAGCAAAGTGGAAAGGATTTTGATAAGCGTAGTCTTCCCGGCACCGTTGGGACCGACCAATCCCACCAGCTCGTTGCTCTCAAGATGAAGCGAGAACCCGTCAAGCCCGCGGCCGCCGCGAAATAGTTTACGAAGGGATTCGACTTCGATCATGGCCATTCCTTGAACGTCACGATCGTCAGGCAAAAAGTCTTGTGGTCCGGTGAACGATCCCGGAGGGCCGCCCCCAAAGACGCTTCTGTGGTCAGGCCGAAGAAAACCGCCTTGGTATCGGCGAAAACATCCTCGCCAACGGGAGACCATCCTCGAATAAGCTCCAAGAGAGAGAACGGCTGACCCATGAGAGATTTTTGTTCCTTCTCGTAGAGCCGAAGCTGCTCTTCGGAGGTATGCCAGCCGCCTTCGGTCTGGCGAAAGGCAAACGGCGGCCCCGGATAGGCTTGATTGTTGGGGAGCTGACGACCAGTTTCCTGAGCGTAAGGAAGACGCTGCGCGTGGCCAAGATCGACAACCGCGCCGCTGGGGAAATCACCGAGCAGAAAAACATCGTCGCGATCCACAACGATCGCTTGCCGGTAGTTGAGCCCGGAATCATTGTGAAAATGGCCGGATGCGTCGCGATAGATGTTGCCTGCAAAAACTCGATGCCCCTGGAAATCGACATCGCGAAAAGACCATCTGCGCAGAGTAAATTGCGTTTCCCAAGTGTCGCCGAGCGTGATCTTCCAAATGCCTTCTCCGGCGGCCTGCGCAATCAGACCTTCGTTGGAAACGTCCGATTGCCGCTGGGCATATTCATAATTGAGTCCGGCGGGAAGGACGGGCGCGACTCTGGAACGCACCGGCGCGGAGACGCGAACCCTGGCTTTGAGAAGAGCGATTGGGCTGGACGGGTCCATGTGGAATTCGACGATTTCGTCGAGACCGAAATTTCTCGGATGATTGCGGGCACTCACCATGTAGAGAAGCAAAGAAAACAAAATAGCCAGCGCGGGAATGGAGATCCATCCCCACTCTGGGCGCCCGATGCGGCGAAGAACGACAAAATTCACAATTCCGACAAGAATGAGATACCCAACAACCCAGAGAAGCAGTTCGAGGAAAGTGGGAAAGCGAAAAGAGGTACCCAGACGGCGCATAAGCCACTGCCGTTCGTCCGCCCTCTGGCCTGGTGCTTGTGTCCCATACTCACCTGTCCATTGGCGACGAAGCTCGGGCGGCGTGTCGCCGCTAAAGCCCATGGGACGGAAATAGCCTGCGAGACTCTGGCTGGAAATGGAACGAAAGCCGATGAATTTTCCGTCGCCGACGGGAACGTATTGTCCTTCTTTAGCGCGCGCACGATACAGCTCCAGGAAACGCGCGCTGCCCGAAGCGTGCGCGCTTGTCCCGCTGGACGCAGTGGAAGAAGCGGAGAGCAGCGAGGGACCGTCGGCAGCCTGATCTTCAAGCAGTACAATCGCGCCGCCCCAATGCATATAGATTTCAAGCGCCTGCCGTTGAGCTGCGGAAAGCTTGGCGATGGGAAGTGCAACGATAACGGTGGTGGCCGGCCAATAAGCCCAATCGACAGAGGGAGGCTCGGCAACCTGGACTAGTCGAACGGATTGCGATTTACGCGTCTGCTCTTCCGCAGTCCCGCTGAGCAAAATGGATTGCTGCAGGGAACGGCAAACCTCAGGACTGGCGCAAAGAAGCGCGATAACCGTGCCCGGCGTATTCAGTCCGACACGGCGACCGGCTCGCCCCAATATGCGACCGCTGGCGTCGAGGGCCTCAACGAAAAGAACACCGCGGTCAAGCGGGAAAACATGGACGGGAACATCGAAGGTGCGCTCTTCGCCGCGGGCTAGTGTTACCGGAATCTCCATCGTCTCGGATGCAGGAAGCGCTTCCGCATCGAGATTTAATTCCGCCACCGACAGGTTCAGGGAAAGCGGACCGTCGGTAACGTTGCGAGCTTCGACTTCCACCAGGGTGCTGAGGGTACTGGTTGAGAAGATCCCTCCGAGACCGAATTCCTTGATTTTGACGACCACGGAATCGCGGGCGCGGCAGGCGGAAGAAAGCGCGGCGAGCAAGAAGAGGGAAAGTGCAATACGCCGCTGCATCGCGTCAATTATACTACTTGATATTTAGCGCCGAGGCGACTGTGCTCCTATAAGCAACGCAGCTGAATCTCGCACGGCAGCAACGACGTTCCTCTTGGAGGATGCGACGAGCGAACACGATCCGTTTACAGGGCGCTGGGAATTTCATGCAAAAAAGTGGCGGCGACGCACCGCTTTCGCTAATGTTTTCGGCGGCACGGTCTCTTATCTATTGGACTCCGCCACCGCCCCTAGTGTTCCCGCACCGGGCTTCCGCGACTCTCTTCAAGACTTGGGGAACGAACACTTGGCACACCCGGAACGGATGCTCTGCACAGACATCGGAGAAAGAAACAATTACGAGTGACGGCGGACAGAAATGTTGACGGGCGGAGCGTCTTCGCTATCGAAGGCGGCGGGGCCGGGGTGCACGGCGTGAAATTCGGGACGGGACTCTAGCAACCGAACGCAACGATTCCAACGCAGGATGCTGTCGTCATTGCCTGCGGGGCGGATTTTTTCGGCTTCGGCGAAGCAGCGCAGGGCCTCTTCAATGAGCGGAAGAAGAATGTGAGGGGAACAACCGGACTGAAGCTGGGCTTTGGCGCGCCGTTCGTGGAGCAGGCCGGTGTAGTAGTTTCGCTCGTAGGAATCGCGGAGAGATTGAAAGATGGATTGGACTTCTGAGTAGCGGTCGGCGGCGAGGCCGGTGAACTGGTCGGTGATGGCCAGGCCGAGCATGCGGCGAGCGAGCTGATGATCGGGATCGACAACGAGGATATCGCGGCAGATGGATTCGGCTTCCTCGGGTTCATTGAGGTAGCGGTAGAGCTCGGCTTTGGCGATGGCTTCGGGAATTCCGGCCTTGGAAATGGATTTGAGTTGGTGCGGCATGGGACCTCCTGTTTTCGTGGCCCGCAGGTGACACAGACTTCAGTCTGTGTCACTCCAGTGTGCTACTTACCGAAGACTCTGCGAAACAGCATTGTTAACGGATCGTAGAACTGGTCGACGACACGCTCCTTGAGCGGAATGATGGCGTTGTCAGTGATGTGAATATCCTCCGGACAGACCTCGGTGCAACATTTCGTGATGTTGCAGAGGCCGATACCGAGATCGTCCTTGAGCAGCGCCGTGCGATTGAGGGCATCGAGCGGATGAAGTTCCAGGCCGGCGACGCGAACGAAGAAGCGCGGGCCACCGAACTTTTTCCTTTCGTCATGCTCGCGAAGGACGTGGCAGACGTCCTGGCAGAGAAAACATTCGATGCACTTGCGGAATTCCTGGACGCGGTCGACGTCAATTTGAGAAATTTTCCAGTCCGTGTTCTGCTGCGGCCGGAACGCGGGAATTTTCTTATTGACGGCGTAATTCCAGGAAACGTCCGTGACGAGATCTTTGATGCGAGGAAAAGACTTCATCGGCATGACGGTGATGGGCTGGTCGATCGGCAACGAGTCCACGCGCGTTTTACACGTCAGGCGCGGCCGACCGTTAACTTCCGCGGAGCACGAACCGCACTTCGCGGCTTTGCAGTTCCAGCGCACGGCGAGATCGGGCGCGAGATGGCCCTGGATGTAGTGGAGCGCGTCGAGCACGACCATACCCGGTGCGATTGGGACTTTATAGTCGACCGCTTGGCCGCCGGCGGCGCCTTCACCACGAAAGATTCGTAACGTTGCGTCAGGCATCGATGAGTTCTCCAAACTGCCTCGGACCGCTCAGCCCGAAATTGCTGTGACACTCGCCAGACTAATGCCCCACCCCTGCAAAACTGCCGCGAGCACCGCGTTTCCGCAAAATCTAATCAGCCATTACGAACTGCTTCAAATCTTCCGGCATGGGCTCGACGGGAGATTCGCGGCGCTTCATCTCCGCGCCTTCGCGAACGATCAGGTTGTGTTTTTTCTCCCAGACGGGATCGTAATTCGGGAAGTCGATCCGACTGTGCGCGCCGCGGCTTTCCGTACGGGCTAGCGCGCTGAGCGCCACGGCTTCGGAAACCGTCAGCAGGGATTTCAGTTCGCGTGCAAGATGCCAGCCGGGATTGAAGAGGCGCGAGCCTTCGACGCTGGCTTTTGCGGCACGGGCCTTTAATTGCTCAAGCTCTTCGAAGGCCTTTTTCAGATCTTCCTCGGTGCGGAAAATCCCGACGAGGCTCTGCATTACCTTTTGCAGATCGCGGTGAACGGCGTAGGGACTTTCGGCGCCAGTGTTGGAAAACGGCGCGAGCAGTTCTTTTTCAGCTTCCGCGATCTGCGCCTCGGAAACTCCGCCATGGGAAACGCGCTTCGCGTGATCCGCAGCAGCCATCCCGGCGCGACGGCCAAAAACGAGCAGATCGGAAAGCGAATTTCCGCCCAGTCGATTCGAACCGTGAAGACCGGCAGCAGCCTCACCTGCGGCGAAGAGCCCCGGCAAAGTGGACTGCGCCGTCTCTGCGTCGACGCGAATGCCACCCATGACGTAGTGACACGTGGGACCCACTTCCATGGGGCCTTTCGTGATATCCACGTCAGCGAGTTCCTTGAATTGGTGATACATGCTGGGAAGCTTTTTCTTCACGTACTCCGCGGGCTTGTGAGAGATGTCCAGATACGCGCCGCCGTGCTCCGTGCCGCGGCCTTCTTTCACTTCCGTGTAGATCGAACGAGCGACTACGTCGCGCGTGGAGAGTTCCATGCGCTTGGGGTCGTACTTTTCCATGAAACGCTCGCCAAGTTTGTTACGCAGAATGCCGCCTTCGCCGCGCACCGCTTCGGTGACGAGAAGTCCCTGCACACCAGGCGGCCAAACCATGCCCGTCGGATGAAACTGCACAAACTCCATGTCCATCAGCTCGGCGCCGGCTTCGTAAGCAAGCGTCATCCCGTCGCCGGTGTACTCCCAAGAATTGGACGTGACAGGCCACGCTTTTCCGATGCCGCCGGTCGCGATGACGACCGACTTCGCTTTGAAAACGATGAAGCGCCCATTTTCGCGCCAGTAACCGAAGGCTCCGGAGACGCGGCCGCCGTCGGTGAGGAGCCGCGTGACGGTGCACTCCATGTAAACGTCGAAACCGAGCTGCACACCGCGATCCTGCAACGTGCGAATCATCTCGAGCCCGGTGCGGTCCCCGACGTGGCAGAGCCGTTTGTAGGTGTGGCCGCCAAACGCGCGCTGGAGAATCGCGCCTTTGTCGGTGCGATCAAAAAGCGCGCCCCACTGTTCCAGTTCTCGCACGCGGTCGGGAGCTTCCTGGGCGTGAAGCTGCGCCATGCGCCAGTTGTTCAGGTATTTTCCACCACGCATGGTGTCGCGGAAATGCGGCTTCCAGCCATCGTCGGTGTCGACGTTGCACATCGCGGCGGCGATGCCGCCTTCGGCCATGACGGTGTGCGCTTTTCCTAGAAGCGATTTGCAAACCACGCCGACGGAGCAGCCCTTCGCAAGAGCTTCAATGGCAGCGCGCAATCCTGCGCCGCCGGCGCCAATGATGAGAACGTCGTGTTCGCGGGTCTCGTAGCTAGTGGTCACAGGATCCTCAGGTCATGTATAGCGCCGCTGGCCACCAGCCGCACGTAAAAGTCGGCAGAGCCGACGGAGATCAGGCTACACCAGGCCAAAAGCATGTGGCGCTCGTTGAGAAAAGTGACGCCGCGCCAGGCAGCGTGGCGGGGCTTGCCGAAAGTGGCGCAAGAGAAGCAATCGAGTTTGCCTCCGGCAAGGTGGCGAAGCGAATGGCAGGAAAACGTGTAGAGCGTGAGCAAGATGACGTTCGTAGTCAGGACAAGTGTGCCGACGCCGATGCCAAAGTGACCGTCGAAGTTGAAGGACACAATAGCGTCGTGCCAGAGAAACAGGATGAACACGACCGCCAGGTAAAAAAAATAGCGGTGAATATTTTGCAGGATGAAAGGAAACTTCGTTTCCCCCTGATACTTGCGATTGGCAGGTTCACCCACAGCGCATGCCGGCGGATCGAAAAAAAACGCGCGGTAGTAAGCCTTGCGGTAGTAATAGCACGTAGCGCGAAACCCGAGCGGCCCCGCGAGGATGAGCAGCGCCGGAGAAAATTTCCACCAATGATGCAAAGGATCGATCAGCGGCGAATAAAACGGGGAAAGGTACGGCCCCCATTCATAAAATTTGCCTTCAAAGGCGCGCAGCGTGGCGTAAAGTCCAAAGCCGCCCAGAAGAAAAACCACGGGCAGGATTTCGACCCACCAAGCGTCGCGGCGCAGCGTGCTTCCGAGCCGCGATTCGGGCAAGAGGGTTGGCGAACCAGCCATCTAGGGACCTCCAGAGTGGCAGCGAATAATTAAAAGACTAAATTGTGGCAGACGGATTATATCCAAGACTCGGCGGAACGGCTAATTCAGAGAATAGTCTCAGGCTGCAAATCTCCAATAGCCGGCTATGGCTGTCCAAACCACCCGCTCTGGAACGTCAATCTAGTAGCAAGAGATTATGCCTGCGATACACACATCGCAGTCTTGGAGACTGGCAATGAGCATTCGAGGAGCTTTGCTGTTTGTCGGTATCACCGTAAAGGTCGCCACCGTGCTGCTAGGCCATCCCTGCCTGATTTTTGCACTCGAGGCGCTCCTGAAGCCAGCGGCGGCCGCCTTGCTATCAGTAGTGGGGGCGTAGGCGATATGGCACACTGTCCCCAGAAAAGAATTTTGGCTTGGCTGTCCAAATCGCGGGTTTCCGAACGTCATCCTAGTAGCAGGACAAAATATGCGCTCAAAACCCACAGTGGAGGCTGCAAATGAAATATATCTTGATGGACTACGTTGGCGAAGCCGGCTGGCCGGAATTGACAAGGGACGAGCAAATCCACTGGCTGGGCGCTTATAAAGCCTACATGGAGGCGATGGCGAAAGCTGGCGTGCTGAAAGACAGCCGAGGCCTGCAGCCGACCTCATCAGCGACGACCGTGCGGGTCCGCAGCGACAAGACTCAAGTGCTTGACGGGCCCTACGCCGACTCGAAAGAGCAGCTTGGCGGCTTTCATATCATCGAGGTGGCCGATCTTGATGCAGCCATTGCCTGGGCAGCTCGCTCCCCGAGCGCACAGCACGGTGTCGTCGAGGTGCGTCCAGTCGTTGAAGGAACCTGGCTGACCAGGAACATCCTCGATTTCGTGAAGCCAGAGTAAGCCGCACATCGGCGTAAGTCTCGAAATCACGTTTCAACAAAAATAAAGGAGAAGATTCATGCGCAAATTGATCGTTTTCAATATGGTGTCTCTGGATGGCTTCTTTGTGGACGACCAGGGCGACATGAGCTGGGCCCACAAAAATGATGCGGAGTGGAACACTTTCGTCAGCGGGAATGCCAGCGGCAGTGGTGTGCTCGTCTTCGGCAGGATTACCTACCAACTCATGGCAAGCTACTGGCCGACGCCTAAGGCGCTCCAGAATTCTCCCATCGTCGCCAAAGGGATGAACGAAATACCCAAGATCGTGTTCTCGCGAACGCTCGATAACGCTTCGTGGAGCAACACCGAGCTGATCAAGGGTGACCTAGCTGCGGAGGTCCGCAAGTTGAAGCAAGAGTCCGGCCCCGACATGGTAATTCTGGGGAGTGGTACCATCGTTTCTCAGTTGGCGCAGCAAAGTTTGATTGACGAATACCAGCTCGCCGTGAACGCCATCGTTCTTGGCAAAGGCCGCACACTTTTCGAAGGCGTCAAGGGAAAGCTGAACTTGAAGCTGGCGAGTTCGCGCACCTTCGGCAATGGAACCGTTTTCGCGTGCTACCAGCCTGTTGCCTGAAGGAACAGCGTGGAATCTGCACGGAGTAAAACGATGACTCCAAAAACAGCCCGGCCCGCGAGTATCGCCGAATACATCAATGAAGCGCCTAAAGAGGCCCGCAAGAAACTGCTTGAAATGCGTGCCTGTATTCGCAGAGCCGCGCCTGGAGCCAAAGAGAGCCTGAAGTGGGGAGTGCCTGCTTTCTCCTATCACAGGATTCTGGTCACGTTCGCTGCGTTCGAACATCACATTGGTTTCTACCCCACGCCAACAGCTGTAAAAGCCTTTGCGAAAGAACTTTCAAAATTTGTTACGGGTAGCTCGTCGATCCAGTTTCCGCTGGATAAGCCCCTTCCTCTTGCTTTGATCCGCAGGATCACCGAGTTCCGCGTTGAAGAGAGCTTGCAGCAAGACGCGAAGTGGAGAACGGGAAGAAAACCTATGCCTGCAAGCATTTCCTAAGTTTCGGGAGAACGCATGAGCTCCAGCGAAGGTGACGCGCAGGCGCGCAGCACGGCGGAAGCGGTCGCGCGCAGCAGTTACGGCAAGCTAGTGGCGTTTCTTGCTGCCCGTACGCGCGATGTGGCGGCGGCCGAGGACGCGCTTTCGGAAGCCTTCGCTTCGGCTCTGGCTGATTGGCCGCGCAACGGCTGTCCGTCAAATCCGGAAGCGTGGCTGCTGACCGTTGCCCGGCGAAAGGCGATCGATATGCACCGAGGACGACTCCGTCATCAAATTGCCGGCGAGCAACTGCGCGTCATGGCCGAAGGACTGGATGCGGCCGCAGTCGAATCGGAAATCCCGGATCAGCGCCTCGCGCTGATGTTTGCGTGCGCTCATCCTGCGATCGACGCCGGCATTCGAGCGCCGCTCATCCTTCAAGTTGTCCTCGGCCTCGATGCAGCGACGATCGCCTCAGCGTTTCTCGCGTCTCCTGCGGCCATGGGCAAGCGGCTCGTTCGCGCCAAAGACAAAATCCGCCAAGCGGGCATTCCGTTTCGCGTTCCGGAGCGCGAGGAGCTCCCCAACCGAATAGACACCGTACTCGAAACCATTTACGCCGCCTTTGCCGAAGGTTGGTCTGACCCTGGCGGCACCGATGTGGTCCGCCGCGATCTTATCGAGGAATCGTTTTTTCTCGCCAGACTCGTGGCCGAAATGCTGCCGCAGGAGCCGGAAGCCCTTGGCCTGCTTGCACTCATGCTTCATGCGGAAGCCCGCCGCCGCGCGCGCCGCAACGCGGACGACGAATTCGTCCCTCTCGCCGAGCAGAATCCTGCGCTCTGGGACTGGAACATGATCGAGGAAGCCGAAGCGCTTCTCCTTCGCGCCAGCACTTTGGGATCGATTGGCCGCTATCAACTCGAGGCTGCGCTGCAATCCGCGCATGTTTCTCGTCGCCGCACAGGCCGCGCCAATTGGGACGACGTCGTGCAACTCTACGATGCCTTGTGGGTGATCTCTGCGTCGCCGGTCGTCGCCATCAATCGCGCCCTCGCCATTGCAGAACTCGAAGGCGCTAGCGCGGCGCTCAACGCCATGCCGGACGTTTCCGCCGACGCGCGCCTCTCGGAATACCAGCCCTACTGGGCCGCGCGCGCGGAGTTGCTGACAAAAACCGGCGCACATGGCGAAGCCCGCCAAACCTACGAAATCGCTATCGCTCTCGAGCGCGATCCCGCCGTCCGCCGCTTTCTGCAGCAGCGGCAATCTGCATTGCCGGAGTGACTTCCCTGCCACCGCGTCTCCATCCCGCAGCCTCTACTAAAGGATGGAATTGACTTCCGGATCGATGGACACATGTGTGGCGGGAATCCCGTCGATCAAGAATTTGACACCATCGGCTTCGGAAAAATGGAAGAAACGGCTAATGTGATAATCCTCGTCGAACGAAGAAAAAAGCCGCTCCGTTTCTTCTTTCGAAAGTTGAAGCGCGGCGAGAGCAACGGGCTTGCCAAACTCACCGGCGGCGGAGAGATAGAGGGCGACGAGATCTCGTAGCGGCATCATCGGCGCTCGGCGAATGGCTTCGGTAGACATCGAGAAGGTTGCCAGATGAAGCGTAGTGTAGCGCTCGCGAGGAAGTAAAGAAAGCAGAGGAAACCGAGCAATCCAAAAATTTCGCGATTCGGGAGACCTTTCTTCTCGCGTCCATTTTTCGTGAATTGTTCGAGGGAAGGACCGTTTCAAATCGGCGGTGGACAATCATGCCGCCGTGCGCTGAAATGTTTTCCCTGATACACGGAGGCTGGTAAGGATGAGTCGTCGGCTTGCCATCGCAGCCCTTGCGCTTTCCCCCATCGCGTTGGCGCAATCTACCACCGTACAGCTCTGGACCAGCGCAACGTCAGGCATAAGTTACAAAATTACGAGCGGCGCTCACCGCCTGGAGGCTGAAAAAGTATTCCCGCCTGCCTTTGAGTCCCAAGTTGATGAAGGTGCCTTCGTGCGATGCGGCTATTCCCAACAGGATGACGCCTGGGTCGGGAAATGCCGGTCCAACTTGCCATTTGCGGATTCGAAAAACCGCGCGAAATGGTGCAAGTTCAAATTCACATCGAGAATCACTGCTCTTACGCCAGCCAGAATCGAAGGCGAAAGCGAGGTATGGGAGGACGAAGACGTCGACGTAAGTAAATGCGAAATCAAGAAGAGCCACATGCAGCACTTCGTGTGGATTCCGAAAAGCTGAAGCATAGAAATGCGGCCTGCGCGCGGCCCGGCAAGAATTTGGCGGGCACGACGTGTATTGGGTAAGATGCTTGATGGATTTTAGAGGAAAGAGAGGACAACAACATGAGTATCGCTGTAGGACAAACGGCGCCGGATTTTACGCTGATGAATCAGGAAAAGAAGGAAGTGAAGTTGTCGGATTTCGCGGGGAAAAAGAACGTCGTGCTGATGTTCTATCCCTTGGATTGGAGCCCGACTTGCACGTCGGAGCACGCTTGCATGGTGAATGACATGAGGTCGTTCGACACGCTGGACGCGGAAGTCTTGGGCATAAGCGTAGACAGCATCTGGTCGCATAAAGCCTATGCGGAAAAGATGGGCATCAAGTATTCGCTGCTGGCGGATTTTCAGCCCCGCGGCGCGATGAGCGACAAGTACGGGGTGTTCCTCGCCGACAAAGGCATCACCGGCCGTTCGATCATAATCATCAATAAGGCCGGAAAAGTGGCGTGGTCGAAGGACTACGACATTCCGGTCGTGCCGGATTTGAAGGAAGTCGCCGCAGCGTTGTCGCAAGTCAAAGCAGCGACCGCGTAGAACAAAGAGCAACTTAGCTCCGGTTCACGGAGAGAAAAAATAAAGAAGGCCAGCCCTTGCAGGCCTTCTTTATTTGATGCGCACAATTTACGCTCTACTTTGAGGCCACATCGTTCCGTACGACCGCGCCGCCCTTCATCACGAAGTTCACCGATTCCAGCAAACGGACATTCCAGAGCGGGGCGCCGTCGACAGCGATGATGTCCGCAAAGTGCCCCAGCTCGATAGCGCCGACCTTGCTAGCCCAGCCGAGAAGATCGGCCACTTTGATAGTCGCGGCTTGAGTCGCATCGATCCGATTCCATTCCCCACTCCACCATCAGGTTCGAGTGCCCGATGGAATCGATCCCTGCGTTAATCGCGTCCTTGGAGAGGATAAATCGCTAAGCAAGATTTTAGAAATGCGGGAGACGCGGCTTCTGGAAAAACGAAGAACTGTGTTCGGTTAGCGACCAGAAGGCGGAACAGGGGCAAGCGAACGAACGTAAAGAACGAGCTCCCACCGCTGCTCTTCGAGGAGCCTCCTTTTAAACGCAGGCATCGGCTTTCTGCCCTGGCTGATTTGATAGAAAATCTCGCCGTCGGTAACGCTGCTCATGTGCTTGGCATCGACCAGGCTCGTGGGCGAGGGATAGTAGCTGGCGGCGTCTGGTCCATCGCCCTTTCCGGTTTGGCCGTGGCATTGCGCGCATTTGTCCAAATAGATTGAGCGGCCGGCGGCCAAAGCTGATGCCGAAGGCTGGATGGGATTGGGCCGGCGTTTGGCTTCTTCGGGCACTTTCCACGGCCTATTTTCATAGTATGCAAAGACTGCCACAACACAGAGCGTGACGAATATCAAGCCTAGAAGAAGTTTCCGTGCGCGAACTGCGTTTTGCGATTGGATGGGCATAGGAAAATTTTCGCACACCGCATTTGAGGGCGAAACAAAGAAAGGACGAACCATTTCACCGGAGACACGGAGTGCGTAGAGAACGAATAATCGCAAAAATTAATAGAGAGGAAAAAGAAGCGGCGCTACTGGCCTCGGAAAATAAGCCAGAGGAGTTCGGCGTTAAAGAAGAGGATAGCTGCGGCAACGATCCAGGCGATGACCACCGTAACGCGGGAGTTCGTGAATTCCCCCATTTTGTTGCGGTCGCCGGTGAATTGGATTAAGGGGATTACCGCGAACGGCAACTGAAAGCTGAGAACCACCTGGCTGAGGATAAGCAGCGAAGTAACTTTGCCTTCTCCCGCGATGCCAATCACCAGGACCGCGGGCAAAATCGCAATCGAGCGCGTGATGAGGCGCCGCAGCCAAGGCTTGAGCCGAATCTGGAGAAAACCTTCCATGACAATCTGCCCGGCGAGCGTGCCAGTGAGCGTTGAGTTCTGCCCGGAAGCCAGCAACGCACAGGCGAAGAGCGTGCTCGCCAGGCTCACGCCGAGAACAGGGCTGAGAAGTTTGTAGGCGTCGGCGATTTCCGCAACGTTATGTAGGCCGCGAGTGTGAAAAGCCGCGGCGCCAAGAATGAGGATAGCGGCGTTGATGAACAAGGCGAACCCGAGAGCTACCGTGGAATCGAAAATGGCATAGCGCATGGCCTCGCGCCGGTCGCGAATTGAGGCGCCAAAGGCGCGCGTCTGCACAATGCTGGAGTGCAGATACAAATTATGCGGCATGACCGTCGCGCCCAGGATGCCGATGGCGATGTACAGCATTTCGCGGTTGCGGAGAATTTCCGCGCGCGGGATCAGCCCTGCAACGGCTTCGCGCCAGATGGGATGCGAGAAAAAGATTTCGTAGGCGAAACAGCCGGCGATGGTGGCAATGAGCGTAACGACAAACGCTTCGATGATCCTGAAGCCGCGACCCTGCAGTGCGAGCACTATCAAAACGTCGAGCCCGGTAATAATCACGCCGGCAAGAAGCGGCAGACCGAAGAGGAGTTTGAGCGCGACCGCGGACCCAAGAACTTCCGCGAGGTCGCACGCAGCAATGGCAATCTCGCAGACGATCCAAAGAGCAATGGAAGTGCGGCGAGAGTAATGCTCGCGGCAAGCCTGCGCCAAATCCCGCCCGGTGGCGATCCCGAGCTTGGCGGAAAGCGCCTGAAGAAACATCGCCATGAGGTTGCTGATCAGAATGACGCTGAGCAGCGTGTACCCAAATTTCGAGCCGCCGCCGATGTCCGTTGCCCAGTTGCCGGGGTCCATGTAGCCGACAGCGACCAGGTAGCCGGGACCGGCAAAGGCAAGGACTTTGCGAATCCAGGAAGCGGTATGTGAAATCGGAATAGAGCGATGGGATTCAGGAAGCGAGGGCAAACTCGCCGCGCGGGAACTCGCGGAAGGCGAGGAACCAGCAGAGGAGGCTTCGACGCCAGCGGCGGTTCCTGTTTCGAGTTGGGGCGGGAACGTTGGTGACATGATTCTTTTTACTGATACTGAGTAACCGATTTTTTGTTAACTACGGTAAACGTCCATACTAAACTAGAATTAACACAACAATTTGTCAATAGGACTGAGGGGGATTGTTCCAATCACGCGGACCCCGATAGACTGCCCCGGCATCCACCGGGCGAGCGCAACAACAAGTGCTGTGATACCTTCGAAAGAGCTGTGAAATGAACGGGCCACTAAGGGGAGAAGACGATGGAAGAGCAGCGGCAGGTTCCGGGGCAGGTGCAGATCAAAGCGGACGAGAAGGAACTGCAGGGGCAGTACAGCAACTTGGTGATGCTGCATCACAATCTAGAAGAGTTCACGCTCAATTTTATTTACATTTTCCCGAATGGCGCGCAAGGCAAGCTGCTGGGCAGCATGATCGTCAGCCCGGGCCACGCCAAACGGATTTGGCGCGCGCTGGGAGAAAATATCTCGCGCTATGAAGCGCAGTTCGGGCCCATCAAGGAAGCTCCGGAGGGCGCTGGGCAGCCGCCAAATGTTGGTTTCGTTCAGTAGCACGCGGATCGATTGGTTGCAAGTTTAAACCCGCCACTTTGGTGATTGGACTTGCGGTCTTTCCTCTGGTATTTGTTTCTCACGGCGGCTCTCTCCTCTAAAAGGGATTCGCAACCCGAACTCCATTCGAGTTCGGGCGAGAGCCGCTGCTTCTCGTTCTCAACAACTAAAGGCAGGGCATCCTCACTTTACCGGCATCGACCGGTTGTGCTGGCACGTCAAGGCCGACAAGTGCGGCCTACTACCCAGGTGGCCCGCATTTTCGCGATTTTCAAAGGGCCTGCTGTTAGCGATAATTCCCTTGTCGCCGAGCAATCCCGCTGTTATCGCTTGAGCGTTGGGCAGGCTCACGACCTGTGGCCATCATGAAAACGCGGAAACGGGTCACGGTTCCAACAATTGAGACAGATCTGACAAGAATCCGGCAGCTTTCACAGCAGCGCGACGATGAGAACTGGGAATTTCGATCGTGGCTAAAGCAGCACGCTCCGAATGACATCGATGGCCGCGTCAAAAGCTTGAGTCAGAAATACTTCGGCCTCATCGACTGCACGCAGTGTGCAAATTGCTGCCGATCATTGCAGGTCGAATTCAAGAGAGTGAGCTTCACACTATCGCAAAAACGCTTGGCCAGTCGATAGAAGCGTTTCAGAAGCAATTCATGTCGGAGGGCGTGGTAAATCCGCCCTGTCCGATGCTAAATGGAAAGTTCTGTTCCATTTACGAGAACAGGCCAGAAGTTTGCAGGTCGTTTCCTCACCTGGAACAACCGGGCTTCGCATCTCGGCTGATCGGCGTGATTGATAATGTTGCCATTTGTCCCATCGCATTCAACGCTTTTGAGGAACTAAAGACAAAACTTCAATGGATACGCCCCTAGGGTGCAAAGGATGCAGGATGCTGTTCGAAATAGATTCGATCTTATAATCTGCGCGGGAACCGAAGGAGGACCGTACGAGGACTCTTCCGATCACGAACTAACCAGACATCAAGTGGAGTTGCTTCCGAGTTGCCCTTGTCATCTGTTAGGAACACGAGATTTGATCAATGCGAAGGCACCTTGCGAGGGAGTTTTTCATCTCGCATGGCGAGCCTGTAGACGAAAAACGCCGCGACGGCTGCTGATTGCTTGAGCTCCCCTTCGACTACATGATCGTAGGTGTCCATGTTAGTGTGCGCTGCACGCGTGTGGTTGCCCTCCATATAGTCGCGGATCCACTGGAAACCCGGCAGGCCGATGTCGTCGAACGACGCATGATCACCACCCATTTCGGCAATCGAAAGAGTGGAGGCCCCGAGGTCCTTGAATGGCTCAAGCAATTCGCGAAAGACAGGCCGTACGGCCTCGTTGCCCTGCAAGAATACTCCGCGGATGCGACCCGTGCCATAGTCGAAATTGAAGTAGGCGTCGAACTTCTCGTACTCAGGCTTAAATTCAAATCGCGTCCCGCCCGATTGAGTATCCGACGCGTCTATCTTTCTTCCAAGGTGCGCAGCCACATAGGCGCGAGAGCCAAGGCTCCCCTGCTCTTCGCCGCTCCAAAGCCCGATGCGCACGGTCCGTCGAGGCTTTAGTCCATACGATTGCAAGATGCGCATGACCTCAAGCGCGGTGGCGACACCGGCGGCGTTGTCCGTGGCGCCCGTGCCTGCATGCCAGGAGTCGATGCATCCTCCGACCATGACAACCTCATCCTTCAAATCCGTGCCAAGGATTTCTCCGATCACGTTGTAACTCATGGGGTCGTCGTCATAGAAACGCACGGAGATATTCACCTCGAGCTCGACGCGAATACCGCGCGCGACAAGACGCACGATGCGGTTGTACTGCTCGGCGGCGACATTTACCTGCGGCGTTACCACCGGCTTGCTAGGGTCCCAGGCTCGCACGCGTTTTGCGAAAGGCACATCGGGCGGATACGGAACTGTGGCAGAGGTAACGTAAACTGTGCCCCCGTCGCTTACCGACGGTTGCAATACAAGCGCCGCGCCTTCGTTTTGCACCAACTGCCATTTGAGATAGTTGAGTACTTCAGCCGCGCGCTGTTCGGGCGTAAATTGAAACGGCTGGTGCGGGTCTGGAGGGGGTGCATTGGCGAGGCGTAGCAACTCTTCGTCGCTTTGCCTTTGCGCTGGAGGATCGAAGAGCGGGTCGATCTGCCTGGCAGGTGAGAAGAGGACGATGCTGCCTTTGAGCTTGCCCTTGTACCTGTCAAGGTCGGCAGCGTTTCTTACGTCGAGGAAGATGACCTCACCGCGGATGGCGCCGTTCGTGCCTGGGCTCCACGCCTTCGGATAGGCGATTAGTGGGGTGAAACCGGGCGGCAGTATTTTCGCGCTGAAATCCTCAACCGACCAGCCGCGGCCGAAAGGCCCCCAGGCTTCCAAACGCGCATTGGCGAGGCCCCATTCACGAAGCTTGTCGCGGGAATACTGTTCGGCTCTCATGAGGTTGGGCGAGCCGGTCAACCGAGGGCCGACGACATCGGTCAGATAACCAACCATATCCATAATCTGCGAGTGGTTCAGGGCGGCGTCACGAATCCGCGCGCTGACGTCGACGCCTTCCTTGTCCTGCGACCTGGCAACTCCGCAGGCATGAAGAAGGATGGCACACAGGAAAATGGCTGGCATTTTGCCGCGATGTTGGGAAAAACGACCCATACGTGACGACTTCGACATGAACACCGCTTCCTATCCCGCGATTTCCAATTATCGGAGACGCGATTGCCATGCAAGGTGTTAACAGCAGCTGGCCGATGTTGACTCGATGCGCCTTCTGGTCGCCTATCGTTGACAGCTTGCAATTCGGGAGACCAATCGCCGGCAACCCGGAAGTGGTATGGAGGTTGCCCCAAAGGCGCCAATTTGACTCCGTGGACAGTCGCCGAGCCGAATAGGCGAACCAGCCCTGCCGTTACCGCTGTGTACATGACTTTCATTTGGAACCCCGCACGGCGGGTTGCTGGGACGCCGCGAGTTGCGGCGAATCGCTGCATCACACGCTACATTTCGAGTGCGCTCTCCCCTGCGCCGCCCGATCCAGAGTGGAAATGCTTAGCCATGTCGAGTAAGCTGACGGGGGCAGGGGATTTTCGGCATGAAGCTTTGGACGCGCGCGGCGGTTGTGATGCTTGCAGCGTTGTTGGCAGCTATGGGCTTGCATGCTCGTCCGGGTGGATCAGGGAGCGGAGCGGGGCCAGGCGGTCATAGCGGGTCAAGCGGGCACGGCGGCCGCGGCTGGTCCTCTTCTGGTCGTTCTTCCGGACCTTCATCAGGCAGGGGCGTTGGCCACGCACTTGGCCATTCGTTCGGTCACTTCTTCGGCCACCACGGCGAAGCGGCTAGTTCCGCGCATGACGCAGGGCCGCCCCTCGCCGGCGCGGCGGTGTTGCACGGGAAAGTCGTGCAGCTCCCGGGACCGCAGATCGTCTCTGCACCTGCACGCTTCAGAGTCCATCACCGGCCCCTCAATGATTTTCCGTTCGGCGACGGGATCCTGTTCTTCCCTCCCCGGCCCGGATTCGGACTGGGCGGATGCGCGGACTTCGGGTTTCCGCGCCAACGTTTCTCCTTCCACGATGATTTCAACTGCTTTGCTGGGGGATTCTTATTCGACCCATTTTTCATCGCTGAATTTTCCGGGTCCTTTTTCGGCAGCCCGGCATTCCTGCCATTCAACGACCAGAGGCTTGACTACGTGCCTGACGATTCCACGGCAGCCCCCCCGCCAAAAGCGAGCCCAGGACAGCCCTCCGGTTCCGCTGACTTAACCGGAAACGGAGGTAGCACGCAAAATGCCGCAACAAACAATGCGGCGCCCGGGGACGAGGCGAAGAGTGAGCAGCCGGTAACGCTCCTACAATTGCGCGACGGTTCTATGTACGGACTCGTGTACTACTGGGTGGAGGACGGTCAGTTGCACTACACGACCACGTACGGTGGCCGGGATTGCTTAGAATTAGACCGCATTGATCTGGAGAAGACCATCCAGCTCAACGCCGAACGCGGAATCCGGTTTGTGCTGCGCTCCAAAACACCACGACGTTAGCGGTGCCCCATGGTTGCGACAAGTTGATGGCCGTGGACATTTCCCCTCAGCCTGGTTTCGATCCCGCCTGCCAAGCAGTGACGGCAGTAGGTATTCGGATTCGAACCAGCACACGATAACTCTCGGATGGTCGGTCATCCGTCCGCGATCCAGGCAACAAGTGGGCACGAATTCTTGGCAGCGCAATGCCGCCAGAAGATCGGTGCGCTTTCCTAGCCATAGTCGATGCGGATCTATTTGTGTCTGCCTCCTTCAAGGATTATTCGTATCTCAGGGCGACCGCGGGATCGACGCTCATCGCGCGCCGCGCGGGGATATAGCTAGCCACCAGCGCAGAGACGGCAAGCACGGCGGCGACAGCGGCTAGCGTTGGAATGTCCCCCGGCTGAACCCCGAAGAGCATTCCTCGCACCAGTCTTGCAGCAGCCACCGAGCAAACCAGGCCCACGACAATTCCTGCGCCAATTAAGCGTGCCGCCTCTCCCAGGATGAGTTGATAGACGGACTTGCGCTGCGCACCCAGCGCCATCCGGACGCCGATCTCGCGGGTTCTCTGGCTCACGGAGTACGCGATCACGCCGTAAAGTCCGAGCACGCCCAGCAATAATGCGAGGGTGGCGAAGGCCCCTACCAGCCACGCGGAGGACCGGTGAAGATAAGCGCTCTGCGAGTCATCGATTCTTTGCGTCATGATTGATTGGCCGCCCACGCCGATGTCGGGGTCGATTTGATGGATGGTGGTGTCGAGCGTCGAGAACATCGATTGTTCTGCTTGCGACGTGCGAACGACGACACCGAAAAAGGTGTCGGGGGTCTGGTTAAAGGGATAGTAAACCGTCGGCAAGACGTCAGAATCGAGCGATCCTTCATTAATATCATCTACGATGCCAATAATTTCCTTAACGGACTTGGGGGTTAGGTCGTCGTCGCCAATTCTCTTGCCGATGGGGTCTTCCCCTGGGAAATAGACTCTTGCGAGCTTCTGATTGATGATGGCTACATTGGGCTTCAACGCATCCTCCGTATCGACGAAGTAACGGCCGCGCAAAAGCTTTGCCTGGAGGGTTGTGAAATAGGCGGAGCTCACATTCCGCTGGTTCACTTCATTGTGCTCGCCGTGATACGACCGACCGACGAATCTGATCCAGTCGGTGTTGCCATTGCCGCTCAGAGGCACCCGGCTCGCGATCCCCACGGATTTTACGCCGGGAAGGTTCGAGATGCGGCTCACAACCTGCCGCGCCAACGCGACGGCCTGCTCGTCCTTCCCATACCTGGCCTCGGGCGCCACGACATATACAAGAGCAAGATGATCGGGCCGGAATCCAATGTTCACATGGAGCAGGCGGTAAAAGCTTTTGCCGAGGAGCCCAGCGCCCACCAAGAGGACCATCGCAGTGGCCAGCTCCACTACCACAAGATTGGAACTGAAGCGGCGCCACAGGGTGCCCGCAGAGCCGCGGCCCCCCTCGGTGAGTCCTTCGCGCATCTCTGATAAAGACAAGCGCGATACGGGGGTGAAGGAGAACACCGCGGCTGCCAGAAGCGATACCCCACACGCGAAGGACAGCACGTGGAAATTCAAACCGAGTCCCTGCAGAAAAGGCATTCCAGCCATCAAGCCGGCAGGGATAAGCCTCATGAGAAGTTGCATGGCCCATTGGGCGGAAAGAAGTCCCAGCGTGCTGCCGATTGCGACGAGCAACAACCCCTCGGTCACGAATTGACGGACTAGTCGTCTGGATGAGGCGCCGAGCGCATGGCGAACTGCAATTTCCCGCTTGCGGATCTCCGAACGCACCAACAGAAGGCTGCTTACATTGACGCAGGCGATCAGCAGCAGAAGCGCAGCTCCGCCGAGCAGCACGAGGAGGATGGGGCGTATGTCCCCCACTATTACGTCGGACAGCGGCATAACGCTTGCACCCTGACCGCGGTTGGAATCGGGATACTCCTTTTCGAGCTGCGCCGCGATGGACTTCATGTCGGCCAATGCTCTCGGCACAGAGATGCCGTCCCTGAGGCGCGCGATTCCGTCGAGAGTATGACAACTTCGTTTAAGGTCACAGGAGCCGGAAGCATGAAGGGTTGTCCAGAATTCCGCCTCCGCCCTGGGAGCGAATTGAAAGTCCCGCGGCAGAACTCCGATGATGGTATAGGAATCACCGCTCAACGTGATCGCCTGCCCCAACACATCCGTGCGTCCCCCAAACCACTTTTGCCATCCCTCGTAACTCAGCATCACTGTGCGGGGCGCAGCAAGCAAATCCTCGCCCGAGACAAAATTACGTCCAAGCTTTGGGGTGATGCCTAGCGTCCGAAAAAATCCGTCGCTCACGCGAGCCCCCAGCGCCGTTTGCGTGCCCGAGGGGGTCACAAGCAAAAAACCTGTTCCGGTCCATACGTCCATCGAGCTGAAAACAGAGTTGAGTCTCTTCCAATCGAGATAGTCGGGATAAGAGAGATTGGCGCGTGGGAACATCGCGATGCTTTCAGTCACGCCGACGAGCCTGTTGGGGTCTTCGTAGGGCAGCGGCTTGATTAGCGCGGCATCCACAAATGCGAAGATTGCTAGCGTGGCGCCCATGCCGAGGGCAAGGGTGAGCACGGCGACGGTGGTGAAGCCGGGTGATTTGCGCAGCATGCGCAGGCCGTAGCGAACGTCTTGCAGGAGGTCTGCAAACCAGCGCCCACCCCACATGTCTCGTGTCACCTCCTCAGCAAGTGCGACACTTCCGAATTCGTGACGCGCAGCAGTTTGCGCATCTTTGGGCGGCAGGCCGGATTCCATGTTCTCGCGCGCAGCGAGTTCCAAGTGACCCTGAATTTCTTCGTTGAGTTCCTCATTGCGCCGCTTACGCCAGCGGAAAAGGAATCTCATGATTCAGTCTCCTGTTTTGCCGGATTCAAAATGCCTTCAATGGCTTCCGTCACTTGGGCCCAGCGGGAGCGTTCCACAACTAACTGCTTGCGCCCGGATTTCGTCAGGCGATAGATCCTCAAACGCGGGCCAAGTTCCGACGCTTTCCATTCAGCGGCGATCCAACCTTTGCGTTCCAGCCGATGGAGAGCTGGATAGAGGGAACCCGTATCCACCTTCAGAATTTCACCCGAGTTTGTGAGAATGACCTTGCTGAGCGCATATCCATGGCGCGGTCCCCAATGGAGGACCTGGAGGATGAGCATGTCCAAGGTACCTTGGAGGATTTCTGTGCGACTTTGATACTTTTCCTTGGCTGGGGTCATAGGGTGGGTACGTAGACACCCTCCTTACCTGTACGTAGATTATCTACATACCACAAGGCGGTGGCGGGCTGCAAGGAAATATCTGGAGAGGCGGCTAGCCCACAGCGACGGGAAAGCTACGCGGACCGGTGGGTAGCAGATCACGTTCGGGACGAACTAGACGACTAGCCCAGGCGCGAGTTCGGAGAAATTGAGACTTCTCGGGACATTGGGAGCAGTAGAGGCATCTTCGAGGACGTCGATACGTAGAAATTCGCTCGACTCTGCCGGCGCATGAAATTATATGCACTTAACGGACGGGCAATCCGGATTGCGACCGGAAAGCTGTTGGAATGATTGTCTGGCAAGGAGGAAATCAGGAAGCAGGCTGAGAATTGTCTTGAGTTGTAAGCTCAGGTGGAGGTGATCTCGGCGTCGTTCTAAGCTCAATTCCCTAACTGTAGGGCTTGTTCCTTTTTAGGAGTTTATCTTCGAGCGACCCGCATTGTGATTCTGCTTGTTGATCGGATTTACTCGAAAACACTGCGCTTCCTGGCTGAGCCAGTACATCTTGACGCTGCGTGGGCTGAACCCTCTTCGATAGACGGAACTCTGATTCAGGAGATCATGCACAGTAAGTGAACCGGAGAAGTTGCTGTCTTGTACCGAAGCGCAGATTCGCACAATTGCGAAATACGCTAAGCCACTGTACAATGAGATACTTGTGAACGGTTCCCCGCAATGTTGGGGCCTGTAGCTCAGGTGGCTAGAGCGCGCCCCTGATAAGGGCGAGGTCGGTGGTTCAAAGTCCACCCAGGCCCACCATTTGTTTTCAGCAGGTTACCGGGTGTCGTCCGAAAAATCTCAACCCACATTCCAGCCCACATTTTTACTGCACTAACTGCGTACCCACTCCGAGCGCCGTCAGATATTCCCCTTGCGCCAACCGTGTTTCATCGCTGTCTTCCTGTGTGTAGAGATCCAGCGTCGTCTGAATCTTCGCGTGACGCAGGATGCCCTGCACGGTCTTGGGCTCGACCTTCGCCTTGTTCACCAGCCAGTTGCTTAGGCTGTGACGCAGGTTGTGAAGTCCGAACCTCTGTCCGTCAGCGATTACGACTCCGGCCTTCTTTGCCGCCGTTCTCAAGTGATTGGCGACAAAAATAGACGCGGAGAGGGGAACACGGCCGCGCGCCTTGATGGAAGGGAAAACGAAGTCAGTGTCCTTTATATAGACGCTTTGCCGGTGCCATGAGGAAAGATGGCAGGCCAGGATCGGATGCAGCGGGACGTAACCGTCCGAGCTCGCCGTCTTGGTCTTGCCGTCCTCGCCATTGGCCCAGCGTTTTGAAATCCGAATCCTTCCCTCGTCCCACCTGATGTCCGACCAGCGCAACGCCAGAATCTCCGACGCGCGGAGGGCGGTCGCGGCGCAAGTGAGCACCAGCGTGAAGTGAAGAGGCGAGGGGAGGGACTTCAGGATCGCAAGCGTTTGAGCTGGAGTGATGACGATGGCCTTGTAGTCGGTCTTGCTGCGCGTCTCGACGTGCAGAACGGGATTCTTCGTGACGCGCTCATGCAGGATGCCGACCTTGTAGATGCGGCTCATGACGCCCCGCATCTTAGAGGCCGTCGTCCAGGCAAGGCCGGTACTCTCAACTAGCGACTTCAGCCAGCGCTGAATATCGAGCGGCTTGATGTCTTCCGCGATTTCTTTCCCAAAACGCGGGATGAGATAGGCGCGCACGATATGTTCGACGTGGCTGATGGTGTTGTCCGACTTCGGGCGCGCAGCATCGGCGCCGAAGTCGGCCTTAAGGTAGTGCTCCGCAAGGAATTTGAATGAAGCACGGCCGGGGCCGGGAGAGTCGTTGATGCGTACCCCGAGGCCGAGCCGGTCCACCTCGCGCCATGCGGCTTTCTCGCTGGGAAAATCCTTGAGCAAGCCCACGGGCAACGTGTTCTCGACTTTTCTGCCGTCCGGTGCGTTGACCCTGAACCGAAGCATCCAGGTCATTCCTTCCTTACGTTTGACTGCTTTCAAACTTCCTCGCTGATAGGACATGGCTCCTCTTTTCAGCGGGGACTGCCGCCAGCAGGATCGCATAAAGGAAGGAATTTGTGGATCAGGCGCGTCTGCTCCTGATTGCGGCCGCAAGTTCCGAGAGCAGGAACACCCAGGTCCTGCGGCGTCTGCCGCCTACCGGATACGCGCCCTTGATGCCGCGGCGCGCGAGCGCCAGCAGGAAGCGCCGCCGGAGGCCGACAAAGCTTGCGGCCTTATCGGCGGGCACGAAAGGCTCGGGCGTTGTAGCGGAGCTATCATTCGCTGCGTTCATCGCGGCACGCGGTGCATGATGACCTTGCCGCCTGCACAGGATTTGGCCGGTCCTTCCTCCCAGGCGGCCGCCATATTGTCGTCGCCGAACGGAGTAAGTTTCAGCGCAGTGATGCCGCATCCGTCCGGCGCGTCGGAGGCGTTCTGCTCAAGCAGAAGCGCGATCGATTCGCCGTCCGCTCCGCCGCTCAAAATCGCCGACGCCGGCGTCATCTGGTTCTTCATGCTCTCCTTCAGCGTCTGTGGCGTAACCCGCCCCGACACGAACGGCAGCGAAGATCCGCAAGCCATCGTCGAATAGCCGGTGTAGATTCCCGGTTTGTCCTGATTCTTGCGCAGTTCCAGGCGGAGCGAGCACAGGCCGGTCTGCCGCATCATGCCGCCCGACCAGAGTCCGGGGAGTTTTCCAAGGTGGATCTCGCTCGCGGAGATTTCAGGGACAGGGGGAGCCGCCGCTACTGGCGGAGGTGGTGGAACACGGCCGGGGGCAGGGGGGGCGGAGGCGGTGTGGGCGGCGCGGTAAACCGCAATCTGCCGGCGGACTACGCCCAACATGTCCGGCGCAAAATGGATGCCGGCGAGCACCGCGATAACAATCCAGGTAATTTTCTTTTGCTTGTCGGTGAGTTTATTCATGGTTTTCTCCTTTAGAAACAGGTGTTTCAGGCGAAGAGATCTGCGTGATTGGGATTGCTTCCAGCTGACTTAAAAGCAGGTCGAAATGCTTCCCGAAATCTTCGGGGCTCATGCGAGTCTCGTATTCCTCGATTGGCACAAACCCAAGCAATCCCGTGATGAAAGGGTGGCACCGGGCGAATCGCGGCTTGTCAGCTAGAAACCGCCGGATCGTGCACAACGCCCTATAGGAGTTGTCAGTCCGCTCCATGGGCTTCGTCCTCCTTCTGCGTCAGAATCGTTTCAGGCGAGATGGCGCGCGCGATGTGCGCTGCCGTCGCCTGGCGAATCTTGGGATCGAGGTTTTTGGGGAAACTCGCGATGTGCATCTTGGCGAGGTCTTCCTGAGTGGCGGTGTTATCCAGCAGCTTGGCAATCCCCGGCCCGGTGATGGCGAGGTCCAGCTGCTCGCGCAGGAACTCCCACGAGCGGAACCAGCTGACGAAGTTCTTGACGCCCAGCGCCAGGGCCGCGATCTCCAGGTAAATGCCGAGGCCGGACTGCACGATGAACAGGTCCTGAAGCACGATGGCCGCAAGGAATACGACGCCGGGCTCAAGGACGATGCGCGTTATCCAGAAAGACTGCGATTTGGGAATCAGCGCGAAAAAGGGCAGGGCGGGGCCTTCGTAGCGCGAATGTTGCTCCAGCTCCATGTGGATCATCCGCCGCCAGAGCCGGATGCCGTGGACGATGGACAGCAGAAAATACAGCTTCGTCAGCGACGCAAAGTCAAACAGTCCGGGCGGCGGTGCATAGCGCGAGAACGGAATCATCTGCACGACGCTCGTAAAGAGCAAGGCAATCGCAGGCAGGAGCAACATCAACACGCCGGAGCCGAACATCACCGGCACCGGAAAATACCTGGTGCCGTACCAGGGCCGGAGGATCATCTCCACCGGGCACGAGATGACGCTGCAGATCATGTCCACCACGTTGAGGGCGGTGTTCTGCAGGTGCTCCACGTTCATTTCGCCGGGTTCTGAATCGTTGCTGAACATGTAAGGGCTCCTATTCGCGTGAGAAATGTACGGACAGAAAATTTGTGCCGTCAGGCGCTTTACTGGTCTTGCTGGCGTTAAAAATCTTTCCCGACTGGTAGACAATCGCCTCGGCGAGCGGATGGCTTGAATCAGGCTTGGCGAGCCGAGTAAATTCCACGGGCTCCAGGATGTAGGTGTTCTGGCGCGAGGCTCCGAAGTTGGAATGCGAGTTATTCTCGCTGGTGGTGCCGCTGCTGAAATTTCCGACGTAGTGGTATTCCCTGCCGATTTGATCTGCGGCGTAGTTGCAGGTTTCGATCTCGTTCTGCTGGTGGAATATCTTGATGCCGAGATTGCCGAGGAAGCTCTTCGTCTTGGAGCCGGGCTGCGCTTCGCCAAGTTCCTCGCTTAGGTTAAGGATGTTCTGCGTCAGGCAAACGACCGCGACGCGGCTGCCCCGGCAAGTCTGCTGGAAGAAATTATCTCTTCGTGTCACGAAATACTGCATCTCGTCCTGCCAGAGGAAGACCGGATTCGGGGAATCGGAAAGGTTGCGCCGGAGCCAGGCCCGTTGAAAAATCAATTTCAGGATGACGTTGATCAGGCGGCCGGTTTCATGGCCGTATTCCAGCATCGGAAAATCGCAGAGGATGATTTTCCCTTCATGCGTCGTCATCTCCGGCGTGAAGCTGCACTTCCCGCTGCAGAACAACCGATTGAACGGATTGAATAAAAACTTGTCCGCCATTCCCGCCCAGGTCATCTCCAGCGAACTGCGCGGCCGTTCGTCGAAAGCCGGCCATTTTTTGAAAATGTACTGCGCCGCGAAATCCAGATCGCTCCATTGTTCTTTAGTGAGGGTTGCCTGACGCGAGCGCACCTGGGTTATGAGCTGGGCGCAATAGGATTCGTTTTGCCATGCCACTTCTTCGTGTTGATCGGGCCGCGTCGGCAGGGACTTGATCACACGGTCGATGTTTGCGATGGAGATGCGCTCGCAGGCGAGATCGAGCAGCTTGATGACATTGCGCATCAGCTGCTCGTTGCCGCGCTCCCAGAACGGATCATGGCTATGGCCGCCTTCCTTCTTCCCTATCGAGACGAGCGTCGAGAAAAAATCGATGACGCTTTCAAGATCACCAGCGCCTCGTCCCGGGCGTGTCCATTCGTAATGCAGCGGATCGAAGCAGTGGCCGGATTCAGCATTGAAGACGATCAAATCCTTCTCGCGACCGCATTCCTTGGCGTAACTAATCCAATTGCGGGTTTCCTCGGCCTTGGCCGTAAGGATCAGGCCGCTCATCTTCGGCACGCGCAAAAGTCCGTAAGCGATTTGCTTGCCGCTGCAGCTGCTCTTGCCCGAGCCTGGCGCCCCAGTGATTAATGTGCCTTCGCAGAGCGCCCGCAAATCGAGTTGGTCCGTTTCCGACAGCGACAGGATCGGGGTGTCGAGAACGTTGTCTTGTTTTGTCCGCATTGCATCTCCTTTTGAAAAAGACGGGTGCGCGGCCACAGACACCGCGCACCCGGCTGGTTCAGGGTTTTGCATTGGGCCGGGCCGGTGTTGCCGGAGCCGGAGTGGTCATGCCGGGAGGCAATGGAATCGCATCGACGACCGAGAGATCCGGGTAGATGCAATAAGGAAAGTTCGGAATCAACGTGGACTTGGGAGGGCAGACGTAAACGGGTTTGCCGCTGGCGGGCGCTCCTGAAGGAACGGCAGGCTTATCCTTTTCAGGAGTCGCCGGTTTCGTTGTCGGCGGGGCAGGGGTCGTGCTTGCCTGGCACGGGGGGGGCTGCGGTGTAGCTCCCGTTACCTCGCTCGCTGAGGAAGGCAGGTCACAGAGGTTCTTGTTCTGCTTGCAGGCCAGTGCTTTGGCTTTTTTCTCAAGCCAGCCCGGCTTAGGAGGCGGAGGAGGAGTCTGCTTCCCGCATGGCGCAGTGCTTGCGGGCGCGGACTGGCTCTGCGCCGGTTGAGGTTGTTGTGGGGTTGGTGGAGTCTGCTGGGCCAGACTCGCGAGAGGTGCGAGTAAGGCGGTTGTAAATCCGAGAAGAGTTTTTGTCTTCATGTGCTCACGCTACCTGGGCGCGTGAGCGCATACACAGTCAAATAGGGTCAAGCGGGTGCTATCTATGTGAGAATCGGGAATCGAAAGTGTGCCCATGGACACGAGCGCAGAGAACATTCCGAGGGATGCCGAAGTACTCTCGCAGCTGGATCGAATGCTTGCGAGCCCGCATTTCAAGACCTCAGCTACGCAGTCAAAGGTCTTTCGGTTCGTCGTGGAAAAGGCACTCGCGAAAGAAGATATTAAGGAAACTCACATATTCAGTGAAATCGATGAAGGGCTTGCGACTCGGTCGCACAAGGCCCGTGCAAATGCTTCTCTCGTCCGAAGGAAAATTAAGGCTTACTACGAAAACGAGGGAAAGGACGATCTTGTAAGAATCGACTTCCCGCCGGGTCCTGCATATAAGCCTGAGTTCTTCTACAACATTGAAGCTGAGGCCGTACGCGCGTACGAACGCGCACTTGCCTACCAAAAACGGCTGTCAACCTGGGCATTATCGGAAGCCGAGTATCTGCTCGGCATCGCGATCAGATTAGCTCCGGAATATGCGCCATCCCATGCGGCGCTGGCTGAGACGTTCCTATTGAGACTGATTCTGGACAACATAATCCGGCGGGAGCCAGGAGCTCATGGCTGGACAGCTCGGGCGCGGGAGTCCGCAAGAGCTGCTGTGCGCCTCGCTCCTGAGTCATGCCTGGGTCATATCGTACTCGGCATGGTATGGCTATCGAATAGGAAGTGGAATCCGGCGGAGTTGGAGTTTTCCGCCGCAATGGAAATAGATCCGGAGAATACGAAGGCAAGCCTGTGGTATGGCGCATTCCTGATGACCATTGGCAGAATCGACGAGGGATTGCAGATTGCTAAGTCAAAGGCGACCGACGATCCTGGCAGTTTTCAAATCCGCTTGGTATATGCGTTGTTTCTCTACGTGACGAGGTCATACGAAGAAGCCATGAACGTGCTCAATGAGGTTGATGGCGTTGAGCTGGGTCACCCTCTGCAACTGTTCCTGGGTGCTCTCATTGATATGGCCACTGGCCGTTCCGGCAAAACCATGCCTCGAAGGCTTCGGGATCTGTCGACGCAGATGGAAGAGCGATTTGCTGCCCCTGTCACATCTCTGCGTTTTCGCAGTGATATAGACGTACCCGATGCATGGTTTGACGAGGAGTCACCATATGACTCCTCAGACCGATTTCCAGGCCTGGAAATCCTGAGCCTTGCACAAGCGGGGCTCGCAGAGGAAGCAAAAGAAAAGATGGCCGCCCTGCGAAAGCAAAAATCACTGAAGTCCTTGCAATTAGCACTTGGATATATGGCAACGGGAAATGAGGGGCGAGCCCTGGCATCATTGCGGCGAGCGTGCGGGGAGGGAGATATATTCATGAATTGGCTCCATCTCTTGCCACTGTTCGACCCCTTGCGGAAGCATCCGCGATTTCGGGGGCTCCCCGGGATTATTTACTAGCGCGGATGATAAGTCAGAGTGATTGTTTGGCTGGACCCTGCGGCCTGTTTCCAAATCTCTCTGTGTGCCTTCCAAAAGCTGTTTCCCGCGCTTTGTCGATGGCGCGGACTATGGCTTCATCAGATACGCCGGGGCTCGCGGTCGCACCGTAGAGAGCTTCGCCCCACCGCTTATCGTATTGGTGGAGCCGGTCCGCAGCCTCTTCAGCGGATATCTTTCCCGACGCGTAGGCCGTCACAAATTCTGTTGCCTCTTTAACGCGAAGTTCGTGCGCCTTGGCGGAATCGCGGATTTCCTCCCGCAGCCAGCCCTGCATCTCCTGCGGAGATAGTGTTTCCTTGAATATCGGCTCTTCGTCCGCCATCTGCGTTTCCTTCGATAGGTGAGCGCGGACTGTAGAGAGGAGAAGCGTGAACGTCAACGGTGAGTTGGAGAATTGACTCTATTTGACTGCATGAAGATATGAATTCCGAAGGAGAATCACCCTCAGAGGTGAACGCTATGGGATTCCTCGATTTTATTAAGAATAGGCAACAGCAAGCTTCCCCGGAACAAACCCAGAATCAAAGACCCGACGCCGCGAAGGAAATGCAGACGCGGCCGGAGCAGAAGTCCGTCGCGCAGATCCCGGAAGCGGAAAAATCAAAAGCAAGGGAACTGGGTGCCCGGATTGACAGGGCCGGTCAGGACATGAGGCCGAACGCACCCGAGTCTTCGCCCGCCAGCGGTGCGAGCGGCCCGGAGCCGATGCGTCAGGTCATGACGGGCCAGGATAGTGCCGCGCCTGCCTTGAGTCCGACGAGCGGCCAGCTCGGGAAAACGGCGAATGAGCAGGACAAGCCGGCGCCGGCCGATAACGCTCCGGCCAAAGCGCAGGAACAGACCGTAGAGAAAGAGCGCCAGACAATCGCGCGCAGGCCGCCCTCCTGGGAGCGCTAAGAATGCCTCACGGGCAATCGGGGTGGGTACGGATGCGGCTCTCCATGTCATCCAGTTCTTTCCGGATGGCGTTAAGCTCGTCCGCATTCCCCCGGCCGTGTTTCTGTATGTCGCGCTGCATCCGTTCAACCTGCCTGCGGCTGCGCTCGATGAACGCCAGACACTCCGGGTACGTCATCGTGTCGAAATTCTCTGAAAAGCGCAGCACATCCGAGGCGGGCATGGATCATTTCTCCTAGCGTGCGGTTGAGGAGTGATTTTCGTGCCGCAGATCTTAGCCGCGGCTGTGGCGTCAGCCAAGCAAATTCAGATTCGGATCAGGAAAATTTTCGTACCGTATCACTAGCGGTTGACAGGAATGCGGAAGTGATCCACTAGATGTTGTGATTCCACGCGAGATGCAGAAAGACATCGGATGCTGTTCATTACGCCAGCGCGCAATGCAAAAGAGGCCAAGGACTACTTCACGCGCCATATGTCCACCTCGGACTATTACATGCGCGACGCCACGGAATTCCCCGGCGAATGGCATGGTCTCGGGGCCGAGCTGCTCGGGTTATCAGGAACGGTGGACAAAGAGAGTTATTTCAAGCTCTGCGACAACATCAATCCCAAAACGGATGAGCCGCTGACCCAGCGCACGAAAGCTGAAAGGCGCGTGCTCTACGATTTCACGTTCGATGCGCCTAAATCCGTAACGCTGGCTTACGAGCTGGGCGGCGATGAACGCATCATGGACGCATTCAGGGCCGCGGTTAAAGACACGATGGACGAGATGGAAGGCGCGATGATGACGCGCGTGCGCTCGAACGGCCGCAGCGAGGACCGGCCGAGCGCCAACATGGTCTGGGGAGAATTCATCCATCGCACAACGCGGCCCGTGGACGGCGTGCCGGACCCGCACCTGCATTGTCACGCGGTCGCTTTCAACGCCAGTTGGGACCCGGAAGAGGAAAAATGGAAAGCCGCCCAGTTCGGAAACATCGTCCGCGACAAGGGTTATTACCAGGCCGCGTTCCACAGCAGGTTCGCGGGAAAACTCAAGGACCTCGGCTACGGCATCGAGCGCGACAAGAACAGCTTCCGGCTCGCCGGCATCGAGCGCGCCGTGACGGACAAGTTCTCGCGTCGCACGGAAATCATCGAGGCTGAAGCCAAGCGTTTGGGGATCACGGACGATAAGGCCAGGGAAAAAATCGGCGCGCGCACGCGCGAGAAAAAGAACGAGCGGGAACTCTCGATCGCGGAGCTTCGCCAGCAATGGAAAGAGCGGCTTTCGGGTGACGAGGGCGAAGGCATTAAAGAAGCACGGCGGGGGCAGGAGACAACTTCCCTCGAAGCGGGGCAGGCGATGGATTACGCGCTGTCGCATTGCTTTGAGCGCGGCTCCGCCATCCCGGAAAAGCAGCTCCTGCGCACGGCGCTGACGCAAAGCGTCGGCGCGGCGAGTGTCGCGGACGTTAAAAGCGAGATCTTCCGCAACAATGTGGTGCGGCGCGAGCGCCTCGGCCAGAAATGGGTCACGACCCGCGAGGTGCTGGGCGAGGAAATCGCCATGACCGATTTTGCAAGGAACGGCCGCGGCCGAAGGCACAAGCTGGGCGGCAAAACGGCAAAGCCGGACCTTGATCCTGAATTAAGCGCTGAGCAGCGCAAGGCGGCCCTGGTCATCCTCAATTCCACGGACATCGTGACCGGGCTGCAGGGCGGGGCCGGCACCGGCAAGACCCGCATGATGCAGGCGACGGTCAAAGCTATCGAAGCGTCCGGCAAGAAAGTATTTACGTTCGCTCCCTCCGCCGAGGCCTCGCGCGGGGTTCTGCGTAACGAGGGATTTGAAAACGCCGAAACCGTCGAGCGTTTGCTGATCGATCCCAAAATGCAGGAGCAGGTGAAGGACGGCGTGCTCTGGGTCGATGAGGCCGGGCTTTTGTCGGTCAAGGACATGAAGCGGATTTTCGATGTGGCGAAGCAACAGGATGCGCGGGTGGTACTCTCGGGCGATTCCAAGCAGCACAGCTCGGTGTACCGGGGCGATGCGCTGAGGATTTTAGAAAAAGACGCCGGACTGAAAGTAGGCAAGCTTTCGCAGATCCGCCGCCAGGAGAATGAGTCTTATCGCAACGCCGTGAAGGCCATCAGCGAAGGCGACACGGTGGGAAAAGACGGGAAGACCAGGCTTGAGGCCGGGATCGGGATGCTCGACAACATGGGCGCAATCGTCGAGGCGGAAGGCAATGATCGCTACAGGGCCATCGCCGATGACTACGCCAGAGTCACATCGGAATACAAAGCCGGCAAGCTCAAGACCGCGTTAGTCGTTTCTCCGACGCACCACGAGGGAGACAAGGTCACAGAAGCCATCCGCGAGGAGCTTAAAGCAGCGGGCCGCATATCCGGCAAAGAGCATAATTCCCTGTCGCTGCGTTCCATGAATCTGACCGAAGCCCAGAGGGGCGACGCCCGTGAATATGCCGAAGGGACCATCGTCCAGTTCCACCAAAACGCCAAGGGGTTCAAGCGCGGCGAGCGCGTCACCGTCGAGGGCGCAAAAGCGGGCAGGGTGCGTATCAAGCGCAAGGACGGCAGCGAGGATTTTCTGCCGCTGCAGGAGGCTAAGAAGTTTCAGGTCTTTACGCCAGGAGAAGCCGCATTCGCCATAGGAGACAAGGTCCGGCTCACGCTGGGGGGATATGCGCGCGAGAGCCAAGGACTGTTCGGCAAACGAAAAAACAAGGTTAACAACGGCCAGATCTACGAAATCGAGGGCTTCGCGCGCAACGGAGACTTTAAACTCGATAACGGGTATGTCCTTCCCAAGGACTACGGCAATATTACGCACGGCTACGTCGTAACCTCGCACGCGTCACAAGGCAAGACGGTGGACCAGGTTTTAGTTGCGATGGGCAATGAGTCTCTCTCCGCCGCCAGCCGGGAGCAGTTTTATGTGTCCGTGTCGCGCGGCCGCGAAGCCGTGCGGCTCTATACCGACGACAAGGCCGCGATGATGGAGGCCGTGCAGCAAAGCGGCGCGCGTCTCTCCGCAACGGAATTAATGCAAAGTGACGAAGCCAAGCCCAAGCCGAAACGCAAAATCGGCCTCGGCGAACGGCTGGTTAACATGCGCCAGAGTTACCGGCTCTGGATGGATAAGCGCGCGCGGATTGCCGCGTGGGACAGGACTCATCACCAGCAGGAGGGCAGGGGCCATGAAAGATAGCGACACCGACATAAAGAAGTCTCCTGCCTTGCAGAAGATCCTGAATCATCCCGCATTGCGGCGCGAGCCGGAAGAGGAGGGAGACAAGGCGTACGACGAAGCGCGTATCCGCAGCCGGGACAGTTACATGGTGGAATTCCGCTTCGCGAGCGGCAGAAAGGCGGCATTCAGTTGGGCGGGCATGCCGGAAATCGACTTCGATCCCGAAGAAGAATTCGAGACGATCACGCTGCGCTTTGCTTATGCGAAAGTCATCGTGACCGGGCAGGCGCTCAGCGAGCTTTATGAGAAGCTCCTCGACCAGCGCACGCGGTTTATCCAGGAGGGGACGGCGTCCGACCAGGACTCCCGGACGCAGGACACGCCTTTTGTTGAGCGGATCGAAATCGAAAGAAAAGAGGGCTAAGCCATGACGCAGGAAACCGTAAAGGCGTTGCCGGATACGGAACTGTCGCAGGTCATCGTCTGGGCGCAGGAGGAAATCCAAACACGGACACAGCGCCGCAAGCAGGAAGCCATCGCCAAAATCCGGGCGCTGGCGTCGCAGGTAGGCGTCTCCGTGTCGATAGCGGGTACGAGAGGCAGGCCCGCCAGAATTAAGACGGCACAGAAGGCAGCGAAGGCTGTGTGAAGGCTGCGCCTTCAATCAGCCAGCTTCCTCCTTCTTTTTTCTTGCCAGTTCATTACGAAGCGCTGGGCGTCTTGTAATTCTCTCTTTGTGAGACCTTTTTTAACCACAGTGTGCATGATGCTTTGGAGCCAATTTCGATAGCCATATTCGTTCGCGATAGTTAACCACACATGCGCCATAAAAGGGTCTTTTGCTACTCCCATTCCCTTTTCGTAAAACGTTGCCAGAGTTACTTGGGCTTGTACGTGTCCAGAGTCGGCCGCCTTCATGGCCCATTCCGCTGCCTTTCCAAAATCGCGCGCAACCCCGATGCCTTTTTGATACATGATCCGAAGACAATTTTGAGCCATTACTTCGCCTTGCTCGGCAGCTTTTTTATACCACTCAAATGCCTTACCATGGTCGCGTGCTAGCCCCTTGCCTTTGAGATACATCCAACCAAGAGTTCCCTGCGCCCGTGCGTTGCCCTTATCAGCCTCTCGCTGGATAAGTTCAATTTGCTCCTTAGATATTTTCACTGCCTTGCCCATATTTTTGGAAACCAGTTCCCAGAATACTTAGCGCAGGGCGGGGTACTCTACAAGCATTGAGGACCGACCACGCCGGGGCAAAAAATTGCTGGCACAATTCCCCGCCATTGATCGGATTTCTCGCCGTCATCAGGCGAGATGCTAGCGACGAGTGTGACATTCTTGCGGGCTATTTGTTGCAGAAGGAACATGGCCCAGGTGTCTGATTTTGACACAAAATATAGGAAGGCAATTTTCGGAGTTTTCCTACCTAAGCTGGCATAGGGGACTTGTCTATACGCTTAATTGCTTCTATTTGTGGTGGGGTGTCCGGGGGTCAACACGCTAGATTTAGTAGGCAAACAAGAGCAGGGCAGGAGCATGGTCGGGGGAAGTGTGGCGCAGATCGAACGATACGGCGGCACCTGAAACACGAAGAAAGCACGGAAGACGGGACAGGCACTACGCGATGTTGTCGCGCATAATTTCGCAATTGACTGTACCAAAGCAGAATCTTAGGGTATCGGTCAACGCCCAACCACGGATTTTATTTACATGCATGCGTTACGAGTTTGGCGAGGCGAGGAGAGGCTGTGGGTAGTATTCTGGCTCTATGGAATACTGCTCCCATTCGGGTTCTCACTTGTTCTTGAGGTCATTCCAGCAGCCTTATTAGGCAGGTTCCTTATTACGCCCCAAGAGCTTTTCGCTTGCTGGACCATCCTGTATTTTATATTACTGGTCCCGCTCTGGCGCTGCGCAAAGAACGTAACCGATTCTATATGGACTCCGCTAGTCCGCTGTTCAGTCGTTCTGCTGTTTCTATATTTGTGCAAATCTTCGCTGCCTATCTTCGGTGGTCAATTGTTTACCGACCTATCGGGGAGGAAAATGGCAGTGGCCGTCTGTACCAGGAATATTGACTACTATGCGCAGGAAAATGAAAAAGTAGGCAACGGAGTGAACCCTCGACGCCAAGCCGATATTGACCTCTGCACAAAAAAAGTCATGGATAAACTTAGGTAAGAGAAAGACTGGACGCTGCCAGCGTCCAGTCTTTCTCATCGCTTTCGATTTTGCTTTTGTGACTATTGGCAATAGCCGAGCTTTGCACAATTGTATGCACCGGCAAACGAATTCGAAGGTGCGGTAAAGTCGTTTGAAGGTGTGAATCCATAACTGAAAGAGATGCCGGGTACTGATGGTTGGACACCACCAGCGCATGTGCTGACAGAACATCCAACGCTACCTGTTCCGTAGTTCGCCTGAATGCTCAGGCCAGTCGCATAGCCATTCATATCCCCAGCGACCATCTGAGACGCGTATGGGCCGATGTCCGGCGGAATAAGGTAGGTAACGGTCGGATATACGTTAAAGTTTGGGGCTTGGCCCGTTACATTAGTACCAGCACAAATAAACCCGTAACAGTATCCTGCGCCAAATACTATACCCGGGCCGTCGTCGTTGGAATTCGAAGAATCCTCCGGCGTCGTTGGGTAGGGCGGAATGTACGGCAAGCCGTTTTGCGCTGGCGAATCATCCGCTTGTTCTTGAGTCGATGAAGAACTCTGCCCTGTGCGATCCGTGAGCTTGAGCGGATTTCCGCTGGCATAGAGGTAGGAATTCAAGCCGCCTCTAAGCCCGATGGGATCGGCTTCGATGTAGCGGCCCAGATTCGGCATATAGTCGCGGTTGAGGTTGTAGTGAAAGCCCGTCTCAAGGTCGTAGTGCTGACCCGGCAGACGGAGATTATTGACAATGCCGCTCGTGGGAATATGTCCCTGTCCGTAGGGCTGGTAGGTGTTGCTCCACACGGTCGAGGCGCTGCTGTTGCTGACAAGCTGCGGCGTGCCGATTCGGTCGGCGATCACGAAATTAACCTGATCGGCAGTCGGGCTGATGCCGGGTTGCAGATCCGACATGGGCCGTCCGTCCGCGTAGAGGTAATCGGTGTAAACGCTGTTGTTGTTTTCCTCCAGCAAACTCCCGTCCTGCCCGTAAAAATACAGTATTGGAGTTGAGGACGGATTCGTCTTGCTGAACCTTCTGCCGAAGGCGTCGTAGATGATACTGGAGACGGCAGGCGTCGTGCCGGTAAAAGAGGAAAGCCGGTTGGCGTTGCTGTAGACGAAGGTGGCTCCGGTGCCGCTTCCCACAGGCGGAATGCCCGTGATGTTGCCATCGGCGTTGGTGGACACCGTGGTCGTCACCGATCCCACCTTGTAGCTGGCAAGCCGGTTGCTGGTGCTGGCTGTCGTGTACGTCGTCGTGGTGCCGCCCACGGTCGCCGTCTTGAGGTTGCCGTTGTTGTCGTAGGTCCAGCCGAGGGTTCCGTATCCGCCGGAGCCGCTTACGGCGCTCTTGACGCGGTTAAGCACGTCAAAGCCAAGCGTCTGGCTGTTGGCCGCATTTACCGCGTCCGTGATGGTCTTGAGGTTGCTGGCGGCATCGTAGCCGTAGGTGACGTTTTGTAATGTCGTGCTTGACACCTTGTCCGTAATATTCGTGGGCCGGTAGTCGTCATCGAAGGTCCACGTCTCGGCAACGCCGTTGCCGAAGGTCACGGAGTTGAGCGGTCCAAACGGAAGATGCGTGATGGTCGCAAGCGTCTGATTGGTCGATCCCACTGGCGTAGCGCTGAGTTGGTTAAAATACCCTGCGCCGTCGTACTGGTTGGCTGCGATCGCGCCGTCCGGGTAGGTGATGGAAGCGACGCGGCTGGCCGGGTCATAGGTGTACGTGAGGGTGTAGGTGTGGCTGCTGTTCACCCGCTTTTCGATCAGCATATTCCCGCGCTCGTCATAAGAACGCGTGAGAGAGCCTGCGGCGTCGGTGACGCTGGTCAGCCTGCCTATGCCAAACGTAAAGCCGGTGCCGGTTTGGTCGTAGGTGTAAGCCACGTTTAACGCCGTCTGCGCGGGGTAAGTGGTCGTGAGCACCCTGTCGAGCTTGTCGAACGTGTTGTTGGTAACGATGCTCAGGGCATCGGTCTTGCTCGTGAGATTACGGTCGCCGTCATAGTGATAAACCGTTACGCCGGTGTCCGGGCTGGTCTGCTGGATCGCATCGCCAAAACCGTCATAGACGTAGCTCGTCGCGTTGGTGTTGGGGTCCGTGGCCGTTGTGGTGCGGTTGTGCGCGTCGTAGGCGAATTTGGTGACGCCGCTGTTTGCATCCGTCACTTGTGACAAGCGGTTTAGAGCGTCAAATACGCGATGCGCGGCGTTAAGGTCAGGATCGGTAATGGTCTGCACGTTCCCGTTGTTGTCGTAATTGCTGTAGGTCGTGGTCTCGCCGCTCACGCCTCCCACATCGGTGAGTATCCGCCCGAGCGCATCGAAAGTCGCCGAGTGCTGGCGCTTCAAGGCGCTGGCGCTGGTATAGGTGTTGACTTGCGTCTTGTCGCCGAGCGCGTCGAGCGTATAGGTGACGTAGTTGCCGAGACTGTCGGTCACCTGCTTGACGCGGTGGGCCGAGTCGTAGCTGTAGGAGAGAAATGAATTGTCCGGCAAGGTGAGTTTGTCGAGCACGCCTGTCGGATCAATGGTGTAGGTGGTAGTGCGCACCCCGGCGCTCGTCGTCACGGCGCTGCTGGTGAGTCGCTGGCGGGCGTCGTAGGCAAGCGTCGTAGTCACGCCGTTCGGGTCCACGATGGTCAGCGGCAACCCGCCCGCCGTGTGAGATGTGATGTTGGTGACATGGGTCAGCGCGTCGGTAGTGGATGTGAGCGCTCCCGTGCTGTCATAGCCGTATTGTGTGATGGCCGTAACATCCGTGCGCGGATTCTGCACCGATGCCAGCAGGAAATTGTTGTAGGTGTACGTCCATGTCCGCGTCTGCCCGTTCGTGGAATAGGGCACCGACTGGCTCGTGGTATCGGTGAGTTTCTTGGTGAGCTGCTCGCCGCTGCCGTCGTAGGTAAAGCTGGTGGTGACACCCGGCGTCGTGATGCTGTCCGGCAAATGGACCCACGTGGGGTCATAAACAATCGTCGTCGTGCGGGCCACGGGCGAACCCACCGCCTCATTGATCGTGGTTGGTTTGCCGTGGGCGTTGTTGACGTAGGTGGTCTGGTTGCCGTTCCAGTCCGTCTCGCTCGCCAGATAGCCGTTGCTGTCATAGGTAAAGCTGCGGCTTGCCGCTGCCGTCGTAGCTGTGGCGGCGCGGCTGATCCCGGTCACCTTTTGAGAGTTCTGGAGGGTCGAATAACTGTAGGTGCTTGCGACGCCCAAGGCGTTGGTTACCGTGCGGCTGCCGGTCGTGTCGTTGTAGGAAACGGTCGTGATATTGGCGTTGGAGCCTGTGCCCACCTGACTCGTGAGGGCGCGGCCATACGCGTCGTAGGTCCAAGTGAGAAACGTGCTGTTATTCTCGTCGGTGACTCCGGTCAGCATGTGGGTAAGAGTGGGATTTGCGTAGACGTAGGTGATCGTCTGTGCGGGCGAGGTTGAATAGGAAACGGATGTGAGATTTGGGACGCCGGTGGGATTGTTGTAGCTGGAGCTATAGCCAAAGGTGATGACGGTGTTATCCGGCGTCGTTATCGTATTGAGCAGTCCGCCGTCTTCGTAACCGTAGGTCAGAGTCCTGTTGTAAGAGTCGGTGACAGTCACAATAAAACCCCACACGTCATAGGTGATCGTCTTGGTGTACCCGTTGCGGTCCACGATTGTGTTGAGTTGGGCATACGTGCCGGCGGCATAGCCTCCGGTCGTGGTGGTGTAGGTTTCAACCGTGTCGTCCGGGTCGGTCAGCGTCCATGTCGTGCCTGAATTTGTGAGCTTGTAATCTACGTCGCTATCGGGCGTCCATATGCCTGACACCAGATTGAAGAGTAGAAGCTGGCCGTCCGCGCGCTGCGCCTCCACTGTCGTGGAGGAAAACAGATAGAGGAAGCGGTCGTAGCTTGAGCGCCAATTGGCGCCGAGTAATCCGGTGAATACTCCCCGGCTGTTGTAGTAGCGGGTGAAGGTCAGCGGATTCTGTCCGGCGGTCCTGTAATCGGTCTTGTAGTAAGCCAGATTGCCGGAAGGAACGTTGATGGGATCGCCCGCCGAGTTATCGCCGGTGCTGCTTGGGTCGGTGTTGGGATCGGCAGGAATTGGAGGGTTGTTCTGTGAATTATCGTCGGGGTTTCCCGGATCATTATTGCTGCCCCCGATTAGTTTAATTACCTGTGGTCCTCCGATGCCGGGAGGAGCATAACCTGTAGGACTATTCGAGTCCCCCGCCGTGCTCGGAGGCAAAAGTAAATTAACTCCTCCAACTAAACGATCAACCGAGTAAGGCCAAGCGCAACTCAGGCCGGAGTTCCAAATGCCGGTATTCCCAAGATATGGGACATACGTCGGAAAGAGAAAGGCATAGCCCGGTGCGCCTCCGTCCTGAAATGACGCTATCGACCAGCAGGCATCGGCGGCGGTGGCGCATAAGGCTCCGGTTCCGGAGGGAGATGCCCAGCAATTGGCACCACCCGCCTGATAACCCGGATACCAACCATACGCTGATCCCGACTGCGCGTGAGCAGGGGCAGGCACAAGTGCGAGGGCCAGCGCTATCAACATCGAAAACAACACGATTTTCCAGAGGTTCATTGAAATTTTCTCCTTGTGGGATTTGTTCCCCGGAGGACACACGGAACGCTTGCACCACCCCAGGGTGCTGATATGTGAGCAAATTGAGTACCACTAATGGAGCCTATTTTTGAGGCAGGTGATGCGCTCTACGGTGTTCCCTGTATGAGACTTGCAGGCACTTGGCTGGTCATGTGAACGAAGCGTTACAGGCGGGAATCTTCCAAAAACTACACGCTCGCTGCGTAATATTTCCCAAATATGGTATATTTTTCCTGCACTGCCCCGCCCGTGTTTCAAGGGTTTGGCTGCTATGGTGTAAGACCGGAGGTCGATAGGTGACGAGTCTATCTAAAGACGAGAAGCCAAATTTTGAGAGGGTTGGATTTGGTAAGAAAGCGCGAGCGATTCACCGTAAGCTCGCGATTGATACGGAACTCGACGGAGTTGACCTGCGCGTGTTTTTGTATCTCACGGACTGCCTCGATTTCGAGAATTTCCTCCAGGTGCCGCAGCTGGAGATCGCCGAGGCGCTTGGGCGGCGCAGGGCGCATATCTCGCGCTCAATGGCGAAACTCAAAGCAAAGCGTGTGGTGATTGCTGGTCCGAAAGTTGGCCGCTCGGCCGTCTGGCGTCTTAACCCGGACTTTGGCAGCTAAGCGCGCGCTCACGCGCTTCTTCGCGCTCTTTCCGGATGTGGTGCGTGTACATTCCCTCTGAGAGGAGCGCCGTGGCAACAGCGGCCATGCGAATGTACCGCCATCTTTTATCCGCGTCATGGACAAGTTCGCCGATGACGAACGGCGCAAGAATTCCCGCCGTCTTGATCCAGTGCCCTGCTGCTCCGAGTGAGGTATGCGGCTTGTGAAACGCCTGCTTGAATGGCTGCGCTCCTTTGCTCGCGGCAGTGAAACGTGAAGCGTGCGGCATGCTGCAAATTCTCAACAGGTTGTGGTTCCGGCCCTCACTGTAACCATAGATATAGATTTTTCAAGTGCGTTGTGGAATCGACGCCAGGCGATGCTTCGCGATGCCGTGATATTTCGCGTCCAGCTCGATGCCGATATAGGAGCGGCCCAGCGTCTTTGCGGCAAGAAGTGAAGAGCCGGAGCCCGCGAACGGATCGAGGACAGTGTGGCCCGGCCGCGAGAATGCTTCAATCAGTGGCGTCAGCACTGACAGGGGTTTCTGCGTGGGATGGAGTTCGTTGGCGAGGCGCTCGTTCCATTCGATGACATCGGGCAGAGCATGAAAGATGGGCGAGGGTATGCCCTTGACCAGCAAATAGGCCGCTTCGTGTTTGTAAGCAAGATACCGGCTGTTGGAAATGTATTGCTTTGGAAAAGACAGATGACCGGCAATCCGGAAACCCGCCTCGCAAAAGGCGGGAACGAATTTGTCAATGCAGGCCCAGCCGTAGAAGCAGACGCAAAACGAGTCGCGCTTGAGTATCCGGTAGAGGTGGCGGAATGCGGGTTTCATCCATTTGAAGTCGTCGTTACGGACCCTCCGGCCATCGCGGGAAACATAGCGGTTGATGTACGGCGGATCGGTCAAAACGAAATCTATGCTCTCGCTTGGTATTTGCGGAAGAACGTCACCGCAGTCGCCGTGGATGATGGTGTTGGTGTGCGCAGTGGGATGACTCGTCATATTGCGCCTCCCTTCGCTCTTTCGAGCGCCTCGCGCGCCTTCTGAAAAGCAATCTTCACGTAGCCTTTGCGGACGCTGCACTGATAGTCGTGCATGATGTTGAAGAAATACTCCAGGGCGTCGAACAGGTCCGGCGCGGAGGCAATCAAGGTTGCGTTGGCCGCTTGCTGGTCGGGAGAAGCGACGCGCCCCTCCGAATCCTGCTCGGCGATTTCGGCAATGTAGATGTCCGGGTGCTTTCCGTCCGGGTCCTTCGCGACGATGAATTGCCCGTCGTCATTCCATGGGCCGGGAGTGTGGAGGCTGATTGTCATATTCAAATTCCTTCTTGTGAGTTAACGATTGAAGAAGCGGGGCGGCGGTGAAGCCGCCCCGTGAGGCTTAGTCTTTGGATTTGTTTTCGCGACGGTGCTGGAACGAGAGCGTGTAGCGGTTCTCAGCGCCGGTCTTCTTGAGCGTGCAGTTGCCCGGAGGGAAGCTCGGGTCGTCGATATTGACGGACAAGAATCCCATGCGTTCCCAGGCTGCGCCGATTTCTCGGCCGCCCGCGAAGAGATCGTAATCGGGCTGCTTGTCCTTGGTTTTCTGGCGCTTCTCCAGGACCACCTTGGTTTTGATGGTGAGTGTTTCGAGTGTCCCTTCGTAGCCGTTCTCAACTGCGATGAAATTTCCGATGATAGCCATAACCTAGTCTCCTTTTCGTTTGTCGGAGGAAGGCACCATGCCGCCTCTCGATGCACAGCCCTTGCAGGAGGCTAACGAGTGGGTCAAAAGAATCTTGTTCGCGATGGAATGCGCGGCTATCAGCGCACCGGAAGATTGTTAATTGACCCTAGCAAGTGCCGGATGCACTGTGCGGATCGAGACGATAGGCGGCGATGGTGCTGGAGGATGAAAAGGAGAGAATCTCGGTGGGGGGAGGAATTTGAAAGACAAGGACGGCGGACATGGCGCAGAAACATCACAAGCGCTAAGAGTCCGCAGAAGGCCGGGCAGGGGGCGACACGATGGCAACGCCTTTCATGAAGGAACGGAGGGCGGAGGCCGTAACACCGTCGATGCGCCGCGCAAGGCTATGGAGATGTCCTGCGGCGTCGCGGATGCAGAAATCCGTCCGCTTGCCCCGGACGAGCTGGTAACCGTGCTCGGATAGCTTGCCGGCGAACTCCGAACCGTTCTTGCTCGCGCGATAAAGCCGGGTGATCTCCTGCTTCATCGCAAACGGGTCAATCCCGCTCGCCTGTCCCCGGAAGCTCTCCCAGGTCTTGGGCCTGCGGGAAGGACGGGGGCCGGAGGCGCGTGTCCGCCCGGATACGCTTTGCAGCTGCGCGAGCTTAAAGAGTTTTTCCAGCTCGCGCGCGGTGGCCTGGTGCTTTTCGTAGTCGTCCGCCATGACCGCCGCGGTCATGGTGACAACGTCAATCCGCGACCAGATGACATGCCGGTGGGTGCGCCCTTGCTTGCGGTGCTCTACGACAAAACGGGCATGGCCGTTAAGGCCGAGATTCTTCTCCAAGGTATTGACGGCAATGTCCCACTGCTCTGCCGTCAGCTCCTCGTCTTCTCTTGGGTTGAGGTTCGCGTGATAGAAATAATTCTGGCAGAGCGTTCCCATAGCAACCGCCCGCATCTCGCGGAATGCGTCCGCGATATTCTCAGCGGCAAGGTTACGCATCTCGCAGACTGTGACGCGTTCATTGTGCTCGCCGTTCATCAGGTGTTTGGCAAAAAAAGTGGAGTTGCTGCGGGAACCGCCGTTGATGATCATAGGCGTTTCCCCAGCGCCTGCAGAATGGCCGACGCGGCTTCGCGAAATTTCGCCAGCGCAGCGTGGATTTCCGCGTCGGAAGTAGCTTCAGCGCCGTCGAGGCGCTTCGCTATCCGCTGAAGCTCTCCGCCTACTGCTCCAAGGAGGCCCAAAAGTTGCGCAAGCTGCGCCGTCGCCACAGGCGGACGGCGCACGGCTCGCGTCGTGGGCGTCTTAAGAGAGCAGGAGCGGACATACGAGCCGACCGTCAGGCCGGCGCGGTCTGCCGCTGCCTGAATTTTCTGGCGTTCTTCTTCGGTGGCGCGGAACCCGATAGGCGAGACGCGTTTTCGCTTCTCGCTGCCGCTGCGGCGCTTCGTTCCCGCCCCGCCGTGTTTACTATCCCTCGGTTCCCTGCCCGTTGCCATCTACTGCCGAATTATTTTGCGGCTGCGAAACGGATGTTGCACCGTCTTCGTGTCCACGCGGTTGAACCATATATTGCTTGTCACTGTCACATACCAAGACAGATTCGTATTAAAGCGGGACAAAGGGGATGTCAACGATTCTGATCAGGAGGCGGAAGATTTGTCCATGTCGATCTCCTGCTCCCGCCCCTTTTCAACTGGACGCGGGCGGCGGGAACTCAGCTTTAAGTCCCCTTCCTCACAATAGAAAATATTCTCGTTGTCATCGGGCTTAAAGAGCCACATCCCGTAGTCGGCGGACTCTTTTTTGGCGAAGTCGGCAGTCTTCCAGCAAGTGCCGGTTTTGCCGTGCGGAATCGGCGAATAGCCTTCCGGATTCAAGAACGTTGCCCTGAAACTATCTTTCCCCGCGTCGAGGTCGCGTCTCATTTGCTCACTCATTAGCATAAAATTTGTCCTTTCCTTTAGGTTGGAATCGCGAATATAGCGGCTTATCGTAAATAGGCGAGAGAACGGGGCCGCATCGAACGAGAACGGAAAGTTTTATAACGCGGGCAAGGAAATCAGCCGAGGAGTTTGGTGGCGCTCAAATCTGGAAGGAGGCAGGGCGGGCGAACCGCACTCTCGGCGCATCTAACTGAAGGACGGCTGAGCGGGGAGGGTCCTATGCAAAATGAAGCGGACAGGAAACATGCGGGATGGTTTCTGATTTTGCTTCCGCTGGGAATCCTTGGGTATTTTCTCGAAGGACCGATTCACTACATCGCGAGAAATGTCTTTGAATATGACATGCATTTGGATTCAGACGATTTCCTCATCATCGGGATCTTTGTGGTCTTTTCCATCTGGCTGGAAACTCTGAGAGACAAGATGCCGCCTGTCGTGCGGGTGCTGTGCACAATCTCAGCTCTGGTGGCCGCAACCTGGCTCGGTGGACGCTATGCATGGCCCCACTGAGAAAAGAAGCCGAAACACGGCGGGCGCCGAGATTGTTTCTTCCGAGTTGTGCGCTTCCATCGGTCGCCACAACGCAATACAATTCTCGAAGAAAGTATGAAGCCGTAGTCGCACTAGAGAGTTGAAAGCAACCGGGAAAACCGCGCCGCTTTAAACGGATTCGACAGTTAAGGCTATCTATGGCAAACCCTAAACCTGATCTGGCGGGAGAAAGCCGCATAAACATCAACGGCAACAAGGGTTGGCTGTTCGGGGTGAATCTGCCCTGGGTAAAGTGCGGCAACGATTTCGGCGCGAGCGGATACGGGTACTACGGTATCGAATCCAACGTGTCGCCCGGCAACGGGGAGCGTCCTTCGAGTCAGGTATTGAGCGATGCATTTCAAACCATACAGACCGCCGGGGCGAACGTGGCTCGCTGGTTTATGTTCTTCGACGGCCGCGGCGGCATCACGTATGACACCGCTACCCGAAGTCCGACCGGACTGGATGGAAAGATCTTCGGTGACATAGACGCCGCCATCGGAATTGCAAAGACGTATGGCATCAGGATTATCTTCGTGCTCATTTCCTTCGATTGGATGAATGTAGAGGCGCCGGACCAAAAGAGCGGCGGAAAATCGTACATCCTGCGGAACGAGGCTCTTCAGGACGCGCTAGTGAACAATGTCTTCGTGCCGCTGTTTCAACGCTATGCAAACGAGGATACGGTGATTGCGTATGAGGTGGCGAACGAACCTGAGTGGGTGATCACAGAGGTTGGCCTGCCCAATACGGGGCGAGTGAATGGAATTGTCGTGGAACCCGTTTCGCTACAATTTTTCA
>Ga0210395_10000209_pt1 | contig 45730 bp, 38 predicted proteins | sample IncBWH4OmetaG_FD_150861 | JGI IMG/M metagenome (GOLD analysis project Ga0210395, IMG submission 150861) | Forest soil microbial communities from Barre Woods Harvard Forest LTER site, Petersham, Massachusetts, United States - Inc-BW-H-4-O ...
CCCCAAATTATTCTCAACATTCGAATTGCCAATCGTTGCCGGCCGCGACTTCACTCCTTTCGACACGAGGCCTGTGGTACTCATCAACGAGGCTTTTGCACGTAAGTACTTCGCTGGCCGCAATCCGCTTGGCCTCCATATCGGAATGGTCGACGATCGCTTAGCCACACCGGATGTCCCAAATCTGGAAGTGATCGGAGTGGTGAAAGATCTGAAGTACAAAAATCTGCGCGATCCTGCTCCGCCTCAAGGGTATCTTCCATACTTGCAAGCGGAACGTTTTCGATTTATGACCTTCTACCTGCGCACCCGTCCTGACCCGCGCCAGCTTATGGAAGCGGTGCGCGAACAAGTGCGGCGGCTGGATCCAAACATTCCCGTGGTGGATTTGCGCACCATTGACGAGCAGATCGGCCTTTCGCTCACAACCGAGCGGCTGGTCGCCAGCCTTTCGTCCGTATTTGGCTTCCTGGCCACCTCGCTCGCCGTAGTTGGCCTTTATGGCGTCATGGCCTACACCGTCGCGACGCGCCGGCGCGAGATCGGTATCCGCATGGCCCTCGGTGCGCTGCAGAGCGACGTCTTATGGATGGTCATGCGCCAGGTTGTCTTTCTCACTGGCGCGGGACTTGCCCTTGGCGGCCTGCTGGCCTTTGCTCTCGCCAATCTGATTCGCAGCCAGCTCTACGGTTTGCAGCCGCACGACCCATTCACCTTCGTGTCGGCAGGCCTCGTGCTCGCTGCGGCGGCTTGTGCGGCTGGCCTCATACCGTCTTGGCGAGCCAGCCGCGTCGATCCCATGCATGCGCTCCGTCACGAGTGAACGGCTATGAAATCCCATTTGTTGAGCGCGACGAGTAATGGGACAAAGCAGGACCTCGATCATCGACAAGTTACACAGACGGGGACATGGGAAATAGCGGCCCCTCGGCACTCCTTCAAACAGACCCTCCACCAACTGTTGCCAGAATGAGGCATTATACGGGTGTCCAAAAAACCCCAAACGGTTTCTAAAGGACATCGGAAAAATCAGTAAGTGGCAATAAACTCGGGAACTTAGCGGTTTTTCTTCGGTTTTCTTCAATAGCCGATTTACGATCCCATCGGCTCGACAAACTTTGTTTCTCGTTTTCAGCCCGATAGCAAAAACTTCAAGGGGCTCGTCAATCGCCGCTTACGTCGCTCTATCGCGTGGTCGGTACAACTCCCAAATCAGGACGACTATCTACGATCTTTCCCAGCTCTTCCTTCCTTTTTCGTGAGATGCCAAGCGTCACACCAGGTACATAGATAGGCACGAAGTTCCTTTGGCGCATTGGCGGTCGCGATTTGGTGAGAGGCGGTCGCCAGAGCTTCACCTTCGCTTGCGTACTTGCGCTTGCCGCTGACCGGACATTGTGATTCGCTGTCGACCACGAGCCCTTTCAGAGAGTCTTCTTTACGGCGATCTATTCATTCGCCTTTACGACTGTCCCATTCAGTGCGAGGAACCCTCATCATCTGATAATGCAAGCCAATCAGGCAAACGACTGATCAAACGCGCAAACCGTCCATGTGGATTTTCCGATTACGCAGGATTCAGCCCGTCACCAGCGTCGATTACTGACCTTCAGTGCGAACGCTGTATGGCACGCCTCCTCGTCTGACAGCATCGCCCTCCGACTAGAGTTGTGAATGCCCTTTCCTCTGTTGATGCTTCCGCTCCACTGCGACTGCTTGTCGCTCGCGTCTAGGTCTGTGTTGCTATTCTCTATACAAGGATGGATGCGCCGCGTACTGATCCTCGGACTTGTAGTGATTTTCTTCGCGCCCTTGCTTCGCGCATACGATGTGGCCCTGCGAAATGGATCCGTAGTTCATTTTGAGAAGTACCGCGTGGTGAACAAGGAACTCCTCTACACCTCCGCGAGCGGCGAGGAGCGCTCCGTTCTCCTGTCCGATATCAATTTCGCGAGGACCCGCGAGCTCAACAAGAAAGAGAATCCTCCCTTGGACCTGTCGGGCTGGATCGCTCGGATGAACGCTCCAAAGAAGTCTCCAGCAACTCCTCCGCCACCACCGACACCGTTAGGGGACGTTGCGCGGCAGCTTCTTCTGAAAGGCGAGGTCGATCCCGATGGGCGCGTTTTCACAAACGACGACTTCCCCTCTTCGCCAATTCCACCTTCGCCTGTCAACGCCACTTCCTCTCCATCCTCGGATGCGAGCCCCAAAACCCCCTCATCTTCGAGTGCTAATGCCCCAAGCGCCAGTTCCGATTGGGCCTCGAGCAAAGCCAAGATCGAACTGTTTCTCAAGAAAACAGAGGGCCTAAACGAGCGACAGTATGCAGCCAGGTCGCTGGGGCCTGATCTAGCCGACGTGCAATTTCCAAAGCGCTCCTCTTGGCAAGCCGAACTCTATGCTGACCATCGAAACTATGTTGCCGATGCAAAACTGTGTATATCGGATCGTGTTTCTGATGAAGGACGCCACCAAGACGCTTCTTGTTCCAGACTCGACTCCGACAAGTCCGCAGTGCAGTCTTTGCGAGCAAAAGGCCAAGCGTTAGCCCAAGACTGGAAATCCCGTCAGGATGCATTTGTCCCGCATTGATGCGACGACGGCCTGAAAACAAAACAGAACGGAATCATTTTAAACGAACTCAAATACAAGGTGGAAGGCCTGAGATCACGCCTGCTCTGGTCACTCTTGCCGACACGATGGGCCAATCTGGAATATCTGCCACACGAAGGAAATATCGCGTGTAAGGCACTCCAAGAAGAAGCAAAAGGAAAAAGATAACTCCCCAACCGAACGAGTCGATCTTCCTCAAGGGCGTAAAGCAACTTTCGGCGCACGCCGAGATATATAATCTGGCAATGAACGCGATCCGACTTAGGCGCAGGGTTCCAGAGTCCCGTCTCGTGGAAATCTGCGTCGATCGAGAATCTCCGCTAAGCTCACCTTCCTATTCGAAGCCAGCTAGACCCGGTGTATAATGCGGGTCCCCAGCTTACGGAGGTAGCCGTGATGACAGTGTGGGGAACTACGTTCAAGAGTCTCGGACGCATCCTAGTTCTGACTTTGACCACCGGCATTTACACTCTAGCCCAAACCAAATCAGGCCCCGTAGACCCGGGCGTGCGCAGTGGCCCGGCGGCTGCCGGCACCCCTTTGAAGGGCCTTACTACGGACGAAACTGCGTTCTTCCAGGATGGGCAGAATCGATTCGCGGAGATCGAAGTCGTGGCCGGCGGCTCGAACAATGGTCTCGGTCCTCGCTTCAACTCCAACCAGTGCGCCTCTTGCCATTTGCAGCCGGCTTTGGGCGGAACCAGCCCCGCGAAAAATCCCCTGCCCGATGTGGCTCACCTCGCTGGCGCGACCAACAAGGTACCTTGGTTCATCGTGCCGGATGGCCCGGTCCGCGAGGCACGCTTCCAGAAAAGCAATGGACAAGCCGACGGCAACGTCCACGACCTTTTCGTCATCACCGGCCGCAGTGATGCCCATGGCTGCAACATCGCTCAATTCGATTTCTTGCCCGCGGGAAATGCTCTCACCGGCCAGGGCGGCAACCCGAACATTATTTTCCGAATCCCGACTCCCGTTTTTGGCGCAGGACTGATTGAGGCGATCCCCGACGGTGCCATCCTCGCCAACATCCGCACCAACGCGACCGAGAAGTTGGCTTTGGGCATCTCCGGGCACGCCAACGCGATCCTCAGCGGAAACGTCAACCGCAGCGGAAACGACGGCACCATCACGCGCTTCGGCTGGAAGGCGCAGAACAAATCCCTTCTCATGTTCGCGGGCGAGGCCTACAACGTCGAAATGGGCATCTCCAACCAGCTGTTCCCGCAGGAGCGCGACGAAACTCCCAGCTGTCTCTTCTTCCCGTCACCAAACGACACGATCAACTTCACCACGCCAGCCACGACCTCCACTTCCAATCCCGCGGTCATCTCGGACATCGAAGCCTTCGCCGATTTTATGCGAATGTTAGCACCGCCCGCGCCGGCTCCTTCAACTCCCTCCAGCGAAAAGGGACGCGCCACCTTCGCAAGAATAGGTTGCATCCACTGCCACACTCCGTCGTTTACTACGGGCAAGGCCATTGCTAGCGGCTCTTCCACGAGTCCGAGCGCCGCGCTCTCCAATCAGCCCGTGAATCTTTTTTCTGACCTAATCGTCCACCACATGGGCACAGGACTCGCCGACGGCATCACGCAAGGTGGCGCCGGACCCGACGAGTTCCGAACCGCTCCTCTCTGGGGCCTCGGACAACGCGTCTTCTTTCTCCATGACGGACGGACGACCAATCTGGTGCAAGCTATCCGAGATCACAAGAGCAAGGGCAGCGAAGCAAACAAGGTCATCGAACATTTCAATAGGCTGACCGTTCAGGAGCAGCAGGAACTCATCGATTTCCTGCGGTCTCTCTAGCGAGAAGAGCGTAGTCAAGCCCATCGCCAAACCGTTCCCTTGAGGCTCAGGCCTGGTGCGCTGCTGCTGTGCGGATCCCGTGCCCCTTGTTGGTGGCGCGCCAACAACCGCCATGCAGGCAAAATTTCACAGTGAATCTCGAAAAGCGGTTTTTTTTGGGCATCCAAGGAATCTGTGTGCGTGGGAAACGATCGCCCTTCTGGCAAATTTGCTCACGCCAGGACCTTAGCCATGCATTCACAGACCTTGCAATTCGTGGATTGGCAGCGAGACTCCCCTGACGCAAAATAATCAAAGACGGGTTGGCCGCCCGTTGTTGCGTGTGCGTCAACTTCTGGATTCTCGCTGTGGCGAGCGATAGGTGCTACCCCGCGTTTCCGATGTTCTTCGTGATGACCCACAGGGCTTAATCCCCTCACGCTATAGGACCAGGAGGAGACATCCCGGGGAGCATTCTGCTTCGCCATTGAAACATCGGCGGCGATGGTGTCCAAAGAACCTCTACGGGTTTTCTAGTCAAAGGGACATCGGAAAAATCAGCAAATGGCAATAAGCACCGAAATCTAGCGGTTTTTCTTCGGTTTTCTTCAGGGGGCGAGCCACATCCCATCGCCTCCACCAAAAAACCTTTTACGCCGTAGTTCTCTTTTCAGTTTTCCCTGTAAACTAACCGTTGCCCATGCAGACCGTCACAGTTCGAGTAGCTGCCGAACCTCATTCTAGTTCCCGAGGAACCCTCATGCGCCGAATGCTGCTGACAATTTTTTGTTTCGCCTTGTCCGCAACCTTGTCCGTCACGCGAGCACGCGCAGGGCGTGCCGGCGACGTGAAATTTGCGACCGAGGTCCCTCTGCTGGATTGTGACGGTATGCCGTGTGTGGAGGCGCGGATGGGGAGCGGTCCTAACTTGAAAATGGGGATTGATACCGGAAACGTTGGTTCGGTTCTGGATGTGCCCTATGCGGAGGCGGCCGGCTTGAAACCAACCGAGCCGTTGCCGGCGGGCGCGCCCTCGGGAATGTATCGGACGACGATCCCGTCGATAAGCGTCGGACACGTTACCCTCACAAACGTCGAGACGCTGGCGATGAGCCTCTCCGACATGATCGCGCAAAACCAGATGCCCCACGTGGACGGGACGCTGGCTTACACTGCTTTCAAAGACCGCATCCTGCAGATTGATTTCGTGGGGCGAAAAGTGCGGATTTCGGAAGTGCAGACGGCGCCGGTTGATTGCACCGGAGCGTGCGACAAAATCTCGCTGATTAAATTCGGGAAAGAAGGACCACCTATTGTGGTCGCCGATGGATTTGAAATTAATGGAAAGAAAGTGTCGGCGCAGATCGATACGATGTATAGCGGGACGCTGCTGGTTTATACGGCGTCGATAGAAAAATTGCAGCTTGCCGGGGCGGCGGAGACGACGAAATCCCGGGATTTTCCTTTCACGGACGGCGGAGTGAAGATGAAGGAAGCTCCGGCGGAGAAGGAAAGCTTTCGTGGTTTGACTTTGAGCGGCCCTGCGCCTCTCGTATACTTCCCTACCCCGGACGTCCATGAGCCAGACGGGCTCTTCGATGCGACCGTGGGGTTGGAATTGTTTTACAAGGCGGCGGTAACGCTGAATTTTCACGATATGACGATTTCCGTGGAAAAGCGCTGACGCTCAAGGTAGCATGCAAAGGCCGCAATGGCCGCTTTCGGCGCTTGTAAGAATTTCCATCCAACAACGAAAGATGAGCATCGCCATGGAAACGGACGAAGTGTGCCTTTCGAACGACGTGCAATGGGTGAGGCGCCGAGCGATTGCGCGAGAAGAGAACCCTCTCGCTGTTGATGGGACCGCGCGAGAACGCGATCTTGGTTCCATCGGGCGACAACGAAATCTCGAACATGCGTCCGGAAATAAAATGCGTTAGCTGCTGCGGCGGTTTCCCGCAGTTAGCGGATAAGCCCAGAGGCGCCCGGGAGCGTGTGTCCACGTAAACCGGGGTTTGCTGGCCTCGAATCCAGGGCCTATCTCGCAGGATAACGGGGCCTGGCGGCGAATCCTAATACACAATTGGCGCGCTGCCGTCCACTGTAGCCAGCCCCACACTGAGCCCCACAGGGGCTTCGCGCCAATTTCATGTTTGAGCGTGTGGGCTCTAAAAAGCTCCAGAAGAGGCATCCAATCAACCAAAGAGCAAACCTATACTGTGGAATTGCCATTGCACCGCTGTATGGATTGGACGCAACCACTCGTTTTTGATGACCGGGTTGAAGCTCTAAGTACTCTCCGGTATCGTTTAGAATGGCAGGCCTATGGCAAAGCTCACTTTTCTTGGCGCGGCCGGGACCGTTACCGGTTCAAAATATCTCGTGGAAGCAGCGGGCAAACGACTGCTCGTTGATTGCGGTATTTTTCAGGGCTCACAGGAACTCAGCGAGCGGAACTTCAAGCCATTGCCAATCGATCCGAAAACGATTGACTACCTGGTGCTCACGCATGCGCATCTGGATCACACTGGTTGGCTTCCCGTGCTGGTAAAGGATGGTTATCGTGGCCCCGTCTTCGCCAATCCCGCGACCATCGATCTCACCAGGATTCTGCTCAAGGACTCGGCCCATCTTCAGGAAGAAGATGCACGGCACGCCAAGTCGGATAGACATAGCGGTCAGGAGATCCGCGAGCCGCTCTATGTGCCCGATGACGTGGAAGCCGTCCAGAAGCTGCTGAAACCCGTGCCGCGCACGGGAGCCTTCGATATCAGCCCGGAGTTTCATGTCACTGCGTTTGATGCCGGGCACATCCTGGGCTCCACTAGCCTGGAACTAATCATCACGGAAAACGGAAAGAAGACAGTGGTGGTGTTTTCGGGGGACATCGGCAGATACGATCAGCCGATTTTGAATGATCCCGTAACGCCGCCATCGACTACGGACGCGCTGCTTTGCGAGTCCACCTACGGCGACCGGGAACATCCGGACGGCGATGCGGCGGAGTTGCTTGCGGGCATCGTCAACCGGGTTGTGAAGCGCGGCGGATCGATTGTGATTCCCGCTTTCGCCATTGGGCGAACACAAACGTTCATGTATTACCTGCGCCAGCTGGAGGATCAGCAGCGCATCCCGCGCCTGCCAGTGTACGTGGACAGCCCCATGGCGCTTAGCGCCACGGATCTGTACTTGAAGTATAACGAAGACCACGACTTGGACTATTCGCGCGAGCAGAGCGGCGGGAAGGGTGACCCGTTGGACGTCCACGAATTTCATCTGACGAGATCGGTCGAGGAATCGAAGGCCATTAACAACGTCAAGACGCCCTGTATCATTATCTCCGCTAGCGGAATGGCGTCGGGAGGCCGCGTGCTGCACCATCTTGTGGAGCGGCTGCCTGATAGGAGGAATGCCGTCATCCTGGCCGGATTCCAAGCTCAGGGTACGCGCGGGCGCGCGCTGCAAGAAGGCGCGAAAACGTTGAGTATTTTCGGCCAGCAGGTGCCTGTCGTCGCCGAAATCGTGGAGTTGGGGCAATTTTCTGCGCATGCCGGAAAAAGTGAACTGCTGCGATGGCTGGGCGGCATGCCTGCGCCCCCGAAACAGACCTATTTGACCCACGGCGAACCGCGAGCCGCCCAGGCCTTGGAAGCCGCCATTCGAGAAAAGTTCAAATGGAAGGTCGCGGTGGCGCGGTACCTGGATACCGTTGATCTGGCAGGCTGATAGGTTTTAGAAATATTTTTGAGAAATCAGGAAACTAATTTCGTGCTGCCCTCGTCTATACATACAAGACCACTCGCGGGGTAGGGGGCTAACCACCACAGGGCAACCGACCGTCAGTTCCCTACCCCATATTAAGTTCCATGGATTTTCAGCGACTTGATCAGTCCATTTGTACCTTTGGTTGCGGCTGATTGCCTGAAGTTAGGACAAATAGTCGGGAAATTTGACCTAATCTTGATGTAAACGCAAAGGCCGGGAACGTGTCCCAACTCCGTCCTCTCATTGTTATCGCCTCTTGGATATCCTCCGCTGCTGCGCCGCCATCACCCGCAGGTCGTTCTCAGCAACACGAACGAAAAGCAGCTGGTAGTTCCAACTTCTCCGTGAGTCCGGCGCTTCTGCCAGTTCCGCCAGCAGCCCGAGCACGGATAGCAGAAAACCACATCACGAAAGGCGGACAAGTTCACGCTATCAGTTTTTGGTATGTTCCCCCGGACATTTGCAAAGGTCACTCACTTGAGGGAAACCCTCCCAGTGCGCCTGCACGAGTAAGTTCTCCTCGTGTACGTCTGACCACGTCGCCGACTTTTCGACTTGAGGATGGAGCAGTTTTCTTCTGCCCCTCCTAATGTCTTCCAAAATGCGACTTTGGAATTCTATGCCTTGAGGCAGAAGCAGCAGACCGTAGAGACAATCGCGGTTTTGTTCTTGCCAAATTCTGCATTTTCTACTGAAGTCTTGGTCTGCCGTCGCGAGGATTGCGTGGCGCTCGCTAGCCAATCACACGGAGGTTGAATGGGCCGAAGCCTCTTGTCATCTTGGCGAAGACTCCGGTCCTGTTCTCGATTCAAGCGAATGCCCATTACGATGGCATTCTTTGAAACATCTTCCGAAGTGTTCCGCGTGCAAAGCCGTGATTGCGCATGTCAACCGAGAGTCCAAGATTCTTGTCCGGGTTCACCAGCACCGGTGTTCACGGTCCCCCAAAGTAGCCCTCACCCAGCCAATAAGCTGGGGGGCCACCACCGCTGATACTCATCGTGTGGTGACAGCCATCCTGCGGACAGCGGTAGTTCTCTATTTGTCTCTCGGAGTTACGTGACTCAATGAATATCGACTGCCTGTGTTCGGCGCATATCACCTGTACAGGATTTCTTATTATTCGCAGGCTCGAAGACCCCGTGGCAACCCAGTGGTCGTCGTTCCGAAGAACAGTGAAGTAACCATAGCCCGGAGAGTTATGTTGCGAGCATCCATCCACGAGGCACTCGCAATCGTGAATTTCCGTTGCGTCCGCGGCCACTCTCGACTGGTCTGGTATCAGGGGACAGATGACCATGACTTCGTCGTGCTTCGGACAGAGTGGCCGAAGGCCAGGTCCTTGATTAATCATGGCGCCGAAATCTTATACTTCTATGTTGAATAATGTATATAGGCAGGCGCTGAACCGCGAGTCAGACATTCTGGTCTGGGCGCACAAGCACCGGAACTAAACGTACCCGAAACCCACTGACGCTCGTGCGAATCTAAGGAATAAGAGCCCTCGCAGGAGGCCTTATGCCCGAGTCAGCAACTTGTTCAAATCGTGCCAAGTATCACGACACGCCCCGCACGCTGAGATGGATTAACGAAACATATTTTTATGGCCCGGCATGCTCGCGATGCGCGTGGTTGTTCCGTCCCACGGGACCGCCCACAGGAATCTCGCTCCAGCAGATGAAGGAAGACTACATATGGCGTTGCAATGGGGAATTTGCTGCACATGTTTGCGCTGAGCATCCAAGAGCCGCAAAGGCGAACGTGTCATCAAATCAATCTAGTCGCTCGCGAGATACCGAAGGTCGGCCTGCACATACGAAACTACAATTTGACATTTCGGACAACTAATCGTCCCGCCGACGCGCACTTCGGGTCTTGAAGGAAGAAACAACTCGGTCAAGCCGCGCTTCGGAACCTGAGAATGTAAAATCTTTGAGTTGCAGCTGGTACAAATCACGGAGGCCCACGAAGCCATCTAGGCCCTCCGCTCATTGAACATTGAAGCTGCCAATGCCGACAACGGCGCAACACAGTTAAAGCTGCACGAGCACGAGGCGACTCGCCTGGGACGCCGGAGACGAAATAACGTACCATTTTCCTCCCTACTCTACCCGCGTCAAATCCAAACTGCGGGGTTCCCGTGACCGAAGAAAGCGAGCACGCCATTTTATTTGCCGCTACAATTTTGTCCGCACGGAACGAAGCGACGTTTTTCCACGCCCGCGCCAGCCCCCGTAGAACCAAGGGGTAGAACCCGGAAGCCCCCCTGCCGACGTGAATGAGTGTCGCTGCGAGAATTTTTGGGAATTTAGGAATATTCGGCTGACGCTGACTGAAGAACTTCGGTCTCGCATTAACGTTTATCCCAACCGAAGCGTTGGGTGCGCGCGCACATAGACGCGAGCGGAGCGTGTGACTTCTCGATGTCCGCACCACTTACCAGAGTTCGACGCAGGGCCATCTCCCCGTTGTACGATAAACTTTCCAATTCAAAATTGAGCATTGGGCAATACGTTCGGCGCTGGAAGTGGTGGGTGCTCAGTGGCGTGCGGGATGTGACAGCGAGCGATCCGTTCAACTGGCCTGCGGAAGGCCCTGCCCTATGCGTTTCCGCATCACCAACAGGAACACGACTCCAGCGAGCATGAGGGCTACTGAACTCGGCTCGGGTGTCGATGAAATCGTTAACCTGCCAACACCGCCGCCCAAGGAATAAGTGCCAGGAACAGCGGGATCGGTGAGATCGGGTATGCTCGAAGCGATGTCGAATCCGGTCGAGCCGATGTTGAGACCGGCAACGGGGCTGCCGGGCTCGAGGAGTATTTCAGTTATCGGTCCCTCGTCAGTTGAGTTCCAGAGGAGGTCGGTGCTCTGGGTCACAAGGGATACGAGGTTTGTGGAGCTCACTGACAGTGGGCCCGTCGGGTCGACGATCGTGAGATCGGTTCCAGAGAGACTGCCAAAGGATCCGGCGGACCCTACGAACGTGTAGGTGTATGTGTCCGCCTTGGCCTTGGGCGCTCCGATGGCCACGAATAGCAATAGTACGGGGACGATCCACAATGATTTTCTCATTTTTCGGAAATCCCCCTGGTGGCGTGCGAGCTGACGAAAGGCACACTCCCAAAGTTTCTCGCGCACGTTCGTCGCCAATCCCGCAATGCTGAAACGAAAGGATTTGCCAACACCGGGCCCCTGCAGCACTCTGCAAATGGTTACCTCAGTTATGCAAACTCTTGCTCTATCGATCTACTGAATGTGATGGCCGTCACTTCGATCTCTCCTCGCCTGCGTGGCCTCACCGATTGTCAGGCGAATGAAGCGTAGCGCCTTCCAGGAGAAGGCCAATTAGTTGTCAAGCCGGTTTTTCCTGTGGTTCCTCAGCGTTGAGCGAATAGACTAATTCAATTACCTTAGTTGAGCTGCGCTCTGACGCCCAACACTGTAAGCGAGTCTACAACGCGGCCATAAGTGGAGGTAAGTCCTGTCACCTCGGCGGACGAAAGGGACAAAGAAAAGGCAAGGGCGTTCCAAAAGTGTTTCTTAATAGCTCGGCGCGGCTGATGCAACTGAAGCGAAAAGAATTTCCTGCCTCTGACCCGTTTCTCTGCTCAATGAATATGCGTCTGCTCAGGTAACTTGACCTCAGTCATCCAGAAGCGATTGATGGTCCTCATCAACGTCTCGAACTCGCTCAGTTGTGCTGGCTTGCACAGATAGCAGCTTGCTTGAAGTTGATAGCTCTCGACGATATCCGCTTCAAAGTCTGAAATAGTCAAGACAATTACCGGGATCGTTTTCAGCTTGTCATTTGCCTTGATGCAAGCCAGGACTTCCCGTCCATCCATTTGTGGCAGGTTTAGGTCTAGCAAGATGAGGTCCGGACGAGGAGAGCGGGCGTAGTTTCCCTCACGGTTTAGAAAGGCCATTGCCTCCGCGCCGTCGGAAACGACAAGCAAATGGATGGAATCATTGACGCCAAGCAAGACCTCCCGCATCAATCGTACGTCCCCCGCGCTGTCTTCTACCAAAAGAAGTTCGATCGACATATTTCCCTCTTTTTCGTTCATTTGCCACAGATGTGCTAAGACCGTAAGGTGTACTGCGCCACCCATTCAGCAAACCTTGTCAGGTTCTCAATTTCGTCCCGCGCCAACCGTTCGCCTGATGTATGGACGATAGTTCCTGTGATGTACTCTCCTCGTCGGCAATCACAACTGTGAGTGTAGCCGACACTCAGTGTGCCTTCCGTCGAATAAGTCACGGTCACGCTGCCGACCTTCTTCTCCCACATGTCAAGGACACGTTCTCCGGGCCAAACAACTCTCCACTTGTCCGCCTCACCCAGTTTCACTTTTTCAACTGTCCACCCAAAACTCTGGTTGTTCATTTCCTTGCAATATGAATTGGCACTCTGTTCGTCGGGGAAACCGGAAGCGTCGTCGTATTCAGTTATGACCGGCGTAAACTCGTTCAGCTTCATTCCCCTTTTCATGTTTGGGTTCTCCCTACCGCTCGGAATTGCTCCGCCGGCCCAGCGCGTAGGCAGTGGCCAGGGAAAGCGAACAGATTTGTTGTATGACCGTCCGCGCTTGGTCATCGGACATAGCCGCGATGTTTACGGCAGCTTTAGGCTCATCAGTCTTGATTATCGAGCTTATGATGGTTAGGTAGTCCTCTTTCAAAGAGCCGTCCGGAAAATCGTCGTGCCAAATGCTTCCAAACTCAGTGTCGTACACCCCCCTCAACTTCTCTCGGGGTGCACAGGAACTGTTGGCCAAATAACGAACTGCCCTGCGAAGCTGCTCAGCGCAGCGTCCTAGATGTTGCATCCGGTAACAGTCTCACTATGCGAGGTGTCAAGATAGACTTATCTCTGGTTGTTTCTTGCATAACATGTCCACAATTGTACAGTACTGCGGCATGGACGCCATCCAAGGGAAATGAACTCCCGCCGCTACGTTTCCAAGGATTCGGACTTTCAGAAGCGGGGCGTTCTCCACGGCCAGCCACCAAAGTTCATGCGGTATCCGGTCGACGTCTGCAAAAATCTCGAATGAAATCATCCAGTGTTCGCGTTCTTAGTTGCACCGCGTTTCGCGGCTCTGATCGTTTCAACTGCCGCCGTATCAATTCTCCAGAGACAGGTATAGCGGCTCTCCAGGGGCAGAACGGGGCACGACAATTTCCCACTGACCTTTTTAGCAAGTGGTTGTGCTGGTGGCACCGTCGGGTTGCTAGGATATTCTTTGCCGTTGAACGAGAGGCTCGCCTCGTAGCCGGGCTGAATCCCTCCCCCTTGCACCCAAACGCCCAAGTCGTGCCAGCCACTGCATTTGCTGTCAAGAAAATCAATGTTAGGCAACCACCTGTGCCACACCATGCGCGACCAATCAAATACACAATCACTTGCTGGGTGTTATCGTCACGAAGGTGAACAAACGCGGCGATGTACCGCGTAGCTTTCATGTCAGGGTAGTCTGAACCACCAGCAGCGTAGTGCTGGAGGAATTTACGAAGTGGAGACTCTTCTTGAGCAGTGGTGCACGAGCAAACGACGAGCAGAACCAGAAGCGACCAGAGTAGCCGCCAGAATTTGGAAACCATAACGAAAACGTATCACGAAAATCGTGCACCTGGGCTGGTAAGCCGCGTTGTTCCCGCACGCAAGTCAACTTCGGCGGTTACCCGCATTAATCGGGACTTGACTCGTCACCAGAGGTGCATCCGAAGCCAAAACTAATTTGAATCTGGGTCATAAAGGAGTCGCCAACAATCCGTCGAACCGACCTGCTTGTACATTTGCCGAAGAATTTCACGTGCAGCCTGATTTACCGAGTGTTGCTGGATATGCGCTTGGAGCAGGCGATTCTCCGAAGGTGAACCAGTGCCGCCGAAGACCACGGTGTGGCCAGTTTTGCGCGACAGCTCTTCGCAAAACTTGCGAAGCGTCGGGTACGCGCCGACATCGTCTGACACATCAAAACTCATCGTCGTATCAAGGAGTGGAGTTTGTGGTCCATCGCCGGAGGCCGTCGGAATAACATCGAACGAATTCTTGCTCACCACGCGCAGTTGAAACCGGCCCGGATTGCCGCTGCGATTGTAAGCTTTGACCAGTGGGGGAAGTATCTGCATCGGGTCGTCCGGGAAATACCCGTCAATTGAAATCTTGACGTGGAAAGCACCTCCCGCGATTCCGTACGCACGAGGGCCATTCGGATGCTGCTCCAACCACGATGGAGCCGTGCTATCCACGATGTCTGATTTTCCATACTGCGGCTCTTCGTAGTTAATGTGCCAGCCATGTTGGTGCGCGAGTGCCGCCAAAACATCGTCAAGTGGCCTGGGTGCGTTCGCCGTGATTTCCAAGAAAGACTCCGTTTCCTCAATTCTCGGCTGCGACATGTACTGCGCGTGCCGTTCCGTCCATGCTTTGATCTGTGCGGCATTCTGGTGTCTGACGGAAAGTAAGGAGACACAACATCAGAAGCGGTAAGAAGGTGGACCTAACACCCATGGCGCTTATTATGCGGCAATGCGAGACCTCAGAACAGATGTCCTGAGTCAAGTCCCCGATTAGTTGCGTAACCGGACAGGGTTTTGGGCCTCACGGGCCCGGTTCAGTTCCAATCTTGTCGTTCACGGCCTCTCTCAATCGCTGTTTGCAGCCGAGATATTTTCCGTGGTCTGCACCGAGACGTGGCCCAGTAGAAACTGAATTTGTTCCAACTCGTCCCCAGCTCTATGGCAGAGACGAGCCCACGACCGAAGGTCGTGGGGGGCGAGTCTTAGAATTCCGACTTTGCCCGCATATTGCTTAACGGCATGCCACACCACCTTCTCGGTCATTTCGGTGCCCCAAATCGTTCCCATCCTACACACACAACGGAATAACCGCCCGGCAGCCAAGTGCCGATCTTCAAGATGAAGTCGGTAACGGAGAACGACCGCCTTGTTGAACGATAGTCGCGGAGGCGGAGCAACACCGAGTCACAAACTCATCGATCGAGTGTCGATAGCTGCGCTGCGATTCAAATGATCTTAGGCTAACAATCACCGGCACCTTGGCATGCTCCAAATCCGGCAGGCCTAGCTTTGTCTTCAGTCGGGTCTGCCCTGTGCTTGGTTTTACGCTTCATGGTCGGCCGCCTCCCAACAGCAGGCCATATACCGCACAATTCGATCCATCCCTCAAGCTCTCGACTTCACAGAGGCAAGGGAGTATGAAGGTGCTTGTTGGGGCCAAAATTCAAAGATTCGGTCTCTCGCGTTCTGGGACTGTAAGGTGGTGATCGATGGACATTGATCAGGAAAAAGTTGAACAGACGGTTTTGGCACTGCTCTATTTGACTTCCTTCAAGGACAAATTTGGGTTGAGAACCTGGAAGGGCCACGACTGGCAAGTGATGAATTCCTTGCATGAAAAAGGCTACATCTCAAATCCGGCAACGAAGGCCAAGTCAGTCGCGTTTACAGACGCGGGAGCCAAACTATCACAGGAACTGTTCGAGAAACGCTTTGCAGCGGAATGAGGCCCGCTCAATTTGATCAAAGCACGTTCTCGGCCGTCGCGGGCCTTGGTGTCGGTACGGCACATCTCCGGTACCTACCAGCCACCTCCACAGAATCGTGGTAGATTCCTTCAGTTGTCGGGACCAACCCTGCAACGAGACGTTTTTCATGAACACGCTGATCCGGGACATTCGTTTCGCACTTCGCTCTTTCGTGAAGAATCGCGGGTTCGCACTGGCCGCGGTATTGTCGCTGGCGATTGGAATTGGCGCGAATACCTCCATCTTCAGCGTTGCGAACGCGCTGCTGTTCCGCCCCTTAGCGTATGAGGACTCGAACCGGTTGGTAGTGCTCTGGAATCGTTCACCCGGCCTGAACATCAGCGAGGATTGGTTTTCCACGGCGCAGTACTACGACATCAAGACGGGGCACCATGGGTTTCAGCAGATCGCGATTGCGATTGGCGGCAACTACAACTTGACTGGGCAGGGTGAGCCAGAACGAGTGGGCGTCATTCGGGTCTCATCGGATCTTCTTCCCATGCTCGGTGCTCACCCAGCTCTCGGCCGCCTGCTGACCTCGGACGAAGACTCTCCGGGACATCCGGCCACGGCCGTGCTCACGGATGGGCTTTGGGCGAGGCGTTTCGGCCGCGATCCGCGGATGATCGGCAAGTCCATCATCATCAACGGAGAAACGTATGAAGTGGTTGGTATCCTGCCGCAACGCTTTTCCTTGCCGCGGGAAGTTCTCCCTTTGCTCGACGGAACGGAGCAGGCAGAGATTTTTCTGCCGTTGCCCCTTGCGTCCGCCGCTTCCCAAGTGCGGACGCACGAAGACTACAACATCGTCGGAAAGCTAAAGCCGGAGGTCTCGCTGGCGCAAGCGCAAGCAGAGATGGATACCATCACGGCGCGGCTGCGGCGCGACTACCCGGATAACTATCCGCCCAATGGCGGGCTGACGTTCAGTATCGTGCCGCTTCTCGAACAGGTTGTTGGCAACGTGCGTCGCTCTTTGCTGGTGCTGCTTGGCTCTGTGGGTTTCGTGCTGCTGATCGCTTGTGCCAATGTCGCCAATCTCTTGTTATCGCGGGCCGTGGCGCGCCGGCAAGAAATTGCCGTGCGGACGGCCTTGGGTGCGAGCCGATGGCACATCGTTCGTCAACTGTTGACGGAGAGCGTGCTGCTTTCGCTCTGCGGCGGAGCGTTGGGCATGTTCATCTGCCTGCTCAGCCTTAAGTGGATTTACATTTTGGGAACAAAGAGCATCCCGCGACTACAGGATGTGGGAATCGACGGACGCGTTCTCCTGTTTACGCTGTCGCTCTCCCTTTTCGCCGGAATTCTCTTCGGCCTTTCCCCGGCCCTGCGCATTTCACGGTGGGATTTAAATTCGACCCTGAAAGATGCGGGCCGCGGCTCGAGTGGAACGAGCGCAGTATGGGGCCGCGGTAACAATGTCCGGGGGCTGCTCGTTGTTTCGGAGCTGGCGCTCTGCGTGGTGCTACTGATCGGTGCGGGACTCCTTATCCGAAGTTTCGCCCGCTTGCAGGATGTACTGCCCGGGTTCAACCCACACGGCGTGCTCACGTTCGACGTGACGATGACCGGTCGAAAATACGACGACAGACAGAGGATCTTGAATACGTACCGGCAGCTTTGGGAACGGCTTGAACATTTGCCCGGAGCAAACGCAGCGGGTGGAGTCACGTCGCTTCCTTTGAGTCAGGCGTTTGCGTGGACACCAATAACGGTGGAGGGGCGAACGCCGCTTGCCGGCGAGAAGTTCCTCAATGCGGACGAGCGGCTAGTTGGGGGGCACTATTTTGAAGCGATGGGAATTCCGCTGCGGCTTGGTCGACTCTTTACCGATCAGGACGACACGAACAAGCCAATCGTAGTCATCGTTGACGAGTACATGGCCGACCAACTGTGGCCAGGACAGGATCCCATCGGCAAGCGGATTCATATCGTCGAACTTCAGTCGAAGGACCCGTGGCAGACGGTAGTTGGCGTGGCCGGACGCGTGAAGCAAGATACTCTGGACTCTAACCCGCGAATCGCTTTCTACCTGCCCCACACACAATTCCCCACACGAGCAATGACTGTAGTCCTGCGAGACTCCACGGATCCCTCCGCGATGGTGACCGCTGTCAAGAATGAGCTGCGAGTTCTTGATCCCGATCTTCCCATGTACTATGTGCGAACGATGAGGCAGCGTATGGACGAATCGCTGGCCCGCCGGCGTTTCTCAATGCTCCTTCTGGCGGTATTCGCCAGCTTCGCTCTGGTTCTCGCAACGATTGGCATCTACAGCGTGATGGCATACCTAGTCAATCAGGGAACTCGAGAAATTGGGATTCGAATGGCTCTGGGTGCTACGCAACGCAACGTCCTGAGTCTCGTAGTCCGGCAGGGGATGGCGCTCGCTCTTTCCGGCGTCATGATTGGTTTGGCGGCAGCTTTCCTCTTTACCCGGCTGATTCGAAACCTGCTATTCGGAGTGGAAGCGACCGACCCAATCACGTTTGTCGCGATTCCATTGATGCTCTTACTGATCGCGCTGCTCGCCACTTACATCCCAGCGCAACGCGCCACTCGAATTGACGCCATGGTCTCGCTGCGCTGTGAGTAGTGGAGTTTTCGAGCCGTCGTGAGGCCGATTTTAGGGCGAATCGCTGTCTTCCTTGTATAGCTGCACTCCCGACAAGCGAACACTCCGTTAAAGCCGAAATTCGCTACTGTGACCTTATAATCAGATTTGGCACGCTGTTGCTTTTGCTGTCATCCGAGGAGGATTTTTCAAGGGAGACTCGGCCTGTGGATGGAGCACGACAATACGTTCGACAGGAGTGGTGCTTCCATCGCAAAGCAATTAGCTGCTTGGGTCGGTATCGTTTCAGGGGCAATGGCGCTTTTTTGGCTGGCCATTCTTAATGACGGACGAGCCCTTTGGGCTTCAAATCACAACGCTTATCGGGTATACCGGTCTCGTTTTCTTTCAAGTGTTCTGTGATTCAAGGGCATTCAAAGGGTATAGCCTGCGCCTCACGGCGGTACGGAAGAAGATTCCCACCCTCTTGGCGATCCATGCAGTTTTTCCTCTCTTCGTTTTCGTCGCACTAGCTGCTGCGCTGTCTCTGCGGGCTCACCTATCACCTTCTCGGCTTATCACGAACGGGAAGCGCGATAACTGGTTTGACATGCTGTTAATTGTGATTGGCGTGACCGTCTGCATGATTCAGACGGTGACTTCTCGAAAAATCTTGAGTCGCAGTATTGATACAGGTACAAACGCTAAGAACACTTCGCCATAAGCGGTCGAGGTGTGTCTAAGGCCTTGATGAACGCCGTTACCGGTAACCTAAGTTAAGTTAGGTAGATTTTAGACGTAGTATGCGCAGTTTTCGACGAAACCCTCTGACATTTTGTGCCGTCAGCGATTTCCTATATATTCGGGGAGGCGCGACAGCCGTTCCTCAGCTGCGGCGAGCGTGCTTTCCTTCTTGCAAAACGTAAAGCGGACTTGCGTCGCGCCGTCGAGGGCTTCGTTGTAGAAGCTGGACCCCGGGACCACGGCAACACCAACCTTTTCCACGAGAAACTTTGCGAACGCGACATCGTCCGGGAAACCGAAGCCCGAAATGTCCGTCATGATGTAGTACGCACCGCGGGGCCTGAAGACGGTGAATCCTGCGGCCGTGAGAATTTTGAGCAAGCGTTCACGGCGCACCGTGTAGTCCCCGGCCAACTTTTCATAGTATGACTGCGGCGATTTCAGCGCGATGGCTCCGGCTTGCTGCAAAGGTGCCGCGGCTCCGACGGTAAGAAAGTCATGGACCTTGCGGATCGCGGCAGTCGGTTCCGGCGGAGCGATGGCCCAGCCTACGCGCCAACCGGTGACGCTGTAGGTCTTGGACATGCCATTGATCACAATGGTGCGGTCGCGCATCCCCTCGATGCGCGCCATCGAAATGTGTTCTGTTCCGTCGTACAGAATGTGTTCGTATATTTCGTCCGTGACACAGAAAGCGTTCCAGCGGACGCACAGGTCGCGGATAAATTCGAGCTCCTGGCGAGTGAAGACCTTCCCAGTTGGATTGTTGGGCGTATTTAGGATGATGGCCTTGGTGTGCGGGCCAAATGCCCGAGCCAGTTCCTTCTCGTCGTAACTCCAATCAGGAGGCCTCAGCTTCACGAAGCGCGGCGTGGCGCCGCTCAGAATGGCGTCCGGGCCATAATTCTCATAAAACGGCTCGAATACGACAATTTCGTCGCCCGGATTGATGATGGCCAGCATCGTGGACATCATCGCTTCCGTCGAGCCGCAGCAAATCGTGATCTCGCGTTCAGGATCGACACGTACGCCCTGTGTCCGCTCAAATTTCTCCACGATCGCGTCCCTCAACGGTTTGGCGCCCCAGGTTATCGCGTATTGGTTGATGTCATCTGAGATGGCTTGCCGCGCCGCTTCCTTGACTTCGGCTGGCGCTGCAAAATCGGGGAAGCCCTGTGAGAGATTGACGGCGCCGTGCTTCATCGCAAGGCGGGTCATCTCGCGAATCACGGATTCGGTAAATTGTTCTGCTTTTGCGGAAAGCATGCGGCGCGCAACCTGCGCCATGCCAGATTCAGAGGGATTCATTTAGCCTGCCAGACGATCTGGATTGTCAGCACCATTGGACCGAACGAAATCGGCCCTACCGGAAAATTACCGGCCGTGCCCCGCCGCCGAAGAAGACGCCGCGCCCGGCTGACCATAAATCATCCGGTAGACTTCGGAATTGCGCAAGACGATTTGCACGTAATCGCGAGTCTCGCTGAAAGGAATGGATTCAACAAGTTCAGGGATCTCGTCGTAATTGCGCTCGGCTTTCCACGCAGCGATGCGGTCTTCGCCCGCATCAAACGCCGCCAGCGCGTATTCGGGCGCTCCCGTCAACTTCACCAGCCCGGAAATATAAAGCATGCCAAGCTGGATGTTGTATTCGGGCTGGAAAAGCTTGTCCGGTGAGAAACGCACGCGAAGTTGCTTGGCGAGAAGCTTCCCCGTTTTCGGGATGACTTGCATCAGTCCGATCGCATTCTGCGGAGAAAGAGCATCAGCTTGGAACGTGGATTCCTGCCGCATCAGTCCGGCTGCGAGCATGGGATCGAAGTTATTCTTGGCGGCTTCGCGCCGGATCACCGCTTCGTAGGGGAGCGGATAGAGCACTTTCCAGACGTCGATCGGCAGATCGTCGATTTTGCGCGCATCGAAATTGGGAACGATGGTGCGCCCGTAAGCCATGCCCGCCGCAAAATGCCCCTGGTCGAAGGCGGCCTGCGCTGCCTCGTAAAGAAATCGCGGAGACGAAGTGGCAAAATACGCGTTCTTCAGTTCGAGCTCAGCGCTCGCATCGAACGCGATCGTGCGCAAAGCCTGCGCGCGCGCCCAGCGGTCTGCAGCAGCAGGAGGAATCGGCTCATCGAAAGGCCGCAGCGAAGGCGGCGGTGGAATTTTGTCCAAAATCTCCGGGGGATCGCCGTCGGCGGGTTCCAGCTTGCTCAAACGCAACGCTGCGGCGTGCCCAAAATACGTCTGCGGAAATCGCTCGATGTCTTTTCGGAAGTAAGCCCGCGCTTCTGCGAGTTTCCCGCTACGCTCGGCATCGCGGCCCAGCCAATAAACCGCGTCGGATGTGTTACCCGAGGCTGGATACTTCAGCAGAAAATTCTTGATCTTGTCTTCCGCGTCGGGCTGCCGATTGAGATAAGCGACCCACGCCACACGCCACTCCGCGTTGAACGCATTTCTTCCGCTCGGAAAAGTATCGAGAACACGCTGGTAGTAGCTCGCGGCCTTGGTGCGGTCGAGGTCCACCCAATAATAATTCCCCACCGCCATGAATCCCTCTTCGTTCCACTTGCTCAGCGGATACTTTTGCGTAAGCTCATTGAGCGTCGCAAACATGTCATCGAACTTCTTGTCGGAACGATAAATTTGCGACAACACGTAAAGGCGTTCCGCGTCAACTTCGAAATCCGGTGTCTTGAGCGACGCGACAAGCTTTGGTGAACCCTTCAGTTGCACCCGCGCTTGTGCCACGCGTAGTTCGGCCAATTGCCGGTTGGGATTCAGCGGGTCGCGCAGCATTCCCAATAGCTTTTCAAATTCAGCCCGCGCCTCTTTCCATTTGTGAACGTCGTAGAAAGCCTGCGCGCGCTGCTGCTGCAGTTCCACGCCGGGGTATGGATATTCCTTGCCCATCTCGCGCAAAATTTTCTTTAGTGCGCCATCCGCTGCTTTCGCTTCATCGCTCTGGGAACTCTTGTAGTAAATCGCCTGATAATCCTTGGCAGCGCGAGGAAGCTGATGCAACGACTGGTAAGCCTCAGCCCTCTCAAGAAGCAGTGTAGGGCGGCTGCCGGTAGCCGGATAAGTGTTCAAAGCATCGATAGCGTCCTGTGCGCGTCCCAATTCGATGGCCAACGGCGCCAGACTCTCGAGCAACTGCTCCTTCATCGCGGTATTCGGATAGTCGCGCTGGACCGTTTCCAAATCGGCGAGCGCATCCTTCGAGCGCCCCAGCCCGTGCTTCGCCTGCGCCGTCCAGTAGAGGACGTACTCGCGCAACAGCGCGTCCCCGCTGGCCTTGGTAAACCAAGCGAGCGCCTGTTGCTCGTGATTCTTTGAGTGATCTTCATAGCCGAGAGCCAGCGCCGCGCGCGCTCCCCAAACGTTCGCGGCGTTTTTCGCCGCAAAGGCAGAAAGATTGTTGTAAGCGCCGGGCTCTGCGTTATGCGCGTCGCGGGCCAGCCCTGAGAGTTCTTTGCGAAGTGCCTGGTCTTCTGGAGTGTCCGCCGTTACTCCCGGAGCCGCCGTGTTCGGTTTGCAACCGACGCGGCAAGGCACCGGCACCGGTTTTTTTACCTTTTTCTGTTTCTTTTGTGAGCGCGAGGACTGCGCAAAAGTTTCCCGCGCACCACCAGGCACGAGCGCGAACATGAGCACGAGCGCACAAACCCTTCGCGCAGCCGCATTCCTGTCCGCTATTTTAGCGATGCCGTGCGGGCGTGGCGTACGGGTATTCGCCGAGAGCGTGGGCATCGCCATCCGCGAGGATTTCCACCATCCAGCGATAAAAGTAATCCACTGGGTGGTCCATGATGGGTTTGAAACGCCGGTCGTATTCCCGATGAGCTTTTTCAATGTCATCTTTCAATCGAATGCAAAGATCCTTCTTCTCGCGCCCTAGCCGCACTTGCTCCGGTCTGAGCATTTTAATATCTTGCATCGAAACTTTCGCCACCCGATTTGCTCGCCTGTGCAGTTCTTGTTCCTCGGGCGTTAGCTGGTTGACGTCAAAGTCGCCCTCGAATTCAGCTTCGGGCAAAACCGCGGGCACCAGGGGCTCGATCAACTCAATCGCTTCCGGCTCGGCCCGCACATCGATCAAAGGCTGCGGTTCGACTGGTGGAGGCGCATGTACGGGCGGTTGCACGGTAGTCTGCTGCGCCGGCGCCTGCGCCATAGGCGTAGGAATCGAAGGGTGCGGCGGCACCGGTTCGGCGGCAGGCTCAACCACAGCCGTACTGATAAGATGCGCGATTTGCGTTTCCAACGGAGAGCGCTGCCCAGGCTGCACCGCCATGGTAACGAATCGCGTCAGTACGTCCAGCGCCGCTGACAATGACGCTGCCGAAGTCTGCGCCCTCAGCATCGACGGCAGCGCATTGGTCGGCTTAGTGCTCGCGCACGCAGCCACGATATCGCCGACGGCCTGGTGCAGCTCGTCGGCGTTTCGTTGGATCCGTTCGAGGTTCTCCCGTAAAGCGCGCGATACGGCTTGTTCCACGGTGTTTGGCTCTTGTGCCATTCCTGTTTTCTGGGGTGTTTTGCCCGGTCTACCCCGTTTTTTGATTTTGGAAGGCAACCTGTTTGGAGTCAACCGCCTAGCAGTACCTATGTGCCCAATCGTTGCTTAGTGCCAAGCCCATTGGCTGCCTTGGTCCTTCGTCGAGCGCCTATCCTTCCGTTGGCTGGCCGTCCCCATCGAACTCCCTACCCAGTGCTATAATAAGCGTCAGGGGGCGACTCGGTTTCGACGGAAGCTGTCGCGGCCCGAAGGCATGCCGGGACCCACCTGCCCGTAACTTGGTGGAAACTAGAAATGCCAACAACAACTTGGCACTTGCTGCTTAATTAATTAAGCGCACGCTTCCCCGGGCTTCGCTCATGGGCCCGGTAAGAGGCGTCACACAATGAGCTGGCCTGGGCCTTTCGGTCCGCAAGGCTCGGGCGAGAACCATCGGACTAGCTGGCTGCGTTTCTTGCTCATTCTGAGCGCGGCCGGTGAACGCGCGATCAGCCCGCGAGGGCCGGGTCGCACACCGAATTGAGATAAGCATGTAGGCTTCGTGTCGTAGCGCTTTTCGGACGGGGGTTCGACTCCCCCCGCCTCCACCAACTATTCGATTGATTTTACTGTATTTATTTTGACAAACCTCCGAAGTTGAAGCAGCCCTGGCCCGAGGAAAGACGTGGAAGCTGGTCGCAATCGAGGCTATCTTGTAACGCGCGTCGTTCTCCTTGTGCCCGCTGCGTATCTCTTGTTGCGGTTCGTTGGCCTGCCAAGTGCGCCGAACCTGGGCCTCCCCTTTTTCCTGTCGTGCCCGGACCCAGGCTGGGTAATGCCTCTCGGTAATGCTCACACTTTGATCACCCAAGAGAATGGAAGGGCGCTCAATCGGTACACCCACAAACAGGAATTCCACCGAAACGTGTCGCGGGAGCAAGATGAGGAACCGCTTCAAACTGCGCTGCCAATCCACCGCGCTCTTCGGTTTCAATAGTCCGGTCCAGAAGAAACAAGTGCGTGCAGGAATAGAGTCGAAGGCCTTTACAACGAATGGCGGGAGCGAGCAATTAAACCGCAGTGCCTGTCTTCGCCGGAAAAAGGGCTTGTTAACCTTTTTTATTGCGGTTCACTCTCCGGCCGCGGAGATCCCATAATTAAGGCCTGGTCACGTTCCAGAGAGCTTCGACGAAGATCTTGCGAGCGCGCCAACGCTTTCTGCGCAAGTTCGGCTTGGCCGAGCTTCCGATACGCCAAATACAACTGAAGTGGACGTTGCCGTAATGGTCCAGAGGAGCTGCCTTCTCGAGTTTCGGGACGGCATTGGCAAACTGTCCAAGGCGCATGTGCGCGGTCCCCAACAAACTGCTGGCTTCCACCAAATCCGGTTGAAGGCGCAAAGCGCGCTGTAGAAAGGACAGCGCCTTTTCGTCGTCCCGTTTTTGCACGTACAAGCGCCCTAGGAGATAGAGCGCGTGCGTACGCGAGGGAGTCCAACGCCACGGCTCTCTCCAGCTCACTCTGCGCATCGTCGTCAGTGTGATGGTCGAGGTAAAGTTCCCCGAGCGCTTCGTGAGGTTCTGATTCATTGGGACGCATCCGCAGGGCCACCTGAAACTCTTTGAGCGCGTCGTCGAGATCCTGACGAACCGGTTTGGGACGGTGCTAAGCGCCGCCATTTTCGGAATAAAAGCTTCTAAGCCGCAGTTATCTACAATGACGCTTCAAGAGGGAAGCCCAGTCCGCGAGGAAGTTAGCTCGGGTCATGCAAGTCAAGCCATCGAACGCCATGGGACTGCTTTCGGCATGAGGCCAACACACATGGACAACCAAGTACCGAGATACGTTACGCAAAAACGCGCCGCGCTCTTGCTCGGGATTCCGGAAGAGGAATTGAGCCGGATCTCCAGGGAATCGGAACTTGGCCATACGGAGCGCGCTGGGGATCAGAAAGAGACGTTTTTCACGTACGAAGAGCTAAGGCGGATTTGTTTTCTCTCGACGCACTAGTGAATAGGTGGCAGATTCTGAGTCGTTGAAACATGCGGTGCACGAAATCGGGTGTACCCGCCATGCACCTCATTTTGGCGAATTCGCTATTTTTTTAGTTTCTGCTGTTTAGTAGAATCAGCAAGTTACGTTGCGTGGGATGAGTGGGATTCAGAATTCCGACTCTCGCAGCCCCACCATTGACTGTCTTAGCTCGCGGGCCTAAACACCATTGAGTAGTTCATTGTCTAGCAAATCGCCCGCGTTAGAGGTTGACAGGTTTTTCTTGGTCCTAAGACCGCCACTTCTTCGAGCCGGGCTTTCGATTTTACAAACTATACATGACTACGCCGTTTGTTGATCTGGCTTTTGACCCTCCTGTTCGTGGCTTCTTGCACGAACCTTCACCGCCGACCGGCGGCACAATCGTGCTTACGCACGGCGCCGGCGCAAACTGCCAATCGATTCTGCTCGTCAAGATGTCCAATGCCTTTGCCGCATCCGGCTTCGCCGTGCTGCGTTTCGACTTGCCATTTCGCTCCGAGCGCCCGCACGGGCCTCCGTCGCCGGGCAGCGCCTCCCGGGACCGCGACGGTTTGCGGCGAGCGGTTGCGCTCATGAAAGAGAGAGCAAGCGGCCCTGTATTTCTGGGCGGCCATTCCTACGGAGGACGGCAATCTACCATCCTTGTTTCGGAGGATTCGCAGCTGGTAGACGGCTTGCTGCTTCTCTCCTATCCACTGCATCCTCCGCGGAAGCCTGATCAGCTGCGCACCAGCCATTTTCCTAAGCTAAACAAACCGACGTTCTTTGTCCACGGCAGCCGCGATCCCTTCGGTACGATTTCTGAAATGAAATCCGCTCTGAAGCTGATTCCGGCCGCGCACACGCTGTTTGAGGTCGACGGCGCAGGCCACGATCTGCTGATTAAGAAATCGATTGGCGAATTGCCTGTCTGCGTGGTGAGCGAGTTTCAGACGTTCGTTAAAAAATCCGTTGAGTAGTTTCCTTACCAAGCGCTGACGGGCCCGGGTGTTGAGTGGCTGATGGCAATCGCGGTTCGATCCTAGGAACGGCCAGCTGACTTTCCGACCTTGGAAGAGGCAAGGCGCTGTCGCGCGTAGCCACACCATGGGCTTGCGGGGTCCAGCTTGACATACGCTTCCCAATTCCGCCGAGCTTCGTTGTGAGCGCCCAGCTTTTCGCAGACAAAGGCCAGGTTGTAGTGGGCGTCCGGGTAGCTTGGATCGAGGCGAACGGCATGGCGTAGATGTAGCCGAGCCGCTTCCAGCCTTCCCACCTCTTCCAAAACGCTCCCGAGATTGAAGTGCGCCAAAGCGTTTTCTGGATCCGCCTGCAGAGCGCGCTCGAAGTATTCGGCCGCTTTTTTGAGGTTGCCTTCTTCGTAAAAGAGCGTCCCGCAGTTGAGCAATGCGTCGAGTTTTTGAGGATCAATGCACAAAGCGTGATCATATGCGTCGATGGCTTCGGCTCGTGTCTCGCCGCCCGCGTCATACTCGAGCGCGGTGGCAAACCATTCGTCGGCATTCGGCCCGGGCTTAGCAATAACGCGCACTCGTTCGCGCAGTTCGCTGGTTTCAAAGTTCAATGCAAACTGCCCTGACAGCGGCTCGAGTCGGGCGCCGCCATGTTCTACCAGAATGTCTTTTCCATCAGAAAGAACGCGCAGTTCCGCCAGTGGCGTGGGCACATGGGAGAGCTTCTCGCGCAGTGCCACCAAAGCATGCCGCAGCCGGCTGGCGGGCACTCCTTCTTCAACCAGTTGCTTGACGGTGCGCAGGCCGATTAAATCGCGGAAGTCGTAAAAACGGCTTCCTTCCTCTTTTCGAGGAGAAACCAGGTGCAAGCGGTCCCAGTAGTCCAACTGCTTCCCGGTCAGACCCACGATCCGCTGCACGTCTTCCGAGCTGAATCTGTCCATTGCACCCATTGGAAATTAGCCGGCGGCCTTTTTTCCCACCTTCTTCTGAACCACTGCAACTGGCTGCAGAGCACGAGTCGGCGGCTTTTTCCCCACCGGCGCCGCCGAAGAAGAAGCAGCAACAGCAGGAGCCTGCTTTTCCGCGAGGCTCTTTTTGAGAGCTTCCATCAAGTCGATCACCGGAGCCATGTGCGGCTGCGCCGCCTGGGTTACTTCCTGGCCCTTGAGCTTGGCATCGATCATGCCTTTTACGTTCTCCATGTATTCGTCGCGATACTTTTGCGGATCGAACGGCGCGGCAAGACTTTCGATGAGTTGCTGCGCGAGTTTTTTCTCCTGATCCTTCAGCTCGACTTTGTCCCCTGGCACGGCCTCCGCAGCGCGAATCTCGTTGGAGTAGAACATCGTGTGCAGCGTCATACCCTTCTTGCCGGGCCGAATGATCACGATGTGTTCGCGCTGATGCATGGTGAGCTTCGCGATGGCCGCATAGCCGGACTCTTCCATGGCCTTCATCAGCAGTTGATAAGCCTTTACCCCGGCGTCCTCCGGGGTGATGTAATAGGAGGAATCGAAGTACAGTGGATCAAGCTCATCGAGCTTCACGAATTCCAGAATCTCCATGACGTGCGCTGAGGGAGGCTCGATCTTGTCCAACTCTTCTTCGCTAAACAAAACGTATTGATCCTTTTCGTGCTCGTAGCCTTTCACGATCTCGGTCCGTTCCACATTGCGGTTGCAAACCGGGCAAAACAGCGGCTGCTTCAGTCGCGAATGGCATACCTTGTGGAGCTGGTTGAAACTGATTCGCTCCCCGCGCGCCGCGGCAGATATCCGCACCGGGATCGAAATCAAACCAAAGGTGATGTGGCCTTTCCATACGCTCGTGGCCATTTTAAGCACTCCTTGAGGAACGGCTAAACATGGGCATGCCCCTCTAAGATTAGCCGCGCTCCGCGGCCAGAGGCAAGACGAATTCTGCGGTTTCTGCGTATCAGTCAGCGATTCAGGAATACTCGGGAAACTGCCCAGTACGTGTCTGGGATAGAATGCGCTCCATGGCGAAGCTGGAGGAGTACAGGAAGAAACGCAGGTTTGACCGGACGCCGGAGCCATTCGGCGAGCCGGAACGCGCCGACCACGCGCCGCAACCGGAGGTAGAGGGAAAGAGCAAGCGGCTGCCAAATCCTAAGCTGTCTCTGTTGGAAATCCCCGCAGAGGCCAGGCATGGAGACACGTTTGTGGTGCAGAAGCACCGCGCAACACGGCTGCATTACGACTTTCGCCTGGCGATCGATGGGACGTTGAAATCCTGGGCGGTGCCCAAAGGGCCTTCCGAGAGCCACGCCGACAAACGGCTTGCAGTACAGACCGAAGATCATCCACTTGAGTACGGCGGCTTCGAAGGCAAAATTCCCGAAGGCAGCTACGGCGCGGGAACCGTCATGGTGTGGGACCGCGGAACTTTCGCTCTCGAAAACCCGCCGGGAAGCAATCTCGACGCAGCACAACAACTCAAGAAAGGCGAGATAAAGTTCAGCTTAAACGGAGAAAAGCTGCGCGGAAGTTTTGTGCTGGTGAAGCTCAAGAAAAACCAAAAGGGCAATGAATGGCTGATGATCAAGCACAAAGACGCCGCCGAGAACCCGGCTTGGAACATCGACGAACACGACGGCTCTGTGCTAACTGGCAGGACCATCGAAGAAATCAAAGAAGAGCTACCGCCAAAGCGGAGTCCAATTCCGATTTGCCCAGGCGAGTTACAAGATGCGCGCAAGGCGGCCATGCTATCCCGTTTGGAACCGATGCTCGCAACCATCGGCGAGCGTCCATTTTCTGATCCGAACTGGCTCTTTGAAATTAAGTGGGATGGCGTGCGCGCGCTCGCCTGGATCGAAAACGGCGCATTGACGCTGCGGGCCCGAAGCGGCGCCGACATCACCGGGCGCTATCCCGAACTCGCCTCTCTCCCAACCGCTCTCTCGGCACGCCAGGCAGTCCTTGATGGAGAAATTGCGGCTCTCGATGCACGCGGTCTCAGCGACTTTGGGCTCTTGCAGGAACGCATGCACGTCCGTGCACCGGCCGAGAACCTCATCTCGCGCGTGCCCGTTGTTTTCTTCGCGTTCGATTTACTTTATTGCGACGGATACGACCTCCGCCGTTCGCCGCTCATCGAGCGCAAGCAACTCCTCGTACGCCTGCTGCACACCTCCGAGAAATTTCGTTTCTCCGATCATCAACTGGAACACGGAAAAGAATTGTTCGAGTTGGCGAGAGGCACCGGGCTGGAGGGCATCGTTGCCAAGCGCCTCGACAGCCCATATGTCTCCGAGCGCAGCACGAACTGGGTCAAACTCAAAGTTACCAAGACTATCGACGCCGTCATCGGCGGCTGGACCGCTGCCCGCACCACGGCCATCCCTCTCGGCGCACTCCTTTTGGGCCTTTATCAAAGAGAAAAGCTTCGCTTCATCGGCCACGTCGGTAGCGGTTTTGACGGTAAAAAGTTGGAGGAACTAAGCGGCAGACTAAAAAAACTGGCGTCCTCTTCCTGCCCATTTGATGCGGTGCCGGAAACGAACGGAAATCCGTCCTGGGTCACACCGAATCTGGTCGCGCGCGTCAAATTCAGCGGATGGACACAGGAAAACGCCTTGCGCCACCCCGTCTTCATCGCGCTGCGCGAGGATGTTCGTCCCACGGATTGCCAATGGGAGAGCGAAGTCGCCGCCACCCAACCTGATCCCGTCCCCCCTGGCGCCTCTCCCGCTGTAGTCCGTGCCCCCGCAATGGTAGGCCGAGTGCTGAGCAAGAAGGCACAAATCGAAGAAGAATTGTTCGAAGGCCGCGCGGAAACAGTCACCATCGAGCTTGACGGCAAGCGCCTCCGGTTGAGCAACCTGAACAAAATTTATTTCCCCGAGTCCGGCTACACGAAACGCAACCTGCTCGCCCACTATTACCGAATCGCTGACTTCATCCTGCCTTTTCTCTGCGGACGCGCTCTGGTCTTGCGCCGCTATCCCGATGGCATCACGGGCCAGGCCTTTTTTCAGAAAGATGTCCGCGAAGGCCTGCCCGAGTGGTTCAAGACGGTACCTATCGACTCCGAAGGCCGGGGCAAAGAAATTCACTACGCGACTGCCGACGACCGCGCCTCGCTTCTCTTCCTAACCGGTCTTGGCTGCATCGACCACAATCCGTGGTCCAACCGCACCGACGACTTTGATCATCCCGATTATTTCTTCTTCGATCTCGATCCCTCCGACGGCACGGATTTCTCTGTTGTAGTTACCATTGCGCAAGCGCTTCACAAAGCCCTCGAACAGTTACACGTCGCTCATTTCCTGAAAACATCCGGCGCCACCGGCTTTCACATCTACGTGCCTGTCGAGCCAGTCTATACTTACGAGCAGCTAAGAACTTTTGCGGAGATCATCGCCCGCAACGTAACCGCAGAACACGCCAATCTTGTAACCAGCGAGCGCATCGTCGCTAAGCGCCCCGCCGGCCGCGTCCTCATCGATGTTCAGCAGAACGCTCACGGCCGACCGCTAGCCGCCGCCTACTCGGTACGTGCCTTTCCCAAAGCTCCGGTTTCTACACCGGTTCTGCCCCGCGAACTCCGTGGCAGCCTCAAACCCGAATCCCTCAACATAAAAACAATCTCCGCCCGTCTAAAAGAAAAAGGCGATCTGTGGGCCGATTTTTGGAAAAAACGTCAGAGGCTAGAAGACGCCATCGAGCTTCTCAGCGAACGCATGACGCCAAAAAATAAAAATGAGTCGACTTGAGAATGTCGACCCTCCCCATCGAGTCCCCGTGCTATGGTGGATTTTAAATCGAATTCAAGGAGGTGCTCCATTCCTGGCGCGGGCAAACTATTAGTTGGGACTTCCGGGTACTCCTATAAGGAGTGGAAGGGGAACTTCTACCCCGAGAAGCTTCCGGATCGCGAAATGCTCACCTTCTACGCCAAGCAGTTCCGCACCGTCGAAATCAATCACAGCTTCTATCGCATGCCCACCGAGTCCGCGCTTTTGAACTGGGCCAAGAGCGTCCCCGAAGGTTTTCGTTTCGCTTTGAAGGCCAACCAGCAAATCACTCACATAAAAAGGCTCCGCGACTGCGCGAGTACGCTTAAACGTTTCCTGGAAGTGGCCAGCGTACTCAACGACGGCGACCACCTCGGCCCCATCCTCGTACAACTCCCGCCCACTTTCAAATTTGATCGTCCCCTCCTAGAAGATTTTCTTGCCCTTCGCCCGCCCGCTTTCCTTTTCGCCTTTGAGGTGCGCCACCCGTCTTGGTACACCGACGAAACCTACGCCGTCCTTCGCCAGCACCAGACCGCACTTTGTCTTTCCGAGACCGAAAAGCAAACACCTCCCGACGTAATTACCGCCCCTTTCACCTACGCCCGACTGCGTCTGGAAAACTACACGGCGAAACAGCTTAAAACCTGGAGACAGCGTCTGGATACTTGGCTCGACCAAGGCATCGATGTCTACGTGTATCTCAAACACGAGGACGCCGGCAAGGCGCCCGTCTATGCCCACCAACTCCTCGGAAAAACAACCTGACACAGAACTGTCCCACGTTCGACGGCTTAATCCCCTATTGCACTCCTAGAAATCTCCCCTAAGCCGCCCCACCCGTTTCCCCTTAGCCCGCATCAGAATAAACGGGCCGCTTGGGATTCGCCGCACACCCTGCCTATTCGTCTCATTCGGCTCGGGTTACTCACGTTCAATAACGCCAGAAAGGACAAAATCCGATGAAACGACTTCTGTTCCTCAGTCTGGGAGTATTGGTTTTGGCCATCCCGTCGCGCGCCCAGTCCGTCGACGCCTCCGTTGGCTACTCCTACTTCCACCTTGGCGGCTCCGGCGGTCTCAATCAGAACGGTATCAGCGGCTCAGTCGACTACAAACCCATCCCTTACCTGGGTATCGTTGGTGACTTCGGCGGCTACCACGCCTCTCCCGGCGGCACCTCGCTGAACACCTACACGTTTCTCTTCGGCCCGCGCGTCATCATGCACAACCCAACCAAGGTCACTCCCTTTGTTCAGTTTCTCGCTGGTGCCGCGCATTTGACCGCAGGCTCGGGCGGCGGCTCCACCACCAACTTCGCCTATAGCGTTGGCGGCGGCGTTGATGTGGCCGTTCTGCCCCACTTGGCATTGCGCCCACAAGTCGACTACGTCGGCCTTCACAATTCCGGCGGCACGACGAACTGCGCGCGCGTCTCGCTCAGCGCCGTCGTTCACTTCTGACGCCAACGCAATCGTCGTCTCTGCCTGGGGCCCAGCCCTAAGGCCAGTACCGTTTTGGAACGCCCTGCCCTTTGGTCCATCTGACGCAAACCTCTCCTCCCTCGCTACCCTTCTTTAGGGCTCGGGGTGCTCTTGGGCCGAGGAGGGGCGATGTGGCGTAATCGATTCCTTATTTTGCTGGGTGCGAGTTTTCTGGTGGCTTCCGCCGCCTGGGCTGACGAAGTGGGGTACGTAGACTGCTCCAATCATTCCGACGACACACAAGTCTTTGGAAAGCCCCGAAAGACTCCCGACGTAGTCGCAGCTCTCGCTTGCGGCGAGCGCTTCACGATCTTAGTTTATGGCTTCTACTTCTCCCGCATTCAGACCAAAGACGGCCAAATCGGTTACATCTATTCCAGCCTGATCGCCGTCGATCGTGGTGCAATGGCTGTGCGACAGACGCCTCCCATGCAACTGGCCGGAGAAAAAACAAAAATCCCAAGCACGCGTGCCCTGGACGCAAAGCTTAATTCTCCACCGCCTCCCCGACCTTCAGCAACGGCTCAACCTGCCCCGCCGCCAGCGTCCGCACTCCCATCGTCCGCATCCGTTTCATCCCCCTCCCCAACGAATGTCCAGGAAGCGTCTGCCACCGTCGCTCCGTCTGATCCGCCTGCGCCCGTAGAGGCTGCCGTCGCACAACCGCAACTTGCGCCAGCTCAGCCAGTCCCCATACCGTCGCCCGAAATCGCGTCTCCGACCGCGAGTGCACCGGCAACGCCCACGCCTGCCGCAGAGCCGGAATCAGCTGCCACCGTTGCGCAGCCTGATCCCCCTACGCCTGCCCCTGCACAGCCGCAACCAGCCCCGGCGCAACCAGCAAGCCTCTCCCCAGTGTTCGCAGATCTCCTTTGATTGAACTCTATGGCGGCTTTGCGTTTGCACGATTTGTCAGCGGAGGATCGTCAACCAACTTCAATGGTGCTCTCGGCTCCTTTGGATGGAACTTCAAACCCTGGCTGCAAGTCGTCGGCGACACCAGCTACAGCTTCGAAACCGTCGGCGCCACCAAAAATGTTCTCTATGGAAATCACTACGGTCCGCGCTACTACTACCGTTCGCGAAATCGCTGGAACATAACTCCCTTCGCGGAAGCCTTCGTCGGCGGCTCGCGCTCCGACACGATTGTTAGCGGCAGCGGCGGTTACAGCACTTCCGAAAACTCCCTTTCGTTTAAAGTGGGAGGTGGAATCGATTTCCGCCCATCCCGTCGCTGGGAAATCCGCTTGTTCGATGTCGACTACTACAGAACGTCGTTCGGCACAAACGCTCATCAAAACAACTATTGGGTTTCCAGCGGAATCGTCCTGCGCCTGTTCGGAGGCCGCTCCGAGTAATGGCTGAAAGCTCACCCCGGGGCACGAACAACAGCGTTCGCGGAGCAGCTCCTTTGCCAAGCCCGCTCCCCGCGTCATTATTCCAGTAGCCGGCGCAGTGAAGCCCGCCAACGATGGAGAAGTCGCAAGGAGGCACCATGAGAAAGGCCACCATCCTGGCAGCCGCACTAGGGTTGGCTACAATTTCTGCCGCCGCGAAAGGGCCTCAGCCAGGCACAATCGTTTCCGAGAGCTCGGTCGCCTGCGGCTCGCAACTGAAAAACAAAAAAGAGACGGCACAGTTGCTCTGCCAGGAATATCTCGTACGGACGGAAACTACGGAGTACCACGTCCGCCAGGAAAAACACGCCGATCAGGAATTAATCCCCGTGAACAGCGGCATCGAGTTCACACTCGACAAAGATAAAATGAAATTCAAAGCCAACGGCAAGAAATATGAGTACCTGGTGGTTTCCGAGACAGCCACAGCCGCGCCGAAGCCCTGACCGCACCCGAACATCGCTGGGCCATTGAACAACAGGCGTGCGCGGAGCCTGGTATCCCGAGGCTCGGCAGGCCATCTCGTCGCAAGAGATCCTGCGTCATCCCATTTCGACGCCCTTGTCCGTTTATGGCCGGCGTCCGCACGGCGACACCAAACGGTCTAGTAAACGGTGATCGCCGACAATGCCGAAACCTCCAGGGCCTTTCATTCGTCACATACACAAACAAGCACGGGCTAAGGCCGAGGCAAGGTAACTCAAACACGTGAGCGGCATCGTAGAACTATGTTCACAGACAGCCTAAATCGCGCCGTTCTCCATCGCGTCGGCTCGGCCAGCGTCGCCCCCCGGCAGCAAATCTTTTGCGGCGGCCTCGAACTGTTGCAAGCGAGGCATTCATGGCACCGGTTCTAGTCTGCCTGATTGTTGTCCTGTGCCTGCTAATCTCCGTTGTGAAATACACACTGGCGCTCATTCTGAAGTGGTCGGTCCCCAAAGCCGTGGTCAAAAAGGATTACACCTATCAGCCCACGGTGAGCGTCCTTATGCCCTGTTTCAACGAAGGCAAGACGGTTTACGAAACTATCGAAAGCATCAGCAAGAGCAATTATCCAAACGAAAAATTTGAAGTGATTGCCCAGGACGATTGCTCAGTCGACGACAGCTACGAGTGGATGCTCAAAGCCCAGCGCGACTTCACCAACATCGGCGTGCGCGTGGGACGCAACACCGTCAACAGCGGCAAAGCTCGCTCCGTCTGTAATGCCCTGCAGCTCTCCACCGCAGATATGGTCATCTCCATCGACTCCGACTGCATCTTTCATCCCGACGCCATCCGCGAGCTAGCCGCTTGTTTTTCCGAACCCAAGATCGGATCGGTCGGCGGCCGAGTCGGCGTCAGAAACCCCAACGAGAGCACGATCACCGCCATCCAGACCTTCATCTACTACGCCGCTTTCCAGGTCTACAAAGTTCCCGAGAACTGGACCCGCAGCGTCGGCTGCATCAGTGGCTGCCTGTTCGCTATTCGCCGCGAGCTTCTTCTCGAAATCGAGCCGAAAATTCGCAGCCGTCACTGGTTCGGCATCCCCGTCAACCAGGGCGAAGACCGTTTCCTCACTCATCAAACTCTTCTCCGCGGCTACGGCACGTACATCAACAACGATGCTCTCTGCTGGACCACCGTCCCCTCCACCCTGCCTGATCTTTTCAAACAGCAACTGCGCTGGCGCCGCAGCATCGTCCGCGATCTTTTCTACACCTTGCGCACTCTTCCCCAGCACGTCTGGACGCTGCACCCCAACACGGTGCTCACGCTGGTGCTGACACCCCTCGGCGCTCTCCTCGGCTTGCTCGTAGCCCTTACCATGCTCTCCGGCAACCCGATGGAGTGGGCCGGCCCCGCACCGCTCATCTTGTACCTTGGTCTGGCAGCAGTTCTGAGCTGGGTGATCAGAAAATACAGCGCAAGAGAAGCGGTCAACAACCCGCTCGCCTTTGGCGCTTATTTGGCCTGGTCGCTCGTCAGCAGTCTATTCATCACCACTCTCGCTCTCTGCACTCTCGACTCCAAGGATTGGGGTACGCGTACAAAGGAACAGGAGGCCGCCGATGGCGACGCCACTCGTTAAGAACGCGCCAGCTAGCCCGAAATCTCCCGTGCTCCAGCCCCTGATCTACAAATCGGTGGTCACGATCTACCGCATCTTCGCGATCGTGACGCTCTATGTCGTCCTCGGCGGCGTACTCGCTTACGGCTTCGTGATGGGCTTCTACGCCCTCAACACTTCTTGGGCCGCGCCCGTCATCCTATCTCCCGTCGATGACAAGAGTCTCGATTTCACCGAAAAGCTGGTGACCAGCAGGCAAACGCTCGAAGAGCTGAACGTCGACAAGAAGCGCCTCGAAGAAGGCGTCGCTGAAATGAACAAGCACAAGGCTGCGCTTCTGGCCCTCGAGCCCGAACTTCAAGCCGCTATCGTCAGGGAAAGAAAACACAATCAGGCCACCGGCCCGCAACTCCTGGAACTCGACAAACAAAAACAATCCGACAACCTAAAAACGCAAGCGGTTCTGACGCAAGTCAAAGAAGTCGAAGCCACCATCGACAAAGATCTCGCCGCCGGCCTCATCACCAAAGGCGATGCCGCCACTCAGCGAGCCGCTCTCAATCAGGTCCAGAGTTCCTATACCGACAGCGAGATCGGTGAAGTCCTGCTCACCGACAGCATTCTCGAAAAAACCACCACCGATACAAAATCCCTCGACGTCCTCGACAAACAAGCCGAGCTAATCTCCGAAATTGCCCAGCTCGACATCGCCATCGGGGTCGCGCAAAAGCAACTCCACGAAGAATCCCAACAAATCGATCGCCTGAAACAAGCCCTCGCCACCGCCAGGCAAACTCCCTATTACCTTACCGCCTCCGGCGACAACACCGTCTACTTCGCCTTCGTTCCCTACGACAACCGCAACAATGTCTCCTTCGGCTCGCCTGTCTACGACTGCTACCTGAACATGATTGCCTGCAAGAAGGTAGGCACTGTGAAGCAGATTTTCGCCGGAGAAGAACACGCCATCCATCCCATCTTCCGCACGGACATGCGCGGCTTCCTAATCCAGATGCAGCTGGACCATCCCGAATCCGCAAAATCCAAAACCGTTTTCCTGAACCGCAAGCCGCTTTTTTTCTAACCACCTTTCTAACGATCTAAGGAGACGCTAGATGCCCTCGTTCCCTCCGAAGCCCCGCAAATTCCTGGCACAACTCTTGGTAGCCGGTGCGATGGCCATGCTGCTGATCCCCGTCGCGCGTGCCGGCGACGAAGACCAGCAAGCCTATTGCAAATATGTAACGCAACAGGCCGCCGCCCAGCGCGATCTTCTCCGCACACCGGACGCCGTTGCCGGCGTCACGCAACCCAACACCGGCCTACCAACGCAGGTCGTCTGGGGCCTTACCGGCAGCCTCTCGAACGTCCGCAAAGCCGCACTCACAATGGACGCCGCCCGCAAAGACTGCGAACTCTACACGGTCTCCAGTTCCGCCCAACAAGCGGTCCAATACGCCATCCCCAGTCTTGAGAAGCAGGCCCTCCAAAACAGATTGGTTCTGATTCAACAAGCCTCCGAAAACCTCGATGCCCTCGTGGCCGCCATCACAAAAATGGTCGAAGCTCACAACATGACCCGCCCCATGGCCTTTGCCCTGGAATCCACCAAAATCAAGCTGGCAGCCGATCGCGCCGACACGCAATCCAAAATCGTCGCTATCTATGTTCCGCAACTCAGCGACAAGCCGGTAAAAGATCTCGTCGCCGAAAAACAAGCCAGCGAAGATAACGAGCGCCGCGCCATCTACAAAATAAATCGCCAGAATGACTGGGACGTCGCGCTTTCCGTAGGCGCCCACCAGCAGGTCAATCCGCTGATCGGCAGTCCCGGAGCCTACGGCGAGGTCACCGTCAGCTACAATCTAGCCAGCCATGCCATCAACAAACACCTCGACCAAGCCGCCGCTTCCTACCGAGACTGGAAGAAAGTCCAGGAAGGCGATGTGTTCCGCAACGCCGAGATCCTCAGACAGCAACTCGTAGACAGCGTCTCCGTGGAGGACAACAGGCTTAAAGCCTCCGAAGAGCAGCAAAAACAGATCGAAACCAATCTCGAGCTCCTGGGCCGAGCGGAAACCAGCGCGGCCCTCGACTTCGGCAACCAGTTAAGCACTGCGAAACTCCTTCTCCAGATCGAAATCGGCGACGCCGCGTTTCGCCTCGACCAGCTAAAGGAATTTCTCAGGAGGAATTTCTAGGCATCTCCGAGCCCCACGGTCAGCTGTCATCTCGAGACTCAAATGCGCCAGGCAGGCACCTAACTCTTCCTCCTCTCCTGCCTGGCACACTTCATTTCCGCCAAGTGATGCCATGACGCAGGCCTTTCCAGCATCCTGCAACAGACTACAAAATCTGCGCTCGTTTGCTATTTCATGTCATATACAATGCTCTATTGGGAGACGGGCTAATGAGGGATGAAACCACCAAGCAGGCAGCACAGGAGTTTCTCGCCGCAAAACTCGCCGAAGAAGGGCAGAGACACGAGGACAAGCTCAATAAGGAAACAGCCGTATCCCGCTCTCTCCACATTTGGAAGAATTTTAGAGATGCTGTTTTTGCGCAGTGCGGCGAGTGGAATGCTGTGACTCAAGAACAGACTCTGACGTGTACGGAAACTCCGATGGGCGATCTTAGGGTTTGGTGCTCCGCCACAGCGAAGCAGATGACGGTCTATTACGATTCCAGAAAGCTCTTGATCACACTCAGAAACGGAGCGAGGCACGAAGTGGAAAAAGACGCGATACTTCAGATCGAAGGATACTCGACCGGCCCCGGTCGTGATGCGCATCTGGTGCGAAACAATGAGACTGTAAACATCGATGCCTTGATTCTGGGCGAACTTCGTCTTCTGGCCGGAATAGGCCGGCAAAGGACTTCCTAGAGTTGGCCCTCGATTCGCCCGCGGCTCCACCCTTCGACATTGTCGAAATGTGCGCAGGTCAATCTTCCTTTCCGCGATCCTGCGCCTCGGTGCTGGCGGCTCTTCCCTCGGAACCTCTGGCCCTCGGCCTCCTCTGGGTTATCTTGTCTCGTCCTGCTGTTTTTCCTTTTCGCCCTGCTCCGTCGGCTGACCGCATCGGAGCCCAGCGACCGGCGCTCCTCGCTTGCCATCCTTTTACTATAGTGGAATACTACCGTCATGATAATTGGTGATCGACTTCGGACACTCCGCGAGCAAAGGAATTTGTCCCAGGGCGACATCGAAAAACGCTCGGGCCTCCTGCGCGCCTATCTCTCTCGTGTGGAAAATGGCTACACTATCCCGAGCATCCCAACCCTGGAAAAATGGGCCAAGGCTCTAGACCTGCCTATGTACCAACTCTTCTACGAAGGCGAAAAGCCCCCTGAACCTTCGACTCTTCGAGCTTGGAAGCCCGCAGACGAAACCGCCTGGGGCAACTCCGGCGATGACGCTATTTTTCTAAAGAAACTCCGCCGCCTGCTGCCTAAGATCGACGAACCAAACCGGAGGATTATCTACCAGATGGCCGGGAAAATGGCTCTCCGCAAGTAAACTCCGCCGGTGAATGCTAGGGGCTTTGAACTTCTCTCCGTGCCTCCGTGCTTTCTCCCTACTTGCCGCCTCGCAGCAAGAGAATCACATCCAGAAGCACCAGCACGGCCACGACGACTTCCAGTGCAAACATGCGTCGTTCGTTGAACTGCGCCACCATGAACTCGTAAAGTTCGCCTGCCGTTTTCAGTTTTTCGGCCACCAGCGTCTTATAGTCGTTCACCCCGATTTTCCCCGAACTGAGCCGGTACACTCGCGCGTAATACGTATCGCTTATGAATTTCACGGCATATTCCGTTCTCTCCGCCAGATCCATGATGTCCAGTCGAAGCCGGTTCAAACGGCCCGCGCGTCGTGGCAGCCGCCAGCGCGATAGAAAGCTCTCCTCCCCTTCGAGCGAGCCGTAAACGTTCGATAGCAAAGTCGTAAGCACCCCGTCGTAGTAACGAAACTCCAGCAACTGGGTGTTTGCGTATTCCAATAGGTCGATCACCGCAGAAGTGGCTCCGGGCTTGTCATAGACCAGCGCCGCAGCCCAGCCCACAACCACCAGGTCATTGGGATAATACGAAAGCGCCGCCCGCAGCACCTCTTCGCGTTCCGCTCTCGACAGCGCGACCACCTCGCCTCGCACCAGTTTTGCGATTTCGTCTCCATACGCCTCGAGCATTTCCTCCGCAGTCACCGAGCGCCCGTCCGCGTGCTCCGCCGACTGAATGTCAATCACCAAATAGTCTTCGTCCAACCATTTCGCCGACGGTTTGCTCAGCGCTGGACGAAACTCCCCTGTGCGGCTTCTCAGCAATTCTTCCGCGGCAGTCTCGACCTCCGTTGCGTTCATCCAGCGGTAGGATTGCGGGCAGAAGGACTCAAAATCACACGCGTATTTTGTACTGAGCTCGACGCTGGCGACACCGAACCAGTAATACTTGATCGCCGCTTCTAGCTTTTCTCCGCTCGCAAGCGTGATCGAACCCACGGCTTCTCGAATCGGAACGTTCTGCGCCTGCGCATACTCCGGTGTCTGGTGTACGAAACCCGGCGCGTGCCGAGCCGCTCCCGGCCCCAGGAGAGCCGGCAGGCGCTCCAGTTCAATCGCTTCTCCTATATCAAAAAAGCTGATAATCCGGAAATAGCCCTGAACTTTCATCTGCCTAAGGATGATCCTCCGAAGACGTCCGCCTTGAACTTCGAAAAACCATCCTACACTACTCGCCAATCCTCCATCGCGCTGCCCGGCAGACCGCCGAGCCCCTATGCTCCACGACGAGTCGGGTTGGCCGACCTGGCAGCGCTTCGAAGGTTGGGGCTGCTGGCCGCCAGCCTCTTTCTTTTCTGCCGCTCGACTTATCACTCACCACTCGATCGCCGTCAACTGCGCGAGCGGTATCCTCTCCTCGCGTAGCGCCTTCCATGGAAGAGATGCAGCTTTGAACGTCAGTTACATGCCGTAAAACTGTTCCCGACCTCTAATGTGAAACTAAACGCCGAAAGTGTCCGGAACGGGACATTCCCCAGCCCTCTTTGCGACTAAGGTGGTGTCTGCCGAGCGTCTCCCGCACACGAACAGGCATCGGCGCACCTCGGAACGATGAGCTCTCGAGGTGTTCTCGCCCTCAGCTGCGAGTCGAATTTCGGCACAGGAGCCAGCCGGATGAAGCCAGGGATTAAGAATGAAATGACAGGCAAAGTTCACGAAGTAAAGGGCAAGATCAGGGAAAAGGCTGGCCAAATGACGAACCATACCGACCTGGCAGAGAAAGGTATAGCCTAAAAGGTAGCCGGGAAGGTCAGAATAAAGTCGGCCACGCGCAGCTAGCCCTCGGCAAACAGATTCTTTTCCACCCCCCTGATAGCTGGCAGTTTGACAGTCGTGAACCCGGCCGAACCAGCATTTAAAGATTTATAGAAATACCAGCAGTTAAAAAACTTGATACAGAGGACGGATGCAATGAGCCACAATAAATGGTCCAACAAATACACTACATTTGCCGTAGGGATTGGAGTAGGTGCAGTCCTTGCCGTACTTTTTGCTCCCTCCTCGGGAGAAGAAACGCGTAACTATATCTCCAGCTCTGTGAAAAAAGGTGTTGATGATATTACTTCAACAGGAAAGCGTTGGACTCGCCGCGCGCAAGAGACCGTGTCCGACGTAAAGGCCAGCGTCGCTGGCGCCGTCGAAGCCGGTCAAGAAGCCTACCGCACAGTCAGAGACGCCTGAGACGCCTTCACGACCGCGACGCCATCGATATCGACTGTCTCGATTCCCCCGGGAGGGATTGCAGGAAGCCTTGCCGCTTACATCTTCGCTGGGGCGGCCACAGGCATCTTGTTGTTTTGCGGGATAGGCAGTTTGCCGTCAGCAGCGTCAGTCAGCGCGAGGAATTGCGGGTTTCACGCAGAGAAGCAAACACGGCGTCGACGCGCGCTTCCATCATTTCCTTCGAGCGCACCGCTTCATAGCGCTCGTACTGAAAGAAATGCCGCTTGAGCAGGTCCAGCGCTTTCTGCTTCTGGCCCAGCTGCGCGTAAATGGCCGCGAGGTTGTAGGAAGCAGGTAGCATCGCTTCGTTTTCCTGCGCGATTTGGAGCGCTTCGTCGCCATGGCCGTTGCCGGCAAGGAAGGCTGCCGCGAAAACGATATTGTAAGGATCAGTCGGATCGAGCTTCGTCGCTTCGCGGGTGTAGTAGTCGGTCTTGGCGGCGTCGCCTTCCGAATTCCAATACACCGCCAGGTTGCGGTACGCCAGCGCCAGAGGATACTCGCGCACAGAGTCTTCCATGAGGTGCAAGCCCTTAAGGAAATCGCCTTCGTGAATCGTCATTTTGCCAATTCCATGGAGCGCCACAGCACGCGATAGCGGATCGGCCGGCATATCGAGAATGGCTTGAAACGTCTGGCGCGCCTTATCCCAATCGCCGAGGTGATGCCGATAAAGTTCCCCGAGATACCGCAGCGGAGCGGGATCTGCGGGGTCCATGCGTCGCGCTTCGCTATAGCGCCGCTCGGCCTCCTCGTATTTCTCGTTCATCTCTGCCTCAAGGCCGCGCTTCATGAGGGCTTCAATTTGGGCGCTCTGGCCGGCATCCCTAACCGGTGCGTCGAACAATTTCACAGCGGCATCCACGCCGAGCTTTTTCAATTCTTTCGCCGCGTCTTTCGCTTTGCCAGGAAAGAGGCACTTTTCATCGAGCACAGACCGGTACAGCGGAATGGCCCCTTCTTTGTCACCGGACTTGGCCTTTTCCTTGGCCGCTTTAAGCTCATTTTTAACGGCCTCTTCGCGCTGCTTCATCTCGGATTCGACGAGCTTTTCCACTTGATCCACTTTCAAGAATCCGTTGTTGTTCTGCAGCTTGTCGATGACCGTCCCGTCCGCCTTGGCGAGCACCACCACGGGCAGCTTGTCGCCACTTAGAAATTTCTGCCCAAGTGTCGTGCCAGCGTCCGCAACGCCCATCGTGACGCACTGCGTGGCATAAAGTGAGAGCGAACGCGAATTGCGCAGGCTGGATTTCTGAAACTCTTGCGCCGAAGACGGAAACCAGTACACCACCAGTCCCCCCGGCGCAGGCGCCTCTTCCGGTTTCACCAGTTTCCAGGGCACTTGGTAGACCTGCTCGTTCCCCATACCGCCCATGCCGTTACTTGGCCCACCACTTCTCATTCCTCCCATTCCGCCGCCACCGCCACCGCCGCAGGTAGCCCAATCCGGAGCAGGCAACAACAACAAAACCATGAAGAGTGCAGCCACACGGAAAATCCGTTCTCTCATTACGCTCACCTCAATCTCAAAATAGAGTTGCCAAAACCACGCACACAAGCTCCCTCGCAGAGCAACCCTTTTTCGCTTGTGTTCGATGCGCGTTTGGGGTGAAACGCCGTATGTTGCCAGCATTGTACGACAGGTCCGCGTGTAGACGCAGCACCGATTGTTTGTCGCCAAGCTCTTCCTTCGGCTGAACCCTACCTCGGCGCTCGCGAATTGCTCCAGGAGCAGGCGCGATGGTATTCGGCCGATCGGGCACCTTTAAGTCACAAAAGCTAGCTCTGAGATCCTTGTGCTTCTATGCCCCTGCTGACCCGAAATACGTGCCCGTCCGGATGCCTCACGTGCATCTCGCGGACGTGCCACGGCATATCGCCCGGCGGGAAAGTAACGTCTAGCCCGGCGGCCACGCACTGTCTGTGGACCTCGTCAACGTCCTCCACCCACACGGACATCCAAACGCCCTTGTCGGCCGTTTCGTCTACGTCGGGTCCAAATGTGGAGCGGTTCGCTCCCTTGCCCCGACCGCCTTGGCCTCCTTGGCCTCCTTGGCCTCCTTGGCAGAGAAATATTTCGCATTCGCCTGACCCGACTGCCCCGAAAGTCGGAGGTATTCCCCAGTCCCAGCATCTCTTCCAGCCCCAGTTCTCAAACCATGCAAAGCTCGCGGGGACGTCGGATACGTTTAAGATTGGTGTACTGTGTTTCGCTTCCATAGCGCGGAAGCATAACACGCCAGCGCTTACTCTTCCGCCGTTCTACGGCGAAAACGCGCCACTCACCCCGTGTTATACTCCCGCCCGTTTGCGCGAAAGCATCTCCCAGCCCTCCCCACGCACCTGCAGGAGGTGGCCAATCTCTTGATGACGTTGCCGGAAACGTTCAATGTCGCCACACACTTCGTGGATCGCAACGTCCAGGAAGGCCGCGGGGCGAAAGTCGCCATCGAGTGCGGCAACGAGCAGGTCACCTATCAGCAACTGCTCGAAAGAACCAACCGCGTCGGCACGGCCCTGCTCGCCCTCGGGGTTCGTCCCGAAGAGCGTGTTCTCCTCTTGCTCCTGGATACGCCGGAGTTCCTTTACTCCTTCTTCGGCGCGATCAAGGTCGGCGCTGTCGCCGTACCCGTCAACACGCAGGCAAAGCCGCAGGACTACGAATACATTCTCAACGACTGCCGCGCGCGCGTTGCTCTGGTCAGCGAGCCTCTTCTGCCGCATTTACAGTCCATTCCGGAAGAGAGACTCCGCTATTTGGAAGAGATCGTGGTAAGCGAAGTAAAGCAGGATCTTCCATCGCCAGATCAGCGTTCAGAAACTCATCACTCTCTGCAAAACCTGATGGCTTCCTCCTCGCTCGATCTGGAAGCCGAGCATACCAGCAAAGACGAGCCCGCTTTCTGGCTGTACTCCTCTGGAAGCACGGGCGCTTCCAAAGGCTGCGTCCATCTTCATCATGACATGGTGGTGTGCACGGAGTTGTACGCCAAGGGCATTTTGCAAATGAAAGAAACCGACCGCTGCTTCAGCGTGGCGCGGTTATTCTTCGCCTACGGCCTTGGAAACGCAGGCTACTTCCCTCTCGGCTGCGGCGCCACCACAATTCTTTCTCCCGTGCGCCCCGTTCCCGCCACGATTTACGCGGACATCGAGCGCTACCGCCCCACGCTCTTTTTTTCCGTGCCCACAAACTTTGCAGCCTTGCTGGCGCATCGCCGGGAAGACGGACGAGAGTTCGATCTCGGGAGCGTGCGCCACGCCATCTCCGCCGGCGAAGCGCTTCCTGCGCCGCTGTTCCACCGCTTTAAAGAACGCTTTGGCGTCGAAATTCTGGACTCGCTGGGCTCAACGGAGACATTGCAGATGGTCATCGCCAACCGTCCCGGCGAGGCAAAACCCGGCTCCAGCGGAAAAATAATCCCCGGCTACGAAGCCAAAATCGTCGACGAAAACGGAAACGCGGCGGCCCTCAACGAAATCGGCGATCTCCTGATCAAAGGAGACTCAACTTGTTCCGGCTACTGGAACAAACATGAAAAAACCAAAGAAACTTTTGTAGGCGACTGGTTCCGCACCGGCGACAAATACTATCAGGACGAAGAAGGCTACTTCTGGTACGCCGGCCGCTCCAACGACGTTTTCAAAGTCCACGGCCTTTGGCTAAGTCCCGCGGAAGTCGAAAGTGTTTTAATCGCGCATCCTGCAGTGCGCGAAGCCGCGGTCGTCGCTCGCGA
>Ga0210395_10000210_pt1 | contig 45601 bp, 37 predicted proteins | sample IncBWH4OmetaG_FD_150861 | JGI IMG/M metagenome (GOLD analysis project Ga0210395, IMG submission 150861) | Forest soil microbial communities from Barre Woods Harvard Forest LTER site, Petersham, Massachusetts, United States - Inc-BW-H-4-O ...
CGCAGAGATCTTGTCCACGATCTCGCGCGCGGGCACGACCAGTCCGGGCCGCCAGCCGTTGGTCCGGCCCACGTCCATGAATTCGATGAATCGCAACGTCAGCCCGCGCTCGCGGAAATACGCGCAGAGATCCAAAATCTCCCCGTCGTTTACGCCGCGCTGGACGACACAGTTGATTTTGACCGGCAGGCCGGCCGCCACCGCGGCGTCGATGCCGCGCAGCACCCGCTCCCGGCCGAGACCGCGACCGTTGAGATGCGCAAAGGTCGCATCATCGAGCGAGTCCACGCTGATGTTGATGCGGTCGAGTCCGGCCTCGCGCAGGGCAGGTGCAAATTTCTCCAGGAACCAACCGTTGGTCGTCAGCGCCACCTCGGGCACGCGCACCTCGCGCTTGAGCGCGCGGACAATTTCCGGCACGTCCGGCCGCAACAGCGGCTCGCCGCCGGTTAGGCGGATTTTCTGCACACCATGCGCCACAAACGCCCGCGCGAGTCGCGTCAGCTCGCCGGGCGTCATGAGCTGCGCATCGCGCAAAAACGCGTGCCCGGGCCCGAAAACTTCCGCCGGCATGCAGTAGGGACAGCGGAAGTTGCAACGGTCGGTGAGCGACACGCGCAGGTCGTGCAGCGGGCGGTTGAACTGGTCGCGGACAGCGGCAGACATTTTTTTAACACAAAGAACGCAAAGTGCGCAAAGACAAGCGGCGACTGTCTTTCGCAAATTTATAGTTTTTCCTCTTCGCGTTCTTTGCGATCTTGGTGTGAAAGAAATCATGCTCACCCCCGCGGAAGCCGAAACCATCATCCTGGCCAGCATCCCGCCGATGCCCACCGAGGACGTGCCGCTAGCCGAGGCGCATGGCCGGGTGCTGCGCGCAAATCTGCGCGCTGACCGTGACTTGCCACCTTTTGACCGAGTGATGCTCGATGGTTATGCGCTGCGCGCCGCTGCCTGGGCCGCAGGCACGCAGACCTTCCGCGTCACAGGCTTGCAGGCCGCGGGCATGATCCCGCAAAAACTCGCAGCCGGCGACGCGTGCATCGAGATTGCGACGGGCGCGGCTTTGCCGGAGGGCGCGGATTGCGTCGTGCCCTACGAGGACACGACGCGCGACGGTGAGATGGCGACGATTTCCGCCACGGCAAAACTTACGCCCGGCCATGCCGTGCATCGCCGCGGCAGCGACTACGTTGCAGGCACAGTCATCGTGCCCGCCGGCACCCGCCTCACCGGCCGCGAAATCGCCGTCGCCGCCGCGTGCGGCTGTGCGGCGCCGGCCGTCAACTCACAGCCGAAGATCGCCGTCATCGTCACGGGCGACGAACTGGTGGACGTCGGCGCGGAGGTTGGGCCGCACCAGCTCCGCCGTAGCAACGACTACGCACTGCGCGCCGCGCTGCACGCCGCCGGCTGGCCGCGGGTCGAGCGTTTCCACCTGCATGACATGCGTCACGAAATCGAACACACACTCTGGCACATTTTGGCCGAGTTCGACGTCATGCTGCTCACCGGCGGCGTATCGAAGGGCAAATTCGACTTTCTGCCCACCGTGCTAACCGAACTCGGCGTGCAAAAAAAATTCCAGGGCGTGGCCCAGCGCCCGGGCAAACCACTCTGGTTCGGCCTCAGCCAGCGCGCGCGCCCGGTCTTCGCGCTGCCGGGCAATCCCGTTTCGAGTTATCTCTGCCTTCATCGCTATGTGCTGCCTGCGCTGGCCAAGGCCGCGGGCATGCCGCCCGCCGCCCCGCGCCTGGCCGCGCTCACCGCGCCGGTAACCTTCAAGCCGCCGCTCACGTATTTTCTCCCGGTAAAAATCAGCAGCAGCCCGGCCGCCGGCCTGTTGGCCACACCGGCGGCCGTAAACACGTCCGGCGACTTCGCCGGGCTCGTGGACACGGACGGTTTCGTCGAGTTGCCCGCCGGGCAGGATGAATTTCCCGCGGGCACGGTGGCGCGGTTCTGGGCGTGGATGTCGTGAGACTGAGTACCAGGGAACAGGTCGCAAGTGACAGGAACTGATCGCCCATGAGAAAGGCTCGCTCTTGCTACTTGAGACCTGATGCCTGATACTTTTTTCCCAATGTTTTCCCACCTCGATGCGCAGAACCGCCCGCAGATGGTCGGCGTCGGCGACAAGCCAGTGACTCATCGCACGGCACACGCCGTGGCGGTGGTCGCGCTACCGCCCGCGCTCGCAGCCCTGTTGCATGACGGCGAAATCCAGAGCCCGAAGGGTCCGTTGTTCCAGACCGCCATCCTCGCGGGCGTGATGGGCGCAAAAAAAACCAGCGAGCTCATCCCGCTCTGCCATCCTCTGCCACTCGAGGATTGCAAAATTGAAATCGAGCCGTCCGCGGCTAGCGGTGCGACGGAGATCGCGATCCACTGTCGCGTGCAGACGCATGCCAAAACCGGCGTCGAGATGGAGGCGCTCACCGGCGCGACCGTGGCCGCGCTCGCGCTCTACGACATGGGCAAGTCCGTGAGCCACGGCATCGAAATCAAAAGCGTGCGCCTGCTCGAAAAGACCGGCGGCAGCAAATCGAAGGACTGAAGGCTGAAAATACCCCGGTTAATTCGCGTTCATTCGCGGTTAAACCTAAAACGGCCGTTGAAACCACGGATTAGGTGCAGGCATCCGAACTTTCGGAATATTTCTGTTTTGTGATGAACGCTTGGGATATCAGTGACAATCAGTGTATATCAGTGGTTAAAACTCCGGATCGATCTTCGTGATCTTTGCTGCTTCGTATAAAATAAGTTCTCATGACCAAGACCATCCGCGTGCAATATTTTGCGTTGCTGCGCGACCAGCGAGGGCTGGCCGATGAAAAGCTCGCGACCGCCGCGGACACTCCCGCCGGGCTTTATGCCGAATTGCGCGCGCGACACGGTTTCACGTTGCCCGTGGAGCAGCTGCGCGTGGCCGTGAACGACGAATTTTCCAAATGGGACGCGCCGCTGCACGATGGCGACGCGCTGGTTTTTATCCCGCCCGTCGCCGGCGGTTAGAGCGGTTTCGGTTTAAATGGATCCATGACGGGTGAAATTGTCATTCCGAGACCCTCAGCAAGCCGCTGCGCGGCTTGCGTAGAACCCATTGATGAACGGTTGGCAAGGGCGCGACCGCCGGGCGCGCTGCCAGCAGAACGGACGGCCCGGCGGCGGCGAGTGCGAAAGCCTCGGCGTTCCGTCCCTACCCGCGCTGCCGCGCGAGAAAGCCAGCTGACATGAGTTCATTGGCAACCGTTCGAGGAATCTCCGAAATTGAAATCGACAAGAACAGCAGAGATTTCTCGCACGGCTCGGAATGACAAAATAAAGGATGGGGCGCAAAGACATGCCGATGTGACCAATTAAATCGAAAATTTTCTATTCAAAAACCATTATGTTCAAAATTTCGTCCACTCCCTTTGACCTCGGCCGCCTGCGTCGCGAGCTCGCGCATCCGCGCGCGGGCGCACTCGCGACGTTCGAGGGCTGGGTGCGCGACCACAACGACGGCCAGCCGGTTCTCTCCCTCGAATATGAGTCGTTCGTGCCGCTCGCGGAAAAGGAGGGTGCACGTATTTTGGCCGAGGCAAAGGAGAAGTTTTCCCTGCTTGGTGCGATCGGCTTCCACCGCACAGGGCATCTGCGCATCGGCGAGCTTGCGGTGTGGGTGGGGGTGACGGCTGAACATCGCGCCGCAGCCTTCGACGCCTGCCGCCATATCATCGACGAGGTGAAGGCCCGTGTGCCGATTTGGAAAAAAGAGCACTACGCCGGTGGCGCGAGCACATGGGTCAACTGCGCCACCCGAGGCGAGTCCGCCCTATCCGTTCCGCCAAATTTCGGTTGAGCTATGGCAAAAGCAGGTTTAGGTTAAAACTCCACGGACGTTGCCAAAAATCCGCTAAACATGGGTGGCGCGGAGAAAACGGCTCGTCTCGGCCAGTGCTTATTTCTACATGAACGCCATGCTGTTTCTAGCGGTCACCACCATCGACAAGCTTAAGAGCGTGCCACCCAAGTATTGGTGGATATTCGCGGGCGGCATCTTGGGATTCTTTGTGTGCGTGTTCGTGCTCAAGCGGCTCTTACGGATTAATAAAGTTTTCCTTTTCGTCGGAATCTTTGTCGTGTGCGGGTTTACGTTTATTTCGTGGGTTTATAATCGTAACGAACCAGCCATCCTCACGCCCTTCGTTGACCAATTGGCGCAATTTTTGCCGACCAAAAACGCCTACGCGCAATCGGAGAACCATCCGGTTACACCGCCTGACCAGCAAAAAACGCCGCCACCACCGTCACATTCGACCGTGTACTGACGCGCAATTTGGCAATTTTTGGTGTGGTTTTTCAGCACAGTTTGTGGCCAACTGAAAGTTCATTATGCCTAAATCGCGTTCCGACATCGGGCTCATCGGTCTAGCCGTCATGGGCCAAAACCTCGCTCTCAATATAGCCGACCACGGTTTCCAAATCTCGGTTTACAATCGTACGACCGAAAAAACGGAGAAGTTCGTCGCGGAAAACCCGAGCACGCCCGGTGGCGTGGTCGGCACCAAAACGCTCGAGGAGTTCGTCCAGTCGCTGGCCAAGCCGCGCAAGATGATCATCCTCGTGCAGGCCGGCAAAGGGACCGACGCCGTCATCGACGGCCTCGTGCCGCTCCTCGAACCGGGCGACATCGTCATCGACGGTGGCAACGCCCTCTGGACCGACACCATCCGCCGCGAAAAAACGCTGCGCGAAAAAGGCCTGCGCTTTATCGGCTCCGGCGTTTCCGGCGGCGAGGAAGGCGCGCGCTTCGGTCCCTCGCTCATGCCCGGCGGCGAGTTTGCCGCGTGGCTGGAGCTGAAGCCCGTTTGGGAAGCGGTCGCGGCCAAAGTTGATCCCAAGACCGGCAAGCCCCTCACCGGCGCGAAGCCCGGCCAGCCCATCATGGGCGGCGTGCCCTGCACGACCTACATCGGCGAAAATGGCGCCGGCCATTACGTGAAGATGGTCCACAACGGCATCGAATATGGCGACATGCAGATGATCTGCGAGGCCTACGCCCTCATGCAGGGCCTGCTCGCCCTCAAGCCCGCCGAGATGGGCGCGATCTTCACCGAATGGAACACCGGCATCCTCGACAGCTTCCTGATCGAAATCACCGCCGACATTCTCAAGCAAAAGGATCCCGCCACGAAGAAAAAGGCGTTCGTGGACGTCGTCCTCGATACCGCCGGCCAGAAGGGCACCGGCAAATGGACCTCGACCAACGCGCTCGACATGGGCGTGCCCGCGCCGACCGTCGCCGAGGCCGTGTTTGCCCGTTGCATCAGCGCGATCAAGGAAGAGCGCGTCGCCGCCTCGAAGATTTTGAAAGGCCCGGCGAAAAAATACCGCGGCTCGAAGAAAGCGCTCATCGCCGCCATCCACGACGCGCTTTATTGCTCGAAAATTTGCAGCTACGCGCAGGGCTTCCAGCTCATGCGCGAGGCGCAGAAGGAATACAAGTGGAAGCTCAACTTCGGCGAGATCGCGCAAATCTGGCGCGGCGGCTGCATCATCCGCGCGGCGTTCCTGCAGAAAATCACCGAGGCCTACGCGCGCAAACCCGACCTCGCGAACCTGCTGCTCGACCCGTATTTCAACAAGACGTTCAAGAACGCGCAGGCCAACTGGCGCAAGGTCATCGCTCTCGCCGCCGAGTGCGGCGTGCCGGTGCCGACCTTCGGCTCCGCCCTCGCCTACTACGACAGCTACCGGTCGGCCCGCCTGCCGGCCAACCTGCTCCAGGCGCAACGCGACTACTTCGGCGCGCACACCTATGAACGCGTCGACCAGCCGCGCGGAAAATTCTTCCACGTCGACTGGCCCGAGCCGACCCGCCCGCAAATCGCGATCTGAGGGCTCGACAATCTAACTGTCGCGTTTGGCTTTTACGGGCCCGGATACCCCGGGCTCGTCTCTTTGCCGTCTTCTTTCGCGAACGATTAAAGCAACCCCACGCGCCAAGGCGAGCACACCCAGCAAGCCCGCAATTCCTGCCGTATTCGCCCACCTGTCACTAATTCCGAACCACGCGGGCTTGTACGTTGACCCGGGGAGAAGGGGATAAAGGAAGATACTGCAGAGTGGCGCCAGAACTTGGAGCATTGCAGCGGTTTGGAACGGCCCGCCTTTGGCGAATGCCGCACCCATCTTTTTCGCCACCCGATACTCGACATAGACCGCGATGCCGTACCCCGGGATTGTGATCACGGAAAACAAGAGGATAATAGCGCCAACGACCCCGACAACAGGCAGAAGACCGATTTCCTCGGGCCGTTTTTCCATGGGGCCAATATTCCAGGCGCTCAGGAACCACTCGGGCAATTCATTGCCTGAAACCTCGACGTTCGACTTAACCCCCCAGACCTGCTCATCATTACAACTGATCATGACAGTATAGGGATCGGTTTTCACTACTGCGGTGATATTGACCAGATGGTCACCGCGAAAGGTAATGCTATGCGCGTCATCCGCCGCTTTTGCCATCAGGGCCCCGATGAGAATACTGGCGACGAATAATAGCTTTTTCATGGGGAATAAGACAACGTGGCTTTTTGACCCGCATTCTGCGGGCTTAAAAACCACTAACACATCTCATTGTTGACTAACACATCGATTGTCAGACCAAAAAAGCCAAGATCCTTAGCGTTAGTGCCGACAAACGATGTGTTAGAAAGGCCTATGGCCTGACAATCTAACTCGCGCGTTTGCCTTTTACGGGCCCGGTATCCCCGGGCCCGTCCCTTTGATAGGTCGCGGAAAATCGCCTCTACTTGCCGATCTGTTGGAGGGCGGTCATCCAGTTTTCAATGTGATAGCAGGAGGCAAGTTTTCCGTTTTTCACCGTGAAGATATCAATGGCCATGGTCTTGAAGCTTCGGCCGGTCGGTTTTGCTCCCCAGAACTCGCCCGTGGGTGTGCCGGTAGCTTCCCCTCGAACGATGATTTGATCGCCGATCGTCAGCAGGTCTTTAATGGCCCACTTCAAATCAGGGATAATCACGCCCATGTTCTTAAATATCTCGGCGAGTTGGTCGCGCGTGAGCCATTCTTCATTGGTGTGATATGATTTGTAGTCGGGATGAACGGCCTTCGCGAGCAATGCGCTCACGTCTTTCTTGGCTGGTTGATTTAGCGCATCGTAAAACGGGGCCAGGATCACTCGCGCTTGTTCGATCGTCACATTATCGGTAGCTTTATTCATGGTTGTTCTCCGTTGGTCGGGTTAAACTGCTAAGCTCGGCTCAGGCGCCTTTGCTGCCGGCGACCTGACGTTTCGTGGCCCGGAACAGCGCGACAATCTTTTCGGCGGGCATCGGGCCTGCCGCGTCGAGCTGCTTGCCATCGCCGCCGGAGCGGACCGCATACTCGGCGATCGCCGGAAACTCGGCTTCGTCGAAGCCGAGCTGTTCGAGCGATTGGTAGAGTTGGTTATCCTGCAACCACTGTTCGAAGCGCACGATGAATCTCTCGGCGCGCGCCGCCTCGCTGCCGGTCAGGCCGAAGAGGCGCTGGCCAAGCTGCGCCAGACGATCGACCGCGCGACCTTCAGCGAGCAGCCAGCGGAAATACGCGGGATAAAGTGTCGCGAGGCCGCGACCGTGCGCGAGTTCGGGTTTGAATGCACTCAAAGCATGCTCGATCGTGTGCAGGACAAACTGCGCGGGCTTGCGGCCGGCAAGCTGGTAATCATTGAGGGCAAGCGTCGCAGTCCATTGGAGGTTGCCCCGGGCGACCAAGTCGGAAGGCGAAACCAGCAGGCGGGGCAGGGTCTCAATTACCGTGGACATGACGCCTTCAGAATAACGGTCGGCGATCGCCGAGTCGTTGCCTCCCAATAGATAATTTTCGAAGACGTGGCTCAGAATATCCGCGGCGCCGTCCTGTGTGGTCCGGGCGGAAAGACCGACGGTGAAGGCCGGATTGAGCCAGGCGGTGAGCGGTTTCAGGAATTCCGCGGCAAGAAACGATTTTCCTCTCGCCGCGCGGTTCGAGATCACGGCGTAAGGAGTGACTTCGGAGGCGGTGGCCGCAGTGGTCGTGATGGCGGCGATCGGCAGCGCGCCTTTGAGTTGGAAGGCGCGGGGTTCGCCCAGCACGAAGGGCCAGATGTCGTTTTCGCCGGAATGGGCCAGCGCGGCGATCGCTTTTGAGGCGTCGATGACGGAACCGCCACCGAGCGCGACGACGAAGTCGGCTTTGGCCGCGCGCAACGCCGCTGTCGCGCGGTTGATGGTCGCCGCCTCGGGATTGGGCTCGATGCCGGAGAAATGCGTGACCTTGAGCCCGGCTTGGGCGAGGGCGCCACTGACCTGGTCAAGAATGCCCAGACGCTGGATTGTGCCGCCGCCGGTGACGAGGAAGGCGTGCTGGCCAAGACGGGCGGTAGCTTGGGCAAACGCGGTGAGTTGGTCGGCCCCGAAGAAAATCCGGGTCGGAGTGAAGAGCGTGAACGAGTTCATGATGGATGTTTTTTGAGGATTGAGTGAAGGGAGGACTGATGGGAATCAGCTATAATGATCGTTATAGTTAATCAGGCTGGCCATTTGCAAGCACAATTATAACGATTGTTACATGAAAACCCTTTCCCCCCTCCCAACCGAGCGTCCGAGCCGTCGCCAGTTCGACCGGACGAAGGCGCTCGACACCGCGACGCAGCTCTTCTGGCGGCACGGCTATGCCGCCACGTCGATGGCGATGCTCCTGAAGGCGATGGGCCTGACCGCGCCAAGTCTTTACGTGGCGTTCGGCAACAAGGAGCGGTTGTTTCGCGAAGCGGTGCAGCACTACGGGCAAGTCTACGGGGAGAAAGTGCTGGCGCCGCTGGATGCCGACCTGCCGGCGCGCGCGGCCATCGAACGGATGCTACTGCGTGCGGCCGCGACCGTATCTTCCACGAAGAATCCGGCGGGGTGCCTGTTGTCCTTCGGCGCGATCAACTCGCCCGACTACGAGTCGAGTCCGGTCGCCTTGCTGCAAACGCTGCGGGAGGACATGGGGCGCCGCATCCGTGAGCGCTTGGAGCGGGCAGTCAAAGAGCGAGAACTCTCATCCTCTGTGGACCCCGCGCGCCTCGCGCGTTTTTATCACGCGACGCTCGGCGGCATCCAACTGCGCTCGCTCGACGGCGCGACCCGCGCCGAGCTCGAGGCGGTGGCCCGCGATGCGATGCTAGCGTGGCCAGCGTCGTCGGCGCGTCGCTGAGTCCTCTTTCGCCGTCAAAACCACATGAGATAATTAGACTTCTCGCTAGTCGATCCGGTGGCGACGAGTGCGCAGCCTCGGTGGTAGGGCGGGACCGCCGGGAACATGTCGGCGCGCCCGGCGGTCGCGTCCTACCTCACAGTCCAAATATTACGGCACGTTGGTATGATTAGTAATTAACCGTATCAATTGGCACAGCAACGGTAGCGTGCTTACCCCAAATGAATTGGATAACCGTTTACCCTCGACAGATTATGCTAAGCGCTTAGCTTATCTTACATGAATCACACGGCCTTTAGCCGAAAAGGCGGCAAGGCCCGGTCGCTGGCAAAAACCACCGCCAATCGGGCCAAGGCTGCGGCTTTTTGGAGCGCCGTCCGTACCGGCCAGCGGCCGGCACCGCGCCGTTTGCGCGTGCCGCCATCGCCCGAAGCCATTGCAGATTTGCTGGCGGCGTATTGCCGGCAAGCAGGCATCACCCGCCTGGAAGCATTTGGCTCGACGGCACGCGGAGAAGCCCGGCGTGGCAGTGATGTCGATTTGCTCGCGACCTTTGCCGACAATCCCGGTCTGCGCTTTTTCACGATGGAAGATGAAATGGCCGCGATCCTCGGCGTGCCCGTGCATCTGCTGACCCGCGATTCGGTGGAACAGATGACCAATCCCTATCGCCGGGAGTCGATCCTCGCTGACGCGAAAATAATTTATCATGACTAAGCCCGCGCCCAAGAGCCAGGACGCCTATTTTTTAAAGCGCTCCACGGGCAAAACCTAGGCCCATCCGAAATTGATGGTCGGTGTGCACGACAAAAATACGCTCACCCTGATCATCTGCTGAAGCGAAATATTCGCGCCGCACTGCTGCAAATTGCTGCCGTTGGCGAAGCGCCAACCCAAAAACGAATCGAGACAGCACTTAACCGACCAGGGCTATTTAACCGGCAGTATGCCGGACAGGTTCTAAACGAGTTGTTGCCGCCTGCGGGATTGATGGAAAACTGCAGAATAATTTTGAAATAAGATCACTTTAATTGGCCAAATCCAGATTGGATAATGACACCCACCAAGGTTATCGGCGGAGCGCAGCGTGAACGACTCCATGGTCTAGACTTGTTAAGAACCGTGGCTATCTTCTTGGTCATCGCATGGCATTTGCCGCACTCAGTCTACCCGTTCCATTGGCGGCCGGCCACTTGGGCTGGCGTTGACCTGTTTTTCGTTCTGAGCGGTTACCTTATCGGGTCGCAACTCTTATGGAGCACGATGGCATCAACAGCACACTCGGTGTTAGCCAAAACCAAATAGAGTCGCCTTTTTCCAATGACGTCTCGTTGGCGATAAAGTCTGTCCGTCGAAGGTCGACCGCCTCTGCACGCAGCATTGCCTCGCCTCGGTTGCTTGAAAATTTCTGCGTCGTGTGCTCGTGCCAGTAGATCTTGTCAGCGCGAATTTCACTCTGCATGCGACCAGTGATATCCTTAATCTCAGCCACGAGTGAAAACTCGAATCCGAGCTGAAAAGGTCGTGTATCACGGGGATCGAAACGGCAAAGGATGGGAACCAGTCCAGCATGAACAAGTGGCAACGAGATTTCGCAAAGTACGTTTGGGATCTCGACGTTCTTTCCCTTCAAGGTAGCTTCGATTTTCAAGCTGGTTGGCATGAAGCAAGAGTGAACTAAACATCATCAGCGTCTATGACCATCTCTTCTTCCGTTATTTGCTGCCATCGATCAGCGCTGTAGTTTGCGCGTTGTTCTTCTACCTCAGCCCAATTGCGGATCGCAGCAATGCGATGGCTACGGAACTGGCGCGCGACTTCCGCTTCCTTGCGATGTGCTCCTGCGATGTCTCCAGAATAACTTCTTATGCCAGAGCCGACAATAAATTTTCGAGCCACACTCTCGTCGCTTCCATACTTGTCAAGAAAGCGCTCCGTGATTTCCGGAACAACAGCCTTTTCTCCTTCAAGATATGGACGTGGAAGGCTGCTCGCACAAAGGATGGAACGAGTTTTGGGATCCTTGTCGATCCATTGAAATATTGTTTCGAGCGGCAACGCGAAAAGCAGCCCTCCAATACCGCGTACGCTAAGCTTTACGGCTGTTGCTGGATTTATCATCGCAGATCCAACTTCATCCATCACCATAACTGGATCTACCTTTGCATATTCACGCAGAATACTCTCTCCATGCCTACCAGTATAGAGGTCCTCAGCTAAGGCGTCGCAAGATTTCCTCACTACAAGCCGAGGAGCCACTTCTATCAGATGTTTGCAGATGTTGGCCCAAAAGTAGCGCTCCATCATTTTGCTACTATCGAACCTTTCAATGAGCTCGATGATCGGAGCCCAAAAGACACCATCCTCACGAGAAGGAATTGGGTGTTTGGCTTTTATTTTCGCCGCGAACCAGGTGTCCGCGAGGTTGAGGGCGGCTTCCAGAGCCGCTTGCTTTTCGTTTTCCGGGTATTTGAGAAGTGCGTTGAGTCCCCTAACAAGCAACGCGGGCTCTAGGATATCTTCCTGGACGCCATAAAATAATCCGCCGATGAGCCGAGAGGGGATGCTCTGTGCTTCTGCCAAGGCAAATGCGCGCGAAATGCCATCTGCCCGGTCTGGAAGCGTCACCACAACCTGGAAAGCAAGCGTAGGATTGGACTTCGTTATTTTCGTTAGCCAAGTTTTTATATTAGACGGTACTGAACCCTGAGACTTGCAAGCACCGGCGATATAGCCGCGCAAGATACCCGCACGCGTGGAGCCGCCGGATTAATCTTTAAACGTTCGGCATCTAGCACGCTTTCCCAAGCATCGACCTTCTCGGCAGGAATACCGTACGCGATACAAAAAACATAACGAAATCCTTCGCGAATTCGCTTTTGTACAAAAGGCTTTCCGATTTCCGCTCTTAAACGTGCATCACTGATCTTTGCGTCTGTCCCTTTGAATTGCCAGCAGCTGGGCGCGTCGAAATGTTTTTCCGGATCGTCGGTAGCGGCTGATCGGACTTCGGTATCGCAACCTCCGTCTCTCATATTTCTGGAGTCAGAGTTGATTTCGATTTGAGGTACATTGACCGCGTACGCATGCGTCTGGATTAGGTCCTTCATGAACTCGCGGAAAAATCCCCCGTCACCACCACGAAGCCCCTCTACCTCTGCCGCCGAGAGACCCAAGATTGAGTCATATGGCGGAGAAATCATGTCCTTAGGAAGCCCCCAGCTTCCTTTTCCATCCTGGCAAACCATGCCTTCGCGCGCCAGAGCTTGTAGATGGCTGAAGGCGGCGTTTAGGCTTTTGAACCCAAACCTGCTTTGAATCTCCCGCATCGACGGCGGATTGCCGGTCGCCTCCTGTCGGTCGCGGATAAAATCGAAAATTTCCTGTTGTCGCTGGGTCAACATACTGTACCAAAGACCAGTGTACAAGAGTTCAGTATTTGCAACTAAAATCTGCCGTTCTCTCTTTATATCATTTACGGGTAGCTATTTAAGTTATATATTTTGCCTGAGTTTAAATTGGCTCCCGCGTACCTTGTTCAAAAGTATGCCGGAGCAGCGATCCATAAACAGGTATCGTCCACATTCTCTCATAATAGCCGTGCACCCTGTGAGGCCGACTTTGAGGCTGCCGCGACGAAATTGCGTTGCGCTGAGCGCGAAAAAACCCGCGCAAAGGTAAGCGCCTCGGTTGCGTCACCTACAAATCAGCAAATCGGAGACGGCGGGGTTTCTTAAGTTCTGAAATTCCATATTTCAGAACTTTTCCGCTAATTTCAGAACTTTCTTCGAAATTTCAGAACTTTCCTCTCCGACTCCACCACTTACGCAAATCTTGAAATTGGCGTCCCCACGGGGATTCGAACCCCGGTTCTCACCGTGAAAGGGTGGTGTCCTAACCGGGCTAGACGATGGGGACAAGCACGGAGCCGGGCAACCTACGGCCCACATCAGCCCGCGCAAGGATATTCTCGGAAGTAGCGAGCCGCGGGTGGTGAGTAGTGAGCATCCATTCTCGAACTCTGAACGTCGAACGCCCAACGCTGAACGTTGAAGGCCAAAACCCCAATCCCTCACCACAAAGGACGCAGAGATCGATACGAAGAAACTATTTTTTAATCACTGATAGGCACTGATTGTCACTGATACCAGAACCCATCCGCGAACATCTGCTCTATCCGCAGAAAATTCATGGCTTCCGGGTTTCCTGCTTCAATCTGGCTGTATCCGTGTAATCCGCGGTTAAAGAGGTCCGGATGGTTCTTCGCGGCCTTGGCGATCTTGGTGTAAAAAAGTCCGTGATTTTTGAGTTCTTCCTGTTCAGAACAATTCCATGACTTTTGCCGAAATCGCCGCCGCGCTCCCGTCCACTGCCGTCACCCAGATCAACGACCTGCCCTACCCCCGCGTTGGCTCCGGCAAGGTCCGCGAGCTTTTCGACCTCGGCGACGCGTTGCTGCTCACCGCCACCGACCGTCTCTCCGCCTTCGACGTCATCCTGCCCGACGGCATTCCCGGCAAGGGCATCCTTCTCACGCAAATGAGCCTGTGGTGGTTTGAGCAAACGCAGGGGCTCATTGCCAACCATCTTCTGCCCGACCAGGCCAATGAGTTCACGCGCCGCGACTTGCTCGACCAGGACCTGCAGCTCCGCAGCATGATCGTGAAAAAACTCAAACCGCTCACGATCGAGTGCGTCGTGCGCGGCTACCTCGTGGGCAGCGGATGGAGTTCCTACCAAAAAACCGGCCAGGTTTGCGGCCACCGCCTGCCGCCCGGTCTGCGCCAGGCCGACCAACTGCCCGCGCCTCTGTTCACGCCGACGACCAAAGCCCCGAAGGGCCAGCACGACGAACCCATCGACGACGCGCAGGGAGCAGCGCTCGCCGGCGCGGCACTCTACGAAAAAGCCAAGGCCGCCAGCATCGCGCTCTACACGTTCGGCCGCGACCGCGCCGCGCGCGCGGGCATGATCCTCGCCGACACCAAATTCGAATTCGGCACCGACGACGACGGCAACCTGCTGCTCATCGACGAAGTGCTCACGCCCGACTCGTCGCGCTACTGGCCCGCCGAAAGCTACGCGCCCGGACAATCGCCACCGAGCTACGACAAGCAGTTTGTGCGCGATCACCTGCTCGCCATCAAATGGGACCAAAAGCCGCCGGCCCCCCGCCTGCCGGCCGATATCATCAAGCGCACGCAGGAAAAATACCTCGAGGCCGTGCGCGGCTTGATGGCGTAATTAGTAGTTGGCAGTTAGTAATTGGTGGCCGGAGATCCGAACCAACTACCAAATCCAAACGGCCAAATACCTTCAGTGTTCAGACCTTGAACGTGAACCTGGAACCTTGAACTATTGAGGAACCCCGAGATTGGGCACGGGCGCCACGAGTCCCGCCTGTGCGCGCACGAGTTCGCGGCGCAGCCAGTCAAGCGCGGCGTTGACGGCGCGTTCCTGCACCGTGCGGCGCGGGCCGGGATAGCTGAGTTTCTTCGACCACACCCCGTACGGCGCATGCAGCGCGAGATAAATTGTGCCAATGGGGTTTTCCTTCGTGCCGCCGCAGGGGCCCGCAAACCCGGTGATGGCCACCGCATAGTCGGCGCCGAGTTTTTCCGCCGCGCCGGTCGCCATGGCCACGGCGGTCTCGGCGCTGACCGCGCCGTGCTGCTGCAGCAGGCATTCGGGCACGTCGAGCAACTGCGTCTTCGCGTCGTTGGCACAGCACACGCAGCCGCCGGCAAAAAATTTCGCGGCGCCGCAAATATCGGTGAAGGCGTTCGCGAGCAGGCCGCCGGTCGCAGCCTCGGCCACGGCGAGCGTTTTTTCCTGCGCGCGCAGGATGTCGGCGCAGACTTTCGCCAGCGAGTCGTGGCCGAAGCACACAAAATCCTCGCGCAACAGCTGCGCGCAGTCGTCGGCGCTGGCTTGCAGTTGGTCGAACGGGAGCTTTTCACCCGGCGAGCTCAGCCGGCAATCGACGTGACCGGTGTGCGCGCAGAAAGCGATGCCCAGCGCATCGCCGTAACGGTCGAAGAGGGGCTGCAGTTTCGCTTCTAGCGCGCTCTCGCCAATGCCCGAGGTGCGGATTTGCACGTACGCCTCGTGGTCGAGGAGCAAGCCGAGCTGGGCGAGGCGCGGCAGCACCTGCTCGGTAAACATCGGCTGCAATTCGTTGGGCGGGCCGGGCAGCAGGCAAAGCACCTTGCCGTCCTGCTCGATCCAGAGGCCGGGCGCGGTCCCGTTGGCATTGGCCAGCACCTCGGCGCGCTCGGGGCGGTAGGCTTGCTTCAAATTATTTGGTGGCATCTTGCGGCCATGCAGCGCAAAGCGCTCAGCGATGATTTTCTCGATGGCAGGATCGAAGACGAGTTTTTGCCCAAGCACTTCGGCGATGGTCTCGCGCGTGCGGTCGTCGCAGGTCGGGCCGAGGCCGCCGGTGGTGATGACCACGTCGCTGCGCGCCCAGCTCTCGCGAAATTGCGCAGCGATAGCGGCGGCATCGTCGGTCAGCGTCACGTTGCACTGGAGCTTCACGCCGCGGCGGCCGAGCTGCGCGCCGATGAAGGCGAGGTGCCCGTTGGTGGTGAGACCGAGCAGAAGCTCGTCGCCGAGCGTGAGCAACTCAAAGCGTTGGGCGGCAAACGAAGCGTGGGACACAGAAAGCATATTTGCGGGAAGCAGGAATAAAACCTAGGCTAATCTGTAAAAAAATGCCAGCCGCCGAACCAGTTAACCTTCCAGGGTGTGATTTAGCATTGGCAAAGCCCGTCGTGAAGAACCAAAATGGATCGCCGCAAGGCGCAGCGGCAGAAGGTGGGCTTTTAGCCCATGTCTGCCGCTGGAACGCCGCGCCGATCTATTTTGGACTTCACCCACTGGGCTGGGGCGAGAGCCGTTGCCGGGCGGCGTTGAACGCGAAGGTCAGGGCTTCAGCCCAACCCTTCGCGCCCGCCTGGCTCCGCACCGGCTGCGCCCTCAGCGACGGACTATGCCAATGCTAAATCACACCCTTAAGCAAAAGGTGCGCCGCCTGCCCGACAGCCCGGGTGTCTATTTGATGAAAGACCGCTTGGGGCGCATCATTTACGTTGGCAAAGCCAATAGTTTGAAAAAGCGCGTCTCGTCTTACTTCCAACGCTCACGGGGCCTGACGTTGCACCCGAAAATCCGCGCACTCATCGCCATGATCGCGGACTTCGACACCATCGAAGTGAAGTCCGAACCCGAAGCGCTACTGCTCGAAAGCCGTCTCATCAAGCAGTGGAAGCCGAAATACAACACCGATTTCACCGACGACAAGCGCTTCCTCCTCGTGCGCGTGGACCCGGCCGAGGAATTGCCGCAGTTCCGGCTGACCCGGATCAAAAAATACGACCGCTCGCGCTACTTCGGGCCGTTCGTGCACGGCGACCTGTTGCGCAAGACGCTCGCACAGATGCGCCGCCAGACGGGAATCCTGCTCAGCGACGCGCACCCGCAAAAACTTCCCGACGGCACCTGGCAGCTCTACGACGACGTGCGCCAGGAGCTCTACGGATTTCCCAACATCGTCACAGCCGAAGACTATCGCCATCGCGTCGAGACCGCTTGCGCCTTCCTCGAGGGCAAGTCGCGGGAGTGGCTCGAGACGCTCCGCCGTGAGATGCAGGCCGCGGCCGGAAAGCAGGCGTTTGAAAAAGCCGCCGAGCTGCGCGACGTCATCTTCGCGCTCGAAAAAACCCTCGAGAAAACGCGCAAGTTCGAACGCGCGCGGCCCCTGGCGCGCAGCGGCGAGAATGCGCTGGCGGCACTCGGCACGGCGCTCGGCCTGCCCGCGCCGCCGCCCACGATGGAGTGCTTCGACATCTCGCACATCTCCGGCACCTTCGTCGTCGCCTCGATGGTCCGCTTCACCGACGGCCAGCCCGACAAGGATCAGTATCGCCGCTTCCAAATTAAGAGCTTCGTCGGCAACGACGACTTCCGCGCAATGGAGGAAGTCGTCAGCCGCCGCTACCAGCGCCTGCGCGACGAAGGAAAAAGTTTCCCCAGCCTGCTCGTCGTCGATGGCGGGCGCGGCCAGGTCGGCGCGGCGCTGAAAGCCTTCATCGCGCTCGACCTCGAGCCGCCGCCGCTGATCGGCCTCGCGAAAAAAAAGGAGACCATCGTCTTTCCCGATGGGCGGGCACCGCTCAACCTGCCGATCAACCACGCCGGCCTGCAATTGTTGCAGCGCATGCGCGACGAAGCCCACCGTTTCGCCAACACCTACAATGCCGACCTTCGCTCGAAAAAAATCCGAGAAAGCACGCTCGACGATTTTTCGGGCCTGGGCCGCGTGCGCCGCGCCGCGCTGATGGCGCATTTCGGCAGCATCGACCGCTTGCGCGCGGCGAGCATCGAAAAAATCAGGCAAGTCGAAGGCTTCGGCCCTAAACTCGCCGCCACGCTATATGAGTTTCTGCACCGCGTGTCGTCGCCGGCGGCGAAGAGCGGTGCAGAGTAGTTGGAAATTGGTAGTTAGTATTTGGTGGTCGGAAATTAGCCGCTGGGCCCAACGACCAAATACCACCAGCGTTCGCGGTAGCCGCTATAATGTGACCTTGCCCACCCCTCACCGGACTGCTTGTTTACCCTTTCGCGAAACTCCTCGCGCGAACCAATATGCAATTGTCGAAGAAAAGCGCCAAGACGGTGTTTCGCACGCTTGATGCGCTGGTCCAGGAAGGAACCCTCGATTCCGCCACCGCCAGTCGTGTTCGCACCGGCATCCAAGTAAGGCCCTTCGACTGGCGTCGCCTTGCGCGCTATGCCTTTATCACCGCGATTATTTGCGTCGTCATCTCCATTATCTCGCTGCTGGCCGACGCAGCCATCTTGCAATTCCTGGAGAACCTTTTCCAGGCTCCGGCGGCGGCAAAGAGCCTGGCCCTGGCTGGATTGGCCGCCGCGCTGCTCCTTTTCGGGTTGAAGCGCCGCCGCCTGCATCCCGAAAAAATCTATAGCAACGAGGCGATTTTCTTTTGCGCTGTGCTCGGCATCGCCGGCTCGATTGCCTTTCTCGGCGAGGCCATCGACACCGGCAGCGGGCACTATTCGCTGCTGCTTCTGCTCGCGGCCTTGGTTTATGGTTTTCTCGGTCTGGCGCTGGAATCAAAGTTGATCTGGATTTTCTCCCTGCTTTCGATCGGCGGTTGGTTCGGCGCAGAGACTGGCTACGAATCCGGGTGGGGCGCCTACTATCTTGGAATGGCGTATCCCCTGCGTTTCGTTGTGTTCGGCCTGGCGTTGACCTTGTCGAGCATCCCTTTGCAACGGGTGGAAAGCCGCCGGGCATTTTACCGGCCAACCCTGGCCATCGGCCTACTCTACCTGTTCATCGCCTTGTGGATTCTCTCGATCTGGGGTAACTGCCAAGGCTATGACGATTGGCACGAAGCTTCGCACTTCGAGTTGTTCCACTGGTCGTTGTATTTCGGCCTCGCCGCCGTGGTGTCGGTTTATCTCGGGTTGAAGCTGGATGATGCCATGCTGCGAGGTTTCGGCCTGACCTTCTTGTTCATCAATCTTTACACGCGCTTTTTTGAGCTATTTTGGAACAACCTGCATAAAGGCCTGTTTTTTGGTATTCTTGGCTTCAGTTTTTGGTTGATTGGTTCAAAAGCCGAGTCCATCTGGCATCTTGAAAGCCTGCAAAATCGAATTAACCCCGCGAGCCGCACCAGAGGATGATATGCACTGCATTCTCGCGGCGAACCTTTCATTTACCAGGCGTCTCTGCTGTTTGCTGCCCTGCTCGCTCCATCGTCGGTTGTTGATGCTGGCGGCCGCGGCCCTGCTCGGCCTGAACATCCGCGCCGACGTTTCGCTGGCGCCGCTTTTTGCCGATCATGCCGTGCTCCAGCGCGACAAGCCGATCCCGATCTGGGGCCGCGCCGATGCCGGCGAGACCATCACCATCACTTTTCACGGGGACACCGTGAGCACGACGGCGACCAGCGACGGCCGCTGGATTGCTTACCTCGATGCGCTGCCGGCATCCACCGAGCCGGCCGACCTCGTCGTCACCGGAAAAAATAAAATCGCCGTGCACGACGTGCTCGTCGGCGAGGTCTGGCTTTGCTCCGGCCAGTCGAACATGGAATTCGCCGTGCGCAATCCGGCAGGGCCGACTTACCGCGTGGACAACGCCGACGAAGAAGTCGCCGCGGCCAACTACCCGCTCATCCGCCACTTCAAGGTCAAGCTCAAGGAATCGGAGACGCCGATCGATACGTTGGACGGTTCGTGGGCCGTGTGCTCGCCCGGTACGGTCAGTCAATTTACCGCCGTGGGTTACTTTTTTGCCCGGGATATTTATGAAAAGCTCCACGTGCCCATCGGCCTGGTCAACTGCACGTGGGGCGGCACGCCAGTTGAAGCATGGATGAGCCCGTTCGCACTGGACAGCGATCCCGCCTTTGCCTTCGTGCGCGATCGCTGGAAAGAAATCCTGGCCGAGTATCCGCAGAAAAAAGCCGCCTACGACGCCGCATTGCCAATATGGCAAAAAGAGTTGGACGCCGCCAAGGCCGAGGGCAAAGACACCGAATTCAGAATGGTCCATCCCCAACTCCGCCTGCCGCACGGCCCCCACGACCGGTGGACACCCACGGGGGTTTTCAACGGCATGGTCAATCCGCTCCTGCCGTTCGCACTGCGCGGCGTGCTCTGGTATCAAGGCGAAAGCAACGCGCTGCTTCCGACGACCGAATACCACCCGCTCTTCGCCGCCATGATCACCACGTGGCGCGCGCATTTCGGCCAGGGCGACCTGCCGTTTTATTTCGTGCAGTTGCCCAACTACAGCTTTCTCAAAAATGCCAGTGGCACCGAATGGGCCCGGATCCGCGAAGGCCAGGCGCAGACGCTCACGCTGCCGCAAACCGCGATGGCCGTGGCCATCGATCTCGGCGAGCACGACCACATTCACCCGCGCAACAAACAGGAGGTCGGCCGCCGGCTCGCGCTCATCGCCGAAACCCGCCTCTACGGCATCCCGGGCGATGATTCCGGCCCGATGTTCGCCGGCGCCACCCGCGACGGCGGCACGATGCGCGTCCGCTTCACGCACGCCGGCAACGGGCTGATCGCGCACGAGAATCCCGTGCAGTCGCTCGAACTCGCCGGCGCCGACAAAGTTTTCCACCCCGCCCAAGGTCGCATCGAAGGCGAGACCCTGCTGGTCAGCTCGCCCGAGGTGAAGGACCCCGTCGCCGTCCGCTACGCCTGGAGCAACGACCCCGAGGCCAACCTCTTCAACGGCGCCGGCCTGCCCGCCGCGCCCTTTCGGTCGGACGATTGGTAGATTCACCGTTCAGAGTTCACGGTTCCAAGTTCCAAGGTTGCAGTTCGCCTGACAACCAAGGTAGGGCGTGACCGCCGGGCGCGCCGAGATTCTTCGCTTCGCTCTGAATGACAAAGCAGAGAGTCTCCTTCGCTGCCTTGTATGAAAATAAAAGATTGTCCTTTCGGCGCGCCCGGCGGTCGCGCCCTACCCGTTTAATTGCAGGTCAAAAGCAGCGCAGGCCTAAGAAATCTCCGCGTGGTCCGTTATACCCTCGCACCCGCATTATCTACCATGAAAACTCTCCGCCTTATCCTGCCGTTGGTTTGCTTCATCGCCGCGCTCCGCGCCGCGACCGTCGAATCCCGCATCACCGCTGTCACCGTTTATCCCGACCGCGCCGTCGTCACGCGCACCGCTTCGCTCGATGTCACTGAGCCCGGCCCGGTTGAAATGGTTTTTGAGAACCTTCCGTACTCCATCGTGGACCAGTCGCTCCAGGTCGCCGGCCGCGGCACCGCGCAAGCCACCATCCTCGACGTCACCGCCCGCGAGGCCTACCTCACCGCCACGTCCGATGGGCGCATAAAATCGCTCCAGGACGAACTGCGCGACCTTCAGGAGCAGCAGCAGGTGCTCACCGATCGCAGCGCCGTGATCGAACAGCAGCGTGATTTTCTCGTCACGATCATCAGGCCGCCGGCCGTGACCACGGATACACCCGGCCAGGGCGTCGAAGACTGGACCAAGCTCCTCACGTTTTATAGCGAACAATTTGATAAGCTCCATGCCGAACAACAATCGCTCGGGGCCCAACACGACGATCTCGACGCCAAAATCACCGCCGTTCAAAAACAGATGGCCGACCTCGGTGGCGCGAACGGCCGCAGCGTCAAGCACATCATCGTGCGCCTCACGGCCGCCAGTCCCGGTCACCTCGAAGTCGCCTTGAGCTATGCTGTGCCCGGAGCGAGCTGGAGCCCGAGTTACGATGCGCGCGTGCTCAGCACCGACCGGGCCGTGCAACTCGGTTACTTCGGCGTCGTGCATCAGCGCACCGGTGAAGACTGGACCAACGTCGAGCTCACCCTCTCCACCGCACGCCCCAGCCTCGGCGGCGCGCCCCCGCAGTTGTCCCCATGGATGGTGGATGTAATGCAAGCCCAAGTGATTTCCGAAAAGGAAGACGCGCTCGCCATCAGAAAATACGAAGTCTCCGCTGACGCCGACGCGGGTTATCGCGCCCTTGAGGAGATGAAAGCGACCAGGATCAACCAAGACCTTTCTTTCAGCGTAGCCACACTCGACGCACAGGCCACGAGCGCGTCGTTCAAAATTCCCGTTGTCTCCACTGTTCCCAGCGACAACTCGCCGCAGAAGGTGCCGATCACCAGCGTCCGCCTCGCCGACGTACCCGAATACCTGGCCATCCCCAAACAGCTCGCCGCTGCGTTCCTCACCGCGAAAGTGACCAACTCCTCCGATTTTCCGCTACTGGCCGGCGCCATGAATGTCTTTCTCGACGACATATTTGTGTCGGCCAGTTCGCTCCGCACCGTTATGCCCGGGGAAAAATTCGACCTCGCCCTCGGGGTGGATGACGCCATCGCCATCACGCACAAGCTCAACAACCGTTTCTCCGAGGACACCGGCCTGATCGACAAAGGCAAACGCGTGACCTACGACTATACGCTCACGGTGCAGAATAACAAAAAAACCTTCGAGCGCGTCGTGCTGCTCGACCAGGTGCCCGTCTCGCGCAACGAGAAGATCGTCGTCACCCTGATCGCGCCGGATGCGACGGAAGTGAAACCCGAAGCGGACGGCACGCTCAAGTGGACGCTCGATCTCAAGCCCGGCGAGAAACGCGAGCTACCGCTCAAGTTCAGCATCGAACGCCCGTCCGCTGTCGCGGTCGCGGGACTGGAGTAAGTTCAAAACCATTTTTACAGAAGATCGCAAAGTTCGCGAAGAAAGATTCAGAGTTTTAACCACTGATGCACACTAATTGTCACTGATATCCTGATCAGAAAATCCGGGACTCCTCGATTCCTTCTTCACCCATCCGTGGTAAAAAGCTCTCTTTTCGCGTTCTTTGCGATCTTGGTGTAAAATGTTTCCGGTTTCCGGTTTCAGTTCACGGTTCACGGTTCACCGCTCAAAGTACCAAGTACCAGGTTCTCAAGTTCCAAGATTTGGGAGAGCAGCTTCGGTTTAAATTGACCCATAACGGGTGAAATTGTCATTCCGAGACCCTCAGCAAACCGCTGCGCGGCTTGCGTAGAACCCATTGATGAACGGTTGGCAGGTAGGGCCCGTTGACCCAACGGGCCGCGGTCCGCTCGGTGAGCGGACCCTACCGGCGCGGCCGCGCCAAAATCCGAATTAAACGATGTTCGATATGAGTTCATTGGCAGCCGGGCAAGGAATCTCCGAAATTGAAATCGACAAGAATGACAGAGATTCCTCGCACGGCTCGGAATGACAAAATAAAGGTTGGATCGCAAATGCATGCCGGTGTGACCAATTAATTCGAAACTGCTCTTGTTACTTGATACTTAATCTAATCCACCGGGTCTGCTTGCGAAATGCGCCCGGCGGGCTACTGGTTCAGCGTCATGAAGCCGCACCACCTCGCTTGTGTTTTTCTCGCCATGCTCTTCACCGCTTTTTTCGCCAAGGCCGAGCCGCTCGCCGTTGGCGCAAGCCTGCCCGCCGTCACCGGCACCACCGAGACCGGTGCGCCGCTCGATCTCTCCACGCTCAATAAAGGCTACACTCTGGTCTATTTTTATCCGCGGGCCGAGACGCCTGGTTGCACGGCCCAGGGCTGTTCGTTGCGCGACGCCTACGACGTGCTGCAAAAACGAAATGTCACGGTCATCGGCGTGAGCACCGACACCGTGGATAAACAAAAAGACTTCAAGGACAAGGAACGCTTCCCTTTCACCCTCATCGCCGATCCCGACAAAAAAGTCATCACGGCCTTCGGCGTTCCCATCCGCAGCGTTCCAATCTTCGGCGAAATGGCGACCCGCCAGGCTTTTCTTTTCAAGGACGGCAAACTCGTCTGGCGCGACCTGAAGGCCGCGACAAAAAAACAGGCGGAAGATGTCTTGAAGGTGCTGGATTCGCTCAACGGGTGAGCGAATCAGTAGTTGGTAGTTTGGATTTGGTAGTTAGTCCGGAAGACAATCAGTCGAAGGCTGCAGCTGTTCCACCAACGACGAATTTCCAACGGCCAATTACCAACTACTAACTACATTCTGCCTTCTGAGGAAGAATCAACTGGCCGCTTTTTGGATCGTCGCGGGTGGCGGCGGGCGGCTGACGATCACTTTGTCCACGCGGTGGCGGTCCATGTCCATCACCTCGAAGCGCCAGCCGGCCCAGTCAAAATGGTCGCCCGTCGCCGGGATGCGCCCGAACTGCGTGACGATGAAGCCGGCCAGCGTCTGGTAATCCGCCTCGTCCTCGCCCGGCAGCGCGTCGAGCAGGAGCAGCGTTTTCAGCGCGCCGGTCGAGAGCGTGGCATCGAGCACCCAAGAGCCATCGTCGCGCTGGCGCGCCTCGGGCTGGCCGCGCCGGCCTATCGCCGGCATGTCGCCCACGATCGCCTCCAGCACGTCGATCAATGTCACCAATCCCTGGATACCGCCGAATTCATCCGCCACGAGGGCGACATGTTTGCCGGTTTTCTTGAATTGCTCGAGCAACTGCATCGCCTGCTGCGTCTCGGGCACGATGAGCGCGGGCACGAGCAGGTTCTTCAAATTTGTCTGCAGCCCGATGGCCGAGTGCGCCCACAGCGCCTTGACCGCGACCATGCCGAGGACCTGGTCGCGGTTGCCCTGAAAAACGGGAAAGTGCGAATGCCCGCTGGCGACAATCTTGCGCCAGTTGGATTCATCGGGGTCGTCAAGGTTTAGAAAAACGATTTTCGGCCGCGGCGTCATCAACGCGGTCACCGGCAGCTGGTCGAGCCCGAGCACGCCCTCGACCATTTCCTGTTCGGCCTTGTTGAACGTGCCCGCGTGCAGGCCCTGCTCGATGAGAATACTCAGCTCCTCGTCCGTGATGGGCGCCTCCTTGCGGTGCGCAATGCCGAGGGCTTTCACGACGGCATCCGTCATCAACATGAGCAGCCAGACAGCGGGCCCGGCCAGCCAGGCGAGCGCCTGCATCGGCCCGGCGACGACCATCGCGAGTCGCTCCGGGTTGCCCAGCGCGATGCGCTTCGGCACGAGCTCGCCAAACAGCAGGGTAACAAACGTGATGCCGCCGGCCACCAGCACGAAGGCTGCGATGTGGCTATAGGCCGACAGCGTCGGCGCCACCCCCGCCAGCCAGGCGGCAAAGCGATCGGAGAAACTCGCCCCGCCCACCGCGCCGGCCACAATGCTGCATAGCGTCATGCCCACCTGGACAACAGAAAGGAACCGCGTGGGCGACTCGGCCAGCGTGAGCGCCGCGCGGGCGCGCGCACTACCGTCATCGGCCAGCTTTTTCAGCCGCGCCTTGCGCGATGAAATCACCGCGATCTCGGCCATCGCAAACAGTCCGTTGGCCAGCAGCAATAAGCCGATGACCAGCAATTCTGTTCCTATACCAACGTTGTTCATGGAAAAAGGGGTCAATAGTACATAATTTTATTAACGAAGCAATCCCTTTGCCATCCGGAACACCATGACCCATGGGATGTTGTACATCAAGGCAGGAAATACCTGCTGGTTCATCAGGATATGCCTTCAAAATGGGCCTTTTTCTCTATCTTTCTTGGGCGCCAAATCTATTTGAAAGAGCCATTCTATGCTCGTAATATAATACGTTACAAACAATCGTAAGTCTTTTATAAAAAGACGGATGAGGTATGGATTCTTGCGAACTGAAACGATCCTTTGGAAAAGGCCCCTTTCTTCAGTTAACTTGGCCTATCAACAGCCTGTTAGGCCAGCCGTTCCAGCCGCGCGGCTACTTCCGCCCGCAAGCGATCGATATGCGCCAGCGTGAACGCGCCAACATCAAATTTTTCGTCCTGCAGCAACGGCGTCAGATCCATGGCCCAGGTGATGGCCTCAAGCTTGTCCGCCGCATGCGACGTGTGAAAGGTCGCGTTCGCGGCGCGGCGGCCCAGCGTGGCGAGATCGTAGCGTTTGCCGCCCGCAATCTGGCTGGCAAAGACCTTGAGCAGCTCCGCCGCGAGCCCGGGTTCCCGGCCCGCATCGAGCGCGACCTTGTCCGCCTCGACGAGCCAGTCGAGATCGCGCCACACTTCGCAGCCCAGCACGCGCCGCGGACGCCGCCCGGGCGGCAGCGCGCGCAACGCCTCAAGGCAGCGCAACAGCACCGCCACATGCGTGTCGTGCTTGTCGGCGGGATTGTGCAGGTAAACCACCTGCGGCGTGCAGCCGGAAAAAATCTTTCCCAGGTCCGCGCGCGCAGCCGCGGCCGAGGTTTTCACCGCTGCGCTCGGATAGGCCAGCTGGATTTGAATCGAATAGCGGCCGAGCGCGGCGGCGCGGCGCTGTTCCTCGCGCCGGACAGCGCACATTTGCGCATCGGAAAGTTTTTCGTACGCGCCCGAGCGCGGGCTGCCCGAGCCGTCGGTCACGACCACGCCGCCAAAAAAATTGCCCGGGTTTCCATGGCACTCGGCGATGCCGGCCTGGGCCATGATCTCGATGTCGTCCTGATGCGCGGCCACGCACAGATGCGTCACGCGAGCGAGCGCCTCAGCCGGGGCGGAGCCGTCGGGCGTGAAGACGTCGGCGTCGGAACGGGAGAAAGTCATCGGATTCTTTTTAACACGAAGATCGCAAAGGGCACGAAGAGATTTGGGTCTGCCCGGTCCAACTTCCAAGCAAGGTACAACGTGGCATTAGGCAAAAGAAACCCTCGGTCGCTTCGCGTTCTTTGCGTTAAAAAAGCTTTTCTGGATATGCGCCGCGGCGCACGAGTTCGGCGAGCGCGGCCTGCACGCGCGGTTTGTCCTCGCGGTAAGTGACGCCGAACCAGGTGCTGGCCGTCGGCAGCACGCGCCCGCCCGCCTCACGACGGGCAATCATCACGGACACCGCAGCGGGCAGATAAAACTCGGCCTTCACCTGGTCTCCGTGGTCGCGCAGGAATTCCGCCAGTTGCGCGTCGAGCGCCGGGAAAAGCGCAGGCGTAAAGCCCCAGCAGTTCATCGAGACAATTTCGTCGCCAGAAAACTTCCGGCCCGAGCCCACGTCGGCCGGCGAGAGATTCGTCTGCTCCGTGATCGAACGGAGTGCGCCATCCGCTCCGACTTCGCACACCCCGCGCGAAACCGCGCCGTGTTCGGAAAGCGTGTTGGCGAGACGGTAGCCGGCCAGGGCAAACACGGCTGGCAGCATTTGCGGTGGCCGGGTTTGCGCCGTCCGTATTTGAAATTTCAGGTTTGAAATCTCAGATCCTTGCAAAAACTCCCCGAGTTTTTGCAGGGCCTCGGCGCCATAGAAATCGTCGGCATTGATGACGGCGAAGTTTTCCTGCACGACCTCGCGCGCGCACCACACGGCGTGGCCGGTGCCCCACGGTTTCTCGCGGCCGGCCGGCGGCGTGAATCCCGGGGGCAGCGCGTCGAGCGACTGAAACACATAATCGACCGCCACGCGCCCGGCGTAGCGCGCGCCAATTTTTTCGCGAAACTCCGCCGTAAACTCGCGCCGGATGACAAAGACGACGCGCCCAAAGCCGGCGCGCGCGGCATCGAACACGGCATAATCGAGCAGCGTCTCGCCGGCCGGGCCCACCGGATCAAGCTGCTTGAGTCCGCCGTAGCGCGAGCCAAGGCCGGCCGCAAGAACAAGGAGAGACATTGCCATGCGAAGACATCAAGAATGCGGCCCGGTCATTCCGCAAGCCGCTTTGAATGCGTGTTCGCAACGTTTCGCGCGGCAGCGCGGGTCGGGCGCGTTACGGATAACCCGCCCTACCTGGAACCGGCTGTTCGAGCTAAAAGCTGGCCGCGGCCACATGACATAATCGTAATCTTATTTATGCTGAAATTTTCCCGGCAGTTGGCAGCCTGAAGTATTCTCAATTTAATTAGTCACATTGGAATGCCTTTGCGACGCATCCTTTATTTTGTCATTCCGAGCCGGGCGAGGAATCTCCTATGAAAACAGCGCTGCTCCTTTTGTTATCTGCCGGCTGGTTGATAACGCAAGGTGCGACCGCAAGCGACGGAGTCCGACTCACGCTGGTCAAGAATATCTCCCTGCCAGAGGTAAGCGGGCGGATCGACCATTTCAGTTTTGATTCAAAAAACAACCGGCTCCTCGTGGCGGCCTTGGGCCATGATACCCTCGAAATCATCGATGTGGAAAAAGGCGAGGTCGGGCACGAGATCGCCGGGTTTTCCCATCCGCAAGGCGTCGGTTTCGATCCGGACAGCGGCCGCTACATGGTCGCGAATGCCAACGACGGCGTCTGCCGCTTATTTGACGCCGGCACGCTCGCCGAGACCGGTCGCGTCGACCTGAAAGATGACGCCGACAACATCCGCTACGATCGCGCAGCCAAATTGCTCTGGGTGGGATATGGCGACGGCGGGCTGGCGGCCATCGATCCGGCCAGCGGACGCCAAGTGGCCGATATAAAATTCGCGGGGCACCCGGAATCTTTCCAGCTGGAAACCAAAGGCTCGCGGATTTTTATCAATGTGCCGGATGAACAAAAAATCCTGGTGGCCGACCGGAAGCAGAACGCGGTTGTTGCGCAGTGGGCGTTCAACGAGGCCAGGTCCAATTTTCCCATGGCGTTGGACGAAGCGCACCACCGCCTTTTTGTCGGCTGCCGCCATCCGGCCAAGCTGGTCGTGCTGGACACGGACAACGGGGCGGTGGTCGCCGCCGTCGATATCGTGGGCGACTCGGACGACGTGTATTTCGACGCCGCCCGCCACTGCATCTATGCTTCAGGCGGTGAAGGTTTCATCACGGTGGTTTCGCAAAAGAATCCCGATTCCTATGCCGCGACCGACAATATTCCCACGGCTTCCGGCGCCCGCACGTCCTTTTTCGATGCGGACAAGAGCCTTCTCTTCGTCGCGGTGCCCCATCGACTTTTTCAATTGGCAGAAGTCCGCGTTTACCAAATTAGTTCACCATGACGGGCGAATTTGTCATTCCGAGACCCCTTGGTGAAAATGGAAAAGTTATGAATAAGATCCTGATCGGTTTTTTTGCGGCAATGTTTGGTTTGGGATTACAAGCCGAAGACAACGCACTGGTGTTGTCGCAGACAATTCCGATGCCCGGGCTGAAGGGCGGATTCAATCACATGTCGGTGGATGCCAAGCGCCAGTTGCTTTTCGCCGCCGCGCCAACCAACCAGACGGTTGAAGTCATCGACCTGAAGTCGGGCCAGCCACAACCAAGCCTGGTCGGATCGAAACCCGCCGCGGTCCGGTACGCAGCGGAGTTTGGCCAACTTTACGTCAGCCGAACCGACCAGCTGACGATTCACAACGCTGCTTCCTTCCAAGTGCAGACCGAGATCAATCTCGAAAGCAGCCTGGACGAACTTCAGTACAACCCCACGGCAAAACAGCTTTACGTCGGTTGCATGACAGCGGGAAAGGTCGGCATCGCGATTATCAGCCTTCCCGAGGGGAAAGTCAGGGGAAACGTTGCGCTCCCGGGAAAGCCCCAGGGAATTGTGATCGAACAGAAAGGGCACCGCCTTTTTGCCAACGTGCCGAGCGCCCACGCGGTCGCCGTGGTCGATGGCCAAAAGGCGGTCTTACTGGAGACCTGGCCCGTGGACAAAGGCGAGGGCAATTGCGCGCTCGCGCTCGATGAGGTCCACGGCCGGTTGTTCGTGGCCTGCCGGCGCCCGACGACGCTTTTCGTTTTCGACACGACGACGGGAAAGTCCATCGCCAGTGTTTCCATCGACGGCGATACGGACGACATGTTCTACGATCCCACGGCGAAGCGGGTTTATATCACGGGCGGCAAAGGTTTCGTGGACGTAATCGACCAAATCGACGCCGACCATTATCAAACGCACGAGCGCATTCCAACCGCGGCTGGGGCCAGGACATCGACGTTTGACGCGACGCTGGGCGTCCTCTGCGTCGGCGTGCCGAAGAGCAAGACCGAACCGGCGAAGCTGCTGATCTTTCGTACCAATACAGCTCGATGAGGTAGGGCGCGCCGCGGTCGCGGTCTTCCCAAAAACATTTTTACATCAAGATCGCAAAGCACGCGAAGCAGCTGAGCATGGCGAGAGTTCGTATCCGAAGGATTCCTCGCTGCGTTCCACATGACAAAGAACCCTCTTGAAAAACCGCCTTAGCGTTCTTTGCGACCTTGGTGTAATATTTATGCCCGCATTTGAGGTGACGGCCCAAAGGTGGAGCGGCTTGACCCCCAAGCCGCTCCGGGCGCGTCCGCCATCGCCAAAGCTACGGCGTGACGCGCCTCACCTTTATGACCATTATCTCGGAATTCTGTTAAGCCCCCCGGGTTAGCTGCGATCGGTCACTTTGACGACAACCGGCTTCCGGCGAGGCAGACGGCTGAGAAGGAAAAGCCCGAGGCAGCCGCCGGTGAAAATCGCGCCGTACGTGGCCGGTTCGGGCACGGGCGTGATTTCATGATCCCAGCCAAGCCACTTGGTGTTGTTGCCACTGAAGCCGGTGAAGACAATTTGGTTTTCAGGCGTGGCACCGGTGGCATTGAGCACGGCACCGGTAAAACTCGTGGGGGCATAGAAATAATCCTGCTCGTTGGTCCAGTTGGTAATAGACAACTCGCTGCTCGTGTTTTGGAAAAGGACATTGCCGACGGTGAGCTGGGACGCGGTGGGGGTGGGAGCAAAATCAATGACGGAAGGAGAGGCGGATGTGCCGTCGATCGTGATGGTGCCGAAGGTGTCGGTGGTGCCGCTGAGATTTAGTTTGCTGCCAGCGTTGAGAACGATGTTCAGGTTGGGATCGCTGAAACTTGCGCCGAGCGTGAGGGTGTCACCCGCGCCAACCACGAGCGTGCCGAAAGCATTGGCCATGGTACCGCCAAGGGTGTTGGTGGTGCCGTTGAGCGTGATGACCGGGCCGCCGGGGCCGCCAGAACCAATGTTGAGCGTGCCCGTGGCATTGACGGTGAGATTGCCGGAGAAGGTTTGGGCGTTGGTGCCCAGGGTAAGCGCAGCATTGGCACTACCGGCGGCACCACCGACCGTGACGCCACTGGTGGTATTGAGGACATTCGCGGCACCGGCAGTGAGCGTGCCGGCCGAAACCGTGGTTGAGCCGGTGAAGGTGTTCGCGCCGGAGAGCGTGAGGTTGCCGGGGCCGTCTTTGGTCAGGGCGCCGGTGCCGGAGATGACGCCGGAGATGGTGGTGTTGCTATTGCCGCCGACGTTGAGGGTGTTGGCGCCGAGCCCCACGGTGTTGGAGAGCGTAAGCGTGCCGGTGTCGGATTGGACACGGGAATTGCCGGTTAGCGTCACCGTGCCGGAGACCGAGTTGGTGCCGGAAATATTTTCGAGCGCTCCGTTGTTGCCGCTCGTACCCGTGCTGTTCAGCGTGAAATTGTTGGCCAGGGCGATGTTGTTTTGCAGCTGAAGATTGCCGCTATTGCTGATGACGCTCGCACCGGTGCCGAGCGAATTGTTGTTCGTGGCCCTGACGGTGCTGGCAAAGTTCGAACCGCCGGTCCAACCCGTGTTGCTACCGGCGAGCGTGACATTGCCCGTGCCGCTGGTATCGAGTGCGCCGGCGCCGGTGATAACGCCATTGAGCGTGCTGGTGCCAGTGCTACTGATCGCGAGAGTGGAGCCAGTGGCCAGGCTAACTGTGCTGCCACTGGACGTGTTAACCGAGTTGAGCGTGTTGCCCGTGCCTCCGGTGATCGCAAAGGTGCCGCCATTTACCGTGAGATTGGAGGTGGTGGCGAACTGGCCGGTGGCCATCTCATTGACCGTGCCAGCGTTGACGGTGAGATCGCCGGCGATGGCCGTGGTGCTGGCGGCCTTGTTGAGGTCGAGCGTGCCGCTATTAACGGTCGTGAGGCCGGTGTAGGTGTTGGCCGCGCCGGAGAATGTCGTGATACCGGTGCCATCAAGGGTAACCGTGCCAGCACCAGTCGTGATCGCCGAGGCAACCGTGGTGTTGCCCGCGCCACCGAGGTTAAGGTTGTTGCCGGAACCCGTGATGCCGCCGGAAAGCGTGAGGGTGCCAGCATCGGAGTTGATCCGACTGGCGCCCCCCAGCGTGACGGCGCCGGAGAGGGTGTTGGCTCCGGAAACGTTATCGAGGGCGCCGTTGTTGCTGGTGCCGGTGCCAGAGATGGTGACGGCGTTGGTGGGCAAGATTCCGTTCGCCAACTGCAGGGTGGCACCGTTGAAGACGGTGGCCGCGGCCGTGCCGAGGGCCGTGGTGTTTTGCATTTGCACCGTGCCGGTTTGGATGCTGGTTCCGCCCGTATAGGTACTGGGGCCGCTGAGGATGAGTGTGCCGCCAGAGCCAGTTTTGGTGACACTGAACGCGCCGCTGATGTTTGACCCGATCGTGAGGCTGCCCGCGCCGGTGACGTCGAAGACGGTATTGTTCTTTAGAACCATGTTATTGGGGCTGAGCACCTCGTTATTGGCCGACTGCTGCTGGATAAAGGCGAGGCTGGTGCCATTTTGCAACGTGAGCGTGCCACCGCCCGTGTCAGTGATGGTGTAGGCAATGGCATTGGGGTCGAAGCGGAGCGCATTGATGGTGCTGGCCGTGTCGAAACCCACCGCGGCCTGCGTGCCCGTGCCGAAATCGACGAAGACGTTGGTCGGGTTGGCGGTATTGGGCGGAGTAACGCCACCCTGCCAGTTGGCATTGTGGCCCCAGTGGCTGTTATTAGTACCGGTACCGGTGCTGGTCCACGTGTAAGGGCCCCAATTGATGGCGGTGGGCGCGATGCGGTAGGCCGTGCCGAGTCCATTGCCAGCAGCCGTAAGGTTGCCGTCGTTTTCCAACGAACCCGTGCCATAGCCGGAGAAATAAATCTGGTTGAGCGTCGCGGCAGAGATGTTGTTGGTGAGCGTGCCGAGAAAATCCCCGGAGCCAGCACCCGGGAAGCTGCTGCTGTCTGAACCGTTATAATTGTTGATCGTAAGGACGCCCGTCGGCGCCGGCGTGAGATTGTTGAAAACAAAACTGTTGTTGGTGGAGCCGGCGCCAAAATCGATCGTGCCGCCGTTGGAAAAAGTGAGGTTGTTTACCTTGTCTGAATTTTTGTTCAGGTTGAAAGTGCCGCCGGCGATGTTCAGGTTGGAAGTGGTCGCAAGGACGTTGCTCGCGCCCAGCGTGAGGGTGCCGGCGTTGATCGTGGTGGTTCCGGTATAAGTATTGGTCCCGCTCAGCGTCAGCGTGCCGGTGCCGTTCTTGGTCAGATTGCCCGCGCCGGTGCCGCCGTTTTGGATCACGCCGGAGATGGCCGAGGAGGAACCGCTGTCCACGTTGACCGTGAGCGTCTGTGCGGTGTTGTTGTTGGAGAGATTGACCGTGCCGGATTGCGTGGCGCCATCCATCGTCAGCGTGTAGCTGCCAGCAGGCTGCGCGGTCGTGGTGGTCTGCGTGAGCGTCCCGCTGGTGGTGACGTTGTTAAACTTGGCGTTGCCTTGGAGCGTGATCGTGTTGCCGACCGTGTTGTTGCTGTCGGAGGAGAGCGTGCCACCATTGATGGTCAGCCCGCCGGTGCCGAGGGCACCGCTGACGCCAACGACGGTGTTGCGGTCGGCCGTGATGGTGCCGGCATTCAACGTGGTGCCGCCGGAATAGGTGTTGGCGCCGGAGAGGGTGACGCTGCCGCTGTCGTTTTTGACGATGGCGCCAGTGCCGGAAACGATGCCTGAAAGCGTGGTTAGACCCGTGCCCGTGCCGTCGAGCGTGACGGTGTTGCCGCCGTTGGCGAGGGTGCCAGTGAGATTGAGGGCGCCGCTGCTGCCATTCTTGATTTCGATGGCGTTGTCCGCGCTGAGATTGGAGTTGACGGTCTGCGTGGCAAAACCGTGGGTCTGCGAAACGAAAATGCCCGAGGGGCCAAGCACGGTATTTCCGTCGTTCTCGTTGTTGAACTCGATACTGCCGCCATTGAGCGTGTAGCTGAAGGGCGCGTCGATTTGCAGCGCGCGAATCACCTGATTCGCGCCAACGCCGTTGCCGACGTTGATCGTTTGCGCGGTGCTGACATAGGTGTTATCGAGCAGGACATCCGCAGGCGTTGCCGGCGCCTGGTCGGCCGGGACGGCCCCGTTGACCCAGTTCGACGTGGTGCTGCTGCCGCTGCCGGCAGTATCGCTCCAGTTGCCCGAATTAGGGGTGCCATGATTGCTGCCGTAAACATTGGTCCAGAGGTTGGCCGGCACGCTGGTCAGGACGACGTTGGCGACCTGCTGGGTGGAAGTGGAACCGCCAGTGGAACCCGTGAAACCAAGGATCAAATCGGACGGACGGGTGTAGCCGGACAGATCGGCGGTGAATATCTGTGTATAAACACCGCCCTCTTGCATGTACATGACGACCTGATTGGTCGAGCTGATCGTCATTTCAAAATTTGTGGTGACGGCACCGGTAGCCGGAGCAGAGAAAACGGTGGAGCCCGAATCCAAGTTTGTTGTTCCGCCCAGGTAATTGTAGCCGGTTTGGCCTGAGCCAGGACCGCGAATGGCAACTTCATTGGGCAGCTGGCCGGGGCCGCCGTTGCGGCCTTCTGTCGGGTTGGAATAGTTGCCATATTGGTCAATACCCAAGCCGAGATAGCCGCCGTTCAAGCCAGAGGCCCCGCTGGGCGGAGCAGAAGCGGCATTTTTCTGGGCATAGCCGAGGCTGCCGCCAAAGGCTCCCGGGCTGAATCCGCTTGAGGCAACGACGCTGGCGTCGGCCAGGAAGAAGGTGATACCGTCAGCGGGCGGCGCTGAGCCGTTCGACGCCGTATAGGTAAATTGAACGGCAATCGTCGCATTCGCTGAATTAAATGCCGTGGGGTCGTAGGCGTACGTCGATTCGTTGCCCGAGCTCGTCGTCAGCGTCATGCCGGCGCTGGTGCCTGAGGCTGTGGGCAAAAAAGGCGTGGCGGGATTGCTGTTGAGATCCCCACCGTAATTCCACGAGGCCGGCAAGGTCGCACCGGTGAAGCTCTGGTCGATCGTGACAACCTGGGCGCGCATCGCGCCGGCCAAAATAAAAATCGCGGCGGCTGCAGTCAAAGGCAGTCGCCGGACTCCTCGTGTTTTGGGGCAAACCAGCATCGTGTCTTTACCCTGACTTAAAAGCTTATGAGCGCAAGTAAATTTTTGACTATAATTTAGCTAAAGTCGGAGGTTTAATGCCGTTTTTTAGTTAAAAAATAACTTTTTTCGGGTGATTACACCTATTTTTTCCTGCAAAGAATTTTATTATTAGCATATTATTTACATTCGCTTCCCCTGTTTTGTGGTGTGGAATGTGAAAGGCTGAGCTCCGGTCCAGTCAACTACGCAGGCCTGTTCAGGCATGTTTTCTCTCACCACATCCGGCTGGTGAAGCGTGCTTTTCGATGCTCGCAAACGTCAACCCGAGTCGATTGATTTAAAATAGATTCGGACCCAGGTGGGCGCATTATTTCCGATGAGCAATCCCGACGACCGCAGTAGTGATGATTCATTTTGGGGCCGCTGGCGCAGCCGGCTGGCGACGTTTGACCTACGGGACCGGTGGTGGAACCTGTTGAATTTTGTGGAAGCGCGACGGCGTTTGCGCTGGACGATTTATGGTGTGCTGGCCGCCCTGGTCATATTCGGTTCATTGGGCACGTGGTTTTATTCGTGGTGGCGCGACCGAAATGCCATCAGTGTGGCCCGCCAGTGGCTGGCCGCAGGCCGGCTTGATATCGCCGCCGAAGCCGTGAAAGAGGCCCTGACGGTGGCGCCGGAGCGGCCGGAAGCCTGGGCGGTGGCAGCCGATTTCGCCGTGCGCGCGGGAAAAATAACCTATGCTGTGCCTTACGCACGCCACGCCGCGATGCTCGATCCGGGAAACTGGGATCGCGCGCTGGTTTGGGCGGCCGACGCCGTGCTCGCCGACCTGCCAAACGAGGCGAATAAAGCCCTTGCAACCATTCCTGCCGTCGCGCTGGAAAATTCCTCCTACGGCCAGCGCATCGTGGGGGAACTCGCCCGCCAGAAAGGCGACCTCGCCTCCGCCCGTGCCCATTTCGAGTCTGCCTGCCGTCTCGATGGCCCGCTCGCGATCGACGAAGTGCCGCTCGGCATCGTTTTGCTCAGCGCCTCCGACCCGGCTGACCGGCAACGCGGCTCGACACTGCTGGAAAAATGGACCGCCGACCGGGAATGGGGAGCACAAACATTGCGCATCCTGCTCGCCGATGCGTTGCGCCACGACGACCGGGCCGCCATGCTCAAATGGGCTGACACGCTGCGGATCCGTCCCGACTGCGCAGTGGGCGACATGCCGAACTGCCTGCTCGCGCTGTCAAAAGCGGACGAAGTGCATTTTGCGAGCGCCCTCGCCTCGCTGGAAAAATCCTACGCCACCACCAGTCCCGACAACGCCTCTGTGTTTATCGGCTGGCTGAACCAAATCGGACGCAGCGACGAAGCCTTGCGCTGGGCGCAGACCCTGCCGCGCGAGGCGGCGCACCGCCCGCCAGTGGCCGTGGCCGTCGCCGAAGCCCTGCGCCAGTCAGGCAAGTGGACCGGGCTGGATACCTGGACGAAGGACGGCGACTGGAAGCATGGCGATCTTGAGTTTTTGCGTTGGCTCTACGCATTGGAAGCGGCACGCAAGCTGGGTCAAACCGCCCGCGCCGGCAAACTCTGGCACACCTTGCAAGATCACGCCCAGCTCAACGGCGTGCATGCCGTGTTTGCCGCCGACACGCTCTACGGCTGGGGCTGGTACGACGATGCCGTGTCGCTGCTGTGGCTCGCGGCAGACAAGCCCGGCGTGGCCATGCAGGCACTCGGTACACTGGCGCGGCATTATCAGATGCAACGCGACGCCGTGGGACAATATCGCGCCTTCAAGCGGCTTTATACGTTGCGTCCGGAAGACGCGGACATCGCCAATAATTTCGCCTTTTTCGCCGCGGTTATCGGCAACGACGACGCTCTCATTGGGCGGATCGTGCGCACCAATCACGATCGTTTCCCGGATAATTTGAACTACCTGGCGACCTATGCGTTCGTGCTCCACGTCCAAAATCGCGATACCGATGCGCTCGCCCTGCTCAAGCCGGTTGTTTCCGAATGGAAAAACTCAACCGCACTGGCCTTCGCCTATGGCCTCGCACTCCCCGGCGCGCATCAGAAAGCCGGAGCGCGTCCGGTGTTGTCCACCATCAATCCCGCCACACTGACGACCCAGGAGGCCGATTTGATAAAATCGGCCTTAAACTAACAGGCTCGGGCGGCGGCGCGAACGACGCCACAGCGCCATGCCGTAGAGCCCCACTGCTCCCACGACCGGCAGCCATGTTCCGACCTCGGGGATGGGCGTCCCGCCGATAAAGCTGTCCATATTGTAGATTAGCAGGCCGCTGGCATTGCTCGTGGTTGAACCGTTGTTGCCGGATTCACTGTTCGTGTTATCCACCACAACGACGAGATAGTTGGTGCCGATCACGAAATTGGAATTCGACGAATTGAGCGTGGCCACAGTGGTGTTGTCCCAAGCGTCGCCCGTCACGAAGGCAGCCGTGCCGGTGGGAATGGAAGCGCCGTTGCCGGCGGGATTGACATAAATGGAAAGCTGGTCGTCCCCCGCCGCCGTCATCTGCACGCTAAAATTGGTGACATTGTTTTTACTCGCTCCAGATCCGACGTTTCCCGTGATCGTAAAAGCGAGGGTGTAAACGTAGACGCCTTCATTTGTATCAGCCGTGTCGTTGGGCGGATCTGACGCAGCAGAATAGGGTGTCGCCCACGTGCCACCATTGCCGGGAAGATAAGTATTGCCGGTGTTCACATTGTTACCGGCACTGTCGGTGGCACCCGGCGGGACAATCCACTGGGCGGTGCCGCTATTTGCGATCCAGCCAGAACCGGAGACGTTGTTAACGGCGCTATGGTTGCTGGCGCCTGCATCGACGACATAAGCGGCGCCTTCATAGGTCGTGTCGGCGGTGCTTCCGCCATTGGTCGAAGCATAGGTCACCGCCCAGTGCGAATCCGTGGTGTCACCATTCAACAAACCATAACCATTGTTCACGCCCGTGTAATAAAGTCCGCTGACATTCGTCGCCGTGCCGTTGCCGCCACGCGCCTCACCGGCCAAAACGAAAAATGCCGTGGCTCCAATCAAAGGTAGCCACCGGACTCGTTTTTGGGAGGACACGAGCATGGTGCAGCTACCATAAGCGTAAAACTCCTGACCGCAATCACATTTTATAACAAAATTTTAGCATAAATTTAATAACGAGCCTTCTTATAGGTGTGCGCCTGATGCTTTAATAGGGTCTTAGCCTTACATGTTAAGCAAAAGACTTTTAGCCTAGCCCCGTCCGCCGCGAAGCACAATAACGTTGGCCAGATCATGTTTTTCGAACTCGTCCCAATAAGCGTCCTCGATTTGTTTCAACCGCTCGTCGGGTGTGGGCGGCGGATCGACGCCCGGCGCTTCCGCGAGCGCGCGCTTGGCCTGTTCGGCGGCGTAGTCGCCCTCGGCCAGGCGCGTGACCAGTTCGCTCCAAAATGTGTCGTTCTCAAACTCGCCGATGAACTCGCGCACATGTTCGTTCTCCTCGAGTTTGGGTGAAGGGCCGAGCAAACCGCCGTCGCGTTCCTCGACGAGGTCGGCGCAGCCGAGCGACGAGGCCAGTTCAAGAAGTTTTTGAAAAATGTCGTCATAACGCCGCGCGGGGGGCGCGTCCTCGCTCTTGCGCGAGGCCACGACCCAGCGGCCGAGATAGGCCAACTCTAGCAGTCGCGCGTATTCCTTGGTCGTAAACGAAATCTTCATCCTGCCAACAGGTGCGCGAAGCAGCCCCGTGCGCAATCCCGGAATTTGCACCCTGCATTGGCCGATCAGTTTGGATCGAAGACAATGGGGAACTTCCCTGCGGGCGTTGACGGCGTGACCATTCTTCATGCCGGGTTTGAAAATCCACGTGGAAACGCCATTCACAGCGGCGTGATCCGATTGGCTGTGGCCCAAAGCTGCGATGAATATGCGCAGCTTGGGCACGGCCGTTAGCGTCGCAAATGAAGCTAAGGTCGACGGTGCCGGTGACCGAGACCGCCTCCCTCGGAATCATGCGCGCTGTCGGTCGCGCCCGCATCGTTGGCTGAATTGTCGTTTGTAACGTCGGTGGAAGTGCTGTCGGCGGCTGGCGCGGGCGTGGGCGTGGTAAAATCTATCGGCACTTTAGCGCGCACATCCGCCGGCTGGCCGTGGCTGGTCAGCGGCGCGAATTTCCACGCCACCACCCCCTGCGCGGCCGCATAACCGAAAGCCGGATCGGTGGCCGAGACGATGCGCGGGAGCTGCACATTGCCGTCGTGGTCGATGAGAAATTCGACCACGGCCTGCCCCGCGGACACTTTGCCGATCAGCGTGGAGGGAAACACCGGCGGAGGCTGCGCAATGAGCCGCGGGCGGGCGTCGAGCTCCTTGAGAGGGCAGAGCGCGGGCTTTTCCTGTTTCAATTCATATAATAAATACTTCGCCTCGCCGCTCACCGGCACATCGCCGCCAAAGTCCGAAAACTCCTGCTGGATGTCCAGCAACGCCTGGGTGGGTTTTCCATCCTTCATCGCCGGCAGGAATTTCCATACGTCGAGCATGGCCAGCAACGCCTGGCCAAACTCAGGTCGCGTGGCCTTGACCACGACGGCCTGCTCAACCTCGCCGCTTGGACTGACCAAGAATCGCACATCCGCCGTGCCGCCGATGTGGTCGCGCAAGAGTTCGAATGGATACACCGCAGGCAGGATATTGTCCGGCTTGGGCGGGATATCATAACGCAGCTCGGGCGGGAGCTTGCTCTGATCGCTTTGGTCGTTGGAAACGTCGAACTCATCTTCGCCGTTAGTTGCCCGCCCATGAAAATTAAAATTTATGCGCTGGTACAGTTGCGCGCTCACCGGCACGCCATCGCGCCGGGCCGGTTCGAAACGATACTCCAGTATCGCGTTGATCGCCGCCTGGTTGAAACCGGGATTGGTCGAAGAAACCACAAAAGCGTTGCACGCCCGCCCTTCGATATCGACGGTAAATCGTACCTTCACTGAGCCACGCTTCTGCGAAAGCCTCATTTCATCCGGATAGACCGCCCGCCCCTGATGGGTCATGTGCGGCGGAGTGTCCGCCTTAACATCCGTGCTATACGATTTAAGGAACAGCACGGGCACGCGCACATCCTGCGCGACCGCCTGGCCATTCTTTCGCGCCGGGGCGAATTGCCACTTGAGCACGGCGTTCTCGGCGAGTTGCCCGAACGCCTCGGGCGTGCCAGCCTCGGCCACCGCGTTCGTGACCTGGCCGGTGGCATCGATGCTCGCGGTAACATAAAGTTTGTTGGGCGCGCCAGCATCGACCACGGGGTTCGTCCCCTGCCCGGAGCCTTCGCCATTCGCCGTAACGTAAAGTTTGGCCGGCAGGTCGTTGTCTTTGGCTAGGCCGCTCGGCACCTCCGGCATAACCACACTGAGCAGTCGCGGCGTGGCGTCGGGAGTTTTCGCACTGGCGCACGCCGGATTGAAAATAATGGTCTGCCGCACAATGGAATTAACCGGCTGGCCCGCGCGGAGGGCCGGCTTAACCCGCCATTTGCTCGCCGCTTCAAGCGCATAGTTGAACAGGTCATCGGTGCTGGTGCGCTGCCGAAATAATAGCCTCTCGTCGTCAAAAACAAACAAATCGATCACCACATAGCCTATCTCCGTCGAGCCTTCCAAGCGCTCGGGATAGTCGGGCCGGTCCATTTTTATCACCGGCAACTGATCCGGCGGATCGTTCGGATTAACCCACGACGGGGCGTTGATGATGACGTCCTGGGCGGCGAGCCGCAGCGCGGCGAAAAAAACCAAGGGCAACACAAAACGGGGTTTCCTGCGCCACGCAGCGCGAGGAAACCGAGAATGCTGAGTAGATGTAATCATCGGGGGATTAGGTGCGGTTGAGATCGAAGGTAACGGGAACTTCCATACAGACGTCGACAGGGTGTCCGTTTTTTCTGCCGGGTTTGAAGATCCATTTGGAAATGCTATCCACGGCAGCCTGGTCCAATTCGTTGGAGCCCGAACTGGTGACGACATGCGTGTCCCGGACATGGCCCTCGCGATCGCAGATGAAGCCGACCTGGACCGTGCCAGTGATGCCGTCGCTCCTCATTTTAACGGGATAATAGATCGGCGGTCGAAAGCGTATCACGGGTTGCTGGTCCAGGTCGGCCAGATTGATCATCGGCACGCCGCTGAGATGAGCGGAGTCAACCGGGATCGCACTGACCATTGGCGCGGGCTTGGGCGTGGTAAAATCTATCGGCACTTTTGCGCGCACATTCACGCGCTTGCCGTGGCTGGTCGGCGGCGCGAACTTCCAGGCCGACGCGCCTTGCATGGCGGCGTAGCCGAAAGCCGGATTGGTGGCGGAGACCACGCGCGGGAGCTGCACATCGCCGTTGTGGTCGATGAGAAACTCGACGATCACTTGCCCCTCGGCCACTTTGCCGACCAGCGCGGAAGGGAATACCGGCAGATGCCGCGAAAGCAACTGTGGCGCGATGTCGAGCTCCTTGAGCGGGCAGAGCGAGGGTTTTTCCTGTTTCAATGCTTGATCGTCCCCTACGATGCTACTTGACGATGGTTTGATCCTTTACAGTCGATGTCCAGCCTTTTGATCTTAGCAACCTCCATGAAACACACACCTTCCTGGCTGACTGCAGTTTTGTTTTTGGGCTGCATGGCTCTCGGTTACATCGTTGTTCATCAGAATGTCGAAATCACGCAGGCGACAAAAGAAATTCTGCAGGAAAAAAACGAAACGGCGCAGGCCGATTTGCACCCGGAGATGGGGGGAAAAGCTACGCAAAAACAGATCCAATCTCTCCAACAGCAGCTAGCTGCTGCCCAAGCGTTGATCAAGAAACAACAGGCCGCGTGGTCTGCTTCTGATCCAGATGGCAACATGAATGGGGTCGTCGACCTCGCCCACCTCGGCGATATCGTGAAAGATCATCCCGAGTATGCGGCCCTCTACGCCAAACTGACGCGCCGGAGTATCGAACGCATGTACGGCGTTACGCTAAGCTCGCTCAATCTTCCATCGAAACAGTTATCCCAACTGGTCGATCTGTTGGCTGAACGGCAGATGAGCAGTCGCGATGCCTTGCAGGTGACAAAAGCTGCCGGTTTGGCGCAAGGATCTCCCGACTGGCAGAATGCGATGACCCAGGCCACACAGGATGTGGACCAGCAAATTGCCGCCATTCTCGGGAATAACGGCGGTCCCACGCTAACGCAGCTTCAGGTCCGCGCTGGCGCCCAGTATCAAACCGACAACACCTTTGCGCCGGATTTCATGTACGCCGGTGTTCCATTAAGTTCCCAACAATCCAGCGGCCTGGTCCAAGCGATTGCCGGCGCCAGCTATGCCGGCAAAGATCTCTCCACGCGCCCTGCGGGTTACAATACTATCGACCCGACGACCGGGCTCACCCCGCATGATAACGCAATACTTACCTCGGCCGCCCGAGTACTGAGCCCGCCCCAAGTCCAAATCCTCAAAAACGATCAAATCGAGCGCCACCAGTATAATGCCATCGTAAACCAGTTCAAAAGTGCGCCGACCAAGACGATGCCCTGACCGCAGTAAGGCAGAGATCCGCACACGCTCAATCCTGTCATCGACGTGTTTGCCCTGCGCCCGCCGCTTCATCGATCATGTCCGGAATCTTGCGCACAACAAATATGAAAAATCGAACCGTTGCAATTGGTGCGGCTCTGTGGCTCATAATCGCGTTGGTGGCCTCGGCCTCCAGCCCTGACCAAGCGCCCCTGCCGCGGGTATACGGGGTTCCCATCCAGAACCTTATAGTGGCGAAACGGCTGATCGCCCAGAATAGCCCTTCGGTAAAGACTCCTTATGCGATGCTGATTAAAAATGCCGATCTGGCGCTTTTGGCCAAACCGGGGTCAGTTATGGATAAAACCAAGGTCGCGGCGAGCGGTAATAAACACGATTTCTTCAGTTATGGGCCTTATTGGTGGCCGGATCCCAAGAAGCCGGACGGATTGCCCTATGTCAAACGTGACGGATATATTTGCCCCAAGAGCAAAATCGGCACGGATTCCGCCCCCTTCGTGAGCATGTGTAATAATGCGGAAGCGCTGGCTTACGCATATTATTTTACCGGCCGGGACGCCTATGCGAAAAAGGCGGTCGAGGTGATTCGCGTGTGGTTTCTAAATCCGGCAACGGCCATGAATCCAAACGCCAATTATGGTCAGGCTGTTCCCGGGGTGATCAATGGCCGCGGTGAAGGGGTGATCGAAATGCGCCATCTCACCAGGGTGACTGACGCGATCGCCCTGATTGAACCCTCCGGAGCCTGGACCAAGGACGATCGAAGCGCCTTCCGGCACTGGCTTGAGCAGTACTATGACTGGCTGACCCACACCAAACAATCCATCGACGAAACCTCCACGGAAAACAACCATATGTCCTGGCGCGACGTCCAGATTGTCCAGTTTTCGCTCGTGCTGGGCAAGGCAGGCTATGCCCACACATTGTTACAGCAGGAGATGCCTCGCCTGTTGGAAATGCAGGTTAAAAACAAAGGGGAGCAGCAGCGCGAACTGGTGCGAACCAATTCACTGGGATACAGTTTGTTCAACCTTGAAGCGCTGTTTCGCCTTGCGACCTTGGGGGATTATGTGGGCGTGGATTGTTGGAAATACACCGCCACCGACCACAGCGGCTTGTATGCGGCTCTCGATTTTTTGGCTCCTTACACCGATCGCAATATCCCCTGGCCCCAAGATGAAGTCAGGCCGGCCGAACGGTGGCGATTGCTGCCATTGTTGATCGAAGCCTATGATCACGATAAAGACGAAAAATACAAGAACCTCCTGGATCGGTTTTACGGTGACGGCCCCAATATTTGGCGACTCTTTTGGCCTTACGACAACACAAACGCCGATTGATCCAGGTCGATGGATTAAACGGGGGTGCCATCTGCTTTGATATAGCCAAATCTTTTCATTGTATCATAATGTGAATGGATGACCCTGTCCACCTGGGCCGGCGTTAGCACCTCCCGCCAGGTTCCGGCCTTCCCTTGCCTGAAGAAGGAACGCCCCTGCGCAAATGTCTCCCGAAAGCCGTTTTTTTGTTCCTGCTCTTGCAGCGCTTCAAATCTTGAATTCTCGATCGCCCTGGCAATGGCTTCATCATCCTCGGATAATCCCGTAAAGCGACAAACCGAAGTAAAAGTCGGGACCGGATCGGCCAACATATCTTCATAGCGAATCACGTGGACTTTTACCCCCGGTGCATTCACCCAACTATTTACATGCCAGCTCCAGGTTCCCATGGGCTGGGACAATTGCGCAACCATTCCAAGGTGTGACCCGTTCAGGCTCATCAGGCGAATGACGCGATCAATCCCGCGCCCGAGATGATTGGCAAACGACACCGCCACATCCAACGGATTCCTGACGATATATATAGCGCCAAAACTTGCCTTGGCTGAGATTAAAGGCATCCCGGAAAGGGGATGCGCAAAGGCCTCGTGAATCTTGTAAAGGAAAATCGAATTCGGATCCAGCGAGTCCTGGGCGCAAATCCTTAAGCGGTTGCTTTCGTCCTGGGATAATTCGGTGCATTCCCACCCGGTCAGTGAGTCGAAAAGGCACCGGGCGTCGAAATTGTCGATGCCAAGCCGGTTGATATCGGCCCGTTCATCGCCGAATTTCGAAAGGTTGTCCAAAAAAACACGCAACCATGTGTTGCCCGACTTTGGGTAGCTGGCGATCCAGATGATCATGGCTGGGCCGCCGGTTGGGCAACAGGCTTGATGTCTAGGGCTATTTGTTCTCCGGCCAGTTCGATTTGCTTAAAACCGCGGGGTATTGAAATCACCGATATCGGGGCAGTCGATAAATTGTTGATTAGACACTTCCGGTAGGTTTGCCACAATCCCATCCTGGTCAGGAGTTCCGCCTGGTAGGTGTTGTTGCCCAAGATTTGTCCCCGTTTTTTTTCATCGATGCCTCTCAGGGCTACTTCTTCCCCACTCGTTTCCAGCAGATATATTTTCGACAACAAGGTTTTTTTGGCAACGCTCGGTCCCATGGCAGGGAGTACACGCTTCCTTACCCTGCGCCGCAACGTGGCAAATTCCCTCGTTGCGTCCTTCCATTTACGGGCCGCACCGCGGGCAAGTTTCAGGCGGCCATCGCCCGACATAACCCAAACGCTGCCATTCGTATCTTTGGATAGAACCGTAAGGTCATCGGTCAGCACGGTGCAGCCTTTTTGCTGAAAACAGGCGGCCAGGCAGGACTTGCCGGTTGTCGTCGGGCCCAGGAAAACGATGGCCCCTCGATCCGTTTCAATGGCACTGGCATGAAGCGTTACCAAGCCCCTTTGCAGCAGCAAGGCAGCCAATGGCGTGGTGACGAGAACGTTGGCGAGCTCGGCCTCCGGCACCCCCGCCTTTGCCCGGACCCTGATTTCCTTGCCACCTACCATCGAGAAGCTTCCCACGGATGGGTGCGTTGCGATCAATTCTTTTCTATTTTGATCGTAGGAAACACCAAGCGGCAATCCATCCGCCAATTCGTCGTCGGTGGTCACGAGCCTAATGACAGCATCAACCTGGCTTTCGGCCGAAAGCGGGAATATTCCGGCAAGGCTGATCGCTGAATCGATGTTAATTCCAGAAACGGTGTAGATCATTCGGTTGGCGGCGGGATTCATCCTTGAACGACCTTTAGATGCCTGCACTAAAAAAATTCATGGCCCGCGGATGCAGGCCATGAATGACGAAGAAAATCTGTGTATTATGCGGGGCGTGATGATTATCCACAACCACCACTGCC
>Ga0210395_10000211_pt1 | contig 45367 bp, 44 predicted proteins | sample IncBWH4OmetaG_FD_150861 | JGI IMG/M metagenome (GOLD analysis project Ga0210395, IMG submission 150861) | Forest soil microbial communities from Barre Woods Harvard Forest LTER site, Petersham, Massachusetts, United States - Inc-BW-H-4-O ...
GTCATTTTGTTCAATTTTCGTCGATGGGCGGAAGGATAGGGCCTCCAGGGCGTGGGCCCTATTCGGCTGCGAAATGGGGCGTCGAGGGTTTCTCAGAAGTGTTGTCGCGCGAAGTGGCGCCGCTAGGCATCAAGGTCACCATTGTTGAGCCGGGCGGCTTCCGCACGGACTTCGCCGGCAGTTCCACCAAACTGAGCCAAGGAAATCCCGACTACGACTCGACTGTTGGAGCAACCGCCAGGTTTCAACGCGACTACAACGGTAAGCAGCCCGGTGATCCGAAAAAGGCGGCTCAAGCGATCGTGCGACTGACCGAGGAACAGAAACCTCCATTGCGACTGTTGCTCGGCAGCGACGCGTACAACGGGGCGGAGAAAAACGACCTCGCACGCCTAGAAGAAGCAAGGTCCTGGAAAGAACTCAGCCTGTCCACTGATTTCGAGTCGAAGCCCCCACACCCGGAGCGACCAAAGTGAACCTATCTTCGCGGGAATCCGGCCCAGGGACGTGCCGCCTTTCCGCGCCGCGCAAATTGTAGGAGCACGCTTCTCATTTCTTGTTTCGCTGGCTCATGTCAAAGACCGCCTAAAGCAAGGCGACGGTGTGTTCGAGAGCGGTCTTGGAAACCGCCGCCAAATCGCTCAAATTCTTGGTAAGCACTTGGTAAGCGTTGGGCTGTAAATGAGGTGTTTAGGTGCAACAGAGGAGCTTCTAACACTAAAAACAAATGAGAATCGATCAGTGCGAACGGGTCAGAGTTCGGCGATGAGCTCCGAAGGAACTCCAAGAGCCGTGGCAGCGAAATTTTCACGAAGATGATCTAACGAAGAGGTGCCCCGGGAGCAGCGCAGACACTTTTCAGGAATACAGCTTCGCGTAGATTCCAAGCCTTCTCATTCGGTATATCAGTGTAGTTCGGCTGATACCCAATCGGATTGCAGCGCCATCCGCACCGCCTACGCGGCCCTTGCAAGCGCTAAGCGCCCGTATGATTTCCTCCCGCTGCTTCCTTTCGTACTCCTCAGCGCCGACGTTGATATCAGGTCCTGGGCTGAAAGCTTTGCGAGCAGCTCGCTTCTTGTTCATGGCGGCATCTACCGCCATCTCGCTTTCTAACTTTCGCAGTTCTGTGAGCGGTACTTCGAGTGCCTTGCCGCGCGTCAGGATGACTGCGCGTTCGATGAAATTCTCCAATTCCCGGATATTCCCAGGCCATTCCCAAGCCGTGAGTCCCTTCATCACTGCAGAAGGTACCGATTCAATTTGTTTCTGCATCTGTTTTGCGAACTTCTGCACGAAATAACTAACGAGTAGGGGAATATCTTCCTTGCGCTCCCTTAGGGAGGGTATCCGAATCGGAAAGACATTCAACCGGTAGAACAGGTCACTGCGAAACTCGCGGTCCGCAACCATTTTTTCGAGGTTGCGGTTCGTTGCGGCGATCAAACGCACGTTCACTTTGCGCGTATGCGTGTTTCCCAGCCGTTCGAATTCGCGCTCCTGCAGAACGCGTAGGAGTTTCGGCTGAATTTCAATTGGGATGTCGCCTACTTCGTCCAGGAAGAGCGTGCCCTGGTCGGCTAGATCCAATCGCCCGATTTTTTGCGTAATGGCTCCGGTGAACGCGCCCTTTTCGTGCCCAAACAATTCGCTCTCCAGCAGGCCCGTGGGGATTGCGGCACAATTAAGTTTTACAAAGGTACGGTCCTTCCGTCGGCCGCGGTCGTGAACTGCGCGCGCAATGAGCTCCTTGCCCGTTCCTGTCTCGCCCAGCAGCAGAACCGTGGAATCGCTCGAAGCAACGGTGTCCACCAATTCCAGGATATGCTTTAGCGGGGCGCTTTTCCCAAGGATTCGCTCGAAGCCGCTGTCGCTGCGAATTTCCTCTTCCAGATAGAGTTTTTCCTGTGCGAGCTTGTCCTTAAGTTCAGAAATTTCGTGGTAGGCCAGTGCGTTTTCAATTGCGATTGCTATTTGTCCGGACGCCCGACTCAGGAAATCAACAGCCTCTGGCAGAAAAGGGGTCTCTGTCGTGCGCGAAGGACATAAGAGTCCGAGGACCCGATCGCGATTTACAAGTGGAATAATACATTTGGCTTTCAGGCCTTCCGCGGCCGCTATCTCCGTAGCTCCGGACACGTACTTGTCGTAGTCCCGACTGTCAAGGACTACGGGTTTCAAAGTGTCCATTGCTTTTTTGGTGGCAGCGCTCGGCGCCACGAGCAGATCTTCTTTGATGAGCCCCTTGCCGTGTGGAAAATCCACGGCGAATACCCTAATTTTCCCCGATGCTCCGTCGGGTAGCGAAACGGTTACCAAATCAGCCTGTATAACTTCGCGGATATTCGCTGCAATCGCGCGTAAGACCTCTCGGAGGTTGAGGCTCGACGTGATTCTGCTCGTCAGATTCAGTAGCAACTGGAGCCGGTCGTTCTGACGCTGCAGCTCTTGACTAATGCTGAGTATCGCTTCGTAGCGGTTCGCCGAGGTCGCCGCAGGTATAGGAGTATGGATTAACGCTCCGTCACGGTTTACATCGTTCGCCACGGGTATAGGAGTGACTATGCCCATCATTTATCTTGGATGCCGCACGAACCTGGATAGCTACAGTCGCTACCGGATCTCCGCTAGGATTAGCGTGATGTCGTCACGAAGAGGCCCGGCGCTGTACGATATGGTGAAATGACGCGGTAGCTGTCTCGCGGACGATTTTCTCCAAGCCTTCGACGCCCAGTATTTCGTCGTTCCCATTCCAGACGTCAGTCAGTCCATCGGCAGCACCCATCGTGAAAATAAAGCCATCGACCTTGATGTCTTCGATCACAAAGCGATTTAGAGTCCGCAGCATTTCGTCGGGCTCCATCCCGTGCCGCAATAACAAAACGGTTTCCGGATGAATACGGTTGGCCAGCAGTGCGGGGCTGATGCCGTGACCAGAAATGTCGCAAACGAGCGTCTGAATTGAAACGTGTCCGAGCAGGGCATCAGGCGGATTCGGGGCGCACGGCCAGTTGTCCGGGCGCGGGGCCGGGTGCTTTGCTTGAATCAGCCTCCTGGTGGATGCGGACCGGAAGGTGGCCGGCGGCTGCGAGCACGAGCAATTGCAGCATGATGAGCGCCGCGAACGGAACGAGGAACGCGTGCGCCGAAGCGGAGGACGCGGACATAGAGACGGTGATCGCAATCACAGTCGTGATTGTGGGGCCGCCGAGCCTTTGGACAATGTTCACAGCCATCGTGGCGAGGCTTAATTTTTCCCTCGGGACGGCGGCGTAGGCCGCCGCTATCGAAGGGATGCCCGTGGCACCCTGTCCAATGCCGCGAACAAAGAGGCCGATGAGCGCGGGCACTATCGAGAAACCGCCGAAGGCCATCCAAAGAAAAGGAAGGGTCCCCAGAAAATTCAGGAGCACCCCGCCGGAAGCCACCGCGCGGCAGCCAAACCGGTCCGTCAAATATCCCATGCACGGATACACGCACAGCATTCCCACCCCCGCGGACCCAAGAATCCAGCCGGTCTGCGACGCCGTAAAGCTGCAGCCCGTGACCAAAAAGAACGGGATGAGAAATTGCCCGCCGTAGATGATCCCGACCGCGAGAAACTGGGTCGTGGCCGCGATTGAAAAATCCCGGATTTTGAAAAGCTCGATGTCAATCAGCGCCTTCGATTTTTTCCGGTGCGCGTGTCGGAGAAACACGCCCAGCAGGACCAAACCCAAAACGAGAACCCGGATGTCCCCGTGCGACAACTGTTCCAATCCATAGAGAAGACACACCAGGCCGGGTGAGATTATGAGAAAACCCGTGAGATCAAAGGGGCGCTTTTGGGTTGTCGGCTTGTCGCGTGGTAGTATCCACGCAGCGAGGACCACCGCCAAGATCCCGACCGGCAGGTTGATGTAAAAAAGCCAGGACCAGCCCAGGTATTTCAAGATGGTTCCTGCCAGGATCGGTCCCGCCAGCGGAGCCAGCAGGATCGGCACGGCTGCATATCCGAAAACCCGGGCGAGCTGCCTTCCGGCAAGCCGCGCGACCATCAACTGGGCCAACGGGGCGAGCAGGCCTCCGGCCATGCCTTGAATGAGTCTCGCGCCTATCAACTCGGGCATCGTCGTGGCCGCGCCGCACAGGAATGAAGCCAGTGTGAATGAGCAAAAGCAGATCAAATAAAGCCTCTTTGCGCCGAGGCGGGCCACCAGCCACGCGTTGAGCGGCAGCATGAGGGCCAAGGCGAGCAGATAGCCGCTGACCACCCATTGGGCCGACGCAATGGACGAGCGCAACTCCCGCTTGATGAACGAAAGCGAGAGGTTCACGACCGTCGAATCCATTTGCGACATGAACGGACCGAGGATCGCGACGGCGATGATTTTCCAGGCCCCGGGCTCCAGCCCTTCGGAATGGGTACGGCTCATGATGCGATGCCTGTCCTTCTGAATTAGCCCTTTTGCGCGGCGATGAATTCGTCCGTCGCGGCGACCCAGGCCTGCGGGGGAAAAACCTTCTCGGTCAAAACGCGGTGAACCTCCTGATCGGCATCGAAGCAGGCGTCCTTGAGAACGACACTGCGGAAATCCAGGTCAAAGGCGCGTCTCAGCGTGGAGAGAACAATCCCGCTCGTCGCGATGCCGAAAAAAACGAGGTGCTCGATGCGGCGGGACCGAAGGACCAGCTCAAGATGATTGTCCGAAAACGCCCCCACTCTTTGCTTGTAGATCACCAGGTCGTCCGGATGAAAAATATCGCCGTGAAATTCCCCAGAGGGAGTGCCCTTGACGAAAAGATTGTTTTGTTTGACCCGCAAAAACGGGGATTCAAAATCCGGAATCTCCGGGTGTCCCTCGGAAAACCCAAGCCCCACATGAATGATGCGGAATTGGTTCTGCCTCGCAAACGCGACGGCTTTCGCGGTCACGGGCATCACGCGTTCGGAGCCTGGCACAAGGCCGAAGACTCTCTTTTGAAGATCCAGCGTCAGAAACGCCGTTTTTTGGGGATCGAGTTTCATGCGTCATTCCTTTTTGTATTTGGGCGGCAAGCTGTCATGACGTTTCCGCTATGCGCTTGAAGAGTTCACCGGCCTTGAAAAGCGTTATCTGTTCCTGCCTGTCGAGTTCCGCGATGGCCCGCGAGAGCCAGGCGTACGTCGCCTGCTTGGTGTTCCTGCGCAGGGTGATGCCCCGGGCCGTCAGTCTGATGTTGATCTGGCGTCCGTCCGTAGGGTGAGCTTTGCGCTCGATCAGTCCCATTTTCTCAAGCAAACCCAGGGCCGTGCCCATGGATTGCGGCTTGACGCCTTCGGCGCGGGCGAGGTCCGCGGCGGTCGCCGGTCCGTGCTTTTCGAGGCGGCGAAGGACCGCCTTCTGTGTCCAGGAGAATTCCCGCAATTCCGGCGGCGCGTCGGCGTGAATGCGGCGTACGAGCAAACCCAACGCCATGGCAAAATCTTCAACCGCTATTTCACTGCTTTTCCGAGCGACCATGATTAAACAGTATCACTTATCAGTGTAACTGTCAAGTAGGCGGCCAACGGGGAGGGATCAAGTCCTGACTTAAATTTGCGGTTTTGCTCGTCGTGAGATTTATCGAAGCTTAAGCGGTGGCCGGTTGCGCGTCCTGCCGCGCCGCTTGTACCGCCCACACTCCTCTAGGACATGCCGTTACCCTTGGATGGGCCCGGGCGCGCTCACCTCGATTTCCGCGCGCTCGGCGGCGCTTAGCGTGATACCACCCGCCGCCGCGTTTTGCACGACTTGCTCGGCGCTTGTCGCGCCGGCGATCACGCTACCGACAATCGGATTTCCGGCAAGCCAGGCGATAGCCAGCTGCGCCAGCTTGATCCCGCGCCCGTCAGCGATAGCCTGCAAGCGATCGATGGCGCCTAGATTTTGCGGCAGGGAAGCCTTCATGAACGGCATCCGGTCCAAGCGCGAGCCCGTCGGAATTGCGCCACCGCGATATTTCCCGCTCAGCAGGCCGCTGGCGAGGGGGAAATAGGGCAGCAAGCGCATCTTGTGATCGCGAAGCGCGGGAATGATCGTCTTCTCGGCGTCACGCACCAGGATGCTGTAATTGGCCTCCATGGTGGCAAAGGGCGTCAGGCCATTGGCGGCGGCGATCGCTTGCGAGGCGTTCAGGTCGTCGGCGGTGGCGAAGGCCGCCGCCTCGCCGAGCGCGCGGACCTTGCCTTGGCGCACCAGATCATCGAGCGCACGCAGGGTTTCTTCGCGCGGCGTTTCGGGATCGGCGACATGCACCTGGTATAGATCGATATAGTCGGTCTTCAGGCGCGTCAGGCTTTCCTCGACGGTCTGCATGATCCAGCGGCGGGAAGCGCCTTGGCGGGTCTTGTCCCCGCTGAAGACCATGTTGCCGTCCTTGAGCCCGAGCATTTCGGCCTGCCCGAATTTCGTGGCGATGATTACCTCTTTGCGGCGCGGCCCCAGCGCCTCGGCGACCAGGCTTTCCTCTAGCCCGCTCCCATGTTCGCCGGCCATGTCGAGGAAATTGATTCCGACATCGAGCGCCTTGCGAACGACGGCTTCAGCCTGCGCAGCGTTCTGATAAATACCAAAGTTGTTGCAGCCCAGCCCGACGACCGACGCCCGTATTCCGGTGCCCCCAAATTCTCGCATTTCCATACTAAGACTCCTTACTCTTCGCTTCGCTGCAGGTCCTCGTTCATCTCGGCATAATCAGCCAATGCGATGGCAAAATCTTCAACCGCGATTTCACTGCTTTTCTGAGCGATCATGATTAAGCAGTATCACTTATCAGTTTACCTGTCAAGGGAGCGACCAACGGGGCGGGATCAAGTCCTGACTTAAAATTTTGGTAGATGGGCCTTAGGTCTCTGATCGGAGTGAAATTGCACGGAGCGGCCGCAGGCTGTGTTTGCGTCTGTTGCAATCCCGGCTATGCGCTATTGGGAATTGTGGTCGAAAGAGTCTCCGGCAAGCGGTTTGGCGATTTTCTGGAACAAGAGATTTTTAAACCTGTCGGCATGAGCAACACTTTCGTCTATGACAGTCAGGTACAGCGTTCGGCCTCGTCGGCCTTGGACATCGGCGCAGCCGACGAAAGGAATCCGTGGCACGAATTGGAGCCCTCCACTATTTCTTGACTGACGCCTTTCCCGCCGCGGCCGGCGCTGTGAATTTGCACAGCGGATCGATTAGTCCGCTCGGTGACACCTGTAACGGACTCAGATGGCTTCTGCTTAGTAGCGCATTGAAAGCGACGAGATCCTCCGACTGCATTTTTTTCCATGCCGTCACCGTGGCGTTGTAGTCCGCGCAACCGGCTTCCCAAGCATCAATCTGCGCCTGGGTCGGCGCTTCATCCAGCCCGACCTGCGACGTGCTGACAATCGAATTGAAGCTGGCGTTTAGGGTATTGAAGGGCTTGATCGCGCCTGAGGGGAGCGTGTCGCCACGACCGCGCCCTCCACCACCGCCTCCTGCCCCTGGGCCACCGCGACTGGCGACGACGCCGCCAAAAGTGGCGAGCTTAACGTTTATATCCTTTGTCGCCTTGGCCGCATCCTCAGGAAGTTGATTGCCGTTCAAAGACGCCACCTGCTGGCGGACGGCCAACACTTCTGAGTTTCCGGCATAGGAATCCTTGGCCCCCTGGTACGCCAACAATATGAGTTTGTTCTTGGCGCGCAGATCGGCCATGACCATGGGACTCTGGCCGACGCGCGGATCGTTGCGAACGGTAACCGACTGGGTGTAAGTCTGTCCATCAACAATGATCTTTACAGTGTAAACGCCGGGAATCACTTGCGGCCCATGGGGACCGGGAGTGACAAATCCGCCTGGAGCCACATTCATCTGATTCTCGAGGTCGAAGTTGAACGCCGGCGGATCGTCGTAACGCAGATCCCAATTGGTCCGGTTGGTGCCCACTTTAGTCGGCAACGCGAGATCGGAGCCTTTGGCTACCCAGTATTCGGGGTAAGGCCAGCGCTCAGGAAGCGCCGGCGGAATGCTCGACATGGTGCGGACGAGTTTGCCTTTGTCGTCGAACACCTGCAGTTTTATTTCGCCGGAAGGCGGGCGGTTGAGGCGGTAATAGAGGATGGCGCCGTAGGGCGGATTGGGCGAGTGCGGCAACTCGGGATTGAGCGGCTGGTCCCAGTTGTCGCTTACACGCGCACGGATGGCATCCCCAGGCTTGAAAAAATAAACCGGCGCCGCTGCGATTTGCTGTGACTTAGCGGCAATTTCGCGCAGAGGGGTAGTGTCATCCAGGACATAGAAACCGCGGCCGTAGGTTCCGATCACTAGATCGCTCATGTGATCGCCGGTGTGAAACACCATGTCGCGGATCGAAGTGCTGGGCAGATTCTGCCGCAGCGATTGCCAATGCTCGCCGCCGTCGAAGGACACATAGACCGTGGTCTCGGTGCCGGCAAAGAGCAAGCCTTTCTGCTTCGGGTCCTCGCGGATCACGTTCACCCAACTTCCGGTAGCCTGTCCGCTGGGCAATCCGTTTACGATCTTGTTCCAGGTTTTGCCGCCGTCGTGCGTACTCCATATCAACGGGAAGTTGCTGTTGCTCTCGGATACCCCGCGTGCAGCACGCCCCTGCCGGCCCGAGAGGTAGGCGGTGTTGACGTCGCCGTGCCCCGCTTCAATCGTGTTGAAGCTAACGTCGATGCCTTCGGGAACGTCGCTTACATTATTCCAGTGTGCGCCGTTATCCATCGTGTTGTAGATCTGTCCATTGCTGCTGACCGTCCAGAACACGCCTTTTCGAACGGTGGAGATGGCAAAGTCACTGATGAAAGGCGGGGGTGGGGCGCCACCGCGTCCCTCAGCAGCAGCCCCCGGGGCTGGCACCGCGGCAGGCGATGCAGCAGCAGCCGGCGCCGGTGTGCCGCAGGGAACCTGCGGCTTGCCCTTCTCGATCGTAAGGTCAGGACTAAACGCCTTCCAGGAATGTGCCATATCGCGCGACACCATCAGGCACTGCATGTCGGTATAAATCGCATGGGGATCGAAGGGATCGGTTCTCCGCCAGGCGTCTCGGCTTGCGCGGTACTTGGCCGCATCGATACCAAAATTTGGCGCAGTGTTTTCCCATTGGCCGGTGGTCAGATTAATTTTCACCAAACTGCTGCCGCCCCCCGCAGCGCCGTAACCGAGGCCATAGACGATGTTGGGATCGTTGGAATCCGCTGTGAGTGTGCCGAACTCGGAAGAGGGCAGCGGCATCCAGTCGACCTCTGAGACCTGGCCCACGTCGCCGCGCGTGCGCGTCATGACCGCTCCGGTGTCCTGCTGCGAAGCCATGATCCAATACGGATACCGGTTGTTCGTCGAGATGTGGTAGACCTGTGCGACCGGCAACGCGTAATAGCTGCTCCACGCAAGGCCGCCGTCAAACGTAATCGCCGCGCCCTGGTCCACCCCAAAGAGCATCCGCTTGCTGTCGGTCGGATCAATCCAGATGTCGTGCATGTCTTCACCGCCCGGAGCGCCTTTGAAGGCGATGAAAGTCTGGCCGCCGTCGGTCGACTTATAGGCGGCGGTGCTCAAGGTGTAGAGCACGTCGGGATTCTGCGTATCCACCCAGACGCCGCAGATGTAGTCCCTACCGCCGATCCGCATATCGTCGCCGGCCATGTGATTCCAAGTGGCGCCCTGGTCGTCCGAGCGGAAGAGTCCCGAAGCATTCTGCTGGGCCGCGCCGACTAGATAAATCCGTTGCCCACGGGTGTGCATGGCGACCGCCACGCCAATGCGTCCGCTGGTCAACGGGTTGGAAGTGATTTCCGTCCAGGTCTTGCCCTCGTCGAGAGACCTGTAGAGCTTGGTGTGGCTGGGAACTTGGGCGGCCGGGGCCGCGCCGCCGCCCGCGGCGAACCCCCTCGCCTCCGCTTCGGTGGTTGCAAAAATCACGCTGGGTTCGTCAAAGGGCGAAGAGAGATCGCGGCCGCCGGTCTGATCGTCAGGGTGCAACACGTTAGTCCAAGTCTGGCCGCCGTTGTCCGTACGGAAAATGCCGCGTTGCTTGCCGGTGGCACCGCCCACGGCGACAGCAATCACGATATTGGGATCTTTGGGATCAACGATGATCTTAGGGATCTTGGTCGTACCTTCGAGACCTATGTGCGCCCAGGTCTTGCCCGCATCCGTGGACTTGTACATCCCGTTACCATTGGTGCCGGTAGTGGCGCTCGACACCGCGTCGCCGCTCCCCGCATAAATGATGTTGGGATCCGAGGGAGCGACTTGGATGGCGCCGATGCTATCAACGTCCGTCACCTGGTCAAATATCGGATACCAGGTCATACCGCCGCTGGTCGTTTTCCAAATTCCGCCTTGCGGCAGGCCGACATAGAAAGTGCCGGGCTCGCCGATAACGCCAGTGACGGACGCGATGCGTCCGCCGTGATACGGACCCACGTTGCGCCATTGCAAGCCGGAAAACAAATCCGGACTGACCTGTGCCGCCGCGCCGAACGCGAAGCACAGCACAACAGCCGGAGATATCCAAAGGCGATTAAGGCGCCGCGTGTTCTGAACCATTGCATGCCTCCGCGCTAACGGAAGTCCTTATTAAGCCGGTTCGCGCGCGCCAAATATACATCAAGCGGCCCTTGCCTGGTGTGCGTCGTTCCGCCAGCTCTGTTCGATCAGGTCGCGCTTGTCAGTCCGGCTGCGCGCGAGTCGCTTTTGCCGAAGCTTGGGAATGGATGCCATGTCAGGTCCTTCCACGGTGCAACTGAAGGCAAAATTCGATACAGCCCACAGGTCATCGGCGTCGCCGGACCGCATGTAATCCAGCAGAAAGAGCGGCACCTTCTCTTGTTTGAAACTGTTACCGGAAATCTGCCTTAGCAGGGTGGTGTCTGACAGGTTCATGGTGATGAGATTCTAAATGTCATTCCCAGTATGGCAACAGGCAGTAGGAAGGGACTGATCGACAAAATTTCGGGCCTTGCTGTTATCGGGCTGAAGGTAAACCTGGAGTCACCCTGGAAGGGAATTAAGCCCCGAGGATTTGGTCGGGTCGGCCGGAGTTTTGGCGAATGACAGGAGATGCGCAGCTTTCCTCTGGGAGTCGAAGAACCAATTCCAATCCGTGCCCGCTAGTTCACTCTTCGCGCAGCAGCATCGCGGGATCGATGGAGAGAGCGCGTTGCGCCGGAATCCACGTGGCTACTAGCCCGAGTAATGACATTGTCAGAACGGTACCGACTAATACCAGCGGGTCGCGGGGAGATGCTTGATACACGATAAAAGCGAGCACCCGGCCGGCCAGAGTACCAAGGAGCAACCCGGCCACTGAACCGTAGGCTAGCAATTTGAATGCGCGTCCCAATGCTGCCTTTAACACTTCCTTGCGCTGTGCTCCGAGTGCCATACGAATTCCCAATTCCCGCCGACGTTTGCTGACAGAGTACGCAGCCAGTCCAAAAATTCCAGTTACCGACAAGATCGCTCCCATCGCACCAAGTATGCCCAGGGAAAGGGCCGCCATGCGTGAAGGAAACAGAGCTCCGTCCATGGCTTCGTTCCATGTTTGGACGAAAGTCGGCAGCCCAGCGTCTAAGTCGCGGAGTTTAGTTCTTATGGCTGCCGCCAGTTGGCGGGAATTGGCGCTCGAGCGGACAACCAGCCACGTCTCAGTGGAGGGTGATTGCAAAATGGGCAGAAACATCGCGAGCCGGGGATTTTCGGTAATGTTAGGACTGTATTTTCCGTCTTCGACGATACCCACCACTTGGATGCGCGTTCCATCGTCCAGTTTGTAATAGCCGCCGAGCGCGTTTGTGGCGGAGCCGAACATTCGGCTAGCAAATAGCCGGTTCACCACGGCGACGCGCGGCGCATTCTTGTTGTCGCGCCATGTCAGGTCTCTGCCGGATAATAAAGGTGTGCCCGCCGCCTGGAGATATTCGGGAGAGATGCTGAATATAATCACGTGGGCTGCGGCATTGGTTGGCCTGAGATCGGCCGTTTTGTCGTTAAAGATATTCGCCTCGCTGCAACAGGCGGGTTGTAATGGCGGTTGGTTGACCAAGCCTGCGGACTTTACGCCAGGAATCGAGGCCATGCCGTCGAGCATACGCTTTTGCATTGCGGGCACGCGGTCGGGTTTATAGCCGGCCATATTCAAATCGATGTCCACGAGCATCGCGTCGCGCGGGTCAAAACCGAAATTGCCGTGCAGCGAGTGAGCCAGTCCGCGGACGGCAACCATGGAAGAGGTGACAAGCACCGCGCAGATCGCGATCTGTGCGCCGAGCAACAGATCCCGGAGGGTAAGCCGGCGCCCCACCGAGCCGGTGGATCCCGACTTGATGATCTGGTAGGGATCGGTGCGAAGCACCTGCTTGACGGGGACCGCGCCGAAGAGAAATCCGCTGATTATACTCAAGAGCAATGCGACTCCATAAACGGTTGCGTCCGGATTCACCGGCATACTGATTTGGTATTGGGGAAACGGCTGCCACACGGCCAACCAGCGCAGAAGCCCGACACTGCCCCAAAGTCCGGCAGCGCCTCCGATGAGTGAAATCAGCAGAGCTTCGGTGAATAGCTGCCGCAGAATGCGTGTGCGGCCTGCGCCTAGGGCGAGGCGCAGAGCGACTTCGCGTGAGCGGTCCGCGGCGCGCGCGGCAAAGAGGCTGCCCAGATTGGCGCAGGCAGCCAGGAGAATCAGTCCCGCGAGCAGCATCAATCCGCCAAGGAACGCCTGAATGGCGGCGCCAAATCCGCCACCGGGAAGGCCTGAACGCTCCAGGTTGAAGCTCATCTGGGCATCCTCTTTGGGATAGCTCTTTTCGAGGACAGAACCAATCGAGTTCAGGTCGGCAACCGCCTGCGCTGGAGTCACTCCCGCCTTCACGTGCCCAAGCACCTCGCTAATCCAACGATTTCCGCGCCCTTTCAAGAGATCCGCTGCATCGTCCTGTTGCTGGTTGACGATGGGCACAAAAAAATCGGCCGAGAAGATCAACACAGTCCCGCGAAACCCGGGCGGGGTTACACCGACGACAGTATAAGGATGGCTGTTGAGACGGAGAACGCGGCCCACGACGCTACGATCGTCCTGAAAATGGGTGTGCCAATACGCGTAGGTAAGCACGATATATGGAGCATGCTCGTCGGAGGGGTGAATGAGGCGGCCAAGGTAGGGCTGAATGCCTAGCGCATCGAAGTAGTTGGCGCTCACTTCGTAAACCCAGGCACGGGACGGATTATTGCCGGTGTCCAGCGAGGCCTGGTCGATGTTATAGGCGATGAGGCCATCGAAAGTGCGGTTGCGATCGCGCAGATCGAGATAATCGGGGTACGACTCACCTGAGTCCTTGTCGCTTCCATGCTCCAGTGTGTAGAGGCTTTCCGGTTGGGGCACATTCAGTGCGCGCAGGAACAGCCCATTCATCACGCTAAAGACGACGGCGTTTGCGCCGATAGCCACGGCGAGGGTCAGCACGGCGACGATCGTGAATCCGGGATTCTTCTTGAGCATGCGAGCCGCGAACCGTAAGTCCTGCGAAAGCGTTTGCATGGCTGCGTCCCCTGAATAGCGGTGAACTTGGGGCACCTGCTATTCCCACCTTCCTCCGTTATAATCCCTTGTACCTGCTGCACTTGGTGATTTACAGACGGTTGAGATGTGCCAGCCAATGTCCGGTTACGGGAAGAAGTCGTCGCGAAATCGGACAGTTGCAAGCGGTCAGCTTCCGATTTACGGGCTACTCTTTCCTTATCGGATTGGGGAAGAGTTGCCGACCAACCGTCCCCGCTCGTCAGCTAAAGATAACTTCCGGGGCGCGTCAGACGCCGGCGTACCAGGCGTAGCCGGCTTCTCGAGCCGCAGAGCCGAGACCTTTGCCAAACCCTTTCAGACTGTCTGTGACCGTCATGCGATTGATGAACTTGATGTTCTTGTAGCCCACTTGCCGGGGGAGCCGCATGCGAAGCGGGCCACCGTGAGCTACTGGAAGCTCATTGCCGTTCATGCCGTAGCAGAGAAAAGTCTGAGGATGCAGAGCATCGGCCATATCGATGCTGTCCCAGGTATCGGGTTCCAGTGAAGTGTACACAACGTATTTAGCCTGCGGGTGAACTCCCACAAGGTTCAACACGTGCGAGAGAGGAACGCCGATCCACTCGGCTATGTATGACCAACCCTCTTCACACGCGAGTTCGGTGATGTGGCTACGAGACGGATAGCTCTTCAGGTCAGCAATGGAGAACGACGCAGGTTCAGCGACCAAGCCATCGACCGAGAGCCGCCAGTCCGCAAAACGTCCGGCCTGAAGGCGCTTAAACTCTTCCGTGAGGGGAGCGAGTTCGTTCGGGAATGGGCGCGGGGAAATCCGGCTGGATGGGAATTCGCGCGCCAAGGAATGCCGCGTCAGCAGCCGCTGTGACGCGTAGGTTAGCGTTTCACCCAGGCCGTAGATTCCGCCGTGATCGGGCGGAACCAAGCCATACTTCTGCGCAAAACGCGCGGCCACCGCTAAGCCCGATGCCCCCGCCGTTGCTGCGAATCCGGATACGAGTAGTTTTCGGCGTGAAAGGTTGATCATGCGTGCTCCTTGCGTGCAGCGGTGCGGCCGGTAATCATCGCTCCTGTGCGGTTCCAAAAACCCGCAAGGCAAACCATCGCAAGGTGGACGAACAGGAATAGCACAAGAGCCAGAGAGACAAAGAAGTGAATTGTGCGAGCGGACTGGCGGCCACCGAGCAGAGTAACGGACCAGGGAAAAGCGGAGGCAAAGGCGAGGGACATCGCCAAGCCACTCCAGATGACCAATGGGAATAGAATAACGATCACGAAGAGGTAGGTGAGGCGCTGGAGCACGTTGTAGGAAGAGGCCTCTGCCTCACTCGGCTGCTCAAAGCGCAGGGGTTTTGTGAAGGAGGTCCAGAGCGCGCGCCATGAAAAGTCGGCGTTGCTGGGGAGCAAGTTTTTCCGGAAATGGCCTGTGAGCAGACCGGAGACTACATACAGCAAGCCTGTGAGGACCACGATCCAGGCAGCTTCAAAATGCAGCGCGCGGCTCCAACCGTTCTGGTCGGGCAGCACGTAGCCGTAACCGGTCGGGACGGTCGCTCTTGAGGAAGGAATCGGCAGTTGGAACAACGGAGCCGTCAAGACCGTGCCGGTTTCGCCCCAGTAGAAGCGGGGGTGAGAGATCACAATCTCAATGCCGGTGAGGAGCAGGGCAAAAAAACAGATAGTGGTGATCCAGTGAGTGACGCGGACGAGGGCAGAGTGCCTCGGTGCAAGCTTTGTGACTGGGGCGGTTGAAGCAGCAGCCTTCGGAATGCAAGTTTCCGCCGGTAGCTGCTCGGACCCTACTATCGCCATTTTGGCCTCCGTCGGCCTTCGACTTGCCCCGATAGGATGGGGGCCATCCTACCACTCCATAGACACTGTGACGGACAAATCACGGCGAGGTAATCAACCGGAACTAATCTCTGTCATTCGCCAAAACTCCGCGACGCCTCAGCGTCTTCCATGCAACATATTACACGGCGTCTCTGCATGTTATTCATTGCAAAGGCGCTCTTAATTTTGGCGAGAGGACAGGCGAGCTTGCGCGATATCATCTGCGCTGCCCACCTACCGCGGAGGCTGCTATCTCGCCACAACAGTCTCGCTCCGCTCTTCCAATTTCTCAACTCATCCTGGCCTGGTTGCTAAAGTGCGCACGATCACCCATTGGCCTGCGCGCTTCTTGAGGAGATCCATAAATACAAACTGACCACTAATGTCTTTTCCGTCTTGAATCCTCTTTTCGGTGACACTGGCTTGGACCAAGGCGACATCGCCGAGCACCTGCACGTTCATGGGTCCATTTTCAAACGACATGAGTTTGTGATTGCCGGATTTAAAATCCGCCAGAAGTCCTTCCTTGGTGAACTTCTCGCCGGAGGATGCGATGGTCGCCCAATCGTCGGCGTAGGCCTGATTGATTTTCTCGATATTGCTGGCCACCATCGCTTCCCCGAGATCGTTTTCGAATTTCTCGATAGCTGCGACGACGATCAGATTCTGGGATTCCGCATTACGTGCGTCCGCCAAAACCACCCTGGCGGCTGCGCTGCGCCAGACCACCCACTTGCCTGCGCGCCTCTGAAGGACGTCCTGCCAAAGAAACTGACCGCTGGTATCTTTTCCGTCCCGGCTTCTCTTTTCTTTGACAGACCCTTGGGCCATGGCAACATCACCGAAAACCTGCACGTCTATAGGTCCATTTTCAAACCAATCGAGCTTGTCATGGAAAGATTCAAAATCAGCTACGAGATCCTTCTTCGTGTAAAGCTTGCCGTCGGATCCGACGGTTGCAAAATTGTCCGCGTAGATCTGATTGAGCTTGTCGACATCGCCAGCCACCATTGCAGATCCCATAGTCTGTTCGACTTGTTTGATAGCGTCGATATCACTGATATCTTTGGTCCGAGTTTGTGAGGGAATAGCCGCCAGTAAGGAAATCACCACTATAGCGATAGTTGTTGTGCGTCGCATGTTGGAACGGTCCTCCATCCGGGAAATCAGGTCGACTCCGAGGACCAGTATTCAATGAAGCCAGAACACTGTCCATGACCTCCGAGGTCATGTAGGAAAAGGAGGTTGACTAGAGCGTTCAGCTAGGACGGTTGTGACGCAAAACACTCCTCAGCCAGGCGATTCATCACAGTGCGCGTGGCTTCATCTGCAGGGAAAAGGCTTTCAATGCGGAGTTCTTGTAGTGCAACGTCCAGCGGCGTGCCCAGGGTCGTAAGCGTAGAAAACAGGCGAAGCGTTGAGTTCTTCCACCTGTAGTTGATCGTCAAGAACGGTGGAGGAGTGTCATCCAAATCGAGCATGCGCCAACGGCTGGGCACGTTAGGATAGCTGAGCAACTCCTCTAGGAAACGCTTCAACGTCTCGTCTAAGGGGTTGTCTGCAGCTTCGTGATGCACCCGCTGAATGATACGTGCTGCCAGTACTTCCCAGTTCTCGATAAAAGGCCGCAGCCCTTGAGGATGGAATACAAGGCGGGGTCCGTTCAGAGGCGTAACAGAATCGCAGCCGGGGAAGAGGGCAAGAATGCGCTTCGCGCCAACATTCATCCTCAGGATGTTCCAATAGCGATCCAAAACGAGTACGGGATTCGGCTCAAGTTGCGCGATGAGAAACTCCACGGCGCGGCGCGCCGCCTCTAGTTCCGGTGCATCGAGACACGAGTGACGATATAGCGGGGCATAGCCGGCCGCGAGCAACAACGCATTGCGCTCGCGCAATGGAACCTGCAGCGCCTCGGCAAGTCGCAGGACCATCTCCCGGCTTGCCTGTGCGCGGCCCGTCTCAAGGCAGCTCAGATGACGCGTTGAGATGTCGGCATCGAGTGCTAGGTGCAGTTGGCTGACGCGTCGAACAGTCCGCCAGTGACGAAGCAGGACGCCAAAACTCCGATTAGGCATGGAACTGGCCGCGGCGGGAGACGGTAAAGTCACGGTGCGATTATAAGAGGAAACTTTCTCCCACCAAAATCGTTTTGTGCCTCAAACGGGAGGTCCCTAAATCTGCCGTTTGATTCGTGAATAATCGGCTTACCCGGAAGTAATCCAGATTGCGACATGGGGGTCGGTACGAGGTACCGAAGCTATCCGTTAGCGAACTTAGTCCGAGGTAGGACTGTTTGGCAGGCTCGAGGTCCAAAGTAGTAAATCGGAAGCTGGGGAGAGAGCTAGGGCGCCGCTCTAACTAACCACGGCGTCGGCGACTAGCCCCTTGGTTCAGCGCCTGCCGGTTCCCAAGTCGTCGGAATGGCCAGCCTCCACGCGAGGCCACTGGGCGAGGGGGCGCCCGCCCGGCCACACTGGTTGCCAAGTGGGCGAGCCGCTGCTAGTCCGCGTGTAAGTGCACCGTTGTGGCCAGCCGGTCGGCGAGTCTTCCCACGTCTCCTGCCGCCCGTAGACGGTCAAGTCGAGCAACCGGTAGCTGTTATCCATCGCCTCGACGCCGCGTATCGTCGTCCAGTAAGTCTCGAAGATTTTGGATCCTTGACGCAGGTAGCAAACGATGTGCATCCGGCCCACTCGACGCCCGGTAAGCAGAGCATCGAGAGAGCGGCCCTGCGCCGAGTACCAAGGCATCTCCCAACCCATGAAGTGGCGGTATCGTGCGCTCTCTTCGTACGGGCCTTGGCAAAACACAGCGAAGGTGACGTCGCGAGAATGAATATAGGACAGCTCGCGGACCTGCGATGTCACCCAGGTGCATCCCTCGCACTGGTCCGGCGCTGGGTGGCCGGTGTGCCACATGAAGTAGTAGGCGATGAGCATCCGGCATCCCTCAAACGCGTCTAGTAGTGTCACCGTACCACGTTCGCCAATGAGCGGTATGGCGCCGTCCACCTCGACCATGGGGAGCCGTCGGCGGGCGGCCGCAATGGCGTCGCCTTCTCTTGTGTGGGCTTTCTCTCGAACCCTCAATGCGTCCAGCTCCGACTGGAAGGTGCTGCGATCGACTATTTTGGGCGCTCCAAGTTCGTCTTTTACAGTGTCTTTCATCGTTCTCTCCATTGCCAGCCTCGGTCATGCTTTCACTGCGTTGCGCCTTCGGGCGGCTTCTTGAGGGTCGGTTATTATGTCGATCCACTTCGGGTCAGGCGATGCCTCGGCGTCGTAGTTGTCGTGCCAGTTCCACCACTTGTACGGCGGGGTCTGGGGGTAACCCTCTGGCGAGTCCTCCCAAGTCTCTTGACGGCCGAGCGCGGTGATATCGAGGTAGCTCCAGATGGTCCCCATCGCCTCGTCGGCGCGGTTGTTGATGAAGTAAGTGCGGAAAATCTTGTCGCCGTCGCGGAAGAACACGTTGTGGCCGTGCCATTGATCGACGCCGAAATCCACATCGAAGCTGTCGGTGAGGGTGTACCAGGGCATCTCCCAGCCCATCCGCGTCTTTAGGCGCGCGATGTCCGCCTGTGGCGCGCGCGAGGCGTAGGCGAGGGTCGTGTCGCGAGCGTTCAGATGGGCCAGGTGGGCGACCTGATCGGCGCCCAGGGAGCAGCCGCGACAGGCGTGCTCGGGCCAGCCGAACACCCCGGGCTCGAAGAAGGCGCGATAGACAATCAACTGCCTGCGGCCCTCGAACAGGTCGAGGAGGCTAACCTTACCCTTGGGTCCGTCGAACTCGTACTTCTTGTCGATGGCCATCCAAGGCATCCGCCGGCGTTCGGCGGCCAGCGCGTCACGGGAGCGGGTCAAAGCCTTCTCCTTCACGAGGAGCCGCTGCCACGTAGCCTCCCACTCTTGCTGCGACACGATCGGCGGTGTGTTCATCGCGAGATGCCCTTTCCCGTGCTCCTTGTCTCTCTCCTTGCTTGTTGCCATCTTATTTCTCCTTTGTTTTTTGAAATGGACTGCGACCAGTCGCTTTGAAAACTTTTCTAAACTTGGCGATGCACACCGCCAGAATTCCTCCTGTGGATCCCGCACCGGCGACCATCACTGCTGCGCTCGCGATGCATGCTGGACACATATTTCCCTCCTATGAACGTCTAAAGGCCGCTTTCTTCGCTTCATGCGCATCCCAGGTTCGCCGCGCGCTTTGCCACGAAAGCTGCGCATAACACTCTCCCCGTCAGCACTTTCTAGCTTGCTAAAGATGGTCGCTGAAGCGAGTGTAAATGCTCCAAGGACCATGAAAGATTCCTGAATTCCATGAATCATATCGCCGCGACTGAACCGAAGTCCCGCAGGTATAAAAACTTCAGTCGCAAGTCCAGCGCATGTGATCCCAAAGCTGATGGACATTTGCTGCATCGTACTGAAGATGGAACTGGCCATGCTGGCTTCACCTTCAGCGATATCGGCATAGGCGAGGGTGTTCATACTCGTAAATTGCAACGACGTGGAAGCGCCATAAAGGAACGTCATTAGAACGATTGTCCAAGCAGCAGTGTGGAGTCCGATCGTCGCGAAGAGTAGCAGCAAGATCGCAATGATGAGCGTGTTCGAAATCAGTACGGCTCGGTATCCGAAACGGGCGAGAATCCTGGGTGTCGCGAACTTCAGGGCCACAGCGGCGGCGGCTTGTGGCGCAATCAGCAAGCCAGATTGAACCGGCGTAAACCCCAATCCGACCTGACAGAGCAGGAGCAGTAGAAAGGACACTCCTCCGATGCCCAGGCGCGTGAGATAGCCACCTACTACCGCAATACCGAAAGTCCGTATGCGCAACAGGTTCAGCCGCAGCAGAGGGAATTTAATACGTCTGGCATGAAGCCAATAGCCAGATACGAGTGCAAATGACGCACCAAGCAGCATTGCGATTCCGCGCGCGCTCGTAGTGTGCTCACCCAATACTTCCAGCACGTAGGAAAGCAACCCCACGCCGGAACCGAACGCGACTAGCCCAATGATATCTACCGGCGGTGTTCGCTCCTCTCGGAAGTCAGGCAGGTGGAGATAGACCATCAGCAAACCTAGTAGTCCGATTGGAATATTTACGAAAAAGATCATTCGCCAATGAAGGTAACCGACGATTACACCGCCGACGACTGGCCCAAGCATTGGGCCGATTAGTCCCGGAATCTGCACAAAGCCGATGGCGCGAATGAGCTCGGACTTGGCGAACGTTCGCAACAACGTGAGGCGTCCAACAGGCACCATCATGGCTCCGCCACAACCCTGCAAGATTCGGCATGCGACAAGTACGCGTATGTCGTTAGTCAGGCCGCACAGGAATGACCCGATCGTAAAGAGACCAATGGCCGACGCGAACACGGGGCGTGTGCCAAAGCGGTCAGCCATCCAGCCGCTGATCGGAATAAAGACTGTAAGGCTGAGTGCGTAGCTGGCCAAGACCGATTTCATGCTCAGCGGAGGTACCTTGAGGGCAGCCGCAAGGGTCGGTACCGCTGTATTCAGAATGGTCGTGTCGAGAGACTCCATAAAAAAAGCGGCGCCAACCAGCCAAAGCAGTAAGACCTTGTTCAGATTGCTGGTGGAAGAGAACACCGGAGGGGCACCTGGTTGGTTGAGTTTGCTGGCGAACATGAGTCGTTCGATCTCCGCGGTTGTCTTTCGGGCAGCGAATGCGTTCTCCTCTTTTGACCTCTTCCGCCATTCTGGCTAGAGTCAAACTGATTTGTCTAATGAATTAAAATGTTCTCTGTGATAACCTCAGGCTATGGATGTGGAGTCCTCAGAGCTTCGTGCATTTGTGGTCCTGGCCGGCGAACTCCACTTTCGCAAGGCATCCGAGCGTTTGTTCCTATCCCAGCCAGCACTCACCAAGAAGATTCAAAGACTGGAGGAGAAGCTAAATGGACCCCTGTTTGTGCGCTCGCGTCGGAAAGTGGCCCTAACGGATGCTGGCAAGAGTTTTCTTCCGAAAGCCGCAAAACTGTTGCAGGACGCCGAGGATGCTTTGCGCGAAATACGGGCGGCCATCGAAGGTCGCGCAGGAACGCTGAGGATCGGCTTCGGGATTGCTTCAGTATCTGATGTCCTTCCGCGAACCATTCTGCGTTTCCGCAAGCTTTACCCCAATGTTGAACTTCAAATGCGGGAAATGCCCTCTCCTTTACAAGTCTCGTCTCTCATTGAGGGTAGGCTGGATGCAGGGATTCTGCGGATGCCGATCTCCAACCCAAGACTGACCAGCGTCCCGCTATTTTCCGAGTACCTAGTCCTGGCGACGCCGGCAGATGTACCACTTCGGCCCAGACAGGGCATCCGCAGATTCCGTGACCACGGTTTTATTTTCGTGTCGCCCTCGGTCTCTGAAACATTTCACGATCGCGTGTTAAGCCTTTGCCTTCGGGCGGGATTCAGTCCACGCGTCGTTCAGGAAGCAAATGAACTCTTGACCATCCTTCACCTCGTTCGAGCTGGTGTGGGGGTTTCTTTGGTTCCGAGGTCGGCCCTGCGCCTCAAAGTGCCGGGGGTGCGATTTCATGAGCTGGGCTGGAAGGAGCCGTTGTGGCGCATCGGCATCGCGTGGAATCGGAACTCGGAGAAACTCACGCTGATCTCTCGTCTACTCAATGTCGTGCAGGCCGTCGTCGGCGACCAACCACAACTTCGCATCGAACGGAGGTCAAACAAATGCCCAGTGGATTTACAACTGTAATGGGCAGCCCTTGAACTGCTAGGAGCCTATCCCTTCGTTCGGACAGGGGAATTTGCCGGACGTAATCGGATACGTGCGCCAGCCGAGCGTTGGCATACCACCGGTTGGTGGAACGCTGCAGACGCGGTGACCGTGCTGGCCGACTATTCCCAGCTGAGCGGCTCATCCCAATACAATGCTGCGGTGTCGAACTCCTTCGGCATCAATGCCGGCGGCGGATTCCTCAACAATTATTACGACGATGAGGGCTGGTGGGCGCTGGCCTGGATCGCGGCCTCCGACCGGACTGGCAATGCGCACTATCTGAACATGTCGGGACAGATTTTTTCATTTCACAGGGTTAGCCTTTGCACGAAAGCAGATACCCGACGCGCGGTATGTAAAAAATGCACGACACAACTACCAGATTTTCGACCGTCATTCAACGTTTACGGCGAATTAGTGAGAACGAATCCTTCTAAGTCTCTGAAAAATAAGATAGATGAACGATTGCACGGTCGCTAGGGGGCTGGCAATAAGAATGCGCATTGATGTCTGAATGGCGAGCCGAGATCAGTTCCGCGTACTTCGCTACCCAGAGGGCGTTTCCATGAATGATGCTACTTATGACATATTCAGGAGAGACCTTCTCGGCACGCCAGTTTGGATGGAAGCGGTGCAAGATCTTGAAACGGCAAAGGATCGCATGATTGAATTGGCGGGCCGTTCGCCTGGCGAATACTTTGTCTTCTGCCAGGAATCACAGGAAATTGTAAGCAGCACGCCAGCACGCCTATTTGCGTTAGCAGTTTAGTTGCATCTTCTCTCGGCGTGAAAACCTGATCTTATTTCTTCAGATGGAGACGTGAGTAGCTTAGGAGGTTTTCCAGCAGGCTGATCAACGGACCAATCGCCGGAGCACGCAGAGGAACCAATGGCACACCCGATCAAATCGCTCCCAGCCGAAGTTGATGATGCACGTTTCCTAGACGAATCAACAAGCCGCAACACCTCAGGTTTGCCCGGTAGAGGTCTGAGCGAGATGCCTTTGGACCACAACCTCACCGGCAGAATGGAAAAGCGGCTCCCCATCGTCGTGGTGGTACGCCTCGCACAGGCGGAACGTGCGGGCGCCGATGTCGAAGAGCGTACCTACACCGATAACATCAGTGCACGCGGCGCTCGAGTTTATTCTGTCCGCCTCTGGCAGATTGGCGATGCCGTAAACGTTACTCCTCAGAACGAAGCTCCGACCTGCGGGAACGTGGTTTATTGTCAAAGGTTGGCGGACGACCGCTATGCCGTCGGAGTGAAGTTTCTAGATCCGACTATAGCCTGGTCCGCCGTGCGCAGATTCGCCGGGTTTACAGATCAGCCTGGGGCCAGATGAAATGCTAGCTAAAATGGGTAATCGCGAGCATGAAATTGTCTCGGCCCGAGCCGCCCTTCCCGTGTTCCCGACACGTGCCAGGGGTGATCGCAGATTGACTCTAGGGAATATTTCTGACCTTCGATTAGGGCATTCGCAGGATTGTCTATTACTGACTGTGAGTAGACTCTTTAGCGCGGGCAAACGCGAAAGGAGACTTCCAGCCACACTTCACGAGCACCGTGCACTGCGGGTGGGTTGCCTATTTGTTCAGAATTGCATCGAAAAAGCCACTCGCGTAAGAGCATTCTTGGTGTCGAGACGCTACACAGGAAACGACGGGAGATATAACGTTTGTCCTAGCCCCTGCCACTCCAGCCAGCTTCGAATACAGCCGCCGTTACAGGAGTCCGGGTTATATGGCCGTTCCAAGTGGCCGATCCACCAAGCGAATCCAGAAAGAATTGGTGGTGGAGCTTGCTCTTCCTGGTACTTCGCAGCTCAAAGAGCCAGCAATTGCGCAAAATGTGAGCGCTCGTGGTATGCGAGTGGCCACGGGACAGGTCTGGCGCCCGGGCGATACCGTGCTGTTAACCTCTCAAGAGTCTGGGTTCCGTTCGCAAGCGCGCGTCGTTTATTGCCAGCGGTTGGAAAACGACAAATTCGCCGTCGGTTTGGAACTTTTGGCTCCAATGAAACAATGGACCACGCCGCACTAAGTCATCGAGAACCGCGTCCTGATAGAAGACACGTGGGGAGATTAGTGGGTTCGGAGCGCCCCGCGTTCTTTCAGCAAAGACCCCTGAATCATTCCCAAGGCGCTAGGCAAACCAGGTCCTTCACATTCGTAGCTTCGCGCCACATTACGAGGGTCATGGTTAATTAAGGCTTAAAGGAAAGTAAAAGGATTTGTGAGAGTCTGCACCCCATTGTGGCGGCAGAGCATTGACGGTGATTAAAATGGCGACATCAAAAGTACGGGGCCATACTTCATAATAGATTGAAGTTATCTCATGACGCAGAAGCAAATCCGCTTCGAAATCCTTAGTAGGGTATCAGAACTCTACGAAGGTCCTAATCTCGGGCCGAATTCAAACTCCTCAGGAGTGAACGAGCAGATTGGTAGCGCTAAGTCTATGGTCTCGCAAATAGGCACAGAGGAACGCGGCCAAAGTGCCCGTATGCTTCTCGTGGATGACCAGGAGGCGAACCTTGTCGCCCTTGAGGCCGTACTCAAGGACCTCGGCCAAGATCTCGTCCGGGCGAAATCCGGTCAGGAGGCCCTCAGACTTCTGCTCCAGCAGGATTTCGCGTTGATCCTCCTCGATGTCATGATGCCCGACATGGACGGATTCGAAACGGCGGAACTGATCCGCAAACGTCAAAGGTCCCGGGACACGCCAATCATTTTCATTACGGCTGCCGACGCAAGTTCCGACCAGATCGTCAGGGGCTACCGGGTAGGCGCAGTGGATTTCATAAACAAGCCAATAGTGCCCGAAGTGTTGACCGCCAAGGTCGGAACCTTTCTTGAACTATACAAAAGGACGCAAAGACTGCGTGAAAGCGAAGAGCGGTTTCGTTTATTGGTCGAGAGCGTGAAAGACTACGCGATTTTCATGCTCGACACCGATGGCCAGATCGTAAGCTGGAACTTCGGAGCAGAGCGAATCAGCGGGTACCGACGAAGTGAAATTGTTGGAAAGCATGTCTCTGTCTTTTATCCAGCGGAAGACGTTCGGGCCGGCAAGCCAGAGCTTGGACTGAAAATAGCAGTCGCCGAGGGACGCTTCGAGGGAGAGGGCTGGCGCATACGGAAAGATGGCTCACGATTCTGGGCCAACGTCGTGATTACACCAGTTCGCGACGAACAAGGGAACTTACGGGGATTCGCGAATTTTACTCATGACATTACGCAACTTAAGGAAGCCGCGCAGGTGCTTAGCGAGCTTCCTGCTCGACTGCTGCAGTCACAGGACGAAGAACGGCAGCGAATTGCGCAGGAACTGCACGACAGCACCAGTCCAGTTTTGGCCGCAGTCATATCGCGACTGTACATGTTGAAAGATGTTGCACAGCATTGGGAGACGAAAGCAGCCACAGCGACGCAGGACTGTGTGGCGCTGGCAGAGAACGTTGCGCGCGAGATCCGAAACCTCTCCGAGCGCCTATACTCTCGCGCGCTAGAGCAAGCCGGCTTCGTTTCTGCCGTCCGCTCTCATGCTGAGGCATTCGGAAAACAGAGCGGAGTTCGCGTAGAGCTGGATTTACCGACGACGTCGGGCCGCTTGCCGCAAAACGTGGAGATAGTGCTGTTTCGGATTTTGCAGGAAGTATTACCGTACATCCAGCTTCACTCACCCCGCCAATTGGCGCTGATCCGCTTCGGCTCAACGAGGCAAGAACACACGCTGGAAATATCTGATCGCCTCGGGAAAATGGATGTCGAGATTCCCGACCCTCCGGGGCGGCGGAAGACAGGTCTGGAAATCAGGCTTGCTGGTCCAGAAGAGCGAATCAAGCAGCTTGGTGGAAACGTCACAATCTCTACTAGGTCCGGCATTATTGTTCGCGCCGTATTGCCGGTGCGTTCAGACTCAGCGCCCTCCAAGACATGAGCTGAACAGGCCTACCCGAAGAGCCAACGAGAAGAAGCCTTCGCAAGCGTTCGACTAGCTCCGGCGGATCGCTGTCGATACCAGGGTAGGTATGGCTTTTTCAAACCTGGTTGCATTCTTCATTCTTGTTACAGCCGTAACGTTGCACGCTTCGGGGACTGGCAAAAGGTATTCAAACTTCCGCCGATGCTGCCAAAGCCCTGCAATCTTTGGCAGGGAACTTTGCGTTTTTGCCCTGGGGATCATCGGCGCCGGATTGTTGGCCATCCCGTTCTTGGCCGGCTCCGCCGCATATGCAATTGCCGAAACATTCCGGTGGCGTGACAGTCTTGAGAGCAAGCCACGCCAGGCACCGAAGTTTTATATTGTTCTCGCTGCAGCCACAATTATTGGGATGTCATTACATTTCTTGGGCATGGATCCAATCCGCGTTCTTTACTGGTCCGCCGTAATTAACGGCGTTGTTGCTGTACCGCTCATGCTTATATTGATGATCATGTCGGCCAACAGGAGAATCATCGGAAAGTTCCTACTTCCGCCACATCTTCACATAATCGGCTGGAGCGCCACGATCGTCATGTTTCCGGCGTCGTTGGCCTTTATTTTGAGTGGAGTGCACGGATTATTTTGAGTTCCGATGTGCCAGGTTCCAGGCCAATCAGAAGGAGAACCTCGCCAGGTTGAATCAGGGTTGCGCCGGGCTCCACTGTACATTCATACACGCTAGTCCCCCCAACGTGTCCGTCGATGATATTCGCCGCCGCTTAGGCCGCCGAGGTCAATCACAACCGCGATAATCAGAATCAACAAATTAATACCCGCTATAGGCTGTCGTGTATTCGTCATCCAAGCGTACGCCAAGGTTGTTAGAGGTAAGAACAGGAACCCGAGCAGAGGCAATATTAGGCCATGGTACGCTCGCTGCAGGTAATTCGAGAATAGGAACAACAACATAAGTGCAATCCGAGGGAACGCCAAAAAAAGGATTAGCAGGAGACAAGGCACGAGAGTCCTCCGACATCATACTTTACCCGGACTTGTGATTCGGGCCTCTGAGCACCTCATCCGCCCGTGTGGCCGACGACAAACGACTTATGTGCATTCCCAAGGGCTTCGCATCGGGCTGCCCTTCTTGCCGGGACAGCGTGACAAGCCTTCAACTAACTTGAAATGTCTTCCCGTCGGGCATTTCGCTAGACTCCGCAGAACAATAGGAATCCTCTCATCTATGTCTGTCAGGAGATTTATGGCAATACAGGGTTTACCGTATTTGGTAATTGCGTGTGTGACTATCTTGTGTCGTTGAAAATAAATGCGCAAAGCGAAGACAGGAGCGGAAGATCCGACTCGAATCGGACGCACGCCCAATGGCACGGACCATTGCAGACTCTGGGGGAAGCTGAGGATTCATCCGCCAACTTGTCCGGAATAGTTGTGCGCTCTCGGTGTCGGTGTGTCTAAATCAGGCTAAACGCCGGGTGCAAGGTATTCCAGCACCGCATACGCCATGGTGAGAGCAAATCTCGCATCCTGTCGCGTGATCGTCAGCTCAAGCGCCCCCTGCAAGGCGGGCGCATGCGGACCAAGGTGCAGGAAGCGATAAAGCCCCTGGAGCGCTTGCCCACCGTTCTTGATTTTGTCGGGATGGCAGGGCGCGAAAAGAGCTCCGAAGAGTTGCTCTCCTGGACTGTCAAAACCGAAACTCTTCGCCAGTCCCTCTAGCGAGAGCCGCAGGCTGGTGAGTGTCTGCTTATATTGTCCATCGGCGAACAATTTTTCTGCCTCGCGCACGCGATCATAAGATGCGCGAAAGTTCGGGCCGGCATTTCCGGGGAATTTGGCCTCGATGAGTCTTATATCTGATAGGTTCCACACCGAAAGAATATTTTCAATCCAGTGCGACTTCGGCAGCTGAACGAAAAGAGGTCCGGCCAACTCAACTGCAAACTCTTGCTTTTTCTGGTACCAGAGAAGCGCCGAAAAGGAAATCTGAAAGTGGGGATCATTCCCGGCTCGGAGGTCCTCGAACCTTCTCACTCGGTGGCGATCGAGCAGCACGGTTGTTTCCTGGTGACGGAAGAATGGTTTTGGATTCGGAACGAGAGCCATTGGCCCCAAGTCAAAGACCGCAAACTCATTGAGGGGCGGAGCCTGCAATTCACCGGTGAGTCGGACTAGCGTGTACGGGAATTCGCCGCCAGCCTGGGATTCAACCGGAAGCAACTGCAGCTTCAGGGGCAGATAAAGTCCAGGCTGGCCGGCAACGTCTCTCCCGTGTAGAGTGTTCGGTTCGATACGGACGGTGATTACACCGTGGTTCACGACGTTCAGCGAAGTTTCGAACATGGCTCGGTTTCTCGCTTTCAAGGTTTTGGCGCTACCTCCACCATGGAGCGTGTCAACTATTTTCAAAGTGCGCAAAATCACTTCCGGCTTTTGTGCGCTATATGGAACTCCCTCTGATAACGGATAACTCTGGTAATAATTGATACCAATCTTGTTTCTTTCAAGGCCTTAAGTCACTACTCCTGTCCCAATCGGAACATTTGTTCCAATTGACCGCTTCGCAATGCGCTCCATAGAGTCGCGCTGCGACTGCGGAACAACGTGAGCGTAAGTCTTCAGCGTCGTTCTGAAATCGCCGCATCTGAGTCTGCAGCACGGTAATGGGTTCGCTCTCGGCCAACTCCGTCGCTAGGCCGTGCCTGAATGCGTGCAAACCAACATTCTCGGCGGAGATGCCCAGCTCGCGAAGGATCGGTTTTAATCCTGAGCGAATTTCGTTGTTCCTTGATCTGGAGAATCCGTCCTTGCGCGGAGCAGGGAAGAGAAGCTATTCGGATTCTCTTTCCAGTGGTTCTTCAGATAGTCGCGAAGCATTGCTTTCAGATCGGATGGCTATGGACTTCTTGGTTTTTGGTTGATGGACTATCCGCGTCAGATCGTCCGCGGACTTGTTGACACGAACCGTCCTTCGGTGGAAATCCAGATCAGGCACCGTCGGAGTCGTGCGCTATCACGAAATAGCTAGAATGGAACTCTCCTGAATGGGGGGGGTTCCTGGGGCGCGGACGGGCAGTCTAAAATCAGTTGACTGTTCCGCACGTGGCAGAAAGGCAGTCACCGCACCATGTACCATGTCAGCCCCTTAAGCCCCTCGTGGGTGAAGGCTTTCCTATCCCTGGTTGCGGCCTTGTTTTTGGGCTGGATCATTGGGCAGATCCTTTATTTTAATGGCCAGTGCTTAAGGCATGGGCACCCCTGCTACGAATATTCCCAAATAAAGACCCTGCTGTCCTACCTATTATCCTGGCCTCTTATTTTGATGCATGCAGTGCGCGGGAAAGACACGGAGTTCGAGCAAGGTATGCTTCCCTTGTGGCTCTACTATTATTTCTTGGTGTGCGTCGTGGACTACGGCGAACGCGTCGTACGAAAACGTTACCTGGAGTAACAGAATGCCGGATGCCAGCCAGAATCTCGCCTCGCAGCGGAAGAACGCCACCGTCCTATTCGCCGACCTTTCTGGATTCACCGCGATGTCCGCGAACCTCGATCCCGAAGAGGTGCGGGATATCGTCAATCGCTACTTCGAAGCCCTGGCGGGAGCGGTGCGGCGCTATGAAGGCACCATTGATAAATATATCGGCGATTGCGTGATGGCGGTATTTGGCGTACCGGCGACTCGAGCGAATGACGCGGAGCGCGCCTGCCGCGCCGCGTTGGACATGTTATCGGCGGTGCGCGAACTGGCTTCTGGTTTCGGCGACGGGGTCGAGCCTCCTGACATCCACATCGGTATCAACACTGGCCTGGTGGTGGCCGCGCCGATGGGAAGCGGCGACACGGCGCAGTTCACGGTCATGGGAGACCCGGTCAACTTCGCTTCGCGCCTGTGTCATGAGGCGGAAAACGGACAGATTGCCATCGGGGAAAGCACTTGGGCGCTGGTTGCGAACGACTTCGAGTTTGCTCCCAAAGAGCTCCGCTCCATTAAAGGAAAAGGCGACAAGGTTCCTGTTTATTTCCTGGTTGGACGCTCGGAGAAGGCTGCTCGCCAACCAAATCGCGCGGAGCCACCCATGGTTGGCCGCGAGCGTGAGATCTCCGTAGCACAAAATCTGTTGGCTGATGCTCAAAATAAACATGGCGCGCTTTTGTACATCACCGGCGATCCGGGAATCGGCAAGAGCCGGTTGTCATCGGAAATGGCGAAGTTTGCCGCTGCGAATGGATATAGGATTCTGGACGCTGCAGCTCAGCCGCTCGCCACCATCGAGCCCTACGGCTTGTGGCGACAATTATTGGAACGATCCGCGGGAGTGGCCTCTGGCATGGTCGCCAGGGAGACGGACGCGGCGTTCGCGGTCGTTCTGCAAGGTGCTTCCGAGCATGCGGAGCAAACCATAGCTCTTCGCGCTACGCTCGGGTTGGCGACGCCAGAGTTTCAGTTACTCGACGATGACGCGCGATTCCAAGCCATCCGTCGAGGATGGAATTCCTTCGTGCTCAGCCTGGCCGCGGAAGCGCCGCTGCTGCTGATTCTCGACGACTTGCAATGGGCAGATACGTACTCGTTGCGATTACTCGATGCGATCGTTGATGCCATTCCCGGTCGTGCTATGGTGCTCTGCTGCATGGCGCGGCCTGAGTTTCGGCACAGCTGGGCCAACCGGTCTGATTTCCACCCAATCGAATTGCGGCCGCTGTCCTCGGAAGAGTGCATGGCGCTGGCCCGATCGCTGGCGAAAGAGGGCTCGACGTGCAACGATGCGGAAGTGGTGGCGCGCGCGGAAGGCAATCCGTTCTATCTCACGGAATTGTCGCGAGCCGCCGCGCACAGCGGAGACGGCAAACTCCCGCCCACCATCGAGGCTGTAATTCTGGAGCGCATCGATCGACTGGAGCGGCAGTCCCGTCAAGTGCTGGAACTAGCCTCGGTCATTGGCCGGGAATTCTCGGAGCGAGTCCTGCGGGCGGTTGCGAATTCCGAGCATCTGGATTCCCAGCTCCCGCGTTTGCGGGAACTCGAATTTATTTACGAGAAGGAACTCGCGCCGGAGCTGCTGTACCTCTTCAAGCACTACCTTACGCAGGAGGCAACTTACAACAGCATCCTCCTTAAGAAGCGCAAGGAAATGCACGCCCAGGTCGCGGCAGCGATGGAACAGATTTACAAAGACAGCCTGGAACGCTATGCCGCGGTGCTGGCGCAGCACTATGAGAAGGCCGCAGACTACCGGAAAGCATTCGAATGCTATCGGCAGGCCGGAGATAACGCGCAGGACAGTACCGGCGTCTCGGCGGCGACGCAGTTTTACGATCGCGGAGAAACCGCGCTGAAGATGCTGCATGAGGATCGTCCAGCGATCCTTAACAAATTAAAATATTTCGCCGTCACCATCGCGATTTCGGTGGCCTTGATTTTTGTTTTCGCCCCGCGAAACTTCCGCGTCGATGGCTCATTCTTGCCGAGCGGGGCCACCGTGATTGTCGCCATATTCGCCGTGCTAGTCGTAATGATTCCGCTTGCGTCCTCGTCCAAACGATGGTCATTTGCGGTGTACCCAGATCGCATCAGGGTACGCAGTAGGCGGAGAAGCTTTGATATTGACCTTGAACGCGTTACGGGTGTGGAACTAGTCTCCAGTCGCTCGTGGAAGTATAGATACCAATTTATGTACTTCGATCCTCTCTACCCTATGTACGGTCTTGGTCAGCTTCGCAAAGTGAGTGGAACTCACGAGCTTCTCCGTGTCGATTGTCCTCATCGTGGCTGGAGAAAGGGGTACTACCTCAATATGGAGGATCCACGCCCCTTCCTGCAGACGCTGAATCGCGCCCTACAGCGCGTGCGCCTCATGCAAGCTTCTGCCCCTAGCGAGACAGCCAGAGAATCGGAAGTACGGACAGATAACCACAAGCTATTTGGCCCTAAGGAAATCTCAGTACTGCTGATTGCCGCAGCCTTGGCAATCGCAGGGTGGAGGTCGGCCGATCCAAAGCTGGTCGCGCCATGTTTATTGGTTTCTTGGGCTGGATTTATCTATTTTTGCTTCATATACGGGGGTTCACCGAGACTTCGTATCAGCATGGCCGCGATCATCACCTTGTCGTTTTTCTTCCTGGGGCCGCGAATATATTCCAGGAGATCGGAGGGACAGATAGCCGAAGTCGAAAAAAACCTTAGCTTCGGAGCGCTCCTTCCAAGTGAAAAACCATCGGAGACACTTTTTTGGGCGCGGAATGGCTCAAGCATAGCACTTGATTTCACAATAGGTTGTAAGGTTCTCATGATTGTCGATGGAGGAAGTAGCCGGTTGAGTGGTCCGTGGAAAATAAATCCTGTCAACAGCTGGCTAGAACCCGGAGATATGGAATCCAATCAATGCCTAACTTCCGTAGGTGATGAGAGCCCCCCCATAGTGTGCGCGGATGTTCAGCTTAAGTATGTTTATACCCTTGAAACTCAGCCAGATGAATTCCAAGTGAAGAGTTCTAGATTTGCTGGATATCGTGAGGGAGACAAGTTTCAGTGGTATCCCAGAGATTTAGACTATAAAGGATCTTACTGCGACAAGTTGCCCATGCCGCATCCTTTGGCGTCGCCGTAAGGTCCTTCACGAATGGCGCTGTATCGATTCACGATCATCCACGCAAACGCCTCGCTGCTCCAACAGACATCCTAACCGCGCGAGATCGCGTGAAGGAACGCCACGGCAAAGACCTGCCTCACCACTGGGGCGCGTTTGCCCTCGTGGGCGTTAGAGTTGGCCGGTGAGGTCCGAGTATCACGCTTGAGTCTTTTCAAGCGATACGCCGGGAGATTGCCCTCGTGCTTTGTGGGAACGGATGCGGGTTCTGCTAGGGTGACCTGCCAGACGTGCTGGTTCAGCTCCGGGCCGATCAGTATCTCGCCGGGCTGTGCGCCACCGCAATACCTTCCCCGTCTCGCCCTCCCGTTCCCTTGAAAAAATCCTTTTAATTCTGCCGTCATGATGTTGCGCGGGCGCTTAATACAACGAGCAACTTCACAACGATTGCGACAATACCCGCTCGTATGGTTCTATCCTCCCAGCGGTGATCACGGCCCAAGCAGGTCGTCAAACGAAACACCCATCCAGACTTTTCTAAGCTTCTGAGCTTGGCATGCTTTGATGGCGCTCGCAGCCTCTTTTCTTTGCAGGCCCAATTGTTTCGCTTTCTCAAAACAAAGGATTGCTTCATCGAACTGAGCCATATAGTGGGCGAGAAAACGTCCTTTGTTATACCAAAGTTCAGGGCCTTCGGGATTCAGAGCAAGGGCGCGATCCAGAGAAGCCAAAGCCTCTTGATTTCGGTCACATGTGGCCAACACGATCCCTCTTTCTGACCAAGCCAGCCAGTGGGCAGGGTCGACTCCAAGGGCGCGGTCATAATGAGCAAGAGCCTTCTGCGGACTGGTCATTAGCAACGATCTCGCGAAATCCAGCAGAACTTTCACTAGCAAGGACGGCGCGCTGTTATCGGCGGGATCAAGTTGGATGGCCTGTTCGATACAAGGAAGGGCCTCCTCGTTTCTCCCGAAGGCGGCAAGAGCCTTTCCCTTGATAGCATGGAATGAAGCGTTAGCCGGCTCAAGTTCGAGAGCACGATTGGCGCATTCCAACGCTTCCGCTGTCCAGCCAAGTTTCAGGAGAAGCGTCGACTTGTTGGCCAACGCCTTGGGATAATCCGTATACGTCTGAAATGCTTTATCAAAGCAGGCTAACGCCTCCTCACTCTGCCCATGAACCAAGAGGTCGACGCCTCGGTTCTGCCAGGCAGTGTCAAACATCTCGATGGCCGCGACGGGCGGTGCCATCTGCTCGCCGGTAAGTGTCTCCCACAATTCTGCCAGCTGAGCGCGAATCTCTGAAAAATTCGAGAAGCGCTTGACGGGATCCTTGTTCAAACACCTCTCAACGATCGCATCGAGCAACAACTGTCCAGATTGAAGAGGCGGCGGAACGGCCTCGCGGTGCAAACGCGCAAACTCTTCCCATGCGCGGCTGTCGAATGGTTGCTTTCCCTTCACCATCTGGAACAGCATCACGCCGAAGGAATAAATGTCTGCTCGAACGTCCACGTGCCTGGCGTCCGCAAACTGCTCGGGGGCCATATGCGTGCACGTCCCCGCACCTTTTCCGCCCATCGATAAATGAAAGACCGAGCCGCCCAGCGAGCTGGCGGGCCGCGACTCATCGCCTTGAACTTCGTCAAAGACTTTGGCCAATCCAAAATCGGTCACCTTCAGAATGTTGTCCTCGGTCACCAAACAGTTTTGCGGCTTAATGTCCCGATGCGCGACGATTCCGGACGAAAGGGCGTGGGACATTCCGTCGCAGAATTGAGCGGCGAGGCGGATGACCTGGGGAAGGTGATTTCTGAGATTTTGGTGGCGTATCCAACGACTGAGATCGCCGCCACTGACGTATTCAAGGATCAGGTAGGGTTTATCTTGAATTTTGACTACGCAGTGGGCCTTGGTGACATTGTCATGCAAGCCCACTTTGATCCATGCGAGCGCTTCGCGTTCAAAGCGTTCTGCGGTTTCGGGAATACTAGCAAACACTTGGTCCTGAAAGGTCTTAGCTGCAAAGGGCTCACGCAGTTCGTGGTCGTACACCACATATACAATTCCCATCCAGCCGCGGTGTATCTTGTGAACTTCCCACCGATTCTGGATTCGATCGCCGACTTTCCATTCTGTTTGCATTTGGCAGTGACCTCAGAAACAAACCCGGGTTGTTATTTTAATGCGAGTGCTGAAACTTTGAATCAATTTCTTGGAGCGTGCAAAAAGTCCTGGCAGCCTGCAGAAACCACAGTCGCCCGGCAGTTCAACGAAGGGTGTGGCCCGAGCTGCCGTGCGGCCGATCTTTGCCCGCGCTTCAAACAAATTCCCGAACCAATTCGCATTCGTTAAGGTAAGGCGGGTCTGCACCTCCAGTACGAAGAGTGTAAAACGAGTCCGTTTGAGAGCAGGTGATTTTTAGACGGAAGGGTCCCAGTTACTCCACATGTCCGTAACCTGTGCCAGCTCGACCGGGCAGTAGGACCAAACCGTGATAAATTTCTGGCGAAATATAAGTCAGTCTGGATGAATTGGGGGCAGGTTGAACCTGCGTCAGCGGACACTGCCCATGCCGAAATGTTGTGCTCTAATGCGCGAGCGTGGATATTACGCCTGCAAACATTACCGAAACTAAGGCGCAGACAGGTGCTGGGGCTGAGGATTACACAGCATCTCTCGGAATGGGATCAGTGTCGGTAAGAAAGCTTTTGCCCGAAGCCCTCGCCAGAGGGCTTTGGCGGAACGCTGGTGCAGAACTGGTGGCATTGACCGAAGCGGAGTTCGCCAAAGCCCTAGAGGTTATCGGCGCGACGAACAACTTTGGTCTCGATCCGGAAACGCAGGCGAGTGAGAAGGAACGCGAAGCATTTTGGCGGAATCTGCATCTCGAGGAGCTTGCGATGGCGCGCGGCAGTGCAGTTCGACGGTGAGAAGCTGGATAAAATCGCGCGCGGGTGCCTGTAACGACGACAAAGTCAATTTCGAGAACCCTCTGAATTGTGCAACCCGGAGTTTCTCAAGGGCCTCGACTACCAATAGATTCGGCGAAGTCCTGCCACAATGTCGAAATGCCGGTCTCGGCTCAGAATTGGAAGTCTGTATTGGCGGCAGAGCGCGGCGACCCAGACATCATTGGCAGGAATCGGAGTTCCAGCTTTCTTGAGTTCCGTGCGAAGCGTGGCGTAATAAATGGTCGTCTCCTGGTCCACGTCAAGGATGCGGTAATTCGGGAGCGAATCCATTAGCCATTGCTCGTACCGCTGGTGTTCCCGGGACTGCCGGACGCCATATCGATACTCGCCCAATACGATTACAGGAACGGCAATTTCAGTTGCTTGGCGAAGAATGGGAATTAGGCTAGCGTCGCCATCGGCGACCGCTGACAACCCATTCGTGTCCAAGATCACTGACGATCCTCGGCTTCGATCTGATCGAATTCCTTTTCAATGATGCGGCTGATTCTAGCGGTCTCTTTGTGGAGATGACACAGTTTACCGAAAGTCTTCATCCAGGGTTTCGCTGCCGAACGCGGTGGTGCTTTGAGTTTGTCCTGGACTGCTTCCGTCACAAACTGGCGAAATGAGATACCTCGTTCAGCCGCGACTGACTTTGCGCGACGAAAAATCGGATCAGGGATTTCCAGCGTGGTCTTCATGCATCAATTTTCCCATATTTATGGGAGTAAATCAAAGAATCGAATTGCGCCGTGTTCCCACGCCTTGCGGGATTCGCTAGAATAACGACCAACTCTTACGGTCCTAAAACGCCGAAAGCCGGATGGAGCATCCGGCTTTCGCACTCAACAGCACGTATCGATCCCGGACGATGCGACCGTCATCGATTGTAGGGGACTGGTGATCGCTGCAGGATTTCAAAACAGTCACGTCCACTTTATGGAGTCAAAGTGGAGCAGTGCGATGTCCTTGCCTCCCGGCCAGCTTGCAAATCAACTTGAAGAAATGCTCACACAGTATTGCGGGCTAACCGGAAGTCATTCCTGGCACTGTCCTTCACCGTTTCTCTATCGCAGCCCGACGGTGCCCATCACTGACCTGATAAGTTTCTGCGGATCGTAGCCTTTGCCGTCTTTGAAAACGATCTCAACTTTCTCAATGTCATTAATATCTTTGATAGGATCGCCTTTGATGACCACGATGTCGGCCTGCCTTCCCGCCTTCAACGTTCCGACGTGATTTTCCTCACCGAGGAACTTCGCTCCATTTTCAGTGGAAATATGAATGGCCTCGGCGGGGCTAAATCCCGCTTCAACCAGCAGCTCGACTTCGCGCTGGTCGCCAAATCCAGCGACTGCTCCTCCGTTGCCTGTTGGGTCCAACCCGGCCAGCAGATTGCCACCGGCTTTGACGAACTCATATTCGAAGTCCATCTCGCGCTTCAGACGTGCGCCGCTCGCATCACCACGCTCGCCTGCATAGGCTCGCGCCATGAGGTAGTCGGTGCGCGAGGGCGCCGACAAGACATCGAGAAAACGTTGCTGCAATGGCGGACGGTTTGGCACACCGGCTTCCGCCACGGGCAGCGTTGAGGTAATCGCTACATTGTGTTTGATTAAGTATTGAATCGTAGAATTGATTTCCGGGCCGTGAATGTCGGGATCCGTCGCTTGCGAATCGGGTTGCGACAGGGCTGGGCAAAGATCAGGTTGTTTGTCTTTGTGGAATTCGGTGTCTGTTCCCAATCCGTGCTCTAGATTGTCAATTCCGAGGTCAGCTGCTTCGCGGAATGTCACCGAGCAAAGGTGCCCGGTTAGTTTCAACCCGCGAGCGTGCGCAGCTTTGATTGCAGCTCCGAGTTCGGCGCGAGTAATCAGCTGGTACGCCTTGAATGATGTAAATCCTTCGTCTGCCCAGTAGTTGACGAGACGTGTTGCATCCTCTGGCCCGGTTAGTGTGTGAAGCTGAGGCAGATAGAACCCGGGCCCTTGAAGATAAGGCCCGGTCAGATGCATCTTTGGCCCAGGAATGCGGCCCTGATCGATGTAGTTTTTGATCTCCAGATCGGTGTAAGGCTCCATGCTTCCGCCAGTTCGAATGCTGGTGACGCCGGCCGCCAAATATAGCCGCGGGAAGCTGAACGCCATGTCGGGATACATCTCAGGCGCACCTGGTATGCGTCCTTGTCCGGTGGCGCCTGGATAGAACATGTGCTCGTGCATTCCGACCAAGCCTGGAATCACGGAGTGCCCGGTCAGATCGAGTACTTTGGCTCCGGATGGAACATTCGCCGAGGCCGCTGGCCCAATCGACTGGATCACGCCCTTGTCGATGACGATTGTCTGATCGTCGACGGCTGCCGCACCAGTGCCGTCAATCACTTTCACATGTTCAAGCACCACCAGAGGCGCATCCACGATGACGAATTCCTCGTTGATCTGCGGAAGAGCGCGGGCTGGACGACGATTCTGAGCCCTGGTTGAAATCGCAAACGTAGCAAGCAGGAATATGAACGCGACCGATGAAGCTCTCTTGATCACCATTTGCTCCTCCATTCCGTTTTTGTGAGGCCTTCTTTCCTCTGTTTCTTCGAATTAATTCTAGAAAATATATTTCAGGCCGAATTGAATGAGTCGTGGCGAAACCGACGTGGAAGTGATCTGCCCAAAGTTAAGAGAACCGACCTGGCTGGGCGGCGTAGCGCCTTGAACTGTGGTCGTGCTCGCAAACTGTGGCGTATTGAGCGCGTTGTAGAACTCAGTACGAAATACTAGATGAGACTGCTCCGTGAATCCTTTCACGGGAATCTCTTTCTCTAGCGCCAGGTCGGCGTTGTGTTGACCGGGCCCATATACAATTCCCCTTCCTGTATCGCCAAATCCGAATCCGTTTCCGACCGGCGTGGGCGCACAGAAAGCAGCGGCATTAAAGAAGTCATCCAGCCGCGATTGCACAGAACCGGAGGTCATTACGTTTGCCGCCGTCATCCCCGGACACAATTGCGCGCGCTGGTTCGAGAAACCATAGATGCTGCCGGACCGTGAATCCGTGAATGTGATCGGTGGACCGGTTTGAATCACAATGACGCCGCTCACCGACCAATCGCTTAGCACTCTGCCAAACACTCCTTTGCCCTCAAACGCCCTCGGCAAAGTCCAAAGGAAGTTTGTCACAAATCGCTGGCGTATATCGAAATCAGCCGGGCCCCAATCCTGCGCGAAATTGCGATTGTCGTTCAGCAGGCTGCCGCCATTCGGAAAAGTTCCGTTGCCGGTCACGTCGGTCAGAGCCTTTCCGTATGTGTACGAGGCTTGTAGCTGCAAACCATGTCCCATCCTCTTCGTCAGCATGGTTTGGAGTGCGTTGTACATTGAGTGCCCAGCTTCGGTCCAATAACTTAGGCCTGTAGGTGAAAAGCCGACGTAGGGAACGCGTTGCGCGGCATTCTGAATCGTGTTCGCCGTTATCCCATTTATTGGGTCGGAGGGACTTGCCAGATAAGGCTGGTTCAGAGATTGCGTGACCTGGATATTCTCCCCACGTGTTCCCACGTATCCCACTTGCAGCACCATGCTGTCGGTCAACGCTACCTGTGTGTTCAAGGACCATTGATCGGCATCTGGAGCGCGGAAGTCAGGATTTACCGAGGTTATGCTGAGCGCCGTCGTCGATGTGCGCGGCACCCAAACGGGATATGCGGAGATTGGCGGCGGTGCAGGATTGAATGGGTCCTGAAATGTCGCCGCGGCATTGAGCACGCCAGAATTCGCGCGGCTGGAATAGAAGGGCGAATTCGAGAAGAGGTGGAAAGCGTCATTGACTGACGTGCGCGAATAATAGATGCCGAATCCACCGCGTATTACAACTCTCTTAAGATGGCCCGGCTGCCAGCTAAACCCGAGCCTCGGGCCGAAATTGTTCCAAGCTCGCGAATTGTCCGAATACGTGTTGTTGCCGTTTACCGTTACGCCCGCTGGAACAGAGAACGGGAAATTGTGCGCAACCACGAAACCTTGCAAGCTTGGCGTGGGTCCAGGATTGGCCGGGGCCAAAGCGGGATAGAAGTTTACTAGGCGACCCAGCGCATCCGAAACGGCCCCGAAGATATCCCAACGAATCCCGACGTTCAGCGTGAGATGTGGCGTCACTTTGTAGTCGTCTTGAACGTAGGAATTTTCATCGGTTACGCGATACGAGTGATTGGTATCACCGCACGCGCCACTCGAAGAATAAAGGTTACTGAATGCGCTACCGTTCTGCGCCGCGCTCATCCCCAGCAGGAAATCCGGGAAACTCTGAAAGGTTAGGGAACCTCGCGTTGTGCCCGGATCGGCGGTGGGGTTGGACACCCGCTCCCACCCGAATCCGGCCCGTATGTCATGCTTGTCGTGCACCCAAGAAATCTGGTCCTGCGCAGCGAATGTTTGGCTGACAGTATCCTGTAGATCGTTGCCGCTGCCGCCCAATTCGAAAGATCCTTGCACAGTGATTGTGGGCATGACCAGGAGGTTGCAAGGAGGAGTGATATCCAGGTCCGCAGCTGTCACAGGCGTGTTGGTGGCGATAATGCCGTACGTGCGGTGGTATCCCGCGCTCGCTTCGTTCACGAGGTTCGAAGTCACGGAATATGTGTCTTTCAGTGCCGTATTCACGTTGCGAAAGAGGGCGTCAATTCCAGAGCCGGGCACGTTGGACGTAGTAAAGCTCTGGACTTGCGGCGATTTTGCCCAAAAGAACTTCTCGGAGATTTGTTGCTTGTCGGAGACCGCGTAATCCACATTGGCCATGTATTGATTTTCGCTGTAGAACGAAGGAATACTGAATACAGACAGCCCTGTTCCGTTGGGTTGGATGATCTGAGGAGTGGGGATAAAGTATTGCCCATTCGGCAATTTGTAGTTCAGCAATTGCAGAGCGATTGGATTGATATTCGATCCGTCGCAGGCCACTGCCACGCCGCCGTTCTTTCCTGCCTGCCCGCAGAATTCGCTTCCGAGGGCCGCAGCGCTCCGGTCGTTGGTGATCGGCGGAAGGATGACGCTCTCGAGCGAAGCCGCGCCTTCGCCGTCAACCTGCCGCGTCCCCTGATAGGAGCCGAAATAAAAAAGTTTTCGCTTGATGATTGGCCCGCCAACGGTTCCGCCGAATTGGTTCTGCTTCATATCGGCGCGAGGCTGGCCAGTGCGGTTCAGAAAGAAATCGTTAGCGTTGAAGATGTTATTCCGGTTGAATTCGAAAATGTCGCCGTGAATCGAGTCGCTGCCTGATTTCGTGACAACGTCCACATTAGCGCCTGAACCGCGCCCGTACGCCGCGTCGTACAAACTCGTCTGAACTTTGAATTCTTGGATCGCATCCGGACTCGGAACCGAAATTCCACCGATCGAAACGGTGTTTGTCGTTCCTTGTGTCTCCAGGTTTGATAAGTCCTGGCCATCCATCTGGTAGCTGTTGTCCATCACACGGCTGCCATTCACATTTACATCGACGTTATTTTTCCCAAGCGATGCTGCGTTTGACACCGGGCTTGCCACGCCTGGATTCAGTCCGAGGATCTGCGTGTAATTGCGGTTGGTAAGCGGGAGGTCCGACACCGTCTTGCCCGTCGTGGTACCGCCATTGGTCGAATCCTGGGTCTGAAGAACTTCGGCATTGGCCTCTACACTTACCTGTTGCGAGGATTCGCCGATCTGTAGCGTAAGGTTCAGCGTGGTCACCGTCGCCACCTGAACCGTGAGGTTTTCGTTCTTTTGCGTCTTGAAGCCGCTGGCCGTGATGGTTACCGAATAAATGCCTGGCGGCAGCAGCGTCACCGTGTAATCGCCGGACGCACTTGTGGTAACGGTTCTGACCAGCCCTGTCGGGCCACCCGTAACGGTAACAGTCGCGTTAGGGATTGACGCTTTTGACGGGTCCCAAACCGTTCCGGTGATCTGCCCCGTCTCTGCCGTCTGGCCCCGAAGAGAAACAGCGAAAGCCAGTAGAACAAATGCAGTAGCCAGAAAACATCCCGCGCGCCTGTACACGCCCATACGGTCCCCCCGTTTCTACTGCCCGTGCGATGAACGGTTCGAGGCAGTGGTGAGCCTCTCGCCGTCGTCGCTGAGATTCTCCATTTGCATCTTGCGAGTTCCAAAGTCTCGCGCTAGATTACCAAGCGCTTGCTTGGTTACAGCGGCACAAAGTAGTCTTACTGGGATATGGATGTCAAGGATAAATTTTTTGAATCATATGCCGGACCCGAAAACTCCGTTTGCGCTGCAGCAGCCCGCGCAGCCGCTGCAAGGCCTCGTTATTCTCGACCTGACCAGGTTTTTTCCTGGTGCGGTAGCCACCATGATCCTCAAAAGGTTCGGGGCCGAGGTCATAAAAATTGAGCGGCCGGGCGACGGAGATCCCGGTCGCCATGTTCCAGGGCTATCGTGGCTGTTCGCCGAAACCAATCGGGGCAAAAAGAGTCTTGCGATAAACCTCAAGCATCAGCGCGGCAAAGAGCTGTTCTGCCGACTTGCTTCGTGTGCAGACGTCCTCATCGAGAGCTTTCGCCCCGGTGTGATGACCAGGCTTGGCATCGGGTATGACGATCTATCTCCCCAGAACAAGCGTCTGATTTACGCAGCCCTAAGCGGTTATGGGCAGAGCGGCCAGTTTGCCGGATTGGCCGGCCACGACATCAACTACATCGCCATGAGCGGTCTGCTCGAATTGATTTCTCCCTCCGCCGACTGTCCAATTCTCCCCGAACTTCAGATCGCTGATGTTGCAGGGGGGGCATCGCCGGCTCTCGTCGGGATTTTGCTCGCCTTGCGGGAACGCGATATCACCGGCCGAGGCCAGCGAGTGGATGTATCGATGGTCGGCGAACTTGCAAAACTCCTTACCGTGCCGCTGGCGGCTTTACGCTCCTCCGGACGCTCGCTTCACCGAGGCAAGGAACTCTTGTCCGGCGCTTACGCTTGCTACCACCTATATCGCGCCAAGGACGGTAAGTGGCTTGTAGTAGGAGCTCTGGAAGAAAAATTCTGGAGCACCCTCTGTCGGCAAATAGGACGCCCGGATCTGATTGCCGACCAGTTTTCGCCTGATCCGCGCCAGTGCGAAGTGAAGCAGATACTCTCGAGCGTATTCATGACGCGCACCGCAGAAGAGTGGTTCGAACTGCTCCGAAACTACGATTGTTGTGTCACTCCGGTACGAACGCTCGAAGAGGCAGATGCCGAGGGTCGGTTCGATTCCAGAGAATTTGGCATAGGCTCGATGAACGCAGGCCGGAGTGCGGAGAAAGCCGCTGTTCCGAAGATTGGCGAGCATTCCATTGAGGTCCTAAAACGTTTCGGAGTGCCGGAATCCGAACTGCTGATACTACAAAAAGAAGAAGTAATTACTTAATTGTTCGTTGGATCTATGAGCTGAGGCAGAAATCTATAATTCCTTGAGGGGCAGCGCCAGTTTTGATAGTAGACTGTCGCCAATTGAGAAGGTCGGCTCGCCAGCTGTCCGCCTCTTTAATTCTATAGCGGTAGGACGCATTCCCAAACAAATGCGTTGGAATGCTCTGTGATTTCAAGATTCGCGCGGAACGGAGCGAAGGTGCCGGAGAGCAATAAAAGAAAGCGGGTGGCTAACCGGCGAGAAATCATCGTCAAGGCCGCGGGTCGGCTTTTTCGAGAAAAGGGCTATGAAGGCACCAGCGTGCGCGACTTAGCCGACGCTGTTGGTCTCCAATCGGGAAGTCTCTTTTTTCATTTTCGAAGCAAGGAGGAAATTCTCCTTTCCCTTCTGGAAGGGGGACTCCGCAGGGCTGTAGCCATTCTTGATCGGCATCTAGCCGCGGCTGTATCGCCGAGAGAAAAATTGTCTGCGATTCTTCATGGCCACTTGCAGGCGATCCTCGACGAAGAGCGAGATGCCTTTTATGTTGTATTGCGTGATTGGCGAACGTTATCGCCATATTCCCGAAAGAAAGTCATCGCGCTCCGCGACGAATACGAAAATCGTATAGCGCTGTCTCTAAACGAACTCGCACATAGCGGCTTGATTCCGGGAAATACGCGGCTTTTTCGCCTGTTCCTCCTTGGCGCGTTGAATTGGACTGTACAGTGGTACCGGCCCGACGGCGACCTCACCATTGGGGAACTCGCCGATAGCTTTCTGGAATTGATGGTGCCGAAGCAAAGTCGAAGGATCAGAGGGCAAAGAGAAAAATAGGGATGCCAGAAAACTCGGGGCCAAGCCGCATCGCCTTGCAGCGCCGGTTCAGCGATTGTCCGGCCCCCAATGTAGTAATACCGGAATGGACTGATGGTCTTCAAACGGATGCGTTCTGCACGCCACTCATCCGTCTCTTCTGCGACCGCTGTCCAGAAGTCAGGTTCTAGCAGGTCACTGACTACCTCTGCTTTTTCCCTCGTCTGCGGCCCTGATAAATCTTAGGTATTCCATTCCAAAAGTGTGGGCCCAGCGTAAACAGGAAACTCTCGGTTGCGTAGACGATTTTGTAGCGGCAGTCGCACTCTAGCCCGGCACGCGTGGCTAACCCGCTTGATTGCATAACTATGTCGGCTCCTCGATCCGAGTAGACTGTCATTATCGACGACCGCAGGCTCGGAGAAAGGAGCCAACTTGATGATCATAGGCGTAGAATACCACCCGAGCTTCCAGGCGATTGCATTTTTGTGGAAGAGACTGCTGAGCTTACGTGGTACACAAACCCAAACCCATACAGAAACCGATACACCCAATGTTTTGGATTTTAAGAGTGCGTAGGTACTTCCCGCATGTGCTTCAATTGTTTTGTGTGAAAAGATTGGTGGACGAGAGGGGATCGAAACCCCCGGCCTCCTCGTTGCGAACAGTGGGGAAAATAAGCTAAGGCAAAGCGCCACAATCACTTAGCTATTTTCACGAGCCCTTAATTGGCAAACCTGGCAAACCGGTTTTCTCTTTGTCTTTCAGTGCAGTCCAACGGTGAGAAGCCGGATAAAATCACGCGCGGTGCCTGTGCCTGTAACTACGACAATGTCATTTTCGAGAACCCTCCCAATTGGACAACCCGGAGTTTCAAGTTTCCGATTACGCGTTTCGGGCGGATTTTTCGAGGAGTTCGTGGATAAGGGTTTGGTAGGGTTTCGATTGTTTGGCGGCCATGCGGCGGAGTTGGCGGAGAAGTTTTGGGGCGATGCGGATGGCGATGAGCTGTTTCGCGTTGCCGGTGGCGGGGCGGCCGACTCGGCGAGCGCGGCGGAGTTCGGCTGGGGTCGATTCGGGGATGTCCGAGAAATCGAGCTTGCTATCCGGTATAGGCTTGGCGTTCTTGGCGAGTCGCCTGGCGTGCGCTAATGATACGAATGAGTTCCTGGCCATGTTTTAGTCTCCGCTGCGCGTACACCACGATAAGAATTCTGCCCGTGAGCGACGAGCCGAGACGCTTCGAGCGCTGCTCCGAGTAGGAGTGCTCAGGATCGTCCCAATCGAGTGCGTCGGGGTCGACGAAAATCGTCGCGGCTTCTTCAAACGAGACACCGTGTTTCTTGAGGTTGGTCTGAGCCTTGTGGGCGTCCCAAGAGAACACATTTGTGTATATACGCTAATTGGGAGGGATTGTAAATAGTGCGACTCTCAGGACAGCGATTTCGGAAGTATTAAGGAGGCCAGTGAAAGGAACCTGGAGTGAGGGCGGGTTTTTGCTCGAGCGCTGAGTGCAGCGAGCGGGGCCCATTTTCTGACGGAACTCTTCCTTCGGTATTGCAGC